>Ga0210400_10000112_pt1 | contig 106134 bp, 167 predicted proteins | sample IncBWH26MmetaG_FD_155456 | JGI IMG/M metagenome (GOLD analysis project Ga0210400, IMG submission 155456) | Forest soil microbial communities from Barre Woods Harvard Forest LTER site, Petersham, Massachusetts, United States - Inc-BW-H-26-M | ecosystem: Environmental > Terrestrial > Soil >... | reverse complement strand
AGGTTACTTTTTGGCTGTATTCAGGGATGGCGGTAATTCAACTATATCTACACGCCTACTTGCGCCTTCGGCTGGAGATGTCGCCCCCGTCGCACCCGTAACCAGCCGGGCTGTGACCTCAGGCGGGACGGTATTCCCTGGAAAGGTGGTTCACTAAACCATGGGGGATCTAATCCAACGCCTGATCGCAGCCATTTTTCGGCAAGAAGGGATGCCTGCGGATCACACAAATCCAGGGAATCTTCGGGCAGCGCCGTGGCTCAAGGGCACTCCCTATGGCGTAATTATCCCGATGCAGGGCGGTTTTTGGCTACCTCCCACACGCCAGCAAGGGGTAGCTGGGGCGGCGCATGTCGTTTCGCTGCACATAGCGGAGGGGAATACGTTACGGCAGCTTATCTCGATATGGGCTCCGCCGACAGACAACAACAACACGGAAGCCTACATCGCCAATGTTAAGAATTGGGCCGCTATCGAGGATGAGAATGTCCCGCTCTGGACTTATATAGGTATTGATCAATACTCTCCATCTGGTAAAACCGTAACAGGATAAGGCCGATAATCATAACGATATGGTCATCCTTTATTTGCCTGTCTCCTGTGTTCCTGCTGGCGCAGCCCGCGAGGGAGTCGGAGACAAAGTAAATTGTCCAGTGTTAGGGTTATGGAAGATTGCGACCGAGCAGCTATAGGAGAGAGGATCGCTAGGCTCGAATCTGGCGTAGAGTCTTTCCATAAACTAGTTGATACTAAATTTTTGGAAAGAGACAAGGCTGTTACGGCAGAGCTTCGTGAGAGGGACAAGGCACTATCTTTACATGAGCGCGAGCTAGGGCAGCATCTTGAGCGGCTCAACCATGCCCACGCTGACGCCGTGGCTAAGGAATCATCGTTCGTTGCCCGCCCCCTGTTTGATGTTGAGCGGGACCGTCTAAACGACAGGGTTGCGGAAGTACGGAATGATTTTTCTAAGTTTCAGTCTAGAATTATCGGCATTACTATAGGAGCTACAAGCGTAGCGGCGATCTGTGGCGGACTTATTGTAGGTCTGATTCTTAGGATATATAGCGGTAAGTAGGGATACTGTTGTCTGAGTGACCGGACTGGAATGGACCGGTAAGTGCGGGAGCAGCCTCTGGATGGTCTGGAGGCAAGGATGATTGTGAAAAATTCCGAAATCGAAGAGATTGCGTCGAAGATAGATGTAGGGCTATGCGACGCATGTGGAGCGATCCGAATGAGTGATGAAGAGTTAAATGAGGGGCAGCTTGAAAACGTCAAGCGCAATGAGGTTACGGCTGTCCTGATCTCCACTGTTCGGAGAGATATAGGGAATCTAGCCTCAGAAGTCCGGCGTGGATTCTCTACGCTTGAAGAGCGCAACCGAGAAATCGAAGGAAGGATTATGAGGCTAGAACTCAAGGACGCCAGCGATACCGGCAAGGTAGATGGGATCAAGGCGACCATGGCAGCGTTGGCTACTCTCTGCGCCCTACTGGGTGGGCTCGTGGGGTGGCTGGTTTCATTTGTAACGAGGAAATAATCCAAACGGGAGCAACCACATTATGATGTTGGCGGCACTAGCCGATCCGGTAATTAGTTGGGAGCATTTTATTACTTTCTTTGCGGGCTCTACGGCCCTTGGGATAGTGGCTCATGCAGTCAATACTGCGCCGACCCCGAAGAATGTATGGGGACAGTGGGTACTAGGTATTATTAAATACACCGTAGGTCAAAGAATCTCTGCTATCAATATGATGCAGGGCAACAGCACTATGGTGGTAGCCGTGCCGCAGGGCACCGGGCCTGGATTGACTAAATCCGCAGAACAAAGCCATAGGAATATAGACGTAACCCCGGAGACGATCAAAGTTACGGATGAAAAAACAACAAAGACGGAAACGACGCTGCCTAATCCGTCACCTCCCAAGGAGGGAGAGTAAGTGGATGTTGGCGTACTCTAAGTAAAACGAAAGCGAGAAACAAAAAATGCTTGGACTTATCATCACGTTGATTGTAATTGGGGTCCTTATGTGGTTAGTAAATACTTACGTCCCGATGGACGGCAAAATTAAAAACATCCTCAATGTCGTCGTAATAATTTGCGTAGTCCTATATCTCCTTAGTGTATTCGGCGTGCTAGGCAGCATCAGTAACGTCCCCATCCCGTCGGTTAACGGAAGGCATTAGGGCATGATCGGCATCTCTATCGTTAACAAATCGACCGCCTACAAAGACGCCGATCTGCCGGTCCTGGCGAACGCATTACAGATCCAGGTAACTCGGGATCTCTATCCAATCTGGGGATTCAATGCAAGGATATACTACACTCCATCTGGGTCCAATCCAAGTCTGGATCACTGGACACTTTTCCTTATGGATAACGCCACGCAGGCTGGAGAACTAGGCGTCCATGATGTCAGCCCTGCGGGCCTCCCTCTCGGTCAGGCGTTCGTCGAGACGACACTAGCGGATGGAAGCAGCATCGAGCGAACAGTAAGTCACGAATTATGCCTAGACGGTGAAACCATAGTCCCCCTGCTGGACGGGACAAAGGTACAGATTAAGGATCTTGTCGGCAGGGAAAAGTTTTGGGTTTACTCCTGTAAGGAAGATGGCAGCTTACGGCCTGGATTGGCTCACTCCGCTAGGATGACCGGCCATCGAGAAGTTGTCACGGTTACGATGGACGACGGATCAACGGTGAAGTGTACGGCGGACCATCCATTCCTGATGCGCGATGGTTCTTACCGCAAGGCCGCAAGTTTAGCTAACGGAGATTCTTTGATGCCGCTCTATAGGCGTCTAGAGCCAATAGACCCAAATAACAAAGATTCCAAGGAATACGAGCAAGTGTATATTCCGTCTGTGGATGGCTGGGTTTTCACGCATAGAATGGTGGTGCCATACTGCTCCAGTGGTTACGTTCGACACCATGCGGACTTCAATCGGTTCAATAATTCTCCCGATAATATCCAAGTACTTACTTGGAAGGCTCATCAGGAAATCCATGCCGCCCACATCGACGAGCATCGTCGGGCGTTTGAGGCGAAGGGGACGCCGCGTAAGATCTCACCGGAGAACAGACGGAAGATGGGGGAGCGCGGTAAGGCTTCATTGGTGGCCTATAACAAGTCCGAGAAGCACAAGTCTGACATGCAGCGCTTTTATACTAAAGAAGAACGCGAAAAGCGTGGCGCATACCTAGGGGCCTGGGCAAGATCTGAAGCTGGCCGTAAACGTCTAGCTGAACTAGCTGGTGCTCCAGGGCGGCGTGAAGTTGCTCGCCAGAATATAACCGCATACAACAAATCCGAGAAGCATCGTGCCGTTGCTACCGTAGCTGGGAAGAAGGCCATGGATCTTCTGCGGTCCAATCCAGAGGCTATGGAAAAGATGAACCTAGGCAGGCGTAGGTCTCTCCATGCGCGGTGGCATGAGGCGAGGGGCCTGACGGAACCGACTTGCTCTCTTTGTGTTGGCGCTGTAAACCATAAGGTGGTGAGCATAGAATCGTGTGGAACTGCGGATGTATATGACCTTACCGTGGATAGGTATCACAATTTCGCTATCGGCTCTGGCGTGTTCGTCCACAATTGCGAGATGGGTATTGACCCGCATGTAAATTTATCAGCGCAGGTTGACTCAATTCTGTATGCTTATGAAAATTGCGATGCAGTTGAAGCTGATGCGGATGGGTACGCTATAACGATCCCTGCTGGTTGGGTCGGTGCAGGGACTAGTGTGCCTGTTTCTTCTTTTGTTACTCCGGATTGGTTCCAGCCAGGATCTAATGGCCCCTTTGACTTCAGGGGGCCTACAGTAACCGGAAAGTTAACAGCACCACTACAACTATCTCCAGGCGGTTACATTAGTTTTTTGGATTTGAATAATCTCAATGCGGGGTGGCAGCAGACGACTGCACGGACAGAAGCAGACGCGAAGATGCGGGCTCGTCCATATATTGGTTCACGTAGAGCACTTCGTAAGATACCGCTTTCGCAGCGCATACGTTCTACATACACCCCCGGAACCCAAGCCATCGCCGCCCAGGAGGTCCCGAATGCCTAGTATCTTCAATACTATTTCTGATGTGTTCATTGATGCCGTGGAAAATCATGGCGGCAACAAGGACATAGTTAAAAAACTAGATGAGATCATCAGCAATCAAACCCTCGCCCAAAAGGGCCAGGACTCAATTCAGACTCAACTGGAATCGATATCTGCATTCTTAGGGATGTCGGGTACTGGCTCGGCTATCACGCCAGAGGATCAAAAGGCGCTCGATGACCTGCAAGCTCAGACTAAGGCCGCGCTCGACGAGGCAAACGCAATCTCAACTAAGCCTCCTGGCTCTTGAAAGAAATCGGAGATCATGTCACAATCTCTGAAAGAACAATTACTCAAACTAATAAGGAGAAATTTAATGTCAGTCACAAACTCAGCAGCTATTCAGGCGTTCGCAGCCGCCGAAACTAGCGTTTTGAACAGTTTGGTCACGGCGATTAACAACATCGCAACCGGTGTCGCGGCTCTGGATGCCCTGATCACCACGCTCCAGAACTCGCCTGGGGATATCACCCCCGCCGATCAGGCTACGCTGGATGCCATCCAGGCGCAGACCACGCAGATCCAGGCGCAGTTGACCGCGATCAACACCACGCCTCCGGGAACGCCGGTCCCGGTGGTTCCGCCTCCGGCTGGCCCGCGCAAACCGTAATCCTGTCACGGAGCCTATCGCCACCGTGCCTGTCTGGGCGGTGGCGATTTGTTTTTGCTTGACGTATTGGTCGATATGCGTCATGATGCCCACATGGGGAAAGCATCAGCCATGGGAGCACGGTATATGCTAGGATCTTTCATGAATGGATTGACGGACGGAAGCGAGAACGCCGTCAGCGCTGTAGGGTTCGCGGAGTGGGCCGGTCAGCAGCAGGCGCAGACGGCTTCGAATAACTCGCTTTCGAATCTTTCGAATAATGCCGAGAGCGTCACCGGCTGGGGCTCTCTCCAGAACGTCTACGTTTCGCCGAACACGATCACCTATCCCACTCTAACGACTACTGGGATCTGGGTGCCGCCGCAGCCAGAGACAACCGCAGAAGATGTCCGCCAGCTTATGGAGCGGCGCTACTGGGAGCAGATCCGCCAGATGGAACAGACCGCAAAGCAAGCACAGATCCAGGAGGCGATGTCCAAGGTCGCCAGTATGAAACCAGAAGAGCCAACTGTGGATCCAGCCGAAGTCCGCGCCAACGGCGGGAAACGCGCTATCGAACTATGATCGGTGAAGTTGCCTATCGACGCAAGATGAGGTCAAAGCGCGGCAGAAAAAGGGGTAGGACTAACCCGGCTATTTTGTTAACGCTTGGCGAACGGTACGAAAACTCGGCGCGTACTCTACGGGAAATTGAGGACCGAATGATGGGTCTATCGCCGCAAGCAATCAGCATAGCGGACATCAGAGCTAATGGCGGAAGTAGAGCTATCGAGTTGTAATCAAATGGAGATCATCGCCCTACAAATCACGCCTGGGCTGGCGTTCTTTCTGAACGAACAGCGCATGTCGTCTACGACCGCTGAAGTTATGAAGGCGGAAGTCCTTCAGCGCAACGGGACTACGGCAGACGTGTCGGTGACATTCCGGATACCGGCGGGAAAGATCTACGTAGATCAATTTAATGTAAGTTGGAGTGCGTTGGAGCGCCTTGGAGGACTTACCGGGGTAGAGGCTGAGCCCTATCAGTTTAAGGCTAGCGACGTGAAATTAGTTACGACGCCGTTGACGAGTGCTGATTGGACTCCATTACCGCCATATAAGCGTTACTTATCTAACGTCTCAGTCACGTTCCCGGAGGGAGCCGCATCGCAGTACTATACCCTTACGGATGACGGCGGTAACATTAAATCGATTGTTGAGATGTGGCCATCAGGGAACCCGCAGTATGCGGTGATGGGTGTAGATATGGCGGCAGGTAGTATAAGCAATACCGAACCAGCGCCGGTGACATCAAAAGATCTCGCCTGCGCCGATACACCCCCAAAAAGATCTATCGAGATTTAGCCCTAGCTGCCGCTACAAGCTCGTCGATTACGCGCCCCAGGTTATTTCCATTTGACCCAGCTATGGCCTTGAGGCCATCGAGTGTAGCTGGTGCGATCCTAGTACCGAACTGTATCCTGCGCTGCCCCTCCGGCAATGGCCTGCGTCCAAGTTTTTTGCCTGTCATCTCCCCGTCCGTCTCCATATCCTTGGCCCTGTTCGCGGGCCTTGCTTTTTTCACGGAACTAGCTTAGCATGTTGTAGGTCAAAAATCAAGGAACCCTATACCGGTGAGCACGTTAGAGGCTGTACTTATATCAATACTTGGGACTATCGTCCTGGCTGGAATCGTAACTGTGGGTGTTCTGCTCTATCGGCGCAATGCCCAGCGGTCCACAGCCCAGGCGCAGACGGCACTGGCTATGGTTGAAGCGCTATCCGCCAACACGGAAAGTATTGATAAATACTCAGAAGTGCTTATTACCGCTACCGGCTCACTTAAGGATCTGCCGCGTTTAACGGAGGGATTAGGTAAGCTATGTGCCGCCCAGGTCGTTGAGATTACAGCCCTGCGCCGAGAGATCAAAGCTCTGCGGGAGGCGATCTTCAAAAAGGACGATGTACGCGGGTTTGAAATGCCCCCGGATGAACGGAAGGATTTTGCTTGGAGGGCGCAGGAAATGATGCAGACAACTCCGGGGTTGACTATGGAGTCGGCGCTCGCACGGATCTTAGAAGAAGAACAAAAGATGGTCGTCGGCGCATCAGCGTTCGAGTTGGGGTAAGTATGAAACCTGAAGAGTTTAGGCCCGTTATGGTCCGCGTTCTCTCTCGGTGTAGCGGGAAGAAGCTAGGGCTAGAAGAGGTAGTCGATCAACTAATAGGAGCTATGCAGGATTTAGAGGCTGTCATGGGTAGTTCAGGTAAGGCCGTGCTGATAGAAACGCCGCCGACTAAGCAAGTCCAAAATCTTCAGACGGATATTTCGCAGAGACTTTCGTCAGCCGATAATACTAACGACGGACGGCTAGTAGAAATCTGGACAAAAGAACAACTTGCCGCCTTCGCAAGAGATCAAATGCCAAGTCTGCTGAGTGTGCAGCCACAAGGTTTTAATGTGCCATTCCAGATCCAGAAATTTGTTCAGGCGGCTCCAGGAGACTTAGGTTTTGTTCAAATTATTTATCAACAGCCAGAAGCTCCGATGACGGATCAATCTGGGCAGCGTATTGGACCGGCAGTCAAAATTTCGACAACCGACAAGCGCCTGGATGCGGATGAGCTTACCGTAGACATCATTAAGCAAGCGGAATCGATGTACACAAAAACGCCGCGAGTGCTAGTACCGAAGATGCCGCCGACGATGAATCGGCCTGGAGATTTGAGCAACGCTATAGGGTTAGAATCAACCGGCTTCCCGCTCGGGAAAGAACCTCAAGGCGCTGGTGAAGATAATATGACGCTTCCGTTAACGCCGGAGTTGTCAAATCAATGGAAATCTCAGAGACAAAGGGGAGAATAATAAATGGCAACAACGCCAAGCACGTTTTACGCTAGTTTCGCCGATATGATGGCGGACCAGCTTTTGCAGTGGACGCAGGGGTTTCAGGTCGGAAGCGACCGCATTCTCCCGCCTACGCCAGATCAGTTTGCTGCTAATCTGACGCAGGAGGCCGTAGCTTTTGGGATTGCTTTCCCAGGTAGCTCGGCAGCGGCATCCGTTATTCAGCAGACCATCGACGCATTTAAGGCGTGGTACGGCATCATTCTACTTAAGCAGTTGCCGATGAACACACCGCAAGCATATCAAGACTGGTATTCGAGCACGCATCCGGTGACATTATGATCAAAGCACGGGCTCCGATTGCGGTCCTACTCACGATCTCGCTGGCGATGGCGCTGGCCTCGTGCGGTACCCTCAATGTTCTCCAAGCCGTTGTGGACTCAACTGCCGCCGCAGTCCCAATACTTCAGGCAGCAGGCGTCCCTATCCCGCCGCAAGTTCCCGCCTACATAGCGGCTGTGGCGGACTGCATCGGGAGTGTGTCTGGTGCGCCTAACCCAACGCAACTGGCGACTATCGCTGGATGTCTCGCAAAACAAATCGCTCCGACGCTGCCGCCTGGAATTCCGCAGGCCGTGGCCAACATCGTGGCGCTTATAGCTCAGGATGTTGTGAACTATTTAGCTGCTAATCCCGCTCCGGTAGTCGGTGCAGTCCCAGCCGCCAGAGCGGCGAAGCTCAGCAACGCCGATGTAGCCAAGTTTGAGATGCTACGCACAAAGGCTCAGCAGACTGTCGTCGCCATAAAGGCATTGCCGAAAGTCTCTCAGCCAGCACCCAAGAAGTGATCTGCCGTTTCATCTTCGCGCTATTCGGGGCATTGACAATTCCGGCATTGGCTCAGGTTACTGTCACGGTCTCTAACGGACCACGCACGGCGCGTCGGACATTTTTAGATCGCGGCATCCCTGGTGTCGTTGTAAAAGATGTCCGAGTGTGCGCCTCAGTAGGGACTCGCGTGTCGTCAAGTGAAGTAATCCAGGCTGCCGCACTCAACAATCAGTCCCTGTTTTCGCCTGGGTCGATTGATCTTTTGACGGTACGGAAATCCCTAGCAGAGATCAGCGCAGATACCGCCGAGCTAGCTAGCCTAGCTGGAGCATTTATAACCGGCAGCGTGAAGATGCCTCCTAGTGAGAAAACCATGGCGGTGACGGTTTCTGCAGGCGCTGGACTGCTCGCGCACTGGCTTGCTACCAAACTAGCTCCGGCGACGCCGACGGCACCAGCGGCGCGTCTACGTGCGTTAGAGCTACCACAGGAAATAACAGTGCCGGTTGGTGGATGCTGGGTTGGTAGTGCTCTCGGGAGATCGTAGTTGGACCCGCTGCTGGTGAACATCGGTGGGCCTGCGGTAGGGAATTATGTCGCAGACTTCGGTTGTAGCGGGACGTTGTGGGGACCGGCTAACGATCCAAATATGGGGAATCAATCTGGCGTCTATCAGACGCTGCGCTATGGCCCGGCATTCACAGCGTCGTATGTGACTTCGAACGGCTTTTATATCGTAAACTTGTTATTTTTAGAGCCAAACAAGACCGGTCCAGGTCAGCGAAGATTCACCATCATGGTTAATGGACTACTGACGCAAGTTATTGATTTGTTTGCGCTGGCTGGACTGATGGTCCCGTATACGCTGACGGTACCGGCGATTGTTACAAACGGGAATCTATCGATGCAGTTTACGGCAACGGTTGGGAATGCGGTTCTAAGCGGGATTGAGATCCAGCCGCAGGCCGAATCCGGATTACCGCCGCTGCCGACCGAGCAGCCGGGTCCGGGTGGAATTACAGTAGTATAAAGTTCTCCGTAGTGGACGCACGGGGAAGGGCGGCATGGTGCTGCGGGAGAGCCGCATGACAAGGTACTGGTTATACCTACATGAAACACCGCCCTTAAAATAGTGCTTGACAAGATACCTGGGAGTGGTAAGATTAGACCGTGGAGCTTTTGAACACATCAGGGATGATCGGTTCGACATGCGTGCTAGCTCGCGTGGCCGCGCCGAACCCCTTGTATGGTTTCAGGGACAGTTCAATTCTGTCAGCTAGCCCCAAACATTTGAAGCGGGATGGACTGGAATCTGGCCCCAGCGCCGGTCTCATAAGCCGGAATCATATCGGTTCAAATCCGATTCCCGCAACCAATCCAGCCGGTAGAGTCATGGCGATTGAAACGCGCCGGGACCAATTCAGCCGCTTGGCATAACTTCCCAAGCCCAAGCGGCGTCACACCGGGAACAATCAGAATTAGGCACCATAAGCATTGCTGGCGATGCCCTGGCTTCGTATACCAGACAGCGCGGTTCAACTCCGCGATGGTGCTCCAGTTTAGGCCCTGCAATCATAGATGGCGATGAACTGCTTTGGTAAGGCAGCTAGCGGGATTCAAGCTCCCGGCGGGGCTCCAGTTATAGTAAAACCAGGGAGTTAGTTATGGAACAAAACAGATTGCCGTGTGCGGCGCATTACCGGTATCGGGAAGGATGCCATCAGTGTATGATCCGGAACGGCGAGTTGTCGCCCGACGAGCAAGACGATTTTGCTGACGCTGTTGAAGCGATGATGCTGGCGTCGGTATCGGATGCGACCGGCGCAAGCGGAGCAGACTAAGTTAGGGCGGATGTCGTCCAGTGGTAGGGCCTGAGTCTTCCAAACTCAAGACGCGAGTCCGATTCTCGCCATCCGCTCCATTTTGAGATTGACTCTGTCGGGTTTGTCCTGTAACATCGCTCCATGCCTTACATTGATCCGGTGGAGCAAAAAGAATATAGGCTCAAATGGATTCGGAAACGTCGGAATGAATGGCTTTCCGCAAACGGGCCGTGCAGGCGGTGTGGGTCATGGGAAAGGCTTGAAGTTGACCACATCGACCCAAAGACGAAAGTGTCGCACAGGATCTGGTCATGGAAGGAAAGTACTAGGACTGAGGAATTAAAGAAGTGTCAGGTCCTGTGCAGGAAGTGCCATGAGAAAAAGACGGCGGAGGAATTTCGTAGGGATGCTGTACACGGAACGCACGCATCGTATAGGCGTGGCTGCCGGTGCGAATTGTGTAGAGAACATCAACGGCAGAGATTGAAGGCGCAGCGGGAGAGAAATCCTAAGCGTATACCGGGAATGTATTCGGCGGGTGTAGCTCAGTCTGGCTAGAGCGGTTCGTTGCCAACGAACAGGCCGAGCGTTCAAATCGCTCCACTCGCTCCAGTTTTGGGGCACGGGACTGCATGGGGTGGTCGCCGCACTTGCAATGCGGAATTTCAGTGGAGATCGTTACTCCAGTGCTCCACCAAGTTTGAATGCGGGGCTATTACCCGAGTGGTTCAGGGGACGGTCTGTGGAACCGTTTACGTCAGTTCGATCCTGACATAGCCTCCCAAAAGTTATGGATCAAGAAGCGATCTTCTGCAAGCGATGCGGCAAGGTGACGGAGAACGTAGAGAAGTTACGCTGCATCATCTGCGGCGTGTGCCGCTGGGTTAAGAAGTACACATAGCTCATTAGTTGGTTGGGCTGAGTTGTTTGACAATAGAATGCAGTCCAATGCGCCGGGGTCGGAGCACGCGGTTTCAACCATGGGCGGTCGGTGAAAATCCGGCACCCCGGCATCAAGTTTTTGCGGAGTAGCCAAGTGGTATGGTACGTGCCTCGGGCGCACGGGATCGGGAGTTCGATTCTCCCCTCCGCAACCAATTTCGGGGTATAGCTCAGAGGCAGAGCGCGGCTTTTGGGAAGCTGAGGCCGGTGAGTCGAGAACACCTACCCCGACCAATTTTATTCACGGGTATCCGAGTGGTAGCAGGAGCCTGACTGTTAATCAGGAGGGACTCAGTCCCCGCCGCAGGTTCGAATCCTGCCCCGTGAGCCATTTCAATGCCGGGGTCGCCTTCTGGAGAGGGCCACTGTCCTACACACAGTTGCAGTAGAGTTCGATCCTCTACCCCGGTACCAAGTTGGGCGTGGTCCAACCCGGATACGACGGCCCCCTCCTAAGGGGCAAATTCGAGTTCAAATCTCGACGCCTAAAAGTTTCGCCGGTATCGTCCAAGGGATCAGGGCACTGTCCTCCGAAGGCAGGAATTCCAGTTCGAGTCTGGATACCGGTACCAATTTCCCCTTCGTAGCATAAGAGCAATGCAGTCGGCTGATAACCGACCGACGAACGTGCGACTCGTTCCGAAGGGACCAAGTTGGCCACTAGATGCTGGGATCGTCGCCATGCGGATCGTATGCCGCAAGTTACCCCGGCGAGAGTCGAGGGTGTGAGTCGCCCAGTCGGTGGCCATTAAGCGCCTGTGGCAGAGCGGATTTATGCGCTCCGTTTCTACCGGAGACTACGGGGGTTCGATTCCTCCCAGGCGCACCAATTTTGATGGGAGTTCGTTCAGCGGCTAGGACGTAAGATTTTGAATCTTACTACGACAGTTCGAGTCTGTCACTCCCAACCATTTTGCCTCTTTAGCTCAGTCTGGCCCAGAGCAACCGGCTCATAATCGGTAGGCCCTTGGTTCGAATCCAAGAAGAGGCACCAAAGTTTGGACCGTTAGCTAAATTGGATTAAAGCTCCGGATTCTTACTCCGGCGATTCTCGGTTCGAGTCCGAGGCGGTCCACCAGTTTTGCGAGCCCGTCGCTCACGTTGGCCGAGCAACGGATTTTTAATCCGTACATCGAGAGTTCGATTCTCTCCGGGCTCATTAGATTTATGCCGCCATCTTCTAGTGGTAGGAATCAGGATTTTCACTCCTGCAACGCGAGTCCGATTCTCGCTGGCGGTACCATGCTCGGTTCGATCAATGGATAGGTCTTCAGATTACGAATCTGACAATTCCGGTTCAAGTCCGGAGCCGAGCACCAAGTTTAGGGCGCGTCTTCTAGTGGCCAAGATGGGGCACTGTCTATGCCTCGACGGCAGTTCGATTCTGCTCGCGCCCGCCACGTCCCTGTCTTCTAAACGGCAAGGAAATCGGTTTCTCAAGCCGACAATCGGAGTTCAATTCTCCGCAGGGACGCCAACAAGTTCAGGCCGTCACGTTGTTGCTTACCCAGCCCTAACCTAGCGGGAAGCCCGGCGGACGGCCTGATTAGTCTTGACAGATACTTTGCGTAGAGCGATAATAAAGATATGAAGGCCATGCTGCTACTGGCGCTTTCGTTGCCGCTGTTGGCCGATACGGTTTCACTTGGCCCTGCTGTGTTTAACACGTCTCAGCAGGCGTCAGGATCAGGCGCTACCGCCAGCGCTTACGCTGAAGTTGATCCGTTTTCGAACCTGCCGGTAGCTACAGTCTTACTGTCGTCTTGGTGTAATGCTTTCGATCAATGTACGGAGGCTTCGGGGTCAGCGTCGTTCTCAATTGAGATGGACATCGTGACGACTTCTGGATTGCCTGGGATGATTGAGCTATACGCAGCGCAAGATGCCACGGCAATATGGGGACGGTCTGGATTCAGTGTCAGTCTACCCAATGTCGGCATTGGACCGCACGGTATGCCCGAGTATGAGTTCTATTCTGGAGAGCAGTTTACGATAGCTGGATCTGTTTCCGGGTCTTGTTCGGAATGCGACGGCGGAGGTTGGATCAGATTATTTCCGTACTATGTTACGGATGTTCCGGAGCCTGGGTCTGCGGCTCTTGTACTGACCGGTCTTGCTGTTTTGCTTTGGCGCAGGCTATGCGGCGTATAGTTATCGCCGGGTCGCGCTGGATCGGGGCCGAGAAAGAAGGCAAGCGCATGTCCGACGTGATCGGCGAGCGCCAGTTGATCTACGAGTACATCAGACAGGGCCTGGACGAGCTTGATGGCTGGGTGAACAGCAAGTTCTGCGTCGGCGGGGCCAAAGGCGTAGACGAGGTAGCTGAAGCGTGGCTTCGGTACGAACTTAAAGTGAAGCCTGAGGTCATGAAGGCCGACTGGAAAAAGTTCGGGAAACAAGCCGGAATCATTCGGAATATGCAGATGTCGGAGTGGGCGAAAGGCGACGGCGGGTTAATTTTGATCTGGTCAGGAACGAGCCCAGGCAGCAAGAACATGAAGTTCAATGCTCAGACGGATGGGCTGAAGATCTTCGAAAGAATTGTTACTGACAATAGCGCTGTAGCCAACGGGGTCAAGGCATGATGTGATACAATAGTGCATGGTGTGCCGTAAGTGTCAATCTATCTTCCCGTCAACTATGGTGATTGATGGAAAGAGAAAATGGTTCAGGGATCGTAAGTATTGCTTGGATTGCTCTCCGTATCTATCTCATAATACTAAAAGAATCCACATCCCTAAGAAGGACAGAAAGAGCAGAGAAATTAGTGGGTCATGCCGCTTCTGCGGGAAAGACTGTCGTGGGAGGTCAAGGCGTTGCGGAGCATGTATATCCAAGATCAGGCGCACTGCTACAAAAATGGCAGCCGTTAAGATAATGGGAGGAAGCTGTACTAGGTGTAGTTCCGTGGTCCCGCTAGCGGCTCTTGATTTCCATCATGTCGGAGGCAAGGATTTTACTGTTGGGACTTCGGCAAGTAGATCGTGGAGTGCTATTGCGGCTGAGATAAAGAAGTGTCGATTGTTGTGCGCTAACTGTCATAGGATAGAGCACGGTAACGTGATAACTAACGCGGATATGCTGACGGCGGTCGATGCTATATATTCTCGTTTGGTTAAGCAAGGGCTGGATGGATCTGGTCTGGTGACAGAGCAGCGCTGAAAACGCTGAAAGGCGGTTCGAAACCGATTCCAGCCACCAATTTTATGAGCGTTCGAGTCGCTCCGGCGCTACCAAATTTATGAAACAAGAAAAACCAGTCAAGATCATCAAGCACGGCGGGAAGCACAAGACCGAGACCCGCGTGTTCCAGCGCGAGATCTGGGAGAGCTTCTGTGTTCAGGCTGACTGTAAATTCAAAGGGAAGCACGCGGCTCAGGGGATTTGCCATACCCGTCAGGAGAGTGTTGATCAGCGTTATATAGACAGAGTTTTTAAGAGGGCATCAGACTGGCTGAAGGAATCCAAAAGACTTCGCAAGTTAAACAAGCAGCTATCGGACAAGGCGTGGATTGCGTATCTGGAAGGATCTTTCATCTCTGATAAGATGAACGCTGAGTTTACTTGGCACGAACTGCTGGCCCTACGTACGGAAAACGCTAAATTGCGGCTGGCGGTAGGTAAATACAAATGAAAATACCGCGAGAGAAAATCATCCGCAACAGCGTCAAGTGCTTGAAGTGCGGGGAAGAGATCGAGTCGAAGTCGGTACATGACTTCCGGTCCTGTAAGTGCGGAAATATCTCCGTGGACGGAGGCAAGGAGTACCTGCGCCGGGTAGGCAACTACGAAGAGTGCGAAGACACGTCGATCACGGAACCGATGGAGCCGTTCGATACAGAAAAAGATAGTCTTACTGGGGGTTAGCTCAGTCGGCAGAGCGTCTCTCTCTGAAAGAGAAGGTCCTTGGTTCGATCCCAAGACTCCCAGCCAAATTTATGACAGACCTTCAGCAAAGACAATGCGGCAGGAAGAAGATCCACCACACCCTGGAGGACGCCCAGATACGGGCTAAGAGCTTACATAAGCTCAAGAAGGCCAAGTTCAGGGCGTATCGGTGTCCGTTCTGTAACGGGTTTCACGTAGGGCAGATCCGGTCGTCTGCGGCAGCAGCCAGGAGAGCGGAGAGAATGGCGGCGAGGGCGTAATGGAACTGCTTTTTAGTGTCACCAAGAAAGACTTCTAGATTCAGACCTTCTCGGTAGGAGGGGCTGGAGGCGGAGGTAAAGACACGTCCAACAGCGGCGTACGTCTGATCCACAAAGCATCCGGAGCCCGTGGCGAAGGCCGTGAACACCGCAGCAATACCAAGAACCGGGAAGCTGCATTCAAGCGTCTGGTAGCATCAAAGGAGTTCCAGGACTGGCACCGGATAGAATGCGCCAGAAGAATGGCTGGAGTGCCGGTAGAAAGAACGCGCCAGACCGCCGAGAAGGGCGAAAAGATCAGGACGTACAACTTCAAGCGTGGCACGGTGCTTGACCATCGCACCGGCGTTGAATTGCCGCTGGAACCGGTACTCGACGGCGGTATTGAGCCGTTCATCAAGGCGATGCTGGAGAAAGAGCGTGGCTAAAATTCACGTAAGGCTGCCGTATGCTGCCTGGGCAACTCTACTGCATCACGTATTCCCCCAGGAGCGAGACCGGTTCTTTGATCCGGATACGAAGGCGCGTAATTTCATTCTGATGTCAGAAGAGGGAGTTACGGTCGTGGTGATCGATAGAGATTCAGAATGAAGCGCAACGTCCCCAAGGAAATCAAATGGATAGCCCGTGAGCGGGTAGGCCGGGTCAAGACGACGCGGGTGATCGTTCCCAAGATCCATCGCGACCCGAAGTACCCAGATCCGCCTATCGAAAACACAATCCAGACAATCGCCTGCCAGCGCTGCGCCGGTAGTGGGTTCCTAGCGTGCGTGCATGGAAGGTATGATTGTCCACGCTGCGAAGGGACGGGCCACGAGCCGGGCTAGTAGAATGAAGCCGCGTGTCGTTATCCGTAAGAATGATTTGCCGCAGGCCGAGTGGATGTGGTGCGTAGACGGGAAGGAGATATTGTTCCCGGTGCGAGACCACTATCAAGGGTTACGCCCCCTAGAGGAAGTTATTAAGCGTGCCTTAGGGATGGACTTCTCGGCTAGGGAGTACTATACGAGAAAGAAAATGCTTGACGCGCCGCAAGTATTGAAGTAATATCTAAACATGAACCGCGCACACATTTTATCCCTCCTGTCGCGTTCCTGTTTGTGGTCATCCCGACTGCAACTCTCAAGTTATTAAATCCCAAAAACTCAGTTTGAGCTAGACCCCGACCGGCCAGGGATCTCTCTGCAAAAGAGACGTACGCAGTTCGACTCTGCGCTAGCTCTCCAGATCTTTGACATTCATTTTGCCCGCCTAGACCAACTGGCAGGAGTCCTCAGTTTTAGAAACTGAACAGTCTCGGTTCGAATCCGAGGGCGGGTACCATGGAGGACTAAGCCGAGATTCGCCCTAACGGCCACTGGCCCGAACCCAGCAGACCCTAAACGGGTGTCAGGGTTGGAGACCCTGGTCCTCCTCCACTTTTAATTTGCGCGGTGAGTGCCTGCGTGATAAACTTCCGCATGGCCTACACTCGCAAGAAAATGCAGGAATATCTTCGGGATTATCTACCGAAGTGGAGGGAGCGCCGCAGGCAGTACGCGCTAGCTAAATTAGGAGGCAAATGCGTCCGATGTGGGGCTACCAAGAATCTTGATTTTGACCATATCGATCCGGCCACTAAGGTTGGCGACATCGGAAGGATGTGGCAGAAGAGAAAGGATTTATTTGAGGCTGAGCTTTTGAAGTGCCAGTTATTATGCAAGCCGTGCCATCTGGAAAAGACAAGAGAAAATGGGGATAATCAGAAGGCAACACATGGTGGCTGGTCCTTTGCATTCAAGCGGAAATGCAAGTGTGATATCTGTATGGTTTTCCGTGCGGAGGCAAACAGAAAGCGTAGAATTTATAGGGCTGACCGGACGGTGACGGTAGCTGCTTCCAAAACAGCGATTGCGAGTTCGACCCTTGCCAGCCCTGCCATTTCAAACGGAAGCGTCGGGTAAATGGTATCCCACGATACTGCTAATATCGGGACCGAATAGGTCATGCGTGTTCGAGTCACGCCGCTTCCGCCATGGGCGTCTTGCGGGTATCGGTAGCCCGCGCCAGTCTGTAGAACTGGAGGTCCTTCGGACCCGCTGGGGGTTCAACTCCCTCGTCGCCCACCACATCTCGCCGGTGTATTCCAACGCAGAGAAAACGGCCTTAAAAGCCGTCCAAGTGTGGGTGCAAGTCCCTCCACCGGCACTACTCCCACCGTCCGACAATAATAGAAATGGCCGAAGTAGCTATTTCTAAACAGGACGCAGCGGTTAAGCCACGCCGCAATAAGTCCAAAGTAACCCTCTCCAACATCGAAAAATTCCAGCAGAAAAAGTATTGCGAGAATATCGCAGATCTCGTAAACGCGGCGTATCCAATGCTGATTGAGAAGATCCGTGATGGAAACATGAAGGCCCTGGAGATGGGCTTGCAGGTGGCTAACGTACTGAAGCCGCAAAACGGAGTCAGTGTAGTTACTCAGATTTACAACCGAAATCAGAACGTAGCGGTAGCTCCTTCCGAAGAAGGCCCATCTCAATCAACGCAGAGCTTCGAAGGAATTTTGCGGAGGCTTGAAAGTACGGATTCCCCACGTAACGCCATGGTTGACGTTACTCCGCAGTAAGTATTGGCCAATACTTCGATGGTTATAGTACCAAATCAGTCTGTTGTTGAGATTCCACCTCCAGAGATTCCACAATATAGACAATTCCAGGCTGAACCACCTAAATCCCGTTGGGTGCAGGATTCTGCTGTGCTTGACTTGATCAAGCACATGGACCAGAAAGAGCGCGACAACTGGGACGCTCTCACCAAAGACGAACTTAGGGCCGTCGAAGGCGAGATCAATAAGTGCCGCAAGGACTTCGTCTACGCCGCCAGAAACTACTTCTGGATCATCGACGACCGGGGTCAGGAAGCACTCTTTGGATTGTGGGACTCTCAAGAGCTTATCTATCAAAGAATGTTAGACTTGAAGGCTCAAGGTAAGCCCCAGAAGATAGTCATAATCAAGTCACGCAGATTGGGCTGCTCGACTTTAATCGAAGCCCTGATAGCCTGGAAGAGCATCTTCCATACTGGCGTCAACGCCGTGGTCGTTTCCTACGACCGGGATCACACCAAGGACCTGTTCGGCATCATGGCGAACATCTATGACAAGTTGCCATGGTGGATCAAACCGCGCTACTCCAGCCGTACGTTCGAAGCCGGTCTGATATTTGACAATCCTGACGACACCATGCGGCGCGTAGACCCAGGCAATATGAGCCGGGTGATGGTGAAGAGCGCTAACGCTATCAGTGGCGTCGGGCAGGGATATCGTATCTCTGCGGCCCATCTTAGCGAGTGGTCCTCTTACGACCCCTGGAGAGCCCGCCAGATCATCGAAGAAGATTTGAAGTATGCTCTTGAAGGCGGAACGGAAGTCTTCGCCTTCCTTGAATCCACCGCTAAGGGTGCCAATACTTTCTCTCACGAGTTCTGGAAGCGCTGCGAGGCGCTAGGGGATGAATCGGACTGGAGCCCGCTATTCCTGCCGTGGTTTGTGGACCGCAGGCACTTTAGAAAGCCGACACCGGGGCAGATATTCGACAAAGAATTGTTTGATATGCGTTCCCGCGCAGAGCATGATTGGGTGCGTTGCGATAACTGCTTTAGGTTCTTCAATCGCTGGATCAAAAACCTGGACCAATCAGAAGAGAAGTGCAGGATTTGCAAAGTTGGATCGACGTATCCGTTAAAACTAGTAGACGACCAACTTGCCTGGATGCAGTATCTTATAGCTAATACCAGGGGCGATGAAAAATCCCAAAAACTACTTGCTCAAGAACAAGCAGGGACTGCCGAAGACGCGTTCCAGGTATCGGGGTATCAGGTTTTCGGTAAGACCGCCCAGGACTTCGCCAACGTCAACGTCCGGCACCCCCTACTGACTGGATTTCTGGATCGAGCCGGTAGAATCCATGCTGTAGACCCAAAGTACACGAGAGTCACGGAGAGCGGCCAGATCGACCCAGCTTCGGCGCGTTGCATTATAGAAGACTGCAAAGAGAATCACCTGTACGATTTCTGTCCTCTGCGGATATGGGAATATCCAACCCAGGAAGACCGGTACTATATCGGTGCCGACGTATCGGAGGGCCTGGGCGGAAATTGCGACTACAGCGTGGCTTCTGTTATCAAGATGAGCGTATCTAGTCAAATTGGTCCGACACATCAGGTAGCCGTCTGGAGATCTAACCGAACCAGCCCACAGGATTTTGCAGAACAGATCAACGTGCTCGGAAGGCTCTATAACGAGTGTGAGGTATCGGTCGAAGTAAACCGCTACGACACCGCCGCTACATGGTTACGGACTATCTGTCAATACCCGAATCTTTATCGTTGGAAACACATGGATTCTATTAATGTGATGTCCAATAAAATCGGCTGGTTCACGAACCAACAATCACGCCCACGGCTCCATCAGAACTTCCGTAGATTTCTGGAATACAAGATGTTCTTCGTGCGGTCTTCGATCACCGCCGAAGAAATGAAAAACTTCGTCAAGGACGACTACGACGACCGCGTAGCCGGAGCCGACTCGGATACGCACGACGACGAGCTTTTCGCAACTATGATGGCCCTGTGGTGCGCCTACGAAGGCCACTACGACGACTCTCGTGGATACATCCCTATATTCAAGGACAATAACGACGAAAGCGCAGAGCTTAAATATACCTGCAAGTCGTGTAACAATACTTGGTTCTCAAATACCCCGCCGCAGGATCACGACCACGGGTTTGTGAGATGCGAAAAATGTAAGTCGATCAAGATTTCCATGGAGCGCAACCGTATGATAACTGATCCAGGGATGGACCCAGAGAAGATCTACGACGAAGTATTTGGATCGGAATCAGGTCGCTCTATGGGCAAGACGCCAGAGTATTGGGAGCTTTAGTTTCCGTACTCCATCCAGGAATAGAAATCTCCACGCTGCGCCAAGGATATTCTATTTCTGGCCATATCGCAGTATTCTTTTGAGATGTCTATACCGATGAAGTCGCGCTTGGTCTTCATGCAGGCTGCGCCGGTAGTTCCGGAGCCCATGAACGGGTCCAAGATTACCCGCTCTTCCTTGCGTAACGCCGTCAGTGCCCGCAGCGGCAATTCCATAGGGAATGGAGCCGGGTGCTTTGGCTGGTTTGACTGATTGCCCTGGTGGATCTCCCAGACATCCCCGATCCCAGACGCCGAGCGGTCGCGTATCTGGAACGCTGGCTTGGCGAATATCACAATCCACTCATGTGTTGACATGAAGAACGTAGGTGAGCAGTTTATGCCACCGGCGCGTTTCCAGATCAGGATCTGCCGTACAGGCAATCCAGGATTAAGGTCTAACGGAGTGTACAGAAGCCCATCCTGGATACGCGGCTTGTGATTGTAGAATATAGCCCCGGTATCGGTTAATAATCTCCAGCATTCAAGCAGTACAGATTTCTGCCAGCGCACATACTCGTCATACGGCATGTCATCTTTGCTGGCGGCATACCCCTTGCCTAGCCTAGATTTTTTCATCTTGCCAACAGTTAACCAGTAGTTCTTACCTTTTGTTATGTGGGTTTGCAGGTTGTATGGAGGACTCGTAAAAACAATATCAATACTTTTTGATGGCAGCGTTCGCATCACGTCCAGGCAATCGCCGCAGTGGATTGTAAATGTGTTGGGCAGATGTACATTCTATCACCTGGAATACTTTGCGTCAAGCGTGAAGTATCTATAAATACTTTCAAGCTCTTGATTTAATTGAAATTTTGCTCTACAATTCCTTAACTAGAGGAACCCATGGCAGGCAAAGATAATAAGTTGACCCTACCGGTCGAGCTAACGATTTCAAAAGACGCATACGAGAAGATCGCCGCTGTTAAGAAAACCGATGGCGGGAATTTGGCATTAGCACTTAGCATTATGTGCGCTCAGTTCCTGGATCAGTTTGCCAACGGTGGAATCATGGTCAAGCCGGAGAATCTTAAAAAGATCGAGGAAGCCGTCGGGTCACCCGTAGCCAACGACACGGATCTTCTCGAAGTCATCCAGAAATCCGCAGGTCGCGAAGAAGGTCAGTACACGATCAAGGTCAACGTAGAACCAGCGCTCTGGCCAGCGATTGCCGAGCACGCCCAGGTCATCGGGATGACGCCAGAAGAAGTCATGACAGACATGGCGATGCGCATGATTCGGGACAGTTTGGCGTTCTACGTAAACAACCAGACCTACGAGCCGGTCGTATATCTAACCGAGAAAGACGGACGGAAGCTCGAAAAGCTGCTCGGCAAAAAGAAGTTCAGCGGGGCAGATATACTATCCCTGATTAAGCAGCAAGATACGGCAGGAGTGGCTGCATGACCAGGAAGCAATTCTTCGGGTTGCTTGGCGGCGCAGGCGCGGCGACTGCCGTAGTGTCTACTGCTAGCGCATCTCCGTCCAGGGTGGAGACAAGGGATGTTTTCGAGCATTCTGGCTGGAAGTTCCGATGGACTGGGTTCAAAACCAGAAGCGACGGACTATTTGAAGTTGGGCAATGGCTAGCGGCTCGAATCGATCCCATTGGCGGAGAGCACGACTTCAGTCATCGCAATAATGCCTACTGGTGTACTACTGGGTGCGGGGATTGGTATAACCGTGGAGACTGCTTTAATATCGGCCTCACCCAGAGCGGGTACGAAATAAACATCGATTCCTCCAACGACAAGCGAGAAGCCGCTAAGGATTGGGCTCTGTTGCGCCTGATCGAGTTCGTTGAACTAGAAGGCAGAATAAAGGGTCCGAGGGCGCAGTTCTACTAATGCCGATAAGGGAGCTAGTTTGCGAAACGCCAGCCTGCGAGATCTCAGGCATCCGCTACGAGTGGTTCGCCAGGACGATATCAAAGCCAGATCCAAACTGCCCCAAGTGCGGCCAGCAGATGATACGACAGATCTCTACTTTCAATGCTCTCTGGACCGGGACTCTCGACAAGTTTGAAGTTCCGGGCATGGAACGGCACCAAAAATTCGGTGACGGCCACTTCGTCTGGAGGAATAAGTCTAGCAGGCTCGCGGATGGTGGCCCCGAGAAGTGTTTAATCCGTACCCACAGCGAGCAAAAAAGTTACTGTCGCGAAGAGGGACTGATCATGCCAGACGAGATGAATCCCAACTCTATCATCTCGGCAGACGGAAGGCGCTTAGACACCGTAGGCGTCGGCGCAGAAGCCTGGGGTCCGGTCAAGCCTAAAGACGGCTTGCCGTGGCTAGAGACGGACGAATAATGAGCGACCTTAAGGAATTAGAAGCGTCATACAGCGAGGCCATGCGCGGTAGCGAGTCTCCTGACTACATAGTCATATTTTGCCCAGACTGTCAGCGATCATTCGAATTGTACCGTGGCGGACCAAATGAAGTCTGCGAACATATCCTTAGTCGGCACAGCAACATCCTGAAGTAATCCGATAAACGTAATAGAATCAGATGCCGTCGGAAACGCTCCCTAATGGTCCAATGTGGTTCGACTCTTCGCCTGAGGCCCGTTCTTCATCTCCGGATGGGTACGAAAAAAAGTTACAATACTGGCGTGAGCAGTTCAAGCAGGAAGCCCAAGACACGGCTCGCCTGAACGAAGAACTCAAGAAAATCCCCACCTACATAAAAAGTATAAGTGGAGATTACTGGGATCGCCGCCGTCCACGCTACAAATCGGCTTTTAGTAGCAACCGTCTCAACAAAGCCAGGATCGACAATCTGTCGATGTTGACAGACTCCAGGCCGGTAATCGACGTATTCAGCCGCAGACCGGATCTTCAGCAGCAATCTGAGATCGTAAAGAGAATCTTCGAACACGAGTGGATGGACAAAGACATGGACCTCGATCTGGTCCGTGTCGCCGACATCACCAAGCTCATGGGTACAGGATTCTGGAAGATTGGGGCTGCTTACCCTGGATCAATGCGTGTTATTTCCTGTGGTCCTGACTCTGTTATGCCAGTACAGCCTGGGTTTGGTATCCAGGAATCGACTGGTGTTCTATATAAGACCTGGAAGGCCATATCGTATTACAGGACACGCTTCCCGTTCGACTCTGAGGGGATTGACAAAGAAGCATCTGTATTTGATGTCCGTGGACAGAACGCTAAGTACAACCGCCCCGACAACGTAGACGAGTATGTCTGGAATGGATTATCACCGGCGATGCAAAGAGCCCTCGGTGGGGCAAACCCACCACCGGAGGCCGTATCTTCTATTTTTAGGTCAGTTGAGCTTCAAGAGATTTATGTAGACGATCCGAGCATCAACGAATCCCGCAGGCCGGTTCTGATGCGGCACCCATATTGGCCACTTGATGCTTACAATTGGTGGTACTGGGTCCAGCCTGGGGAACGTCTCTATCCTAGAAAACGCCTGATAATTTTCGGCGGACGTAGGCGGCTATACGACGGCCCGTCTCCTTTTTGGCACGGGCTGTATCCGTTTGCGGCGCTCAGATTAAACCCGATCCCATGGTCGTTCTGGGGACTAAGTCAGTATCGGGATTTACTGCCAATCAACAACGCCATCAACGAGATCGTAGCTGGTGTCCTCGATATGGTCAAGCGGGCGCTTAACCCGCAGGCCATTACAAAGACTGGAGCGATCCCATCGGCGTCCTGGAAAGAGTTTTTCTCGGACATGCCTGGGGCTAAGTTATACATGGGTCCGATGGCGAATGTAGCTACGGATCTACGCTACATGGACCCGCCAGACATTCCGGCCTATGTGTTTCAGTTGCTTTTGCAGTACCTGATCCCAGAATTTGACCGGATGTCAAACGCTGTAGATGTTAACGCGCTTTCGAAAAAGAAACAGGTCCCGAGCGGGGAAACCCTGGATCAGATGCGCGACTCACTTAACACTTCACTGCGCCTGGAAGAGCGTTACGTAGAGGTATTTATACGTGATGTAGGGACGCAGGCATTATCGAATGTCTTCCAGTTCTACACGACCCAGCAACGCATGAAGCAGTACGGCGCTGATGGTGTGACCCTTGCTGATTTCGATTACGACCCAGGATCGCTTGTTCCAAATTACCAGCTTCCTAAATGGGATCACTGGAAGAACTTCGGAATGCGGATCAAATCTGGATCTATCCATGGTGGATCTCGCGACCGCGAGAAGATGTTCGCAATGCAGCTATATGCCCGTGGGGCTCTCCCACTCAAGGAACTGTATCGGGTCCTTGAACTTCCTAACGCCGACGAGCTTATAAAGCAACTTATGCAGGAGAAAGAATCAGGTCTTTCTCCGTCCGGAAAATCTCCACGCGGCAAGCAAGAGAAGTCCGGCAAGCTATAAGTATTAATCAATACATAATTCTCCTTTGCTTTCAACAGTCGTCCGATAATCGTAACGATAGTTTCAAAAGAAAGGAGATACCAACAATGGCTGGAGAACAGGCAAACCGCAAGCGTGGCCGCAAGCACAAGCGCTAGGCGTTAGCGTATTGGGATTTCGAAGCAGTAACTCGGCGGCTCCGGTCCACGAGTATAAAGAACGGGTCGGGAGCCAGAAAGGAGGAATCCCAACCATGGTAGGTGAAATGGCAAATCGTCGGAAGAAGGGCCGCAAGGGGAAACGGAAGTAGTTAGGCCCGTTCCACGAGGGGCCTGAAGGGATTCCAGATGGCCCCTTGGCTTAAAGCAGTAAATCAGGAGTAAAGATCATGATGAAAGAATTTAACGGATCGGAAATGCCGCTCGACAAAAAGAGTCCTCTTCGCGGCGAATTCGACGACCGCGCAGGCAAACCGGAGATGCAGATGGTCGGTTCAAAATGTGACCTGTCACGGACACCGGTAGAAGACTTCCGCAGCGAAGTGAGTGAAGGCACCCGGCAGACCGTAGCGAGTGAGGCTCCGATGGGGCGTACTCCGGTCAAGGGCTGGGATTCCTACCCGACGCCGATGAGCGAGCGGGCAAAGAAACAGCAGGGGGACGGTAAGTAGGTGGCCGCAGGCGACACCAGCATTCCACCGCAAGCGCCGGACGTGACGGCTCAGCAGTCTGATTCACCTCTGGCTGCATATGCGGATAAGGCTTCTCAGGCGGGCTCGATGCAGCCCCAGCAGAAGACCGGCATGGATCTGGCTGAGTCGCTGATGAACGATATTTCTCAGAAGTTGACGGATGTAGCCAAGGTGTTGGCGATGGAAAACCCCGTTCTGATCGAGTACGTTAAAAAGATCGCTCAGGTTGGGGCGCAGTTCATGCAGGAAATCCAAGCTGCAAAACAGAAGCAACAATCGCAAGGCTCAAGTCAAAGGGCAGGACTGGAACCGACCCGGCAGGGTACGGAAGGTCAACCCACAAACGCCATAGCGGCGTAATCTAAGACTTAGCTGGAGGTGATTTATGGCAGGTAAGAGTAGTTTCGAACTATTGCTAGAGACGCTACCGGATGAAGAATTTGAATTTAAGGGTCCGGTACGAAAGGCAATGGAGGAACTAGGGCAAAAGATCCCAAAGATTCGGGATTCCGTACTGGCACAGTCGGAATTTTCGCGCAAGATGGACGAAGTTCGCGGAGACGTGAATCTCGCTCAGCAATGGAAGAAGTGGCGCGACGATTACTGGTTGGACGAACAGAAGATGACGAAGTCCGAATTTGAAAAGGCCGAGAAGATCCAGGCGCTGGAGACGGATCTGGAGACGGCTCGGCAGGCAGCTTTGGGACAGGGGGATCAAATGACATTCGAACAGCTTGGGCAGTGGTCTGAAGGCTTCATGAAGGATAAGGGTCTGGTGACGAACGCTGGGCTGGAAAAGACACTTAAAGAAAAAGAAACATCCCTGACGGATTACGTTAAATCGTATACCCAACCGGTGGCGACAGCAGCGTTAGATGTTCCGTATATCATGCAGAAGCACCAAGCCGAGTTCGGGGAAGTGCTTGATCCTAAGCCGCTCGTGAAGGCAGCAGCAGAAAAGAATAATTTCGACCTCCGTGACTTCTATGAGAAGGACTGGGTGGTTGAGCGGCGTCAAAAAGCCATGCAAGAGAAGCACGACGCTGAAATGAAGAAATTACAGGAAGAGACCGACGCTAAGCTGAAAGCCGCAGAAGAAAAGACAGAAAGATTAAAGGCGCAGGCGATGGGGCAGAATTCTGGCGGGCCGGTGGATATGGGTGGACCAGAGTTAGGTGTACTCCAGAAGCAATTGGTCCCGAGCGCACCGGCGGATGGTGAAGCGCCAAAGATTCCGGATGTTCCATTGGGTGACGGCAGTGTCGCGGCATTCGCCGCTCGGGAATACATGAGGAAGCAGGCGGAACGACGCGCAAGTTAGTTTTGCGGCAGCGTACGCCACGAGAAGGTTCGAAGTTTAGTCAAAATTAAGGGGAATTGGGAGCCTAAATCATGGCGCTATCGCTATCGGATCTGACTGCTTATACAGAGCAGTACATCGTCGAGAGAACGACCGATGTAATTTTTAAAGAGTCGCCACTTCTGGCGCGGATGTTGGGACGCCGGAGAATGCGATTCGCGGGTGGTACCTACATCCAGTCTCCGTTGATATACGCACAGCTTAACGGAGACTGGTTCGGGAAGGGCGATGCTATAAATATCGCCTACGTTACCACCGACACGGCGGTAACGGTGAACGTGAAGACGGTTTACGTAAACGTCAGCCTGTACTTCATCGATAACATCTTAAACCGTGGTCCGCAGGCGGCATTCTCAATCGTCGAGTCGAAGTTCGCTAACGCTTCGATGACGATGGCTAAGCTGATCGCGACGGCGCTCTACCAGGACGGTCAGTCCTCTGTAGCACCGCCGTTTACCGGCGCTCTGTCTGGTACGAAGTCACTTGATGGACTTCTGGCCTGGGTAGACGACGGGAATAGCTCCGGATCGTACTCGACGGCCACGGATTCGACCAAGTCGTTCTTAGCGGTCGGCGGACAGACGAGATCCGACTTCTTCACCACGGCCCCGGTGTTCACCGGCGCGACGACGCCTACTAGTGCGATCCAGGGATTAAACTCCTATACCAACCGGTCGTTCAGCCCATTTACGCTAAATGACGTAAATACGGCATACGGAAACGCTTGGTTTGGAAGAGATTTTCCGGACCTGATCACGACCACGCAGACCGGCTACAACCGGATGTGGAACTCGATCCAGCCGCTCCAGCGCTACAACATGGACGCCAGCGGCACGGACGTGGGGAAGATCGGTTTCAATGCGTTCCAGTTCAACGCGAGCACTGTCGTCGTAGACAAATATTTGCCGTCAGATTCTGTTAACGGGGTCATGCTACTTTTGAACACCAACTACCTCGAAATGTTCAGTTCTGATGCGAAATCGGCGCAGTTTGGGTTCACTGGATTCAAGGAAGCGCAGCAATCTCTCGACGTAGCAGGGCAGTTCGTTTGGGCTGGAAATTTGGTCTGCGCTAATCCCAGAACCTCGGCTAAGCTCGTGGGCACCTCATTGTTGTAATATAACTTGACGATCCACACAAAACGTGAGATCATCAATTATGGCCAGACCAAGAACATTCAACGAAACCGCAGAGACGCTCCGGGAGATGTACATTACCCGGAATATGAAGGTGACGCACATCGCCAAGTATTTTGGCGTCTCTGGCGGCGTAGTGGAGAAGCGCTTGAAGGAGTACGGTATCCAGAAAGAGATCGCCCTTCGGCTAAAGGTAGACCGCCTGCCGTACGTAGCTCCGCCCAGGAAGTTTAAATTGACGGCTGACGAACTGCGGGCACTATATATTGACCAAAAATTGACGGATGCTGAAATTGGTCGCCAGCTTGGCGTGAGTAATGTAACTGTGGCCATTTATCGGAAAAGGCATGGGATCAGGCGGGAGACAGCGCTAGTCGTCCACGAGATTCCGCGCGAAGAACTCCACGAGATGTACGTTAATAAAAAACAGACCATGGGGGAAATCTGCAAGCATTTTGGATGTGGCGAATCCACCGTCAGAACCAACATTATCCGATATGGCCTGGGTATCGATAGATCCGAAGTCGCCAGCAGAAGGCTTGAGGCAAACAGGAAAAAATATACCTACCGGTTTGAATGTCAGGGTTATCGTAAAATCCAGATGCCGGGACATCCTGGTGCCAATCCGGAAGGATATGTGTCAGAGCACCGCTATGTGGCTGAGTCGGCTATTGGTAGATATCTGGAGATCGACGAAGTGGTTCACCACTTGAATCTCATCAAGTTGGACAATCGTGTAGAAAACTTAGCCGTATTGCGTAAGTTCGAGCACTCCTTGGTTCACAAGTACATGGAAAAGGTATGTGCATATTGGTGTATGCCCGGCGCTGTCAGGCCGGAGCCGTTGGAATTTAACCGGGAAGTATTCTGGGGCGGATCGTATGTTACTTCGGTGGATTTTACCACCATAGAAAAGCGCAGAATGATCGAATCCAGAAAATCCAGTAAGAAGCCAAAGGGATCTTTTGCGGAGTTATTCAAGGCTACGGTAGACGCCGTGCCGGAGAAAGGCAAGCAGTCAATCAATTAACGAGGTTCATTAAATGTATAGTTTTACAAACACCGGATACAACAATCTCATCAACACCAATGTTGCCTTAGTTCTCGGTACCGGACCCAGCCAAACGCCAACTCCGATGTACCTGATCCAGAACTTGGCCGCAGGTGGAACGGTGACGCTACCGAAGATCAATCAGGTCCCGCCGACGGCTCCGGGAACTCCTGGAACGACTCCTGGGATCAGTGACGGGTACACTCTACTGATCAAGAACATCGCCCAGTTCCCGACGACTATTACTCCGGCTTCAGGGGATACTTGCGACGTTGCGTTGATCTCTAATAGCGGCGATGCGGTGTGGCTGGAGGCTGATGCAGCGAACAGCGTCTGGCGAGCCATTACCCCCGGTGGTGCCGCTACCGGTATAACGACCGCTGCTGGCGCGACGACGCTTTCGCCAAATACACGCTATTTGATCTTGAGCGCGGCGGCTACGGTAACGATCCCGACTACGCTGGGTATCGGAAGGCCGTACACGATCATAAATGAGAGCACTGGATCGTTAACGCTGACACCAGTTTCTGGGACGGTGGACACAACCGCTTCGTTCACACTCACCACCTTAAAGAGCTTTACGGTGTTTACGGACGGAACTAATTTCCACGCAATAAATACGCAGTAAGCGGAGGCCGAATAAATCATGGCGCTATTAGACGCAAAAGAATTCCAATTCGGCAGACAGAATGTCTTCGCTACCGATACCGGAGCGGCGGATATTCCAACGACCAACACTAGTGGCGTCATTCAGCTTGGGGATCTGATCCTCAATTTAAGTGGCACAATCGGCGCACCTGCGTTCTGGGTGTGTACTACCGCTGGATCTAGCCCAGTATTCACGTCTGGTCCGATTACTGGCGGAGGTACCGCTACCAGGACAGTGGCTGGATCTGCAACGCTAGCTTCTTCTGACCGGTACCTGTTCATTACGGCTGCGGGGACGGTGACGCTACCTGCTCCCTCTACGGCGCTTTCGCAACACCAATACGACATCAAAGCAACCGCGCAACCAGTTACGATTTCTACGGCAGCAGGTTCATTGGATGGTGTAGCTACCCCAGGTAGTCAAACGATCATGTCGCAGGAAGACTTCACCTGCATGACGGACGGGACTAACTGGTTTACTATGACTCGGGACCCGGAGTATCAGATCAGCACGCCTACTCCACCGGCGACGCTTACGGTACGTGACCGTTGGGTAGTTAGTGGCGCTGGTGCTCTTACAATACCGGCACCGGCTGGATACGTAAGAGGCAAACCTTTTACTATCCATGCGACGGGAACAGTAACGGCTACTCCAGCTTCAGGTCAAATTTCTGGCGCTGCGGCGATCACTCTCACTGCCGGTCAAAACGCAACAATCATCACAGACTCAACTAACTTTTTTGTTGTAGCTGATTGATACTCAAGTACTTCTATGGTATCTTGCTCGGCTAAACGGACTACGGAGACGAATGGCTATAAGTCCGGGATAGCAGCCTCTGTGGCTAAGAGAAAGCAACTAGCAGAACAGAGGTCTCATCTAAGAAAAACCGGCATAATCGGTCCACTAACCTGCCCAGACTGCGGATATACTCGCGTCGTACAGTATGACCGAGATCAGCCAAATCTCGGTTTATGTAACCGTTGCTCTAATGTGCGCCCCGAGAGGCTTAAGAAGTCTATAGCTAGCGGTAAGGCTATATTTTCCAAGTACGGGCCTATTCCAGGCGGAAATATATTTTCTTCGGAACAGGTCCGAGGGTCGGCTAATATTAACTGGAAGGGTGGAGTAACTCCAGAAAAAAAAAGACAGAGAGAATCCACGCAGGGCAGGGAATGGATTAAGGCGGTCTTGGTTCGCGACGATTATACCTGTCAGATTTGCCGGGAGCGTGGAGGGCGACTACACGCTCATCACATTAAAACTTTCGCTAGTCATCCTGGTCTCCGTTTTGATGTAGCTAACGGTCTTACGGCCTGCGTCCGGTGTCATCGCTTTGTTCTCCACCTTAACAATTATCAGAACGATCCCCTCACGCTAGAAGAAATCCGCACGCTCCAGTACCGCCTAGCCACCGTTCAGTGGGAGGCGGCATAAGGTGCAGTATCCGGACACGTGCGCAACATTGCTCGGGAGACTTATACGTAGTCGGCCAAATCTGGATCGTTCTTTGGGAATTGATTTACTGAACGACAGAATTAGAACCATCTTAGATCGTCGTCCCTACTGGGCTGGACTCGCGGCGCGTGGCGTTCTGTCGATCCCTGCGGCCTACACCACCGGTGGAGTCACACTAACAACGGGCTCAAATATAGTCACCGGGACCGCCACGGCATGGCCTGTCTCCGATGTCGTAAATACAATCATCCCGAACGGAATCACGCGCCCAGGCAACCAGTGGTTCACTCCGGCGTCGATGTCGAACATCAACGATAACTCCATCTTATATGTCGATGCCACTGGTACCCCGGAGATTGTTACGATCCAGCAAATTAGAGGCACGCAGGCACTGGCTAATTTCCAGGTATCTCACAACGGCGGCTGTACGGCTACTCAAAGTTCCCTGGCCAATCTTCAGTTACTTATAAGCTCGAATAACCCGTACTACACGATCCTGGGCGTTACTAGCTCAACCGGCTTGATCCTGGACAACGCCTGGGGCGCGACGACGCTGACCGACGCCGGGTATCAGATAGTCCTGGCGTACACGACGCTGGCAAGCGACATCAAGGAGATCTTTTTCGTCATAGACCCGATCCAGCCGCTACCGTTGAACATTCACGTTCCGCAAAAATGGCTGAATTCAAACGATCCTATTAGGCAGAACTCAAATTCACCGATCTGGTTGGCTGACTATATCCCCAATGCCCAAGGGAATATGCAGTACGAAATCTATCCACCAAGCTTAGTCCAGTACAATTTGTACTTCGCATACTACAAGCAGTGGAAAGACATGGTTGCCCCAGGAGATCGTCCGCCATACTTCTTGAACCCTACGGTTCTGATCCACGGCGCTCTGGCGGACGCTTTCCGTATGAAGTTCCCTCAGCCTCCCAAGTTTGACGATCCGTGGTACAACCCCAAAGCTGCCGACGATTACGAGCAGAAGTTCGAACGCGGGGTAGCTGATTTAATTAACGCTGACAACTCGAAGGCGCAGACCGACTATACCTGGAACTTCGATGCTTGGGGAGTACGGGGTTCGAATTACGAGCAAGATCACGCAATTTCGGCGGACGGAGACTGGATGTTCTAGCTATCCGATAATAATAGCGGGGAGGTAATAAATGGCAAAACGCAAAAAGAAAGTCATGAAAGGCCGTGGAAACGATGGCATGGCTGGCGGATCAGGCGGAAGTATGGGACAGTTCGGCCACGACATGAAAAAGAAACGCGGCAAAAAGGGCCGCAAGGCTAGCAGGTATTAACGAATACTTCTGAGCAATACTTATGGGTAACCGTAAAGCACAAGTAGCTCCTGTCCCTGGATACGAACCACCGAAGCCAGATGTCACCTCAGATCATCTCTCAGGTCGGCACTTCGAGGACTATCTCAGTCCTATCGACGACATGACCAGCTACAGCCCGACAACGCCACTGTCTGCTGCGGTACGTGGGCCTGCGGAGCCTGAGTGGGAACGTCGCGAAGAAGAGTTTGTGCGGCACATCTTCGGCGAGAACGAAGTCCGGCGGAGATCGTGGCAGCGCATGAACGAGCCCGGCGGCAAGACGTTTAATCGCGGCGATATTATCGGGAAGTAAGATGAGGCGACGTGCCAACGGTCACGCTCCTACAACTCAAAAACCGCGTATTTTCACGTATCGATGACAATCGACTCTTCTACGCGGAATCTGAGCTAACTAACGCTATCAACGAGTGTATCCGCTGCTTTAATAACTTCACCGGGATGATCCAGACGACCGTTCCGGTCGGCACTGGAATAACCGAACCAGGGCGCGTGTGGTACGACGTTCCGGAATCGATCTTCATACCTATCAGAGTCCAGTTCGAAGATACCTACCTCCAGAAGACCTTCGCCAACCAGATCGGTAAGTCAAACGCTACTTGGGTTAGGGATACTACAGACAACACCGCCTTGCCGGTGTCCCAATGGGTCCCCTGCGGTTTTAAGAAGTTCGCTATACATCCTGCTGACTCACTCGGCGGAGCCGCTCTAACGATGACCGGGGTAGCAGAACCGGCGCTTCTGGTGAATGACACGGACACTGTTGTGATCCCCAATGAGTATACTGACCCAGTGGTATTGATGGCTTCCCAGGTAGTCACGATCAAAGAGACGGCGGCGCTATTCAAACAGTCTGCGGCTTACTACCAGCAGTATCTCCATATCATGAAACGAGCAAGTATCTGGCGCGGAACCGTTATGCCAAAATTTTACATCCCGGAGACAGTTCAGAAAGATTAGTCCATGGCTACGCAAGTACGGGATGTTTATCTTCAAATTTGCGACGAACTGTTAGAACCGGGCGGGCTCGTGCTCGGTCTCATCACTGTTAACGACTTTCTGGGATGGTTCGGCGAAGTGGTCAACGATTTCATGACCAAAGTAAGTCTCGCTAAAAAATTAAACTGCATCGATGTTCAGGCTGGGGTTGATACTTATACGATCAGCGATTACGTAAGCGATACTGTCTATGCAGCGTACGACCAGTCCTACCTGCATCGCACAAGTACATTCTACTTGGACAACTCCGATTCAATCTGGGCTGGTACCACTGATGTCCCTACAACCTGGAAGCAGGACGAAGTTCAGGCCAAACAGCTTCAAGTGAGCCCAATACCAAATGAAAACGGAGATCCAGTAAATACGCTACTTGGTCAAGGTCTATATGGTCAGATCGCCGCGACTTCAAATACGAACGATCTCCAGATCATAGGACCACCTGCTGGCCTTTTTGGAACCATAAATGGATTTTCCGGAACGCCTTACCTGGAGACTCTGACGCCACTATTTGGGACTATCGCATCGATGACGGTCTCTGTTACGAATCTAGAAACGATAGCAACAGCGATCCCCAGGAAGATCACAAACTGGCAACTGGGAGACACTATCGACTTGATTCCGGATAGCGCTACGCCGTATATAAAGTACGGAATCTTGGCAAGAATATGGTCTCAGGACGGAGAGCAAAAGGACGAATTTAAGGCCGTCTACGCGAATGCTCGCTACACTGAGGGGATTAACTTATTTGGGGCTATAATGAGCCAAGCCTTTGAACAGGAGAATGCACAATAATGCCAGATGCAATTACAGTACAGCCCAGGCCGCTCTACGTGGAAGATCTAGCCCAATCCGCCACATTCGCGCAAACAACTGACACGGTGCTTGGTTTGGGTTCTGGTGTTGTGGTGACTCCGTTTGTTATCGCTGCTAGCGACGCTGCCGCCAGCGCAGCCGGTGTTCCCGTGGGCGGGGTCTACCTGAATTCAGGGGGAGCTTTCACGTATCTCGCCACCAGGATGTCTTAATGCCTACTCCGTTCAATCCCGTTGTCGTACCATTCTCCGTTAAGGGGTTGGTGCTAAAGAAAGACGTGGCGCAGCTACAGGATGGGGAGCTATCGGAAGCCACTAATATCACATCCATCCAAGAGGGGGTGATCACTCAGCGACCGGGGAATAGGCGAGTTACGGCTCATACCGGCTGGATTCGGCAAACTGGGCCGATCAGCCTGTCTCTCATTCATACCATCAATAAGCTCCGGACATCATCGACAACGGATGTTTTTTACTGTGGAAATGGCGGCGAGATCTTTCGAGCGACCGGTCCCCTAGCACCCACCGGTGCCACACAGACGTTCCATAGCGTGGCCGGGGACTGCGCCGATGTCCAAGCCACCTACGACCAGCAGCGATTCTCCCTGACGCGCTACAACTCCGGCGCGAACGGTACGCCGTACGCCTTCATCGGCGCTCAGCGTAAAATGCTCAAAGATACCGGATTCCTGAACAGCGGAGACGGCAGCGGTATCCCGACTACGATTATTCAGCGCTGGGGGATCTTGCCTCCGACGCAACCAGTACAGGCACGGCTTGATCAGATAACACTTTTGCCGCAGAACGGCGCAGGCACTCCGCTTGCGGTTGTAGATAATAACTCCAGAATCAATACGACTATCTTATCTGTATCAGGAACCGGCCCTGGGTTAGTGGCCATAACTCCTGTCTCCATGTCAGGTATTATTGTCGGCCTATTAGTTAAGGTCGGAGCCATCAACCTTGGGATCGTAGAACAGACCACGAGTACGTCATTCCAGGTCTACCTTCCGGGGACCCCGGTAGCTGGCCAACAGGTCATCTCGGGATTCATAACAGACACTCCCACGGCTGCTCCTGGGACCGTAACTGTAATCCCATTGCCGGGTGGATCTGTCAGTCCGGTACCGGCTAATTTTGACGGTCAGCCGGACGACGGATATGAAACCGACGACGTTGTTCATGTGGCTATCGGCATCTCCCAGCCTGACCTACTCACCGATCTCCGTATCCGGGTAATGGTCAATAGCGCATCCGGAACTGATTACTACGAAAAAGAGATTCTTCCGAGCCAGCTTCAAATGCAAGCATCGGTACTAGCTACAGCAACCCAGACGCTTCCTGGAGTCGCCACTAATGTCGCTACTGGCGTAAGCGGTAATTTCGATATCGCCGATCCGACAGCGACTTCCGCTAAAGCAGAGGAATTGGCCCAAGTTGGTCCCGATCAGTCTACCAGCGTACCTGTCTGGACCGAGATTGACATCCCCAAGCCGAACTTCCTTCCGGTTGGTTTGGCCGGTCAGGGTAAGTATAACTGGGCCAATGTAGTCGGATTTCAGATCGTCTCCGTTGGAGATCCGTCTATTACTCTCTGGATTGGGAACATTTATATCGCCGGAGGATTCGGGCCGAATGCCTTCACGACATCGTTCAACGCGCCCTTGAACGCCTACTCCTATGCCTATACCTATAGGAACACTATCACTGGATTTGAGAGCAATCCATGCACGCTCATGCTCGATACGAATACCGTTACTCCACTCAGGCAGCGCGTAAAGCTGACGCTCATCTCCAGTTCGGATAACCAGATTTCAGGAGCGCCCGCTAACCCATCTGCGCCGACGACCAACAATGCCGCTATCGCTGTCTATCGCAGCGGCGGTGCCTTCTCTGACGGCCTATATAGGTTTCTGGGGTATGCCATCAACAGCGTAGACATCAACCAGATACCACAGGTCGTCACGTTTGTGGATAGTCAGTCGGATGCTTCGATTATCAATGCTCCGATTATTTCCTTCGACAACGATCCGCCTGTTTTGAGTACCCTGCCGACGCCCCTGACTGCATCGTTTGTTTCCTATACGGCAGGTACTGGCAAGATTGGGGTCAATGCCTTTAAGGTAAACATAATATCTGGTCTATCGACAACGGATTTGACATCTTTCTTGAGGGTTGGATCTACACTGACGATTGCCCCGAACACCTCAAAACAGGAAACGGCATATGTAATCGCGGTGAGCCCGGTGACGATCACTGCATATTTCCAATACGATCATACCGATGCGGCCACTCTCGGGACATCAGTGTTTGTGTCATGCGATGCCGTCTGCGCTCAGCCAGCAAGATTTACGGTAGCGGCCTTTGATGCCGTATTCTGCGCCGGTGACCAAAATAACCCGCATGTTCTGTACAAATCTAAAAACGGCAGGCCGGAAGCATTCCCAGTTGAAGAGTTCAATACCGGTGTTTTTGACCAGATCAACGTAGGATCTCCGTCAAACGCGATCATGAACATCACCGAGTTCAACGGTGAAATACTCTGTATGAATCTGGAGAAGTTGTATCTTGTCGCTGTTTTTGAGGGACAGATGCAATCCCCGGTAGAAACACTAGCTGAGCGTGGTCTCTACGGTAGTATGGCGTGGTGCCGGGCTCAAAATGAGATCTGGTATTTAGGCTACGACGGCATCTATTCCTGGTCTGGTGGCCGAGCAGTTAAGCGCAGCGAAGCTATCGATCCGCTGTTTCATGGATACACCATAGGCCCTTACGAGCCAATCGATCTCACCGGCAACAGCAATAACCCTGGGGCTATCACAGGAGTCACGATTACCAGCGGCGGGTCGTTCTATGGATTTGCCCCGCAGGTAGTTTTCTCCGGTGGGGGTGGGTCTGGGGCGACAGCAACAGCTACTGTAAGCGGTGGTCAGGTGACATCAGTAACGATCACTAACGGTGGGTCTGGATATACCTCTACACCGCTTGTTTCTTTTATTGAGCCAGGAGGCTCAGGAGCCAGCGGTACCGTTCAGATCTCCCTGCCCGAAATCGCGCCCAAGGACATCATCACGATGATGTACTCCAAGCAGCGTATCTACATGGTTTACGCGGGCATCTCTGGATCTTATCATCGTCTTCGCTATGACATGCTCTACGACCGCTGGTCGATGGAGGATATCGGAGATCTGGACCCACACAACCCAGTAGGTGGCGTAGCTGTAACCGCTCAATATGCCGAACAGGATGACGGTTTTCGGTACGACATCAATAGCTCTCAGACGGTAGAAAGTAACACACTGATCGCTAAGTCGGTCACCCTTACACCGAACACGACGGCTAATTTATATTTTGACGACGTTGGGACATCAGAGGGATGGATAAATGCTTATAGCGACGGGGCTGGCATTGCCTATGCTTTCGAATCAGCGGCCTACACTGCCGGTCAGCCATCCATAAATAAACAGTTCGCGGATTACGTTCTGGAGACAAACAACGACGGCGGAGCGATCAATGTCCAGGTGACATACGACTATTCCTTAACTCCGGACCCAACGGACTCCGTGACGCTGGCTGCCGGTGCAGCGCAAGGCCGCAGACGAATCCCTCAGCGTTTCCAGAACGGCTTCGGCAAAGAAGCCTATGCGATCCAGATGCGGTTCTCTGGAACAACGACAACGAACGTAAACTTCTATACGAATACGTTCAATGTATTCTCGCTGGACCAAATTCAGGTTGGCCGAGCTTTCGATTGGGACGACCTAGGTACTCCGGACGATAAAAGGCTCTACGAAATATCAATCTGGTATGACATGAAATCTACGCCGCATACCTGGACGATGGATACAATCACGGGAATTACCAACTCTCAGGTCGTAACGCAGGGTGTCCAGAGCTTCACCCTAGAGCCGCTTACGGGGACGTTCACGGGTCCAAGCTGGACGCAAGTGACTTTTCCGATCAACGATGGAACAATTGTTAAGAAGATCAGGCTGAGGCCGACGACACTCGACGCGAATGCTCAGATCGTTAGGAAGTATAAAATCTCTTTCGAGAAGTATCCACCGGACGTGCTCTTTTGGACAGAGTGGTCAGATCTCGGACATCCTTACGAGAAAGTAGCGCGTAATCTTGTTATGAATATAGACACTGCCGGGGTACCGTGTACTATTCAGATCCAGGCAGATGGGACAACCAGGAAGACCATCACGGTTACCACTAACTTCAACGACAGGGAGAGGATAATTGGGTTGAACTCTGAGCAGGACCCTAGGCTACTTGTTGGTAGGCTGTGGAGGATCGTCCTGACACCTGGGAACGGCGGAAAGGCTCAGGTTTTTACTACCGGGTTGGATTACATACCAGAGCCTGCGGAACTCGTCTGGTATGATAGCTTTGAGACAAATATGGGATATCCGGGGTGGAAGGCTCTCAAAGAGTGTTGGTTGACATACTGGTCTTCTGGCCCGCTTACCGTGACGTTCTACGTGGAGAACGCAGTTGAGTTTTATCAATTAGTACTTCCAGCTCACGCAAATCGCGACACTGAGAGATTCTATTTCCCAGCCAAGCTAGACGGAGTGTTAAACAAAAGCAGGAACTATAGGTTCCAGCTTTCCACTCCTTGTCCAGACCCAGGATCGGCTACTTCTTGATAAATTGAGATCGGCCCGATATGTCTCCATGTCCTACCGCTAAGCGTACCGGTACGCCGACAGCATGTCAGCAAACATCCTGATCCGATAATACTTAACGAAGGGCTAATGCCCAAGACGGCGGGAGTATTTATGAATACCTGTCTATATTGGAGATGCAGATGGCAATCCTATCACTGCCTGACGTTACAGCTACGACTAATTCTAATGTAGCTCTTTCATCCACTTCGGTTTTGGCTAATTGGGTTCAGGTCCAGGCTTCCTCAAATAACTCAGCCACGGCTAGGATCGGCGATGGCAACATCTCGGCCACAAGGGGGGCCATAATATCCGCATCCGGTTCTCAGTTTGCTCCACCTGCGGCATCCACTAATCAATATGATCTTTCGCAGATATTCATTAGAGGGACCACGTCAGATACGTTTCAGGTAATTTACAATACGGTATAACTATGCGAAAACTTCCACTTTTGCTATTTATGTTGCTCGGGGTGGCATTGGCACAGCCGAACAACCCACAAATACAATTCGTGACGGCTACCCCATCTGGGGCTTGTGGAAACACGCAGATTCGCTTGTTAACTCCGAATGGTACATTCTACACCTGCCAGAGCGGCACATGGGGTGCTATTTCCGGTGGCGGCGGAGCCGTGTCGAGTGTATTTTCTAGGACCGGAGCGGTTGTTGCGACATCCGGAGATTATACCGTAGGGCAGGTAACTAACGCAGCATCCGTATTAAACCCACTTAGTCAGTTCGCTTCGACCACTTCAGCGCAACTACTTGGTATTCTTTCAAACCCAACCGGTACCGGACTTGCTGTATTTAATAATACGCCGACACTCATAACTCCGGTAATCGGAGTAGCTACGGGCACCAGCCTAACTGTTACCGGGGCGCTCACGTCCGGGTCTGGGTCGGGCGTAGCTGGTGCGCTCGACCTTGGTCAAGGTACACTACCAGTACTTGGGACGACGGCGGTAAGTTTACTCGCCCCAGCCTCCGTAACTAGCTATGGACTGCTTTATCCTGGAGCGGCTCCGTCCGCGAATAATTTTCTTCTGTGGGGGTCTCCTTCTTCTGGTATATCTACTGGAGTGTTCACCGGGTTTACGTCTACAAATCTTGCTGATACGGCGAACTTAGTTCGCAATCAGGGCACCAACACCGGAACATCAGCGATGACGTTAGATATGAGTGCCGCCACAGCGGCAGCATCCTTAAAGCTGCCAACGGATGCTTCTTATGTTAATAACGATTGCGCTAAGCTCGTTTCTAGCGGAGGGAAGTTCAACATTGCGGACGCGGGAGCCGCTTGCGGGACGGGTAGCGGCGCTACCGGTACTTCGGTTACCAGCGTAACCCCAGTAACCGTATCGGCTAATAGTACTTCTGAGCAGCAATTGATTGAACTTACCCTGGGGTCTGGTTATTTCAATAGCCTTCGTCAGCCTTTTTTGTTCAACGGCGCGGGTGTCTATACAACACCTATAGGGCAGACTCCGACTCTTACATTCAAGGTGAAGCTCTGCACGGTATCAGGCTGTGGAAGCGGCACGGTGGTTACGCTCGCGTCGATTGCTTCAACGGCCACATTAGCCAACTCCACGAATAACACATGGAACGTGAATTTCCTTGGGTATACGTCGGCAACCGGAACAACTGGGAATCTTGAAATCCACGGGCCGTTGACGGTTGACCTAGGATCTCTTTCGACTTCTCCGGATAGCGTTTTTAACGATACCAACACGGCGGTATCTAGTAATATCGATCTCACTGCCTCGCTGTTTGTGGACTTCACGGTAACTACTTCAACGGGGAGTACGAGCAACTCGATCACGCAGCGCTCAGGTGGCGTGATGCCGTTTGCCGCGACTGCTGCTCCTGTGACGAGTGTGAATGGATCGACTGGGACCGTAAGTATAAGCGGTTTATCCTATTGTGCTGATGCTACCGGGTCTACAACAACATACACATGCCCATCTGCTAGTTTTTGTCCTACCTCGCTAACAACTGGAGCCCAATTTATATTTGTTCCTCAGGCCTCTAATACCGGCGCGTCCACGGTGGCTTGGTGCGGGTTCACAGCCAAGAGCGTTATCGCGGCAAATACGACGGGTTCAGCCCTTGTTGCCAGTGATATAATCGCAGGCGGTGTGTACGTACTTGAGTATGATGGTACAGCGTTACGCAAAATCAGCGGCCCGGATACTACATGGACAGGCTTATCGTATAGCAATGGTTGGGGTGACTTTGGATCTGGCAATCAAGTCGGTCAGTTCAAAAAAGATAATTTTGGAAACGTGTGCATTCGTGGGTTGCTTTCATTAGGGACGCTAACAGCGGGTACGACAATGGCCACTCTTCCGGGTGGTTATCGCCCCGCATCAGTCCAAGTAGCCTTTGCGTATGACACTCGAACCGGCGCGGCGGGGGGCGTGGACGAGTTCAACATCACGACCGCAGGAGTATTCCAATACGAAGGCTCTACTTCTGCTGCTACTGCTCTTTTTATCAACGGGAACACGTGCTTCTCGGTATATTAATACCACTGATCCCCCTGCCCCAGTTTGGGTTCGGCAGGGAACCGTGCTAACAGCAACACAGGCATGGGAAAACACTTCGATTGAGGAGCCGCGAGTACTTCAGCGAGCGACCGGATGTCAACTTATCCCTAGCCCGTGCTTTGCCATGTGGTATTCAGGCGATGGATGGAGTGGAGCGACCGGGATAGGATACGCGGAAAGCGCGGATGGCATGACGGGCTGGACCAAGTATTCGGGCAATCCGGTTATCACTAATTACCACCGAGGGAACATCGTTCACAACGGCTCGACGTTTTACGAGTTCGCCAAGAATTTTAGCACAAATAACATGGACGTGCTGACAAGCCCCGACAGCGACGGGCTGACGTGGACCCTAGCCGCCTCAAACGTCCTGACAAAAGGATCGAGTGGGGCCTTCGATCAGGACGCGATTGAAAACTCCAGCATGTTCAATGACGGCGGGACCTGGACGATGGTCTACGAAGGAAATAACGGCGGGGACTTTGAGTGTGGAGGGGCTACAGCCACGGCGCTGACCGGCCCATGGACCAAGGTCAATTCCGGTAATCTGATCATCAGCGGACCGGGATGCAGCGGCCCGTGGATTGCAAAGGTCGGCAGCAACTATTGGGTGTGGGCCGCCCAGGTGGTCGCACACTGGGGAATAGCACGCTGGACCGCTACATCGCTGGCTGGTCCGTGGACTCTTAACCCAGACAGGAGTACCTATTTCACCGGGCAAACCTTTTATCCTGCAAGTCCTGATGAACTGACAACCGACGGGGGCGGGCTGGCCGACGGATGGCATCTTGAGGTCAACGGCTCGACTTACAAATACTACACAGGTACGAATGCCGGGACTTCCGTCACGGGGCACTCACACATTAAGCTGACGATTGCCCCCATGCCTATCTCTACGCTAGTTACCACAATCGAGGGGATGACGAGTAACACCCCATGAGTCTATCCAGGTTAGACGGGTTTGCAAAACGCCAGAACATCGGCGTAGGATAATATTCAGGGAAGAGGCTATGGTGTAAAATAAATCCATGAAAATAATACTCGCTATGGCTTGCCTAGCTACGCTAATTCTAGCGGAAACATCACAGCAAAAATCTGACGCACAATGGCTTCGCGAATATCATCGCCTAACGGCCAATCTCCGCAAAGCTCAGCAGGAACGTGAGGATCACCTGAAGGTAAAGATTGCGGATTGCCAGACTCGCGGAATGGTTTTGCAAATAGACCAATTCCAGGAACCGGTATGTACGCTAGCTCTGCCGCCTGCGCCTACTCAATCTAAGCAGGACGCAAAGCCAGATACGAAGCAATGAAAGACCTCTACTGTGATTGTATCGATATCCGACGTTACGGCTACTACGGGGCAAAAAGTTCCGCTATCTTCGATCTCCGTATTAGCTTCCTGGATTCAGATTCAATCCAGTATCGGTAACTCGGACACAAGGGTCGGAGACGCCAATATAGGGTCTGGCCGTGGGGCTATTATAGTCGGTGGTGGATCTCAGTTTTTCCCTATCGCCGGTAGCTCGTACGATCTATCCAGTATATTCCTCCTTGGTACTACTGGTAATATATTCGAAGTATTATACGATACTTCGGTATCGCAATGCGCCAAGTTCAAACTTTACTCCAGTTCAATTATCGAATTTATTGGTTTCGGGGAAGATCAGATCCAATCCTTTAATTTAGTCCAGGTTGACGAAGAGATGATGCTACCGGTGACGGAGCCACGAGTTGGGATGTGGAACCTAACTGCGGCTGGAGAGACGGAGGGGTAAACGTGGGTATGATGTTAGGCGTTAAGGTGGCGCGATTAGTGCCGTTTCGGCATCCTTGCTCAGATGTGCAGCACTGTGGCGGGATAATTATCAAGAGCACGGAAGGAAGTAGAAAGGGAGCGGTACTTAAGTTCATTTTAGCTATACCTGAAATACATATGTCCCGTTTCGTGGACTCAATAGAGCAGGCTCAGAAATGGGCAGCAGATCACAAGATCACGATAAGCGATGAGGATATTGCGGCGTGTGAAGCGGCTATCCCTAAGACCTAATGCCAGTACCGTATCTAGTCAATCAACTCGACCCGCACGTATCCCTTGGGCAACCATCCTTGTGGGATGGTGGTTTCTATAGGGGGGCTAACTTCACTGTACCGCCAATAGAGTACGGTGGCTATATCTATGTATTTTATTCAAATTTAATCGACCCATACGTGGATAACTTCGATAATGACGTGATGGGTGTATCATCTAGCCCCGACGGCGTTGTATGGACGGTACTGGACTCGGCAAACGCTCCAAGGCTCAATGCCCCGCAGTCATCGCTTGTGTATTGGATCTTGGATATAGCTAACACGCGCGCTCTTGGGGTGTATCAGCGCAATGACACAGGAGAAATAGAGATAGTCCCATTCAATCTTTCTGCCAATGGACTAGGATCGTACGGATCGCCAATAACCTCAAACGGAGTGGTTCCACATTTCCTGTTAGGGAATGATAGAGTCTTTCCGTGGTTCACAGCGACGATGATCAACGCCACTACGTTCCTAGTTGTCTATGATGAGTATTTTACAAACGGAGGCTTCTCTGCTGGGGATTCATATAGCAACGTTAAGGCTACCCTATGGAATGGAAGCTCTTGGAGTTCGCCTCTCACTATCTTCCAGGGTCAATTTGGCCCTCAAAACACATCCAATATTCATAACCTATCTGGTGATGTAGTCGGTGCCTGCGTAGACGGAAGCGGTATTTCATGGGTGTTCTACTTCACCGCTGACGTGTATTACACTTTTCCGCAGAGTAACGTTACCGATGTTACGCAATTTCGCTGTGCCAGGATAAATTCAACAGGAGCATTGGTGGATGATACGCTTGTATCGACCACGCTCGGAACAGCCGGTCCTGGGTTTTCGCTGTTCGCAGTCAGTAGCGTTCCCAGGTATCTTGCGTCTGTAAATAAAATTATTTTCCCTACGATTTGTAGTGAGATAGATCCCGGAGTCTGGTCTCCGGCTCCGCCGGTCATACCAAATTGCTGGTTTTTGATCACTAGCTCGGCATCTGGTCCATCTTTTACGTTTGAGCTTATAGACTCCGTTTATGACTTCGAGGATTCAGAGGAGGGGCCTCCGTATTTCTTTACAAATGCCGACGAATCTAGGTATTACGTTGCGATCTGCCACACGCGCAACGCTTTTGATGACGAAGGCCCACTCGGTGAAGGTTGGGAGCAGATTATTACCTACACTCGGGCAGCAAGCGATACAAGCTGGACTGGCCCGACGGTGTTTTTCGATAACGAACTGAACCAACTTCTCATCCCGCCGTACCATATCAATGGCACCGTGCCGCCACCTGCCGAACTAAACTCAATTGCTATGTCCTTCAGGAGTAATGGCCAAATGATGGGAACCTGTGGAATGTTGAACGACTTCTGCGGGTCAGAGTTTTTTGTAACTCCTACGTTCATCCCGCCCAATCCCTGCGCCAAATTCAAGCTCTACGCGAATTCTCGTATCGAATTCATAGGTTTTGGAGAAGATCAGATCAAAGCATTCAACTTAATGCCGATCAATCAGCAGATGCTGTTGCCAGTGGCCAAACCAAGGCTTGGAAAGTGGAATCTTTCTAGCGTAGCAAAAATGAGGTCCGGTGGGCAGGGTGATTTGCTGTAAGCATTCACGGTATATGTTTCCATCTTCGCCTATTTACGATCATCGTTATATTGGATTCAGATACGGAGAACATCGGGGCTATTTGCTTGTGCTGAAAGGTAAGCGCTAGCTGCCGTATGCGAATTACGTCGGACTCGGTCAGTTTAGATCCAGAAACATCTGCACCACGAAGCCCCCGTGGCCTTCTTCCGCGACCGATAGTGTCGCGTGCGTTATCCAACGGGGTTCCGGCGTAGAGGTGTCTGCCGTTGCAGCACGGCGGGTTGTCGCAGCGGTGAAGTACATCAAGCGGGAAGGCGTCTTCCTGATAGCGAAGCATGTACCCAATGCGATGAGCGCGGTACTTTGCTTTCCCTATCCTGATCTGTCCGTATCCTCCAGTTTTGAATAAACCGGCAGTCCACGGCCAGCATCCGTTTGGCCCGGCGGATTGATCTACGTTCGCCCAGAATTTTGAGATATCCTTTGCTCTTAGCGCAGGAAGTGGCTTAGGATCGTACTTAGCCATTTGGCCTCCATCAAGGCCCTCTGGTGAGGGGGTATCGGACGTTAGAGCGTCCAGTGCCCCCTATTATACTACAGGTGGAGAAGAAATGGAGAATTATGTCAACTCCAGCGTTACCAGAGATTAGCGAAGATGATCTAAAAGATCCTACGCTTGGAAAATTGAATAGAAATTTTCAGCGGGCCTGGGGGCAGATCATATCCCTATCTGGCGGAGCAGGGCCGGTTAGCTTATCAGCCTTACTGACGGCCCCAGACATTCAGCTTCCATCTCAGACTAGCCCGCCAATCAACAAAGATTCGGTTCTGACGTTACGTTCCGGACTAACGCTGTTCTCGCCAACTAGTCAGCGGCAGGCTCTAGTGTCTGGAGCTTTCCAGACTAGCAGTACTAACGTACAGACCTCTCAGCCGATTGGAGCCGTCGGCGGAGGTTTCTCTGGAACTATAGTTGGAACTTTTACCGTTGGAGGCGTCGCAAAAACTATGCTGGTATTTACTGGCGGCGTGCTAACTGACGTTCAGTAGACTCAGATTCTTCTAACTGACTTCCGCATCTAAAGCGCTGCTCCAAATCGGCCCGCCTGATCTTGGCTTCGGCCATGATGGCTAGCTTAGCCGCTCGGATCTCGTCGTTTGCCTGCGCCGAAGCTAGTAACCATGCAGCCAGCCTGCGTCGGTTTTCACTTGAGCACAGAACCACCATTAACCCAGCCACGCAGGCGATATTCAACAAGATCGACAGATCGTACCAACCCATTACAGCCGCACCCCTAAGGCGTGAGCGCGAACTTCGTCTGTCTCGACGACAATCGGCTCTGGCTCTGGCTCTGGTTCCGGCTGCGGATCAGGTTTGTGGTTCCGTGCGATGCACCGGTCGATAGCTTCGGCTACTACGGCGGCATACTGCGGGGTGCCTGGACGACGAATGGCGAGGCGCATACGCAGATCCACATATGGGTCTATAGCTCCAGTAAATACTGGTAATTTCATCGCCTGCCCATTATGGAAAAAGAATAGCAGGTAAGCCTCATCCAGTGGGATCTGAAGCAGTGCGGCTCCAGTTTCGACTACCCCATGTTGCCCCAGGTGATATGGAATACAGTCCCCTTCGGATTCAATAGCGTGACCAGCTATGCAGCAAACCGTTCCGCATTTGAAGATTCCGAGTATCTTTTTCGTCCGCTGCCATCTTTCCATGTTCACCCGGTTTGGCTCGGCTAACACCTTGGCGCGGACGCGGTTCATCAACTCAATGTTCATTTTTACTCCCCAGGAAACTTAAGGCGGCAGCGCGGGAGGGAAGCAATCGGAGGAAAACCTCCCCTTTGTCGTACGCGATTGGTCTGCCGCCTGAACCTAACCCTAGCACGCCAAATACTTGTTGTCAAGCGTAAACCGTGCTACGATCCTACATGCCTGAGTTGAAGAAGGAAGATAGTGGGATATACCAGTACGGACAAATACTTGTAGCTCCGTATCCCGTTGAAAAATTATTGATCAACGGGTTCCTTCGATTCCAGGACGAGAAAACCTTGCCGCTTATATTCCACGAAGGCCCAGAGCCCACCCTAGCTTGGATCTTGAACGAATTCTGTACGAAAATGACAGCCATCTTAGCCTGCTTCTCGGTTGCTAACGGCATCGACAAGGCTGAGCACATCGGGTTTTCATGGATGAATAATTTGGTCCCGGTCGGAAAATCCGGCGGGAAGAAGATGGAAGTAGGCCACGGATACTTTAGACACACCCCGCCCAGGCAGACGCTGATAGCAGCAGCACTATGTACGGAATGGATATTTGATAAAGTTACCGGGCTTGAGATGCTTTGCGGGTGTACCCCAGAAAAAAACCGCGCCGCATTACGTTTCGTAAAGGCTTTAGGATGGCAGGTTTACGGTCCACTTGACGGTTATACCTGCTACCCTGACGGAGACGGCAACTATCCGACATGTGCGGCCTATATTAGCGGAGTTACACGCAAGCATTGGCAGGAAGTTCGGGAGCGGCATCTAAAGCCTTAGATCCGATAATTATACCGACGGCTCAATAACATACGGGCCGTGAGGTATTCATGGGCGGATCTTCGAGTACGGAAAAACAGTCGCAGGCGCTTGAACAACAGCAGGTAGCCCTTGGACAACAGCAAAACGCTCTGGGGCAGCAGTTTCTCCAGCAGGGACAGCAGGAGATCCAGCGAAGCAACACGCTCCAGCAGCCTCTGGTAGATTTTTATACCGGTATCGCCTCCGGGAGTCAGGCTAACCGCATCTCGGCTGCGGCTCCGTTACTCGGGCAAATTTCACAAGGCGCAAAGCAGGCCGAAGACAATATCTACAATACCGTGCCAGCCGGAGCCGGGCGCGATGTGGCTCTTGCGCAGGCCCAGATCCAGCAGAGCCAGTCGAGCGCCGGAGCTATGAATCAGGCATACACTGGGGCGCTTCAGAATTTAGGCCAGCTTGCCGCAGGTCAGGCTACTCTCGGGCTCCAGCAGGAAGGCGCTGGCTTCACTGGGACGGGTCAGGCGTTAACTGGATTTCAGCAAGGCCAGGGAGCTTTGCAGAATATCATGACGGCGCAGAATCAACGGAAGGCAAGTACTATGTCGTTCCTCGGAAGTTTAGCGGGCGCAGCAGGCACAGCCGCCGGTGGCGGGGCATTCGGAACGCTCTAACATGGCAGACGAAAAACAAGGGCAAGTCAACAATCCCTATAGTATTTCAGCATTTCCATTCTCGGAATCTTTGCAGCCACAGCAATACCAGTCAACCGCACCGCAAACCGTATCTGGTGGCGGCGGAGCACTCGAAGGTTCGGCGATGATCGCCGACAAGTTCCTTGAAGGGTTTAGTCGTGGCCGTAAGATGGCCTTCGACAAACAAGAACAACAGCGCAATCAGCTAAAGCAAGATATCGACGACGCTAGGGGTAGGGTAGAAAAATCAAACCTACCGGATGCTTCAGATGACCCGAATGCCGTAACCAAGCAGAAGCTATATGGCAAGTTAGATGCGCTACGTTGGGCAGATGTATACCAAGAGGTGCACAAGTCAAAAGACAAAGAAAATCCGGCGCTGAAGGCCCTGAAGAATGTATTTGATGGAATGGTTGGGCCTCCGCCAAATAAATTCGAGTTTGGTCCAGAGCAAATCCACAAGACGCTCAGCGGTATATGGTCCGACATGGACAAGGCTCAGACCGCACCGCAGGCGGCAGAGAAAGCCGCTAACGATCTAACACAGTACTACAGCCAGAACTACGGACAGCCGCAGAGCGGTCAACAGCCACAACAATCAGCACCGGCACAGCAGCCAGCGCAGCCACAGCAACAGAAGCCGAACATCCTTCCGTACGGGTCTGGGGCGCAACAGCAACAAGCGCAACAGACCCCTCCACCGCCGGGCGGGCAACCGGCACCCCAGGCGGCAGCGCCGCAGCAAGCCCAGCCTCCGCAGACGGTAGCTACTACTGGCGCTCAGCAGCAAATGCCGACCGCTATGCGTCAGCAACCGGCACCGCAACAGCAAGCGCAGACGGCTCCGCCTCCGGGGGCACAACAGCAGCCACAAGTCCCACCAGCGCAGGCTGGCTCCCAGGATGTAATGAAAGATCCGGAGTTCATGAAGCGGCTCAACCGGGTGCTGACATTAGATCCGAACAATCCAACCGCGAAGATGATCGTTAATAGGATCGCCGAAAATGACAAGGTGCGTGCTAATAAGTCCCTAGCCGAAGACATTAAGGGAATTCCCGGAGCGGATATCTTAGAGGGTAATCCGAACGCTAAGACTGCCTTCGGTGGGCCAGTTAAAAAGACCGGTAATTACGTTCAAGGAAAGGACGATAAGCTCTATCCAATAGACGCCAAGGCTGCGACTAAGCCGCATAACCTCAAGACTTCGTGGGCCATTGTGGAAGGTAGTGACGATCCGGTTGAAGTATGGGTAGACCCGCAAAACCCGGATGAGCCACCAAGGTCTGTTGCTACCGGGAAACCGGTTGAAAATGTGATCCGGACTGAAACTGCCGGAGAGATCACCGCCGATATCCGATCTAAGTCCTACGGCACGTTCGGTGAATTCTACCGTGCCGCAAGAGGGCTCGGGATGACCAATGCCGAAGCGATGGAAGACGCCGGTAAAAAGACATATAAGGCGCTAGGCATTCGTCTTGGTCGCACACAGCAAGAAGAAGCTATCGATGCGATGCTGACTGGCGTCGGCGCGGGTGACCCGTTCAAGGGACAGGTCGGCAAGCCAGCAGCAACGCCACCGGTACCGTCTACTCCGCCAGCAGTAGCCAAGCCTATCGCGCAAGCTGCACCTCCTGGTGGGCAGGCCCCAGCGCCCACAACCACTAAGCCGACGACGGCGACTCCACCTGGGGCTGCGCCAAGGCCTGCCGCTAAGCCAGTAGGTGCTACGGCTATAACGCCACAGCAAATCGCCCAGACGGCAGAAGAAAACAAGAACATCGATATCTATCTTGGCGATCTGATGGGGACAACCAAGGTAAGCGGTAAGGCCAACGTCAGAAAATTAGCCGGACAGGATGCACTTGCTCGACGCACCGGCCTTAGTCCGTCTGAATTTCAGGCGGCTGCCGCTGTTGACAAAGATAAGATCAAGGCACTTAGCGACACCGTTGAACGCTATGGGGCTCTCCAAAGACTTAATAGTATTATGGATCGTTTTTCTCCGAACATTTTGGATCTCGCAAAAAAGATTCCGCAGTCTGGGTCGCCTTGGCTCAACCAAAAATGGAGAGGTATAAAGCTGGAAGCTGTCGGAGATCCAGATATTCGTCAATACTTAGTTGCACTAAATGACTTCCAGCGCCAGTACGCGACTGTTACGTCAGGCGGTGGTCTGTCTAGAGCCCAACTTCCTGTAAGTACTGCGGAGAATGTAGACAAGATTGTCGATCCGAACGCTACGTTGGGCGAAGTTGTTGGCTTGGTTAATCAGATCAAAACTCAGGCCGTGCTAGAACAAGCTGGGATGAAGGATAGCCTTGATAAACTGAAAGGCGAAGTTAAAGATAGCGCCCTCGGCAGAGCCTCAGCCGGTCAGACGCCACCTCCGCCAAAACCTAAAATCTATACTCAGGCAGACGTGGACGCAGCGGTAAAAGATCACCCTGGTTTAAGTGCCAAGGACGCTGAGGCTGCGTTTAAAGCTAAAGGCTGGGAGAAGAAATAGTGCCTCAGGCCGCTCAATTTGATCCCGACAGCTTCATGGCTGGCAGGCAGCAGGCTGCGTTCGACCCTGATGCCTTCATGGAGAAGCGACAAAATGCGACTCCGGAAAAGAAAGAGCCACCGCTTGGCGATCAGCCATGGTCTGTTTCTGGTACAGCTTCCGTAATGGCGGATCAAGCCAAGCGCGGACTTGGCGCGGCAGCGGAAAATTTGAATCCGGTCGCTGCGTTCAACGCACTTATACATCTCCCCACGACAGCTACAAATTCATTTCACGCTACCGTGGACGCGCTGGATCGCACCGAGAAGGCGCTTAAGGCTAAGGACTACAAGGAGGCCGCAACTTCGCTGACGGGCGCTGTACCGCTATTAGGGCCAGCCGGGGAGCAGATCCTTCGCGAGATTCAGCAAGGCAAGTATGCCGAAGCTATCGGTCATGCCGCCGGTTTACGGGCATCGTTTGAGATACCATGGAAGCTACCTGGGGCGGCTCGCACGGTAGCGCGTGGCGCGAAGGCCGTCAAGGATTTCCCGTTAGGGGATGTTGCTGCTGGCGCGGCTAAGGGAGCCAGGGAAGGCGCTACGGCTCCTGTTGAGATTCCGGTTAAGATAACAGGCAAGAACGTAAAGGCTCCGGCCTGGGTAGCTGGTGGACTTACCGGCGGTGCCGCTGGCTGGGAAGTGGGTGGAGTAGGTGGGGCAGTTAAGGGCGGTATTGGTGGTGCCGCTGTACCGGCCATACGGGGGGCCTTTAAGGGAGCTAGGGAAGCGTATAGCCCTACGCCAACCCCTCCGCCACCAACTGCTGCCGCGACATCGATAGAAGCCTGGGAAGCCAACAAAGGCGGAGTCGCCAAGCAAGCCCGAAAGTATACTCCTGGTGGGGCAGAGCCGCCCAGCGGTCCATCGTACCCACGCGCAAAAGTAAAAGTAACACCTGAGGCTCCGCCGGAGCACACTCCGGTGCGCGGGAAAGAGAGCGCGTATAAATTCACCCCAGGCAAAGAAGACTACAGTCCATCTACCGTTAAGCCAAAAGGCCCTAAGCCTATAGAGGAACCGAAAGTAGAAAAAGCTGATTACAAACTTGTACGTGGTAAGCCATCCGGACAGCGTTCATCCGGGACTAATCCTGGAGAGCAATTTACTCCGCCAAGTTCCAGAGTCAAAACTCGTTCAACCGGCACTCCGCCGGGCGGAGCAGAAGAATCCGAAGCAGCGGAAACTACCGCAGCGCCGACCGAAAAGCCAGGTAAAACATATAAAGATCTTCCGCCGAAGCAATACGAAGATGAGGTTCTAGCTCGCGTAACGGCAGGACGTGAAGCGGTTGTCAACAAACTTCTCGCAAGGCCAGACGCAGCGAAACTAGCTGCTAAGCCCAGGTCCTGGTGGGCAGATAGGAAGAACTGGAAAGGTGAACTTGGGCTCAAGACCCCGCCCTCGGACGAAACACTCAATGCATTTCTGAAGGGCTTGGGATGGACCGGTACTCCGCCAAAATAATATGCCGTGGACAAAGAGCAGTGCGCGTAAACACACCAAGAAAGCTACTTCTGGACGCAGGCAGCGCCAATGGTCGCACATAGCCAATAGCGCTCTTGACCGTGGTTATTCAGAAGGCCGAGCTATTGCTATGGCATCCGGAGTCTTGAAGAGACAGGCCGGTAAAAAGAAAAAAGGCCGCAAGTCAGCACGAAGCTAACCTGCGGCCACTAGGAGAAACTACCCTACTTGCTGCTGCCGTTTTCGAGCGGAGCCAGGATACGTTCCTCCGCTATTTTGGAGCGCTTTTCACCCCAGTTATCGCCACGCTTTGTAACGTCTAGAGCTACGGCGAGATTCTTTGCGATACTCTCGCCGACTGCTCCACCCAGGACTTCGGTGAACGACGGGTTCTCGGACGGCTTCGTGTTCAGAAGATCCAGGTGCTTGCTCATACTCTTCATCGAATTGATGATGTCCGATGTCGATAGCAGGAGCTTGCCCCGGTAGTCTGCCGGGTAGCGGCCAATCGAAAACAGCTTGGCTCGCTTGACGACTTCATGGATCGTCGCCGGGATGTTACCGGCCAGGACATTTCCGACTTCTTCGCAATCCCAGTCGTCCCGGTCGATTTCATCGCCTGCGTACTGCTCAACCAACGCCGCAGCCGTCGCCCGGTCAGGCGGGAAGTACTCGACGATGGCGTCGAACCGGCCAGGACGGAGCAGAGACACCGGGATCTTTTCCACATGATTTGTGGTCAAGACCACAATGATGTCTTTGTCTTTGCTGTCCACGCCGTCGAGCACGTTGTTCAGTTCATTAACGGAGTCAGATCCGTCGTCGCCTTCATGCTTGATCACCAGATCGATGTCTTCAGCGAAGAGCACCGCAGGCGAATACCGCGCCGCGAACGAATACATCTCGCGCAGGTCGGTGACATCCTTAACATAGATGAACGTCCAGCCGTGCTGCGAGCACAGATGAGCCGTCTCATGCGCCGTCAGGGATTTGCCGGTGCCGTAGTGGCCGTAAAGTAGAACACCACGCTTGAGCGGCATCCCAAAATGCTTGGTTTGCTTGCTGCGCTCAATCGGGGTCCACAGAGCCGCCCGGACCAGTTCCGCCGTCTCGGCATTCAACGTCAGCCGGGCTGGTGCCTTGCTTACGTCGATGAATTCCGGATTGTCGATAATTTTGCCGTCCAGCGTTTCATTGAACTTCACGCGGAACGACTTGCCCTTGTAGAGCGATTGCTTGGCCAGCGTTTCCTTGGTCTTGGCGATCAGCGCCCGGAGGATCGGGATGTTCTTCTGACGTAGCTTTCCTTGGATGATCAGAGCGTCGTTGTTAATGCGGCCAGTCTGAAGATATCCATCTGCGCCCGGCACCGAGAACCTACCCAGGAATACTTCAACCGTTCCGCCTTTGTGGTCGGTCGGGACGGTCATGAATGTCGGCGGCTTCTCTTTGTCGAAGAAGTGCTCCGGCGGGATGGTCTTCAGTTCCCGGAAGCCGAACATATCCTGGACGGCCAACTGAAGGCAATAGGCGACATCGACCGGATAGCCGTCAATTTTTTCGTTGACGACGACCATGGTTTCTTCGTCTGCCTGCTTCTGTTTGAGCCAGTAAATCCCCTCCGACAGAGTCATATTCTCTGGCAGGGCGATCTTTCCTTTCGCGTGACGGTCCAGGCCCACTTCCTTGAACTGGAGTTCAAAGTCTTGGCCGAGATCGTCCACGAGCGTCTCTTTCGTTTTTCTGGTTATTGCCATGTGGTATAGGTACCAACCTTCTATCTTGGAAATTGTGGACAGCTTCAAGTTTAGCATTGATGGATACTTATTGTCAAGCGGAAACTGAAGCAGGAGTGATTTGCTCGGACAAGTATGTGCGGGATGGCATATTTTTTTTCAGAAAGATAACCATCCCACTTCGGCCCGAAGCCAGATTACTCTACGAACAAGTGTCGTGAATCCATTTCAACACATCATTTCTGACGTGAAGCATACCAGAGTTACCCGGCATGGCTGTTTAACGACAGCGATTGTTTGCCTTTCGGCTTGGAGTAAGATAACGAATCCACTCCGGCTCGTAGAAAAATTAACCGGCGAACAAGTTGCCGAGGACCGCTTTTTTGCAATAGGTAACGATCCCCTATCGGCTCGCCGATTTGAATTACTCTGCTTCGACTTCCTGTTCCTCCGGCATCTCGCCTCCACCGACAAACGACGAGATTACCTGAGGAACAGAAGTATCGAATCCAACCACATCAAGCATCCCAGGATCAGACGGATCTGCGATAGAGAAGCCGGTAGCCGTCAAACCACAGACGATCAACTTCGAATTGATCCCCATCTTCTCCCGGTACTCCTGAAGTGCTGCTGTCGGGTGCTTTGGACCGGCCCAGGTCTCGTTGTCGGTGTACACGATGAAGACATCGGCTTCGAGCTTCTTCTTCAACGCATCGATCATCGGCTGAGCGCAATCCGTGGCTCCAAACGGCAGATTATCGGTCTTGCGGATAACATCCGGCAGACGGTCACGAGCCCCGATATCGAGCGGGACCATCTTGTCCTGGAACCCTGCCATGTAATAGTTGGACTCTCGGCGAGCCGTCACCATTGCCATCGCTGCCGCGCCTGCGCGTGGGGTAAGCGCCGTACCGGCCACTCTTCCCATGCCCATCGATCCGCTGACATCGATTCCAAGGTAGAACCGCTTGCCAGTTGGAACGATGTTATCAAAGGCCAGATAGAAGGCTTCATCCAGCGCATCGACAACCGGCTTCACGGCCTCCCAAGTCAAACTGCCACGCAGACCACGGCCAGACTCGTACGTCGAAGCCGCCATCAGCAGAGCAATCGGGTGGACCCGCGCCCGGTTCAGCCATTCCTGGTTCCGGAGCCGTCCGCTAACAAGCGCAGATGCGTCCGACAACGGCTTGATCAAACCGACCTGCGTCATCTTACCCAGGTTACGGACCATAGCCGTCAGCGGCATCTTCTGGAGTAATGCGTCCCAAACAGCGACATCGTTCAGGAATTGCGTCGGGATCATTTCCCGAGTCAGGTTGGCGCTCTCGATCAGGCTGATGATCTCTTTCGGATCAGTTGAGACCTTGGCCTTTTCGAATGCCTCAATAAACGCCGGTACCGGACCTTCGATCTCACCCTTCACGATCCAGTGGAAAACATTCTGGAGCGCCGGATTATTCGCGTGGACCAGCCGAAGCAGATCGCGGTGCGACCACTGCTCGCGGTTCTGGTACTTCACAGCCTGATACGCCAACTTGTCCGGCGTCTTCGACAGGTACCAGTCAGCCACAGCCGCACGCAGACCACGGCCCCAACCACGGAGCTTGTTGCCTTCGACGAAGTTTACGAACTGGAACAAGTGCGTGCCAGTACGTGCAACCTGCGGCAGAGCGGCAAGCGCCATTGAGTTGGTGCGAGCGTCGGCAAACTTCGGGCTCGCAGCCAATGCCAGAGCAAACAGCGCGGAGTCATTCTTGGGGGCACGTCCCTTAGTGCTGATATCGACGATCAGCCGGACAACGGCAGGTCCATCTGCGGCAAGCGCAGCCTTCAAGGCGTTGACGTTGCCTAACGTCATTTTGCGCTCGGTGACGTAATACGAACCGCCCTCAGATCCCAAGATCAGGAAGCGCTCTACCTGCTTCATTGTGGAGATAGAGAACACGTAGCCGCCTGCGTTATTGGCGACCATCTCTTTGCCGGGAAGCGGCTCGGACTGTGGAACTGACAACGGGTTCAAAACGCCAGCCAGATAGTTCTTTGCCATGTGATTTTTTCTCCTATTTCGGGACGCAGATGGATCGACAGACCCGTGGCCCCAAGTAAGGTAACCGTGGCTCCACGGCCCGTTTCCGGGCAAGTCACATCAACCACCGTCAAACTACGCAGTATCGACTCGGATAAGTGTTAACCAGGGCGTTTTAGCGCCCTACCAACTGAGCTACGCGCCCCTCGCGAGACACGGCTGGACTCGAACCAGCGACCTCTCTTTTGATAAAAGATAACCCTAATCTATCGACCCGAATCTGAGAACTTAAAAGGTGTCCGGATAAGTGGGTGGCCAGCCATCGACTAGCAACCCCTTAACAGAGCTACTAGAACCCACTTGCGTGGGTCTTGGAGTCGAACCAAGGTAACCAGATAAGGCTAACCTGCCGACCCGAACTTAACCAGCATACATCTTGCCGTACTTCGTGTCAAGCGCTATTTTAGTAAATAGTCGCCTTCGGGGCGGAGCTTGAAAGGGCTGTCAAGCGTGAACTGCGAGAAAACTATAATACTCGTCGTCGCCAGCCTGGACGGTGAAGGTGATAGACGCTTCGTCGATGATCTTGAAGCCTGCGTCGGCGATCAGCTTGCGCCACATCGGCCTGCTTAGGACGCTGAAATGGTTCGGATTGTCAGAGTCATGCTTACAGGCCGTGCCCGGCGCAGGGACCTCTACGTAAATCCAGCCAGCGGGCTTAAGTGCGAACTTCATCCCGAGTAGCATAGTTAACGGTGCGAAACTATGTTCCAGGGCGTGTCGAGCAAAGATGCCCGAAAAGAAGTTACTGAACATCGAGATCTCGTGCATGTCGGCCCAGAGAGCGACAGCGCCGGTACCTGAAGTGTTGATCGCGGCGCATTCAGCTTCGCTCCCGCAGAGAGCTATTGGCTCAAGGCCGTCCTTAAGGAATAGATTTATAGCAAGTCCGTTGCCGGGTCCTATATCTAGCACTCGCTGACCAACCTGGATCGAAACGCGCTCTTTAATCCAATTCCAGACAGCCGGTACTAACTCACTATGGATTCCGCCTTCTTGTTCCTGGTAGATTGACTTCGCGCAGGTGTCTATCGTCTGTTTGATCAATAAAGAGATGGTCGGCGTTAGCTTCACTTGTCTTTTCCTGATAGTAAGCCTGGGCCAACCGGCACCTTACACTCCAGAAGATCTTCATCTAGGATCTGCTTGCGTGACTCGCACCCCAGGTAGCCGTCAAGCTCCTTGATCTTCATCTGGACTTTCTGAGTCTGCTGCTGAATTGTCCCGAGCAACTGCCGCTGCTGATCTGTAATCGTGGTCTCGTACTGTGCCTGCGTCGCCCACCACAACCTGCGGTCACGCTCGATGTCGAGCTTGAGCCGGGAGACTTTGTCGGGTGGGGCCACGGGTGGCTTAGGCTGACTACGAAGAACCACTACCGTCGTTCCAACACTAACTACGCATATCACAACAGCCGCAATGAGCTTAGCGGCGATATTTTCTCTCACTTAGTCAAAACCTCCAGTATCCGCTTCGCCATAGTGGGCCAGTCCCTGACGACGTTCTTAATAGACTTAGCTGCCGCTAACCCGTTGTTGCGGGTAAGCTGTCGGTCCTGATAAGCCATTTCTAGGTATTTCAAAATATCATCCAGGTCGTTCGGCTCCCACCAGCCGTCAGGTCCATCAGTCTTGCCGTTACAAAGACTCTGAGCCCCAGCCAAACCACGTAGGACATCTGTGTGTCCCGTGGCGAATGACGCAATGGGCATGACGCCGCAGGCCACGGCTTCGTTAAGGACCATATTTGTACCGGCTTCGGCCCGACTTAAAAATAATCCCACGTCGCAGCGCCGGTAGAGATCTGGCATCATCAGATTGGTGCTAAGCTCAGGAAGCTCAACCTGAGACAAGGATATATTGTTGCCAGTAAGCACAGCACGGATCTGGATGCGCCAGTCATCGCTGATTGGTTGGTAGTTGATCCACTTACTATTCGCTAGCGTGTGCATCGTTATGGGCCACTGGTTACCCACAGCCAGGATCGCCTGCGCGTCTGCGTGCTTGCTCAGGAAGATCGCCAGGGCCGCGATAGCGATATCTGTCCCTTTACGGAGTTCGGCTTTTGATCCAACAAAGACTGTAAATGGGGAATTTAGATCTCTTGGTTCTGGTGATGGCTTAAAGATTTCCGAGTCTAACCCTTGTAGTACTACGCGGGTACGCTCTACACCAATCTCCCGCATCATCTCGGCCATCCACTGTGACCCGCAGATAAGATCGGTGTAGTAGGTCTTATATGTCTCAATGTATTTTACAGCCTCCGATGGTTGTTCAATGAAGGCAAATCCAACATTCCTAGGTCCGGATGGGACGTACTTTAGTGGTTGGAAATTAGCTCCCTGCACTGCCATCAATAGGGGCAATCCTGGATCTGTGATTTGCCCTATATCGGTTAGCTTGGTAAGTTCTTGGAGTAGATTGCGCCCACAAACCCCCCAACCCCATGTATCCCCTACCGGCAAGCAAGCTCGGATCATATATGTGTCCAAGACTGACGGCGAATAATATAGCCAGCCATTTTACTACTAACGCCATACTTTCTACCAAGCTCCGGATACTTTCCAAGATCATCAACTCCATACTTCGGGAAGTCTGGGATATCGCGTATCACGCTATACAGCCTCCTGATCCCCGCCGCCACCGGCCTCCCCCGGTAGGTAATAAATATCTACCAGAACCCGTGACGACGGAGATCACGAAGCTGGAGCAATCAGACATGCTTCCAGGTTTTTCGCAATAATACCTTCGATACCGTGCTATGCGGCACATTAAATTTTGCGCTAAGGTCTCTCGCAGTAACAATCCTTGGAATCCATTCAGACCGTAACCTCAGTACTAATTCTTCGGTGAGCTTCGCCATAGCATTCCGCGAACCTGGACGTGACATATCACCCCTACGCCCCCTAGTAATACAATCAATCACATTGTCACCCTGCGTACCAAGTAATAGGTGTTTAGGATTAACGCACGGAGGATTGTCGCAGGTGTGTCGAACACGAAGAGACAGATCGAAGTCCCCGAACGCTAGCAAGTAGCTGTATCTATGCGCTGATGCGGTTCCACGACCAACGCCCATAATCCCGTATCCGTCTGGATTCCGGTACGCCATCCACTCCCAGCATTTATCTTCTTCTCTTACGTTTACGTGAGTCCAAAAAAGAGCCGTGGACTTGGCGTTTAACTTCATTGGACGGATTTTTGCAGCATTTGCCTTACCCTGGCCATTACCGGCTCCCATGACAATAATTTCTCCTGCCTTATAAGTATCATAGAGTTGTACCATGGGGTGGTCTCCTTTTCTAATTGCCACCGAAAATCATTTAACGCAGCGGTGAGCAGCCAGACAGGTTTCCCGATGGTTCCGGCAAGATGTGCCACGGCTGTATCAACAGTCAAAACAAGATCAATCTTAGAGACTGTGGCCAGAGTCTGCTCCCACGTAAAAGTGCCACTCACCCAGTTATCCGGAGCTTCGGTGTCCTTGTACTGTAAGTTCACTATCGTATAGCTCTGCACATACGGAAGCGCCTGCCTGAATGCTTCGAATGGGACAGACCGAAAGCGATCTAGTCCATGCCCTGGATTGCCCTTCCAGCAGACGCCAATCTTGAAATCTCTCCCAGGCACATTCCGCAACACCGGCGGCAATCCCTCCAGATTCACCTGCGTCGGTGGCTGATATATATCCTGACCAAACAGTGTCGCCAGATAGGGCAGCGACATCACGGCTACCGAGAACGAGTTGCTAGCATGTTCAATCTCTTCGTCCTGCGATACGATGTCGTGGAACCCGTAGAAACGCTTCATGAGATCTACGAGCGCCGGGAAACAATGCAGTACGATATTGGCGTTAGGGAACAGCTTCTGAAGCATCGGCGCGTAGCGGGACATCTGGAACAGATCCCCCACGCCCTGTTCGCATTCAATTACAATCTGCTCACACTCTTCGTTGTGTGTGGCCCACCGGGCGAAGATCTCAATGGGATGCTGCGTCACTCCCTTGATTCCGACGTTATACGCTTCAGAAAGCTGCCTGCGGCACTCATAGAGTGGTAACCCGTAAGCGAAATCCCCCCGGAGCATCTTGACCATGCCCCAGCCGGTACGGATATAGGCGTCAGCAGGGGCCAGTTCGACGGCTTTTTTGTAGCACTCTTCGGCTTTGTCCCAGTTACCGGCGATCTCCCACTGCCCGGCTAGATGCTTGTGAAACTCAGCGTGAGACGGATCAAGCTCGATAGCTCGTTGATCGCACAGCCGGGCGTCAAGGAACTGATTTTTATGATTGTAGACCGTCGCTAGCATAGCCCAGGCGACAGCGTGGCTAGGACGTGTCGCGATAGCTCTGGTCAGGTACTCCTGGGCTTCATCCAGACGGCCTGAACGGCTCAGCAGCGATCCCAGATTCCCGAGAGAGTGATAGTTTCTCCCGTTCAGACTGACCGAGCCCAGGAATAAGCGCTCGGCCAGATCGAACTTTGCTTCCTTTGCCGCAAACATCCCGGCTTCAAGCAGGTCTTGGTCGGAAAGTGGAAAGTCTGGGATCATTACCGGCGTCATTAAGCGGCTTCAACAGTATCGACATCGACATCATCACTGTCCCCATGGACTGAAGCCAGTCTTCCGGTATTCCTTTCAACACTTACGGCGCGATGATCGTAAGGTACTACCATACCCCAATCCTTCACGCAGGTTACCGGTAGCACGGTGCCGATGTGATCAAGGCACCAATCTTCGATGATCTTACGTTGCCCCTGTGGGGTTAGTTTTGAATGATATGAGTAGAATCCCTCGTGGCCTGTTTCCGCCACCCGATCCGTGAAGATCCGGACTTCGATACCGCCAGAGATCCATTTTTGGACTCGCTTAACCATGAGAGGAACTGGCTCGCCAATAGTCTTCGCAAGATCGGCCCCCTCGTTTTTAGCTAGTGTTCCATCCAACCCAACACCAAACCATCCAGGCATATTTTCTCCTTGTTACCTACTTAGTTTTCTTGGCCTTGGCTTCCGCTCTCCGGCGCTTCCACATCTTCTGGATAGCTTTCTGGATCGCCAGACGGCCTTCGGGGCTCATGTGACGCTTCTTCTTACGCGGCCTTTCGAATTCCTGGCCACGGTGATAGTCGAATTCAGGAAGAGAAATCTTTCGTGGTCGTCCACGCCGGGTGCCATTGCAAGCCTGGAGCGCGGAGATCGCCACATCCAGGCGATTCTTTTGTGCGGTCAACTGTAAAACCATCTGCTCGATATTCATTACTGAAGTTCTCCTTCAGTACCAGAATCACTCACGGCCTGAGTATTTGTCAAGCGGTAATCGCTGATGGTAATCCTGACCCCAGGTGATGTTAATGCCTGTGAGGCTTCTCCAGGATAGAATTTAGCCGCTACTATCTGAACTATCCTTGAGTCGTCATGAATTATCCCAGATGCAACCATGGCGTCTGCCGTGCTCCGGATAATCTTGTCCAAGTCCGGCTTTTTGTCTGGGTAAGTAATCTTACGTTTCGGTGCGGAAGCCGGTTTTTTGAGAGTGAAAAACATGACGACTGAGATCGGCCCATCAAGACCGCCACCGGCATCCTCCTTGGCTTGTAGCGCGGCGTACTTAACTGCCTCAGCCCATGGCTTTTCTTTCTTGCTTGACTCTACGAGGATTCCGCGTCCGAGCTTACTTAGCCCGACAAATCTCTTGCTGCCCTTTGGTGCAGGCGTTCCGTAGACGGTAAATGTGATCACTACTTCTCCCGCGAATCATACAGCTTGTTTAGCGTCTCGATTATTCGATCTTTGTCTAGTCCGTGGTAATCCCAGAATCTCCTACCAAGGACATGGATAGCGTCCTTTCCTACCAAATGGTGCAGTGAACAGAGCGGGATTGTTTCCCTGTCTGAGCATTTCTGCCCCAATCCCCGCGCTCCCGCATGATGAGCCTGGACTGGCCTACCTGATACTCTTTTTACGACCACTCCGGCGCAGGCAACACAGGTAAATTCATGGACAAAAGCTAAATAAGCCGGATCTTTGAGGCCCTTGCTACGCGCTGAGCGCATCCATCGGCCTCATGCGTTTCAAGCCAAAATCCTTCAACTTGATCTTAGCCATCCTGCCGTCTGGGTGATGGAAAACGATACCTTCGATATCCTGACCGTCCAGAAATTCCTTAAGTTCATCAAAGGTTAGCGGGACATCCGGTAGCTCTCCGGTCTCGTCATGCGGCACTAAGCAGTGATACGTAAACCCCTCCGGGTTCCCCTGGATCTTAGGGCCGACAAGTTCGTACGTACCGTCCGGCAATGCTACTGCCGCGAATGCTTCACGGTGCCACTTATCCTCCGGGCCGTTGCCTACCGGCAGCCAGCCTATCGTTTTTCCGATCTCTTCGTCTTTGTCGGAAAGTTCAAAGTCCGCAGGCTGCGGCTCACCGGCCCGTAGCTCTTTGCGCTTATAAAGCCTGCCGTCACGCACCATACAGCTAGTGCCGTCGATCTTGCGCGTGGCAACGCCTTCACCGCTAGCGACCCATTCACAGCCTGGATGGATCTTGTTTATGACCCGGCTTTTATCGCCAGCCCAGTCACGCTCGAACATTGTCGGGATCTTCTTCACGCCTGCTCCCGCTCCCGTTCGACAGTCGCTTCCCAGCACATTGCTTCAGACATGAGCGCGTCTAAGATCATCGAATCCGTCTCGCCTGCGTGAGCCTTGACCCAGTCTTGTTTCCGGAACCGCATCCAGCGATCCCGGACACTTTTCTGGAGATTTATACTGAGCATCTGCATATCGATTTCGCCCTCATCGATAATGCCACGGATCACTAGACGCTCTTTGAGGGTCGCGTAATTATCGGTCTTGCCGTGATCGACCCAGTACGTTATCTCGCGTTCCCGAACGTCCGAAGCGACGCCGTCTGGGACCTTCTGCCGGATCGCATTGGCCACCAGATTCAAGTTGCTGATCCCCATGTCGGACATCTCTTCGATGGTCAGACGGTCGCCAAGCTCTTCGATGATTTTCTTGCAGACGAACGCTTCGTTGCGACTGACGCCGAACAGCGCCTGGACGCCCTCGGTCATAAAGGAATTGTAGTTGGGATAGCCGTGGGCCTGATACAGTTCGGGGTGTTTTTGAAGCTGGACCAACATTCTTCCAAGGAAGATTTTCAGGCGGCTCTTAGCGTCTTCTACGCCCTTGACGCCCTTACACGTTGCCGCCAGCATCATCCACAGGTCGGAAGATGAAATATCATCCGGGATGACCTCGTTTGCCGGGCGCGTAGTTGTGAGCAGTTCGCGGATGATCTCTTTCTCTTCCGGGCTGAGTATTGTAGATAGAAATACGGCGTCTGAGTTGTCGCGGATCGCGATGTCGGCCATTAGATACCTCGAAAAGTACTGCGTTTGGATTTCTGAACGATTAAGTATGCGGCGTTTCCGTACATCGTGTCAAGCACTTCGTTACGAATTTGCGAAGCTGAACTTCCATCCCGTAAAGCGCAGCGGCACGACGCCGATTGCGCCGTCACGATTCTTCAATACGTGAATGTCGGCGCGTGAGCTAGAGTCACCGCGAACCTGATCAACCTGTGGACGGTTGATGATCATCGCGACGTTAGCGCACTGTTCGATAGATCCAGAATCGCGAAAATCTGAAAGCTGTGGGACGATCTCTTTTTTCGATTGGTAGCCGCGTTTTTGCGACTCGCGGTTCAACTGCGACGCGATCAGGAACGGGATGCCGGTATCTTTCGCCAACTGCTGGATGTCGGTCGTTATTTCCGTCAGACGTTCGTTCCCAGACGAGCTACGATGCGCCGGTCGCACAAGCTGGATGTAGTCTATGCACACGAGCGACACAGGAGTTTTTTGGTGGATCGCTTTTACCGCCATGGCGATGTCGGATGCCTTGCGACCGCTGCGGTGGTCGATCAAAACTGGAAGATCGTAGACGACGTTAGAGGCTTCTTGGATGAGTTTTCTGTCGTCTGCTGGCAATCCACCAGCACGGAAACGGGTCATGCTGATCCCAGCGCGTTCGCAGATCATGCGCTCGAAGATCCGGCGCGTGGGCATCTCCAGGCTGAAAAACACAACACGCTTTCCGGATAGGGCGATGTTGGTGATGATGTTCTGTAGCATACTGGTTTTCCCGGATGCCGTATAACCGCCAAGTAACCAGATTTCTGACTCATGAAACCCTCCAGTAAGCTCGTCGATTCTCGTAAAGCGGGTCGGGATGCCTGGATCAGCCAAGCTCGGATCTAGCAGCTTCCCAATTCCACCCTCAAAAGTATCGACGAATACTTTTAGCGACCGCGGACCTTCCTGCTTGTCACGTACTACGCCGCCCAGGCGCTCGGTCAACTTACCTACGATCTCGCCGGACGAAAAATCCCCACGCAAGGCCAGCGCCTGGGTCTCCATGCCGATCCGGATCAACCGCCGTAACGTGGATTTCTCGATCAGGATGTCGATATAAGCCGTCAGGCTGATCAGGTCCGGGATGCCCTCCGTCAGGCCCATCAGGAACGTCTGGCTGATCTCCAGGTGCCATCCAGCGAGCACTGCTTTTTCAAAAACGGTAACGTAGTCTGCGGTTATCCCGGCGGTGACGAGTTCTTTTATGCACTGGAAAGTTCGCCGGTTGGTCTGGCCGTAGAAATCGTCAGTCGTTAAACGCGCTACGGCTTCCGTTGCGTAAGCCGTCCCCAGACAGCAGGACCCTAAAACTATACGCTCAGTCTCGGAGCTTGATGGAAGGGATAGCTCTTCCGGCGGAACGGGCGGGAGTGGCTCCATGGGCTACTGCTCTGAAGCCGGAGGGAGCGCCTTGAAGCGCGTCTCCATCATGTGCTGGAACAGGGTCTGGTTGGTCGATGGGTTGACTAAGTATGCCAGAAAGACTTCGCTCGGCTGCACCATCTGGCTCTCTATCATCGCGTTTTGTGCTTGGCACCAACGGAGAAGTTGCCGCCACGCCACGCGCTCAGCTTTCAGGCGTAGCTCGGCTTTTTCGTTAGCGTTGATCCACCTACCTTTGTCGCTACGGCGATCCAGAAATAGCTTCATGACGGGCTCGACTCGTGCTGGCATGTCAAATAGGGCGTCTACGCCGTTGATCCGCATAATCCACCGAAGACCGACGAGCTTCCCGTCTTTGTAGTCAGTCGAAATCTGCGATGCCCCAGCCCGTACTAGTTCTGACGTTACCTCCCCAACCGTCCGTTCAGGGGCTATACGAGTCGTTTCCATGTACAACGTGAATTTTTTAGTCAAGGCGTGTACTCCCGTAAAGCGGTAGGCGTTCCTGAGTAGCGGAATTGATCTTGCGTTTTCTTGACCGGGGCGGAGCCGGGTTTTTAGGGGCATTCTTAGCGAGACAAAATGGGCAGGTCAGGGAATCGTCTGGGACGACCTCAAAGCATCGCGTACACCGGAAATTATTCTCGAAAAACTCGTAGCCAAGTATCGGCTGTGCGTCTCGGCTGTCGTGGGTTCCGTTTCCGCGTTTCATAGAGCGTCTTCCTCCCAGATCCGTCCACAATTGCGGCAGTAATATCGGTCAGACAAAAGCAGGGACTCGAAATATACCCGCTCAGAGCCGCAGGCCGGACACGGGATCTCGGCTTTGTTCTGGCGTGGATCGTCGTCTTCGATTTCAATCATTTTCCTGGCTCCTGTTTCGACCGCTCCCATTTTGGTTCCTGGTTGGCTCGCGCCCACTCGACTTCGACCATATCTACGGGGCCTTTGTAGGCTGGTTGGAATCGAAGTTCATCCCGGTAAAAGTCGCTCATCTCTCTAACTGTCGGGAAACGCTCGAAATCATCCATGGCTCGCTTGATTAGAATTTGAGCCGTCTCCATCGCTAGCAGTTCCTTTTGGGGCTGATCTTGAATAATCCGGCAGATCCCTTCGGCGTAGCCCTCCAGGCCGTCGTCTGTCCGTGGAAATCCAGGCATACTTTCCATTTTTGACGCCATCTTCAAAATGGCCGCTACGGCTTCCGGCGTTTCCTGCATTATGCGCCCTTTCTTTTCAGAATACGATCAGCGAGATCTACTGCCCGACCTTTCCCGCCACCTGGACCACCTGCTCGCTTCGGACGAGTCAGAAAGTTACAGACACCACGTTGCACCCGGCCCCAGTTCCCTTTCAGTACCACCCATTCGAAATTAAACCAATCCGACTCATCTTTCCAGTCCGAATGCAGATTCGCGCAGATGGCTTGCACGCGCCCTACAACGTCACGGTAATTATCCGCCAAGTCTGGTTCATCACGTTGGATAGAATTGATCCTGCGCTGCTCCTGCGCTGAAAACATGCCAGCTTTTGGGGCGCTGGGAGCGTCAGTGTTCCATATTGCCACGAAATCGATATTCTGTACAGCGTAATTAGCTTGTACCGCGCCCCCGGTGGAAGACGGGACACTTCCAGTTAATGGCGCAGGCGGGTCGTACGTGGCGGGCTCGTTCCAGGAAAGCGGATCTTTCAGGAAAGCGAAAATTGGGTAGCTCTGTTCTTTAGCCCAGTCCGAATTATAAAAACCATCCATGGACGGTCCCAATTCGTCTTCTGTGATGTCGATAGTCTGCATCTTTTCGAGAATTCTGGGACGCTGACCGCGTGACGGCTTCTTGAAACCGCGATGATCCGACCACATTCGCATGAACCGTTCCGGCTCAATCCTCGCGCGCGTAGTAGCTCTATCTGTGTTTGAACGCACTGATCCCGAAGAACCAGATACAGAATCAGATTCAGATCGCGTAGTAATACGTCCGTATGGATCTGATTTAGCATCAATCCAACGCTTTCTTATAGATGCAGATGCCGCAGCGGACTTCTGCAACGCAAGCTCCCTCTCTTTCTCCTGGCGTGGATTTACCAATTTTCCGGGCGTGCCGCTTTCGATCCAGCACGAGCGCACTTTCAACCAAGCCTTTTTCACGTCGGATGGCTTCCGGCGGATCAGGACGGCGAGGGCCGTAGGGTCGTCCGGGATGGACCCCCGCTTCCACGCCTCGTTTAGTGCTAATTGGTACAACCCAACTTCAGGCAGGCTCATCGACAGGACGTTTGGATCGTCGTCGAAGTCGTACACGTATAGCGGATAGTATGGAAGAATACTAGACACGCTTGAACCCCATGGAATCCATAATCTCAGCCATGGTCCTTGGTCCATCGCCTAGCACTACCCCACTGCGGATATCGCGAACCGTGATACCAACAAACCGCTCGTCGTCAGCTTCTTTTTCGCCAAAATACCACTCCCAGAAAAAATTACTATAGCCGCACTCGTCGTACGAAATTTTGTTTACGTTATCGTCAAAGATCCTGGTGCGGAAAGCCCATATAGCATTTTGTTTCTCGGCTTTGATTCTGTCGATAATTTCGCTTTTGTACTTAAGTAGTTCGGCTCGGCACCCAGTGACTTTCGAATCCGCGATAGGAAATCCAGCTAAGTACAGTTCTTGTTGTCTAGTGATAATGGCGGACGCTAGAGACAGCCTGAAAACCCATGGATCTGCGTCCGGATTTATTCTGGCGACCGCGATACCGGATCGCGTAAGGCTGGTGTTCTTGATTTGATCCCTAGCCGCAGTCTTGGTGGTGTTGTGGACTGATCCGTCGATCTCTATAGCTAAGTAGAGTTCTTCGCACCAGAAATCCACAATCCAGCCAAGGACTACATACTGACGGTCGAAATGATATCCGTCACCCCGCCTCTCAAATGAATCTAACCACGCGCCGGTCAAGCGTTCTGGCGTGTTTAGATCAGACCGAAAGGCATCCGCTAGGGCCAATTTAGCCTGATTAGTGGATTTTTTGAGCCATCCGAGCCGTGGACGGCCAGAAGTTAGGTATTTGTAAATACGGGGTTTATCCACCGGTCAACCTTTCCGTCCAGCAGGAAAGTCTTGACTACGCCGGGCAGGCTATGGTACCCTTTTGATCGGGACACATTCCTGGAGGTACAGACTCCAGCGAAATCCGCGCCGGGCCATGATGAGTGGTTCGGCGCTTTTTATTGCAGGACTCAAGCAGTGTACACCCGCCTGCCGGTCGAAAGCAATACGCGGCGCAGGCAAATTTTTTCACTATTTTTGTATTGACAAATACTTCCCGTCGCGCAATAATAAGCGCAAGTAGTATCGTAGACTCATTACACTCTGCACGTCGGGGCCGGTTGCTTGGACACAATCCGGCCCCAAACTTTTAATAACAGGAGAAAAGCCATGCCAGATAACACGTAGCAGCCCTTAGGAGGGGCGAAACATGCGTTCGGATATGGCAAAGTGCGTTACAGAGCGCCCGCGCCGTGGGTCGTCCAACCCAAGCGCAAAGGCTCGGTGGTACGGGAAAATTGTAGATACGGAAGACGGCCTGGATTATGATGGTCTCACTCGTCTGCCGGTATCGAGAAAGCAGGAAGGTTATCACAAAAAGATCGGAGACAAGGACTTCACTGACGTTCTTGGCCCGATCCAGGGATACCTACTAAATTCCTGCGGTCGTCCATGGGATGATGTCTTCAGCGAGTTGAGCCGCAATCTCGGGCAGGGAACGTGGCCGGTACGGCACATCCTCACTCAGCACGTTGATGTAAAAATTAACACCTATCGCGGCATCGATGGGAATGTTTGGTACTTTGACAAATACGGGCCTGGGCCGGTATCCGGCAGCCCAAATTACCCTGAATTCTACGTTGAGCCAGAGACGCGAGCACTTCGCGCCTGCACTAAGCTAGTCAAATTTCCACGGTATTTGCTCTATCGTAACGTGAAGGTAGAGCCTCCGGTAGTACGCAGGCAAGGGGACAGATTTCCGGACGGAGATAGGTGGTTTGTAAGCATCAGGGGAGTCTGGTACATCGGGACCTATAGGGAAGTTCCTTTTTACGGCGTAGAGCAGACCGGCGAGCGCTGGCGCCGATATACTTATCCTGATCCGGAGTGGCCGAATGTTTCCGGTGGTCGCAGAAGCGGCACGCAGGTTTTCACTAAGATCAAACAGGCCAACAAAAAAGAGCTACGGAAGCTCCGCGAAATAGCCGCAAAATCTAATTGACACACTTCATGCGTAGTGGCAGAATGAGTTTCCCGCCACTATGTCCAACATATCTGGGTGTGAAGTACTTGAGCGTGCGTACTCGCAATACAACAAGCTCCATGAAGTAGCGTATCGAGTATTGAGAAATTACGAAGACGCAGAAGACGCCGTCGGCGCAGCTATGCTCAATATGCATCTGAAGTCGGCATCATACGATTCCGACAGGGATATTTTGCCGTGGGCGATCCGCTTCACGCATTTCGCTGCTCGAAATCTAGCGAAGCGCCATTACCGGCACGATCTGGGGTGGTATCAGTTGACGACAAGACAAGCCGGGATCTACCAGCCGAGCTACTTCTGGGACGGGGACTAACCCACAAGATCGCGGATCTTATCCGTGCGATCTCGCGGCATAGCTCAGGGTGATTCGGCAAGTCTTTTAACTCGTGATCTTTGGGTAATCTCGCGATTAGATTCTCCCCAAACACTAAAACCGTACCGCATCCAATACAAAGCGTAAAGTCTCCCTCGCTGGGCCTGACATCGTCGGTCATATGCGAAGCCGCTTCGAGCAGCTTGTTGCATTTGGGGCAGTTTAACTGGGGTGATATCGTTCATGGCGCAATATACTCTTTCGTTCGGTCTCCGTCTGGCCTGCGTCTCCCTGTGTCGGCGTGTCGGAACCACCCGTCAGGCTCTTTATGTTGTGCTGGGTCCCAGTCTTCAGCCGCTATTATGGCTTCGCCTGGAGTGGTGTAACAGTAGTGGGTATCGTAATAGCGCGAATTATCCGCGTCTCCGATGACCAAGATCGAATTAAACGGACGTGGGACCACCGCTAGATACTTCCCGTGGCTCACTTCGCGGTAGTACACGAAGCCGTTTTCTTTCTGCTCTTGCTCTGTCATGGTAGATCAATCATCCTGCGAAGTTCTTTAAGCTCCTTGTCTTCAGTTGGTGGGGGATCTTTTTCCTCCGGCCAGTGCATTCCGTGTCCAATTGGACAGTAGAATGGCTGCTGGTCTTTCCGGCGAAGTTTGCTAAGAGTTGTAGTCACCGCGAAGTGGATGGAGCACTTCGGGCAGATGATCATCTCGAAGTCATCCCAGGTTAGCTTCATAGCTCGATTGCCCGCAAGCGCTTCCGTTCCTGAACTTCTTCCTCGTCGTTATGCCATCCAAGTGGTGGCCATATAACCCAAAGGGGATCGGTCGGGAGCATTTTGGTGACTTCACCGAGACGCCCGCCCCATGTTAGCGTGGCCACATCTCTGGCGTGAGCTTCACATACACGGAAAATACAATGCGAGTCTGTGGCGATAGCTCTTCTGGTCGCCGGATTCATACACTGTCCCCCGTCCCAGTTGGCCCCTTTTTCTAGCGCCCATTGGACTTCGCATCTCATCGCCTGGACACCGTTTTCTTGTCGTCGATCACGACCACGCCGGGGATACGTTCCTCGAATATCTTCTTGCCCCACTCGCGGGCTCTAGCGGTTAAAGCTACTCCGTTTGGTTCTAGGAACACGAGCATAGAATCGTCGCCCTGCTTGAGCTTCTCCGCCGCCGCCAATACGAGTAACTTGAAGCCCTCCGAGAATACACCCTTCTCGGCATAGCCGACAATCTCGGCTTTCTTGGGGAGCTTTCGAAGAGACAACCCGGTTACTAGTGGTTTAGACGGAGCCAGAGACACTTTGACCGACGAAGGCTCTGGAGCCTGTTCCCACGGGTCACGCTCTTCCTCAGCTTGTTTATCAGCCAACTCGGCCTGTTCCTGAAGATGCCGCTCTAGGGCTAGGCGCTCTTGATCTTCTAAATACCTCGCCACAGTCCCGCGTAAGTATCGAGAAATACTTTCGATTGGGTCCAGAAAACTATCTCTAAGTGCTGTGAGCGTTTTATGGAGTGAGTTGGCTTCCGCGCAGGCTGTGGAGATTTTAGTGAGCGTCTCATGCTTCTGAAGCTCGGCGCAGGCGTCTATGCCATCTTTGGCTGCCTGGAGCGTAGCGGCGTCGGTGATCTTCAGGTTACGAAGCTCTTCAAGCGCTAAGATGCGCGGCTGTAGCTCTGACGTGTCAGGAGTAGAGATTGTCGTGTCGCTCATCGGATTTTCATCTGCTTGGCCCAGCGAGTCAGGATTTTGATCAAAAAGTCCCGACCTAGGTGCTCGGTATCTGCGACCCACTTCCCATTACGGGACACGATACTGGCCTCGCCGAACCCAAAACCCTTCAGGCCCCACCGAAAATGAATCCCGCCGTCATGTTGCCACGCCTTACGGTCTTCTTCGGTCGGATTGAATGGCGCGATCATTTCAGATTCCAAGTAGTCGAACTCGGTTGTTTTGGGATCGACCGCGGGCCCGCTGAGCATCTTGGTCGCGTCAGGGTGGGAGAACTTTACACGCCCGGCATCAACAGCCTGGATAATAGCCTCTTTGGCCTGTTTCTTGGTTAGCTTCTTCATAATTCAATTGCTCGCAGCTTCTCGGCAGCCTGCTTCTCTGGTCTATGCTCGTCGCCCTCCCCTAACATTCTCAGATAGGGGACTCCCTTCGGGAGCCTGACGAGATAGACGAAGTAATCAGAGTTTGTCTGCGTTGATACTTTATTCATCTCTTCCTCAGCTTCCGTGGCTGTAAACGTCGCGGCGTCGCGCTTGCGTAGCGTCCACGCTCCGTTAAAGTCACGATACTGAAGTTTGTTGCTCCAAAAGGAATCCATTTTATCGATTGCAGGCCCCGCAAGGCATACGATCATGTACTTGAAATTGGAGTCCATTCACTTTATCCCCTTGTAGAATGGCCGGATCTGGCCATGGAAGAACTCGCCCTTGCTACTTGCATCCGCGAATCCCTGGGTCACTGTGTCTGGCAGTAGGTGGTAGGCGTAAGTTTCGCCCCCTTTGAATTGCAAATACAAAGTACTGCCGTCCACTGCGTATGCCTGGATGTTTGACGATGTTACGGCGATGAAGTCCATATAGGTTAGTCCCTGATCTGGTGCGCTCCGCCCTGGTGAATGAGATCCGCCAAGCGATCCACGTTGAAGTGTGGCCCGAAGATAGCATAGCCGCGATACTTAAACTGCTCGCGAGTCTCATGCTCTTCGGCAGTCAGAACGGCCAGAAACGCCGTCTGGACGATCTCGGACTTGGTCATGTGCGGAGAGAGCTTCCACTTACGGCCCTTGTGCTCGTCGTTAATGCGAACCTGGAACCAGGACTGATCCTCCGAAACTTCAAAGCCCCAGTCTTTGTACTGAACCGTTGCTAGAACTTTCTTAGGCTGAAAACATTCAGCTTGGACTTCGTGTATCTTGCCGCACGCGCACTGTATCATGTATCTGCCTTTCTTCATAGCTCTATCGCCCTCAACTTCGGGGGTTTGTCGTCCCTGGCTGCTTCAGCCGCCGCCTGCGCGTTAATCTTTTTACGGCGCACAGGCGTAGACATCGGCGTCTCTTCCAAAATCTGCTTCAAAGTATTGGATGCGTCTCGCCATGAGATAGCGTCAGGCGTAATCGACTTTCCTGACATGGCATGTTCCTTGAACCAGAGCGAAAGCTCGTAGACGAATTGTAGTTGCGATTGTGTCACTGATCACTTTCTCTTGAGGGATCTAACGCCTTTTGTTGCGTGATAGGCCCGATGAGGTGTGTCAGTTGTCCTACTCTTACTGTATTGTGGCCGGTCTCTCGGCCCCAGGCGCTCGTGGCTCGACGGTGCCCGTAGTGTATACTCTCCAGGCTCGAATACTTTGTTTCTGTCGAACGAGACTATCTCCCTGGTGACGCTCTCGGGAGTTTTGAAGCGAGTCGCTACATCCCCGTCAATGACATACGAAGTCGATTTGGAGATAATTGCGCCAGTGTGATGTCGCTGCATAGCTTTGGCGACGGCACACTCATCCGGCATCTTCGCGCTAGCGCTATCAGCGTCTCTTTTGCTGACCGTGACATTCATCGCTGTTTTGGCGTCAACTACTTTCCTGACGTTCGGGAAGTATCTCCTGACGATCCCGAGCGCCGTGCTCTGCTGCTTTTTGATTTTCTTCATTTTACTGATCCGCCTTTGTTGTGTAAGTTCTGTTGGACGCCATGAACTGCCCTTTCCAGCGCCACTCGTCCATGACTAGGTGCCGGAAGTCTTCGTCGTCGATCTCGATAACGGGATCTACCGACATTTCGAGCTTTCTGATCGCAGTCAGATATTCAGCGCTCTGGTCAATCGGCTCGACAAGAGACACCTGTCTGCGGATGCGCTTGCCTGCTTTGGCTTCTGCGATCATCGCATCCAGTTCAGCTACCGCAAGCTCTCGATACTTAGCGAAAGCCTCGGTAACGATCTCTTTGTGCTTGTCGAAGTTAGCCTTGACGGTCGTCAGAAGCTCTTCGCGGTTTACTTTTACAGTGTTCATCTTTTCCTTTCCCAATGCCATCTGTGTACCAGTCCGACCCAGACATCGAAATCAGCCGGGTCCGAACATTCATGCAGCTTATATCTCCCGCCGTCTTTGTCCAACTGAACGCCCATACGTTCGGCTGATCGCGGAGGATTGGCGTGGAGCATCGCGTAAGCCGCTGTTTGGAGCCCCAATCGTTTCTTTGGTGGTTCTCCGGTTTTGATGTCCACGATCAACATATTTCCCCTGTGCCTGCCTAGATAGCCACGATCCAACGTACCTGCGTATACCAGAACCGGATGAAATGCCTGGATCTCCATTAGGTCCCACTTCATCGGGAAGTCTTTTCTGAAGATCTCGTAACTAGCCAAGTATCCATCAATACGCGGATCAACTCTAAACCTTTTACCTTGGTCGTAGTACAAGCAAGCAGTATGGACTGCTGTGCCTCTGGCCTTATAGTCTCCAGTCGCAGGATAGGGCGGAGAAAACCCCGCCCAGTCCAGCACGGTCGTAACCGATGGTATCTCTACCCCGTCCAGCCGGTACGTGTGCGACACTGGATCAAACGTAAGGTTCATATCTCGACTTCGTGCATACCGAACTTATTCGCCATCGCCTGAACAATCGATCTTGCTGTTTCTGGCGGCAAGAGAAAGCCGAGTAGCACTTCGTAGAGGTAATCACACTGCTCCGGGGTTAGTGGATTCAATCGTCCCCTCCCTGGCCCAAGATCCCGCCGAGCAGACCGACCAGCGGGTGCTGATCTTTTTCTTTGGAGGTAATGACCTGCCAGTTGGAGCGAACGCCGATATTGTCTGCGGCGAAAATATCGAACTCGCGCCGAAGCTGCGCCCAGAACAGGAACTTTGCGATCTTCGCCAAGCACATATCACGAGCAGCCGCAGACAGCTTGTCTTTCTCTTCGGATTCCGAAGTAGCCGTCTCGATGTCGGCCTTGCCCTTGACCCCGCGAGCGCCCAGAATCGCCATCAAGCACCACAGCTTTTTGAGCGTATCGTTTTGGACCGTACCGACGACGGTTTCGCCCTTTTCGACCTTGTCGAACTTGGTAGCGCGAAACGCTACTTGATCATCGCTGACCTGCGCCAGTTCCATTTCAAGCTCTTCGAGTATGTCTAATCCAGTCATAACTTCACTATTCCTCATTTATCAGTTATCCCTTTCTTTCTATCTACATCGCTCCAGCTACTACGGATATCGCTTTGGCGACCTTGGCTGAGTCGGAGCCGTTTCCGAGAGTCTCGCCAAGTTCGTTTTCTATCGCTATGAGCGAAACCGTCAGCGGTATCTTCTTGTCCAGGCCGCGCTTCCATATCGTGTAGGCGTCTGTCGAGTGCCATAACATCTTGCACAGCGCCACGATCTCCGGCTCCGGCAGATCCAGAATCTTGAGCAGCCGCAGGTGCTTTTCAAACGTCTCCATGTCGTGGCCCCATTTAACCATCAGGGCCTTGGCGAAGATCGCGGTATTGATGTTCTTCCAGTTAAACTTCGTCAGCAGCGGATCTTCTAAGATGTCTTTGTCGTCGAGCACTTCAGTCCGTTCAAATACGGCCTCGGTTGTTTGTGCTGCGTGGTTTCGTGTCCCGCCTGCGGTAACTTGGTCGTACTCTTTTTTGACGCTAGCCCCAAGTGCTTGGGGGCTCTCTAAAAGTTGCTGATGCGATCCAGCTACGGTTACAAGAGTCTTCTGGAGCGCCTGTAGCGGAGCAAGATAAGACGAAACGATCCTAGGCAGACTGCGCTTGTCTTTAGCCCCAAACCATCCCAAGAAGAACTCGTCGGTCATCTGCTTGGTCACGCCGCCGGTGGTTTTGATGATATCCTCGCGAATCTGCTTAACCTCGATCTCAGCCAGAGCCCGGTGCGCGTCTACTTGCTCGTTGAGGGTCGGCTCCGGTTTCGCTGACTGAGGCACGATCTTCAAATTGGATAGCGTGTTGTCGGTCGGATTCCCGTTAATGTGATCGACGACCTGGACTACCGGTTCTGAATCAGCCGGGATTTCCTCCACGAAGTATTGCTCAGTACTTGGCGCAGGCGAGTCCGGTGTATCTTGCGCCATTTCTTCGCGAGTATAGAGACCACTTAATTCGCGGGGGAATGCACGACGCAGAGCGAGCGATTCACTGCATTTGGCCAACTGATTAGCGGGCATCTTGAGCCACATCGAATTTGGCCTGCCTTCGCTGTTCTTCTGAACGTACTCGTCATAGAGAGCCACGGCGTACAATGGCTCCTTGAAGTCATGCCGCAGGACGCCTACCCTTGCAGCTATCGGCGGCTCCCGTGGCGTCCAAACGTCTTTCCAGGCACCATCCTCGCCACACCACTGGGGTCCAAGCTGACCGGCGTATTTAGTGGTACGATCAGCGATTAACCTAAAGCCGTCAATAGTAGTTTCCGGCTTGCGCGTCGTGATCCAGCGATCTCCCTTTTTAGTCCGGCGCTCACTCAGGTAAATCTGACGCGCCCATGGATCTAATCCGGTACGTGTGCAGTACAGTAAAAACATAGCCAGTTCATCGTCGGTAGTGCCTTCAGGGGTGATCTGGCTTTTAATTAACGCCACCTGTTCTGGCGTGAATGCATGAACCCCGGTAGTTACTTCAGTTGTCATAATTTTGCTCCAGGCATGAGCCCAGCGTCCCAGCGTGCTTTGATGTGCATAGAACGGTGCTCCGAAATTTTCATAACGAGGATATTCTCCGGCCTGTTGTCGTCTCGCTCCATGTTGATATGGTGTACTTCTTCGTCAGGTAGAAGCCTGCGTCCGATCATCCCCTCGGCGACTAATCGATGCTCAAAAACATAGCCATCGGCGTTGGCTTCTGGATGTCCTTTAGATAAAACCTGAATATATCCGCAGGCGTGATATTTTCTTCCGCCCTTCCACGCCGTGGAGTCTTGGCCAATGCGTGGATTTTTCCCGTAATGCTTGGTAGACACGGAGAACGCTTCGCGTAGAGAGCGAGCCTTCATCTCGTATTCTTCCATGCGCAAGCGGACGGTTTTCTTGGAAACACCAAGAAGAGACGCGATCTCTACGGTGGATAAGTTGCGTTCATAGTAGAGGGTTTGCAGGGCTTCCTTGGCTATCCATACACGTCCTGTCTTTCCCTTGGCTCGCGTTAGGATCGGTGTGCTCATAACTCAATTGCCCTCAGTTTTGGTGGTTTCTCTTTCTCTGGCTCGCAGCGTGATCCCTTGATTTTCCATCGAGACACACGTCGCACGATCTGCTTATGTCCGCGCTCTGCCTGTTCCCAGGTGCAATACCGATCCATGATTTCAGTTCGACCGCCGAAGACCATGCTTTCGAATAGTATCGGTGCCCCGCCGAACCCAAAGTCGTGATCCAGGCCAAGGAAAACCGTAGATACAAAGTATCCGTTGATCGTGTCTTGCTTGACTACCCGGTTATTGGCTTCTTCGAACCACTGAGCCCATTTGAGCAGGTCCGGCTCAGGTACCGGCGTCTTTCCCTTCAGGATGTAGCGCCCGTTGCTTCGATCATTTCTCGGCATCGTTGTCTGGATCTTCGTACCCTTCGAGCATCTTTCTAAGCAGTTCTGGATCGATATCTGGATCGGAACTCACGCCGCCGACAGACTGCTGGTACTTCATGCCAACCAGGAACGATACCAGGACCATATTGCCCAGGACTTTCGGCTTCAAGCCACCGGCGGTGATCGACTCCATGGCCTTCTGTAAAAACATATTGACCACGGTACGGAAGTGCTCGCTGTCTTCGGCGACCTTCATGATTTCTTTCGCTTCTTTTTTAAGCTCATCGACGTAGTCATCGTGGCTAAATGCCTGGAAGATTCCGTCGATGTCGGCCTTGGTAAAGTGTGCCATGTTGGTCATGTTAGACTCTTTCTAGTCTTCTTCGACGCCTTTCCCAAGGCCCCCGGCGATACTCTGGAGCCGCTCTTTCCAGTCTTTGATGCGATGCTGCGAAGCTGAAACAGAGCTTTCCCAGGCTTCGATAATGTCCATCATGACGTGTACCGGCATTTCGCTGTCTTCGACTTTGACCAACAGTGCTTTCATCTTCCCGGCCACTTTCTGATTGGCGCTACGCAGGGCGTTGGTTACGAACATCTTGTTCTCACTCAACATGATCTGCGTGGTCTTGCCCTTCTTCTTTTGGCCGGTGATGGCGTCCCTCAATTTCTCTGGATCGATACCGTACTTTTCAGCAGCCGCAGGCAGCTTCATCCCTCCTGCGATAGCTTCAAGAGCCATGAGCATCTTGTGTTTGCCAATAGACGACATCGCATCGGCGGCATAGCGCCTGAAAACGCTCGGAGGCAGAAATGCCAGTGCCGCTCGCACACGATTAAACGTCGCGCCTGATTCAAGCATTCTCTGAATGGTATGCCGGATATCTTGGCGTGTCGGCGGTTTCGCTCCGCCCCAGTTGGCCTTGAGTGACTCGGCATAGAGTCCAGCCATGTCAAGTTCTTCCGCTGATACTACCTCAGCTTCGATTGTCGGCAAGCCCAGTAATGCTCTACCTGCGGCTCGGTGCCGCCCGTCAACGAAGGCATACTTCTGATCGCTTGGGTTAGCGGCCTTGGGTGTGACCAGGATGACCTTAATGGGCTCGACATTGACGCCGCCTTCGTAAAGCTCAGCCAGATAGATTACCCGGTCGTCGTCTAAAACCTGCCTGACATCGAATTTATTTTCGATATTGGCAATCGGGATCGTTCGGATATCCGGCCCGGCGTTTGTTTTGACTTTTGAGATTGTCGATACTTTAGCCATTATTGACTCCTGGATCGAACACGCCACGGTTCTTGACGATGTTCTTCATGATCGCCTGAGCTTTTGCCACTTCGCCGTGGCAGGCCGGTTGCGTGCCCGGCAGGTTGATTGGATTATTGTTGTTTAACATCGTTAGTCTACCTCGATTGCCCGCAAGGGCGCGTCTTTGACCATCGTGTCCAGTTCGGCCTTTAGTTCTTCAAAGCCTGCGCGGACGTAATCCCGGTCCATGTCGGAAGTCCTGAGCTTTTCGGGATCGACACCGGCCATCAAAGCCTGAGCTTTCTGTACAAGTTGCTGTAGCTCGGCGTCTTCGGTGATATTGCGGCCCTGGAAGCAGGACAGGAAGTCTTTCATTTTGGCTGTGAAGCCGATCTCTTCGCCCTCTTTGGTTTTCGAACGAAAAATCTTCTTTTTGCCGCCTTCATCTGGTGTGAGGCGATTCACGGTCCAATCTACCAGACTTTTCATTTCCTCCCGTAGGGCGTAGCGGACCATGGCGGTCGCATCGGCGATATCGGCGTTGATCTGATCCTGAGCTTTCTTGTACAGGTCTTCAGAGACGGCCTCAAGCGACTTTGGAGCCACGAACGACACGTAGCGCCAGTAGAGGCTAAAGGCTTTCCTCAAAGCGTCAGGGCTCTTGTAGTCGGACTCTCTGAAGTTTGACCGCAGACGGTTCTTGTCTTGATCGATGATGCGCTCGGAAGCTGCGACCAGAGATTCGACTAAGGCCGCTCGCTGGACTTCGAACTTTTTCATCTGCTCGTCGAAGTCTTTAAGAGACTGTAAGCTGATGAAATACAAGCCGTCGTCGATGTAGGAACTGAGACAGCGTGAGTAGATCCAGGCCCGGATCTCGCCGTCGAATTTCTTGACAGCCTTCATCTCAGAGGAATCGTACAGAGTCTTGCTGACCCTGATGAGATCACGGTCACTGTCTGTTTCGACGGCCCCGGACGGAATCTTGCGGGAAGTCCCAACTTTGTTGAACTTCACGCGCACGCAGCAGGCTTTGTCGAATATCCGTACTTTCTGTGGCGTCTTGCCGGTAAGTTCAGCTACCTGCTGGCTCACCGTTTTTGGAAGGGTTTGCGTTTCCATGGGTATCCTTGTATCTTCTTGATCTTTCTTTACGTATCGCTCTATCTTGGGCGTCTTCGGCTGCCCTCTTTTGTACCATCAAAGATCTGATCTGGACTGCCTTTTCCTTCACGATGATCTCTTCTGGCTCCAAATCGACGCATTCCATGAGATCTATCAGTACGGTCAGATCGTCGTAGCTGAACTTCACGAACCGGTCTGAAGGCCGGAGCACAGGCTTTTCTGGTTTGATGTCTCTCATATTTATTCTCGCACTACAGAAAGTATTTGTCAATACTAAATTCGCGCTAAGCTACTGAGATTTGCGCCGGGCGCGGCTACGAACTAAGGCGATCAAACTCTCAACTCGTTGAGACAGGTCTGCTTCGACCTTTCGTACGGCAAGCGCAGGGTTGGTGTACCCGGCCAGAACCTCAATACCTGCGTTGGTGATGACCACGAAATCACCCTCACGCTTGACCAGTTGGGGGCTACGGTGCAACAGTGCCCACAATGTCAACTGATTGACGATGCGTAGCTTCCCCAGTGGAAGCGGGTGCGACTTGATGTATCGGAGCATAGCGATCATCCGGTAGGAGATCGGTGCCTGAAGCGAAAGAAACGGCGTCATTCTATTGGTTCCTCATTTCTTTGAGATACGCGATTGCTTCGTTTGCGGCCCGATAGTCTGAGTCGCGTTTGGTCTCAAGTGCGGAGATTGCCTCGTCCAGGCTGATACCGCCGTTGGGTTTACGGACTCGTGCTAGCGCGTCAAGGTTGGTGCTGATGCGGTCGAATCCTATGCCGGTAGCTCCGTTGATAGCCCGGCGCTGGCGTTTGTAGATCACAGAAGCGCTGGAGCCTTCTATACCATGCTCCTTTTTCTTATGGATACCTACTAGATGCGGTCCCTTGAAAGGCCCAGCGCCGCAGATATCACACGTCAGTTTCCTGGCCTTGAGAGCTTCCTCGGGCGTCTGCGCCGCCTGTTTTGCCTTGTGATAATCGAGAGTGGTGTGACTCGTCCCAGGTATGCCGTGAGCGTCACGCTTATGTCGGCCAAGCGGTGCCGGGTGCTTGAAAGGCCCCGCCCCGCAGATATCACACTTTATCGGTTTTGCCATCAATTTATCTCCTATCGGTTTCCATTTGTCGGCTTGAAAATACTGACTAGTGGATCTTCCATCCATGAGCACTCTCAGTCGTACCTCCGCAGGCAGATCTTTTGGTTTCTCCCAAAATATAAACGCTCAGAGCCCAAGTGCTTCCCGCTCTTTTTTACTGAGTTTCCCAAATGCTTTCTTGGCCGTTTCTTTGCGTTCACGCTCTTCCCGTTCTTCGCGCTCCCGGCGAGCGTCGAGCTTTTGGTGTTCCTTCCACCACTTTGCCGTTTCCCCGTCCGGCATCCCCTTTTTGCCTGCGTCAGCCCGACGGCACATTTCGCAGAGCATTCTGGTCAATTTATCCACATCACGGCTTAGCTCGGCGCTATACTCGCCCTCATCTGGTCCAAGGCAAGGCATTAGTGTTTGTGACCTCCACCTTCGTTTTCGTGGGTGTGCGTGTGAACGTGGACTTTTGCATCCTTGCGCCTGGTACGCTTACCCTTGGTCCCGGTAAGCTCGTCGAGCAGGCGGGTGAATGCCTCAGCGACACTATGATTGGCTGGCGATATCGGATCAAAAGTACTCTTTATTTGGCCGTCTGCCAGAATCTCGATGTTGATGATGTCTTCTTTGCTCATATGCGCTTCCTCAGTTGGATTTTCCCGGCCTTCTCCGTGAACTGCCAGCCGAATTTTCGTGCGGCTGTTTTAACAACAGTACGGCTGAACTGCTGTTTGACGGCGTCCAGGTCTATCGTGCTGTTCTGCGTTCGGAACGTGCCATTAGAGTACGTTCCGCTGACGCCGGTCTTATAGAACGACAGACTCTTGCCGGATTGCTGGACGGTATAGCCCAGCGCTCGCAGAGCTTCTGCTAGGATGTCCTCGTGACCTTTCGCTGTTGAAAAGTCAAGAGTATTCACTTGGACCATGTCACACGGCACTTTTTTGCTCCTCGTTAATTAGATGCTCGGAATAATGGAAACGATGGCAGCGTCCGCAGTACCGCTCCACGACATCCATTTGGTTCCAGGAAGTTAGACCGCAGAGCAGGCAGCGTATGCCTAGTACTGCGCGTTCTGAAACGATTTCGTAGGTTGGCTCCATATCAGTCTATCTGGATGGCCCGCTCGGACTTTTTGGCCCGGCGCTTTCCGGTTTCTGGATCAACGAAGCCCAGCTTGGCGAAATCCAAGCCGACGACCTTTAGGTCTTGTTTATGGCAACGGAATATCTCGATCCTATCAGAAACCCACTCACGAACTCGCGCCGCCGCGTCCCATCCGCTGGTCCCAGGCGTATAGACCTCCATCTTCTGGCCTAGAAGTGTATTCTCCCTATTCCAGCGGACATAGGTTACGTGGTATAGGTGTACCGTCATATTTCTATCTTTCGCGTGGCCTCCGCCTCAGGCTCCGGCAGGTTAAAGTGCTCGCAGTTGTACATACCAGAAAGCTCTACGCGCCACTCTAGATCTCCGATCTCGATCCTAACCGGCTGAAAGAATACCTTCATTCGTTCTATCGCCTCTTGCCAGTCACGGCCAATGCCGTGGACGACCGTTACGGATTCCAGATTCGTGTAACGCCCGTCCTTCGCTTGCCACTTTCGGATTTGAAACTTAAACGCATACCATTTCATTCGTCTTAATCCTCCAGGCTGATTGCTCTGCTCGCCCCGGCAGCGGTATCTGAGGCCCGGTGTTTGTAAAACCCAGGCTCAGACGCCGAAATGAATCTGCCGCTGGCTTCTTCGCGAAGCTCGGCAATCTGTTTGGCTGCGCTCTTAGCTACAGGTACGATAAACTGAGACGCCTCGATTACCGTATTGCTAATCCGATCAGCAATATCACAGCATTGCTTGATTTCAGCGCCGGTCCAGTCTTCATCGTTCGGCAGTTCCTGTTCCGGTAGGTTGTATTTTTTCAGGTAGATATCCCATATAACCTCGCGCTCTTCAGGTCGCGGGAGATCAAAAAAGTAGCAGCCCAAAGTAAATCTACGACGAAGCTCTGGCGGAAGTATCGAAATACGATTGCAAGTTCCAATGAACAACGCCTGCCCTTGAGTGACCGCAGTTACGACTTTCAGTGCGTTGCGGAGCCTTGCTTCGCTGGCCCCGACAAGTGAATCTTTCATGCCGCCCAGGTCGAAACTAATCGTCGGGACGCCTGCGGTATTTCCGGTGGCCTTAGCTACTGCGCTCTTTGCCGCCCCAGGTGGACCGATGAAGATCACGCCTGCGGTCTGATTGTCTTCCATGTAGCTCAAAATCTGAGCTAAGAATCCTTGACTGACTCCAGAGCTATCGCTCGACCCAGCCGTGGCTCCAGCGAACGCCTTCTCGATCTCGTCGATGAACACGATACCTCGCGGTGCTCGTTTCCCGGCGATGATGCGCTTCATAAAGCCCTTGACGTTCTCGCATCCACCGATTTGATCGAACGTCTCCCCGCCACGCCAAACAGACAGGCCGGGGGTATTAGAAATCATCGACCGTTTCCGACTCCAGAGTCCATCAAGGTTCAGGGTGACTTTCTTGCCTTCATCACGATACAAGCTCATGGCTGTAACTTGCTCGCTCGGAAAATTTGATAGCCCGGCGAGCGCTTCAACAGCTTTCGGTAAAACTCCATCCGGAACTTTTTCGTCAACGGAATCAAAGACGGCTTTGACGAGCGTCTCAAGCTGTTCGGCGTCTGGCAGTGGCTCGTCGATCACCATGACATCTTGCGCCAGTTCCGGCGGCAGAGCGACGTTGCTGATCGTTAGAAGCACCAGCGTGCGTCTATTGGTTTTATAGGTGTCCCTGGTGTTCCAGCATCCCTGAATCCAATTAGGATTATCGAATCCTTGATGGGCGTTATACAGGAACAGGATTGAACCGGCAGGTAGCTGTTGCGCTAACTCGATAGACTCTACCGCGTTGGTGGTTTTCGATTTCAGGTCATCGTTTGACCCGAACTTAGCGCACGCTTCTTTGCCAGCGTCATTCATGGGCATCCATCCATTGATGCAGTCCCACGTAATAATCGGATCGCCCTTCTGCTTCTTGGCGGTCTTATCCTTGACATCCAATGCAGACTTTATCGCCCTGGTTGTCAAACTATAATCCGTAGAGCGAATAAGTACGATTGGAGTCGATACTTTTCTTGCGCTTATAAACTGATCTATCAAGTTGTTATCTCCCTATCTGGCGCGGCCAATTGCCACGCATCCTATCAAGTATTGGCGAATACTCAGCCTACACTACTTCGATGTTTTCGTCAAGCGAAAAGATGCACCTACTGGCACCGGCTGTCTAAAGCCTGCCTTGAGGCTGTTGACGAACTTTCGTACTTGTGATTCCCCAGGCGGCAGGTCGTCGCAGGCGCTAAAATAGTCAGCAAAGCGCCATAACTCGTACCATAGATTGCCGGTTCTAAGATCGTTCCACAGGAACGTCAGGCAAAAAAGTATACAAAATGGCCTGGAGAATTGATTTCGGATCTTGCGTGGGTTCATCGTTCCTGGTGGCGTCGGTATCCTAAAGTACGTCAACGTGAACATAAGGATGGTGATTATCGTCGTAAAAATAGCGAGCGCTAGCCCGGCTATTTTGGATTCGCGAGTCATCGTTATGGCCGCAGAGGCCATCAAGCAGAACCGCTCCCAGTCCACAGCCTTGGTACCGAAAGTCCGCTGCATGAAGTGGCTGAAGCGCTCAAAGCAGTTCAGGATGAACCCGTCGATATGTGCCAGCACGTTCAGAACAATCTCCCGTAATGTCTCTCTACAACGATCTCCATTCGCTTGCGGCCTACCGGGTTCATCGAATGACACCGGACGCCGTCCTGCGGCCAGTATTGTGCGGGTTGGCCTCTAGGAAACAGACTACATCGTAGCCGGTGCCGGTGACTTCCTCAATCGGGACCCCGCTCCAGGGATAATGCTCTGGCGCTAGATCGTGGTCCAGGCTTGCGATCTCGACATTGCCGGTCTTGAGCAGAGCTATAGCTTCGTCGGCGGCCTTGGCCCACTCCCAGCCCAGCGCCCCGTGTTTCCAGGGCTCGCGCACATCGTCCAGCCAGAGCTTCAAGCTGGTATCCCGTAGCCTGCCGTACCTTGTATCTTCGTCAATGTAATTTGGATCGCCCGGTATGCTGGAACGCTCTGTCTTGGTTTTAACTTCGCCGAAGATATTTGTAACTTCCGTACCTAGCGGTAGCTTGGAGTACTCATCTGGCGTAAGCAGATTGATAATCTGCCCCCGTTCTTTCTATTTCCCATGGCACTACCAGAGCGCCATCTTTCATATAGGTCAGTGTTTTGTCGCTCATTTCAGGTCATGTTCCTTGATGAACAAGTCGATGGCTTTGCAGGCCGCTTCGACCCGGCCTGCGCCGGTTCTAGCCGCAAGGTACTCTCTTTCTATCGCCTTTCTCTGTGTGAGCAATTGAGTTGAAAATGGATTACCCCACTCTGCGTAGAACAGCCAAGTACCGGGGTCCGCTCCGCTTGTGAGGAAATCGGCTATCTTAGACAGCATTACTCGCCCGCCGGTAGTCATTACAGCAGCCCAGCCACCCAAGCAACACACAGTCCCACAGTCGTTATTTGCTGTGTCTACGATCATCTCTTGGTCGTAAAGCTCCGGTCGTAGCCGTAGCTGTGCCTTGATCTCTTCAAGGAGTTGACGTGGAGTTAGCCAGCGCCCGTCGATCAGTTTTAACTTTTCCGTTCTCGACGATCCATTTTCCCCTGAGTTTACCTGTGAGGATCTGCGCGATATGCTGGCCGATCTTTTTCAGCTTGCGCTTGCCGAACTCGTGTTTCGACTTTTCGGGTTGCTGCTGCTCTAATCTCAATTCGTCCATCTGGTTATCCTTTCAAATTGTTGGGTATCGCTTGCCGGTCGTCAGAAGATCTCGAAGCTGAAGCATGGACTTGTAGGTTGGTTCCACGTAACCTCCGAATTGGCCTACCTGTTCTCGGACTACGTACAACCTGCCGATATTCGTATTGACGTACTCCAAGATCTCAGCCCGAGATACGCGCGGGTGCTTAGGCCGTCCTGGTTTTCGTTTCTTCATTTAAAATCTTCAGTACTTCGTCCCACTGCTGCCAGTTGCCGAACACGCCGTAGACTCGTGTAAGCAGCATGATCTTGTGGAGCTTCTCAACCGGGATCTCGACACCGAAGTAATCGGCAGGCCCGCGCTCTTTGCCGCTCAAAAACGTCTTACCCCAGGTCGGATCGATCACTTCGCCTTGGTCGTTTACACACCACGCATGGTCACACGGGATGATACTGGTCGCCATCCCCTCGACGTAGCGGTAGCCCTTCTTTTGTGAAAGGTTGTAGGCGTTTTGAAAGCAGGCTTTGTCTTTCATTTTCTTAACGCCTGCCGGGAATATACGCGGCCCCCACTCCCGGCCATTCTTCAAGATGTAGGCGTAGGGGCTCAGGAATTCGCCTGCTACGTGTTTCTGCCGCAGGCTCTCGATCATTTCGAGATACTGGCGGGCTTCGTTAATTTGTGTCTCGGTTGTCACCTACACTCCCTTTGTCTTGAGCATGTTGTAGATCTCATGCGCTCGTTTTTGCGAATGGACGATCTCTTCTCTACCGTCGTCAAACTTCAGGATGTAGAGATAGCCCGGCCCCATTATTCGTTTGGCTTTAAAGACCGTCGCGGCCTTGTGATAATGCGTCAGCCGTTCGATTTGCTTTTCGGTGTACATAATTCGTCCAGAATTGCCTGCTTGGCTTTTGTAAGCCATTCGTCGCGCTCTTCGTCGGCAAATGCGCCCCGTGGGCCGTCTCCGATCTGCTCGCTGAGTACGGTCTTCCCGTCAAATGGAACTTCAACTCGAAAGTGGCCCCACCTGAGCCGCAAGTAGGCAACTCGTTGTTCGCCCACGTAGGCATCGTACTGCTCAGGGCAGGTATCGCATGTCTGTTCTAGCCTGATGTCGTCGATTGTCACTTCGCAAGTTCCTCCTGACTAATCAGTGTTGCTGGCCCCAGGCGGTTGGCGTAGAACTTTTCGTTAAGCTGCTCGATGATTTCAAGCAAAAACGGCCTCTCCCACTCCGGTGGCGTCGAGCCATCCGGCAATATGAACGTCCCAAGGGACCGCTGGTTAAGGGCAATTCGGTCGTCTGCTTCGATCAAGTCGTGGCAGGTATCGCAAGCAGCCCAGTTCTCAATACTGACCCAGTTAAGCGCTGGCATCTGAAAGGACTTGACGGGATAATCCCATGTGGGGGTTTCCGCATAGCAGATATCGCACTTTAGGCTCATGCGCGTTTCCGTTCTGTCGGCTTCCAGTTGCGCCAACCTTCGCCTTCGAATTTGCCGTTCAATTCGTGCTCGATCACCAGCGCGACATCGTCGGTAATGTCTTTCCAGGCCCCGCCCAATGCTTCGATCTCGGCTTGTCGCTCTGGATCTTCATTCGTTGGTTCGTCGGTGCATAGTCCATACACCTTGCTGGCCGGAATCAGTTTAAGCGGATCGTTGCCCTTTGGCGTTTGAAATACCGGACTGTCGCCCAGGTCTCCGTCTTCGGCATAGTCCCCGATTAGCGCGATGCGGTCGCCCGCCCAGCGCCCAATGGTGCGCTGGGCGATGGGCGCGTAGTCTTCTGGCATTGGTCCCGGCGTTACGTCGTGCTCGGGGAATGTGCGCTCTGGACCATGCCAGTTTTCCTCAAGATCAAAATCTCCACCACCGCGCGTTTCGGGTAGCGCCGCTGTTAAAACGATCAGCGCCGCGCCGGTGCCGGGTGCGTTGGCGAGTTGCTCCCACAGCTTTAGGCCGGTGCCTAGCTTGTGAGGATAAATGAACTCGTGTTTGTCAAGGTTTACGGGTTTCCGGTATTGTCCCATTCGTCCTATCTCCTATTCGTTTATCTTTTGCGGTACTCAGAAAGTATCGCTCAATACTTAGATTGTGTCAATCGTTAAATCGATTCAGTTCACCAAACATCCCCTGGCGTGCGCCTTGGCCGGTGCATTCTCGCCCGCTCCGCAGTTGCAGTGCCGATGGCTTGCGACCTTCACGCTGGCGATTGGCCGGTTGCATTCGGCGCATTCGATCTCGACGGTACCAGTGGTTTTGACGTATCGAGCAATACTTGGCGCGTCCATGTGGCATTTGCCATGAAAGAATAGCTCGCTGTGATCATGCCCGCAGTTGGGGGTAGCACAGCCGCTTGCATCTAAATCTTCTCGGTATAAACTCATATCCGTTTCCCTTCTTCGTCCATTGGTATCTGAAACTCAGCCGGTCGTCCGTCGCGTTTCCAGCGTTCGTGATCGGCTTTATGTTTGTCCGTCATGCCCAGGACTACAAACGATCCAGGGCATAGATTACAGCACACGTAGCCGGTGAAGTGTGGCGGGCAATCCCACCCGGCATGAAACGCCACTTCGCCGTCGTCAAAGTACTGCGTGAATCCGCAGCACTGGCAGGTTAGTTTCATGGCAATACCTCGAAAACATGCCAGACGAACGGGTTAGCTAAATAAGTACCGACGTACTTAAATTCGTCGTGTAGGTTGTTCGGCAATTCGTGGCCTGTGCCGAATGTGGCAAACGTGCGCGTGACATTCTTGGCTTTCGGGTTGACTAGCGCCCATAGCTGCCCGCCGCCGTTCTGATTCTGAACAGCTAAAATCTTAGCCCCTTTCGGCATGTCGATATCCTGGCGATCTTTGACGGCCAACGCATACTTCCAAATAGTCATAATTCGTTTATTCGTTCCTCTTCTATTTTACGCTTGACGGAAACAGATAGTCAAGGTTTTTAACTTGACATGCCATACCGAAAAGGTCTAAGCTAATGATGCGTCGCTTACTTGGGAACACTGCTAGTATTGACAAATACTTATAAAGCTCGCACGGTTCGATACTTGATCTCGGAAGGCCGAAGTAATGTTAGGGAAATCTCCGAGATAGCCGGGTGTAGTAAGCGATTTGTATATCAGTACAGGGCGAAGCTAGCCAGACCACTATCGAAGTATTCATTGCTGGCCGCAGAAGTATCGACGTGGCGAGCAGAAACGCAGGCCCTCCGTTACGAAGTGGCCCAACTGCGAAGTAGTGTAGCTTCACTCCGTCAAATGCTTTCCAGTGCACAATAGCGTTTTCGGGTCCGCGCGATAGTAGATCCCGCTTGAATGCTCGACGCCACACCGGCAACACCTCTCGGTTTCTGGATCGACAATTCGTGCTGGTTCTCGTCCTGGCTCTAGCGCCGCGTAGCACGCTTCGCAGAGCGAATGGGTCCATAGTGACATAACTGTCCTTTCAATCGTTCCTGGAGCGTCCTATTCGTTTCTAGGCTACTCCTACCTTTCCTTGCTGCGGCATCTGAATCGAATCTACCCCCACCTTGCCGGTAAGCTGGCCTTGCAGGGCTTTCTGAACTAACTCAGGTGGCGCTTCAAACACTTCGATGTCGATGATATCGCCGTGTTTGGCAAAGTGTTCTGATTCGTTATCTTTGTCGAACTTGGCCTTGACGCTTTCGGCTGCCTGATCGGGTGATCCTGAGCCGATAGCGACTGCGCCGCCGACTGTTTTGCCGTTAACTTGTATTCGTACAATGTATGTTTTCACTAAGCATATCTTCACTTTCCGGGCAAATCGCCCGCACTACGGACCCTGTGCTTTTCCCGCCATGACAGGGCAATGGCATTAGAACGCCGTTGAGTTGATCGTCTAATACGATCCAGCGCGGGTGTTGTTGCTTCCGTAGTGCGCGGGACTCACCGCGCTATTTCCTTATCCGACGTTAAGTTGCAGGCAGAGCATAGGTTTACAACTTTCCCCTTGCGTCTATACTGCTTTAGCTCGTAGGTTCCAGGGCATTTGCCGGGCTTGTGCTTCATGGCCTTGCGTTCTTCAGGCAGGTACCATGAAGGCGGGTTGGGATTCTTCGTGGAATCCACATCGCACTCACATCGTAATTCGTTATCAGGCATAGTTTTATGGCCTCCAGTTTCTAAACGGATCGCCAGCGTTTTTCTCGCGCTCGCGCCAATCTTCAGGTTTCTCTTCCGGCTTTGTCTGTAGATCATTCTCGTACAGGCCGGTTTTCTCGTCGTATGTGTAGTTTAAGTTCATGTTCGTTTCCTCGCTTTCCTCTTTTGAATCAATGCAATCAGGAGTCTATCGGCCAGTCTGCGTTTAGCTCGCATTCGACCTCCGTAGTGCTAAGCCGATGCCGATGAAGCCCAGGACCCACGGCCAGGATGCGCCGGTGAGTCCCGCGATAGCTGCCAGTGTGAGCCACTGTTTCATTTTTGTCCCTCTTTTTTCTGTTGTTCCAGTTGTTCCAAGGATGGCCCTATGTAAACACGCTGGTTCCCGTCAGCGTCGTAAACCCCAACGGCTCGTTCTTTGCCATGCGCGACAATTTCGAGGACTTGATGACCGTCTGGATCGAATAGATCCCAAACCACGCGCCCGTTTCTGGTGTAGCGCTTTACTATACTGTAGTTGCTGTTCATAATTCGCCGTTTTCCTCTCTGTCCTCTTCATCGTGGAAGATGGCCCCGAAGTCGTATCCCAGGTCGCTTGTAGCGTGTTCTGGCTTACGCTCCGCCGCAGGTCCCGCGTGTTGCGGGACCATGTTGACTAAGTTCCTAAACTGTAGATTCATCGGCTTTTGACCTCCCTGTTTTTGATTTCGAGGATATTGAGCACATCGACGATAGACCAAACGATGAGCAGCGCCGACAGAAACAGCAGTCGGGTTTCGAGTGCGATAATGATGTTCGCTACGGCCTCTAAGACCGTCCGAGTTTTGTCCGAGTGTTTATGCGCCTGATAGAGCGCATGTTTCGCGTGGGTTTTGAGCTTCCGCATCTATCTCCTATCTCGCCCGAAGGCGTCTTTTTTCTATCTCTTACACTTACTTGGATGCTACCGGGATTCAGCGATTCTTGACGCGCCGCGCGGTTTCGGTGGTAGCTTCGATCTCGCCTGCTTTAAGCAGTGCTGAAGCGGTTCGCCCGTAGGTGCCTTGTAAGGTCCATGCGTGGCCGTTATCGACAAGGTGTTGAAAAAGCTCGCGGGTTCCCTCGTCGTCAAGCTCTCCGGATTCCCAAGCGATAATGCCGCTTAGCTCGTCGTATTTTTCGTGGCGTATGGTTTTGCTCATATTCGTTAATTCGTTCGCTCCTATCTGTTAGATGTATCAGGGATTCAAGGTTTAGGCGTCACTCTATCGCGTGTGCGTTCGATAGCGCGTTCAAGCGCTAGGCGATTCGCACGGATGAACGTGTAAACGTCAGCATCCCCACGTTCGGCGCGATACCAGTTGTAAAGCCGTTCGTCGTTCAAGATCCAAAGCCGGATCTCCTGTTCCGTCAAGGCCGTTTTGGTCATCGTTCTAGCTCCACTTGGTACAGCCCCGCATTGCCTTGCGGTTTGAAGGAAAACGTCAAATCAGGCCGGTTAGATGAAAGCTCACGATAGAGCTTGAAGGCTTTCAGGTACGGCAGGTTCTTTGCGAGTACGGCGGGTTTCTGTTTCATGCTGCTTTGGCTTTGCTCCTATTCGTTTGATGTTGCTGGGATTCAATCACTTTGTTGATTGCGGCAAATCGTTTGCCTACAACTGGATGGTCGGAATCTTCCGCCTTTGCGCCCTCAGGGTCTTTGGCTGCAAACCAATGCAGCGTATCGAGCAACTGAGGACCGTATCCGTGTTTTGCTGCCCACACATCGGCGGCGACTTCGGATGCATGGCCGTGTTTGAATCCTCCGGCAAAATGCCCCAATTCGTGCGCCAGTGTCCCGGCAATCTGACTGTCTGTAAAGAGCTTAGAAAACCCAGGAGTGTAGCGGATTCCTTCGCGTGGGTTAATCGCCGCATTGGGATTAATACTCCCGTCTGCGTTGATTAGGCCCATGAAGAACAGATCGAAACCCTGTAGCGGGCCGACTCCCAGGTGAGTCTGCGTTCCGGTTTTGGTCTGGACTTCGCGCCAGATGCGCTCCATTGTTTGCTGTTCTGATTCGTTCGTTCGTTTGTCCATATTCGTATTCGTATGTCCTTGCCTTTCTATTTCTTAGATGTTGTGAGGATTCAGGGTCAAGCTGTGACGAACTGAGCCTTAGCCGGTTCCCGCGTGACGAGTACGCTCGTCTGTCCGAAGGTTTCCCGAAGTGCTTGCGCCGTGGCCTTGATCGTCTTGGCCGGTTTATCGGTTAACACCGTGATAGCTAGGCTAGGCTCCGTTATGAGCTTTCCGCGGTCTATCCATCCACCACTAGCGGGAGTCGCGGTATACCCGCCGAACGTCTTAGCAATCGATTGCAGAGCGTTCCTACGCTTGCGGGAGACGTTCTGTAGCTTGTGACCGTTCGAGTCGTAACCTTGCCCTATTGTGAAGGTATATTTGCTCAATCAGATATCGGTTTTCCTATCTCGCCGAATCGGCGTCTTCAGTTACTTAGATTGACCGGGGATTCATCCCAGGTATGCAGCCGTTCTTCTACCAGCGAATGTACTTCGGCTGCTAGGTTCCAGGTGGTATCGGTATCAGGCCCGTTGAATTGCTCAAGGAAGTCTATAACCGCGCGTTCCGCCACTTGCGCCACTTCCTCTATGCGGGAGCCGTCCCACACTAGCAGCCGGTGTTGATTGTCCATTCTGTTTTCCCCTTTCAGTTACTTGGATGGTATGAGGATTCAAGGCCCGTCAAGGCAAAAGAAAAACCCCTGGGTACCTTGCGATACCCAGGGGTTAAGTGGAACGGCTGTAGAGCGTCTAAGCGCTTGCGGGAATAGCTTTAGGTGGTTTCTCTATGCGGTAAGATATCCGCGCATGATCGGGAATACCCCATATCGCCACATCGATGGATTGCGCCCGGTCGCCTGCTAGGGAATCGAAGTACTCGCAAGCCGTCTTAGCTAAAAGCTCACAGCTAAGCTCCGTTCGGCCAAGCGACTCAAAGTAACCCTTGAAAGCCGTATTGTCGAGTAGGAACCCTTGGGAGTCTAGCGCGTTAGCAGGGTAGTGGATAGTCACTTCGAAGTCAAAGCGCTTAGGCGAATCGTGATTAGGTCCGCAATGGAACTGGCCTTGAACGTCAACTGCAAATGACCCTTTGGCGTGTTGTTGAAAGCTCATGATAAAGCCCCTTAGTACGCCGAATCTTCCGAGGGAATGTTGGGATAAGCCGACAGACCGTATGTCCCTTGCTCGTCGTCAAACCCGGTTTCAGGTTCCTGTGAACGGAGACTAGTACGTGTGGAGCTTTCAACGGGAACTGGAAGGCGATCCATGATCCATGCTGCGTACCACGATTCCCACGAAGAATCGGCCATGCCGATCTTAGCTTCGTAGATGTGATGGGCTTCTGCCGCTCCGGCTAGCAGGTTAGCAAGTGAATCGGCAGTTAAGACTGTTGGACGGAGTACCGTTACGGCACTTGGGACGGCGAAGTTATCAGATACGTTTGTCATATGTTCCTATCTGGTCTGAATCGTCAGTACCGGGTGACCATGTCCGGTATACGGGGCTTCAAAGGCCCCGTTTCATCATGGAACACCTACGGTTGGATGGGGATGAGATTCACCCCCAATGCGCGACAGATAACGCCGATCCAAACGGCGAGAATGAACGCAGTGGCGACTAGTCTACGCATGAGAAACCCCTTTCAAGATGGACCGTAACTCAGCATGAGACTTATGGGACGATACAGCCGGAGCAATCTGCTTGACGGGCTTGACATCGAAATGAACCCCATCACTATCGGCGTCAAGGGTAGCGACGTTAAGCCAGAGCGTATATCGCTTGGAACCTACGGGCTTAGCCAAGCTCTGTAACAGGACGCATACCGGGCCTGAAGCAAATTGCTCTGCGAAAGATGCCGCACCCGATGAAGTAGCGAACGGATGAAGAGTGTACATTTAGCGTAACCTCCGCAGGTAAGACTTAGCAGCGGTGAGCGTATCCCAGGCCCGATAAGTAAGGCCCGAATCAGTCTCATCATGGAGAAACCATTTGCCTGATGATCCTTGAGCCAGAGCTAATCTAGCGTTATGCTCGTCCGACTCAGAGAGATACAACACTTCGATGGGTTCAGGGAAAGCCTTAAGTATCCCCTGCCAGATAGTTGTGTGAGTCATCAGCCAGAATCCAGCGGTGAAGTGACTAGGTAACCCTCCGCCCGCTGTCTCTCTCTTATCAACACTCTTGTTATCAGTCATATGTGTTATCTCCTGCCCGCGTCCTTTTGGCTAAGCTACGCGGTATCACTAGCTTATATGCGCTTGACGGTATGTCAATACCCCCATTTGCGGGTGAAACATAGGGCGAAAGATAGGCTTATCACGGGCTTAGGTGGCCTTATCTAGGACTAATCCTAGGGAGATTTCGCACACGTGGGACAAGGGTAATCGCTAGAACGACGCCAGAGCAATCGAATTACGCCCCTATGCGTGGGTATCACCGATTGCCCGTGGATCGCTTGTAGCGCGTTTATGAGGCATGTGTGAAGCGCCTAAGGGGTGGCATGCCGTACTTGGCCGCGCCGTAGGCGCGGGGCTGGCTTCCCCCGGCTATTCCAAAATCTTTTCTAAAATTACTCAGGCGTAGAATTCAAAAAGTGACACCACTAAATCCTTGACATGACACCACGATTTCGCTAAAGTGACACCATGGCTGATGACACTATAGAAAAGACACCTGATGACATCCGGAGGTTCACACTGCGCTTCCCTGAGATCTTAGGGCTCCGCGTAGATGCTGCTTGCGAGGAAAGTGATTGCAGTTTAAACACTTGGATCGTAGAGTCGATGCGCTTACGATTAGATGGAGAGAATTCCGCCGTACCACAGACTTATCAGGATAAGAAAACTACCACAGATAAGTCAGCAGTAGAATCCGTGACAACTATTTATTCGCCTGTGGTTTTGGAGCAGGCGGCAAAAGCGGAGTCTGGGATCGGTCGTAGTGTCACGGAGTTTTTGTTGTCCGCCAAGCCAAAGATCTCTGTACCGGCTGGACGCATTGAAAACGAACTTACTATCGCCCTTGACGATGCGGCTGAACGCCAGCTTGGTCCGGCGTCACGCCCGTGGTTGCCGGAGTTGTTGAAGATCCAAAAAACCTACGACGAAGACAAGGGATCGGCCCTGGAGGATTACGCCTATTTGGTACGTAATATGAAGATGCCTCCGAAGCACCGTGGCTATACCCCGGTTAGCAATCAGAAAGAGCTAGTTGCTAGGGCCGCGTGGCTTGACGAGCATCATCCACTGGAGGGAAAATGACGGCTTTCATGCCTGCGTGTTATAATTGTAACTGCTCAGCAGAACTGCATACGACAATATTGGCTCCGGCAGAAGACCACGGCGATGTTCATATTTCAGAGACTTTCGAGATGGGTCCATGCCGGTTTTGTGACTGCCGGAATTACGGAATAGCGGTCCCTAAATCCGCGTATGTCGTTTTCGCTTGACATCATTAAGGTAGATGAAAAAATGTAGTTATGAGTCCGACTCATCCCACGCACTGGACTAAATATATAAAGGTCGGAGATGTTCTACGATCTGGATCTGGCGTATTACGTGTTGTCCGGGCGGTTCATTCTTGTAGAGTTGATGACGGATACGGTCGCAGTCATACGCGGGAGACTTTTACATTTTCAATACGTAAATGCTCCTGGACTCATCGCTGCTATACGTCTTATAACGGGAATGATCTTGTCCAGATGGGCTACCGTCCGACCGGCACTCACGTGAAACTGAACAAGAAAATAGACCGTGTAATCCAAGCTGAATTCGGGAAGCGTGAACGCGGCCTATCTTGTTGCGATGTAGTGGGGGTAGCTTAGTGAGCGACATCACCCGCGACGCCCTAGCTCGTGTGATTTGTAACTTCGGATACTTGTGCGTTACCGATTTAGTACCACGAGATATCGGCTACGTGTATCCAGGTCTTAGTTTAGACTACACTTCCGAAACGACATTCCGTCATCCCTTTACAGTTGTAGGTGAGTCGAGTATTGATGAATACCGGATTCAGGCGGCTATGTCTGGGGCATTTTTTCCAGGCTGGCCCTTCTACTATCGGGTGACTACGGATTAGCCTCTATGAGCCAATCAGCTTACGATGATGTCGAGCCCGGCCCAGAGCGCCAGTTGGCGAAGCTAAGAGAGCAACTCGATCAGGTGGATGATGTTCTGGTTGTCAACTGGATCACGGTTAAAGACGGCGACTACCGCAAAGCCCTGCATGATCTTGTGACCTGGAACATCCAGATCCACGACGATCCGGCGGTTTCTGAAGTCGCAGCCAAGCGGCAGGCTGAGATTGACGAGCTTAAGGCCACTATCTCTGGACTTCAGCGATCCCTTGAGATCAGCCGGAAGCAGACCCTTGACGCCTTCGAACGGGTCGCTATCACTCACAACGAATGCCACGCCCTACGGGAAAGGCTTAAAAATGCCTGAAGTAAAATTTAGACCCGGTATGTCTATCCAGATGTCCCGCATCCAGGTAGTCAAGATGTACTTTGTCGGCGACGAAGAAGGGGCTTACGTACCTTTATGTACGAAGTGCCTGGAGTGGTTCGCAAGCCGTGTCGATCAGGGCCAGAGCAAAGCAAACTAATACCGCATGAGCATAGCCGTGCCACTCAAACAACAGGACGACCTCGACCATCCTTGCGTTTGCACTCACAGAAAAGACCAGCACTGGTTTAAGGGCGACGGTACCATTGTAAATTGCTCCGTATGCGGATGTAAAAAGTATCGGCCAATACCTGAACCGTCATAATTACGCTTGACATAAACTCTGCAAAGTGGGACAATCGGAGTATGCCGGTAGATCTCGTAACACTATCCATGAAGGCTACTCGCCGCTGGGCCGAGGAAGACTTAAAGTCGGTTACCTGCTGCCTGATGGTGTCTTCTATTTTGTGTCCGGTGTGTGCAGATGGTCGGATGTATCGCATATACGGAGGCGGTCCACTTATTTGCTCTCGGTGCGGCTACCGAGTGGAATCTATGATCCCTGTTGACCTTATTAAGGTCAGTGACCTACGCCCAGCCGATCCTGAGTCAGAGAAACCACCTAAGCTGAGAGCTATCGAGCTATGATCATCGACGGCCCCGACAAGCCGAAGCCAAAGCCGGTGACATCTAAGTCGTTGGCCGAAGAGATCATGGAGTCCTTGAGATTCCGACCGGCCTCCTGGAAATTCGACAGCCATTATGCTATCTGCGGTAAGTTAGATCTCTGGATAGCTAATAGACCTTACGCGGATCTAACGATAGGGTCAGATGGACCACGGATAGGTACTCGATGGCAGCGTAGGAAGATACGCAAGATGATGAATTCAATACGTTATACTCGCGCAAGTGAGATGCTCAGGGGTGCGCCGCTTTACTCTAATACGACCCCGGCCCCGATGCTCAGGAGAGCGTAATCATGAAGATCGTGTTCAGAAAAAACAACGAAGTCGTCCACACCATGCAAGGCCCGGTCGATCAAGGCGGTAGTGCCAATACCGAAATCCCCATAGATATAGTCTCCGGGGAGGAAGCCGAACAAGCCGATATCGCCGTCTGCGTACTAGCGACGGTTAAGACGCCTTTCACGGATAACTTAATAGGAGTGTGCTCGGACTGCGGTCGTGAAGTCCAGCACCGGCCACACCTGCCTAAGGCTCCTAGGAAAATCTGCATGGATTGTGCGGCCAAGCTCATGAAAGAAATGTCTGGAGAAGATAAAGATGGCAGCTAAAACCAACCCAGGCAATAAATACAGAATCTTGACGGTCCATCTCACAATTGCTCAGTACAAACTGATCGAGAAAGCCGCCGGTGGATCAGAGCATGTTGCTGAGTTTATTACCACGGCAGCTTTGAATGCCGCCAAGCAGGTAAAGTCGGAGGGAGTATGAGTGCGAGTGAGCGCCCTGATGGGTGGTATTGGGTGAGGAATATATGGAAAGGCAAGCCTGGTCCATGGCAGGCTGCGCTGTATGTTATGGGCGAGTGGACTCTAAAAGTATCCTGGGACGAGATCGGCCTGCGCATACCATCCCCCGACGAGCAACCTCCGCCCGATCTATGTCGCGAGGCGTTCGCGTGGCTGTATCAATGGGCCGGGGCTATTAATGCCCCTATGTCCGTTCTGGATAATCTGAGTGCGCTTGCGCAGGGCAACGCAGCACCACACCAGTGGAAGTATCCGGCTATGCCCGACGAGCAGTCTGCCCCACGCGATGCTGCACATATTAAGAACGTCAGTGAATATCTTGCTGGATTGGACGAATCACGCGATGCCGCGCCCTGCCCGGTGAGCGCGGAAAGTCTTAGGGTCATAGCTAAACACTTAGAGGATCGTGGGCTGTTCACTTCAGCGTTAGCAATACTGACGTTGATAGACTGGCTCGAAGCTCGGGAGGCACAGAAGTGAGCGCATACGCATATGATGATGTAGAACCGGGTCCAGATCGCCTTCTTGTAGTGGCACGCCAGGGCATCGATCAGCTTGATCGGGAATGCAAGGAAGCCGTGAAACTCACTACATTAGCCCTTCGTGATGCAAGCAGAGAGCGTGATTCCCTCCGCGAGCGCGACAAGCGCAGCAGGGAACTATTGAAGCTGGCCGCTAAACGTCTGATGGAAGTACGGGGCGGGTGGCCAGATGTTATTGCGCTGGATGCCGAAATCCAGCAGTTCCTGGAGGGAAAATGAGTAAGATACATCTCGGTAATGGCGGTAAGGGTGGTCTTGAATGCGGTGCTACGGCATACAGCGGCCCACCTGACCAGGGTAGAAATTGGACGTGGAAACCGGAACGGGTAACCTGCAAGCGATGCAAGGTCGCATACCGCAAGCGTGTTTAACGATTCAACGCAGCACACGGCCAGAGGAAGCCATGAGCGTGGATACCGCCAAACTGCGAGAACTGTGGAAAGAACTGGAGCGTTCTCCCGAGGTGCCGGCAGAACAGTGCGACCGATGCGGCGCGCCTGGAGGCTCTGGTCACAATTTCGCATGTTCTGAACGGATCGCGTGGCTCCAGCGACGCAGCAACGAACTGGACTCTCTTCCAGCACTTGCGGACGAGATTGACCGGCTGCGGAAATTGCTCGTGCTAATCGAGCGCAGCGTGGGAGACGACTTCTGCGAGGACTTGGAATGCCGCGTGGCCTTCCACGCGGAGAAGATGACGGAAACCGAGAAAACCGCTCATGGGAAACTCTCGTGGATTTATCGAATTGTCCATTCGCACATCGATAGCCACTCTTGCTACCACGTTCATGACGACTGGCGAAAAGAAACAGCGGAGGTGCTGGCGGCAATCGCCGCGCAGCCCAATGAGGGGAAGTGAATTACGCTTGACGTAAACACCCAAGCTAGATACAATCAAACAAATGCGAACAGGATTCATAGATTTAGCCTTCTTCCTAGCTGGTGCCGGATGGGGTGTCTTTGTGGCTAAAGTCTTCGAGCGTCGCCGTATTAAGCCCCAGCCGTATCTCATTCACAAAATAAAGTTCAGGATAGACGCCTAGATGCGACTAGTTAGAGCAATCCAAAAGAGGCGCTGGTTGATGGCGCGAAGACTTATAAGGATGTACGCTTATGGCCTCACCCACCGAGGTTGCAGAAGATGTAGATCCCGGAAAGGCCTGTCATTATCGGCGCTATGTCATAGCTGCCAGTGGAATAACCTAGAAGCGTCCCTGACCTGCGATCACTGCGGCTGCTCCCCATTCCGTGACGCAGGATCGTGCTCTTGTGATTGCCACGAAACGGAGGAAATTACGGTATGACCGATATTCAGGCCGTAACGAAGGCTTTAAGTTACGACGATGCTAAGGTTGCCTGCCCGCTTTGTGGCCTTGGCCGGGTCCATACGGACCGGCGAGACTGCGTCGGGGATCTTATAAAAGTAGTCCCCGTACGGAGGCTTCCGGAGGTTATAACATACCTGCGGGAGCAACTTGCTTACGCAGGATGGACTCATAGAAGATAGTGCGTATTGATTAGAAATACAAGTCCTTTCTTGACAGCGTAATACAAATAGGTCTACACTTCCACTTTGGAAGAAACTGTAGATCTAGGTGTTTGCGAGCAGCTTTTCGCGGACCACGAGAAGCGAGCCACCGCTCTTGTCAATAGATACTGCCGAGATATTAACCCAGCCGTCCGGCATCTCAAAGACGACATCATGTCAGAAGTTATGATGGCTCTTTGGAAAACCTGCCTTCGCCATCAAGAAACATCCAACAATACATTCTGGACATTCGCCTATACTCGGGTGCAAGGATCAATTATCGACTACCTGCGCCGAGAGAAGCTGATGGTTCGTGGAGACCGCGTGGATAGTCAGGTTGCGTTCTTCTCCCTGGATACTACCTATAAATCCACGGCTAGTTGGTCCGACGGTACACATAAAGAAATTCCCTGGCAAGAGCACTCCAGGTTTGTGGATAGCAAGTATGCGAACCATATCCACACCGTAGAACTTCAGATGTGTCTTGACAAATCCCCAGCCCTCGACAGCACCTATAAAGCCGCCAGCGTATCCCTCTAAGTTATTCTCTCCGATAATAATAACGACTAACTGGAGGCGGCGTGAAGTATTTATCAATACTTATTTTTGGTTTCTGCGGGCTACTCGCAGCTCAGGCGGTAGCGCAACCTCCAGGCACCGTACAAGTCGTTGCAATAAACAACATAACAAGCCAAGCAACTGTTATTGATAATAGAAGTACGCAGAGAACGAGCAACGTGCATACTTTCTGTGTAACTGGTACTGGGTCTTGGTCAGTAACTATTCAATACTCTGACGTTGCTACAACTGGACCATGGAATAGCTTTGCGGACGGAGACGCAACCGTAGCGAATACAGCACCTAGTTGTATCGGAGCCGCATCAGGGTATCATGCGTACCTGAGGTTCAATATCACTGGTACGGTATCTATAAACTACACTGGCACAAAAAATATCTACATACCAACTAACGGAGGTACGGGTGGTGGCGGCAGTCCTGCATTTAACTCTATAACTAGTGGTACAAATGGTTCAGCGGTAATGACGCTAGGTACTGGGGCCAGTATGACATTTAGCGGTTCCGGAATAGTTAACGCCAACCAACTTATGGGGGCTAGTATAGCCGCGTTAACCGGACTTATTAAGATGTCATCCGGTGTGCCTAGTATAGCGACATCGGCAACAATCATAGCTCTATGGACAGGGACCTGTAATTCATCAAGTTTCTTACGTGGGGATGGGTCGTGTCAAACACCGGCTGGTGGCGGATCAGTAACAAGCGTGAACGCTTCCGCTACGGGGATCTTCGCGTTCACCGGTGGCCCTATCACTGGATCTGGAACACTTGCGCTTGGAGTTACCGGCACGTCTGGCGGAATCCCTTATTTCTCAAACGGGACAACGCTGGCAACGAGTGCTGCTCTTTCGGTAAACGCAATCGTGTTGGGCGGTGGTGCTGGCGCGGCCCCGAGTGTGCTTGGATCTCTTGGTACGACGACGCAGGTACTACACGGCAACGGCGCTGGACCGCCTAGCTTTACATCGGTTGTCAATGCTGACATCGCGAACGCGACTATCGATCTGACATCTAAAGTCACGGCGATTCTACCTGGGGCCAACGGCGGAACCAACAACGGCTTCATGCAGTTCGCTGGACCCGGAACATCTCTTAAGACATTCACCTTGCCGAACGCTAGCGCGAATATATTAACCGACAATGCGGTGGTAACGGTGAGCCAGGGCGGGACGAGCTTGGGATCTATTACGGCGCACGCAATTATGGTTGGTAATGGAACGAGCGCCCCAACGCTTATCGCCCCAGCGGCTGTCAATTTCTGTTTTGAGGGATCGGGGGTAAGCTCTGATCCCGGTTTCTTTATATGTCCATTTATTCTTTCCGGAAGCGATATTCAATCCAATCCATCATCTTCCGGGAATGTCGCTATTACTGGAAGGTTCTCGGATACTCCTACGGTCATAGCTTCTGCTGCTTCAATTACGATTGATTTAAGTAAGGGATCGTACTTCTCAAACATATTGACGGCTAATGTGACATCAATTTCTATCACCAACTCTGTATCGCACCAGTCCTTTAAGGTCGCCTTCGCGCAGAACGGTACCGGTAACTTCCTGGTGTCTGGATGGCCTGGAACCGTAAGCGGGCCAGCGCAACCTGATCTCGGAGCGAACATGGTCACGATACAACAGTTTGACTGGGACGGTACAACATACCAAGGTGGTCCTGCAACTTGCCCAACGTGTTCTCCGACGTATATATTAGGGCCAGAAAGAACCGCAATTACATCATCGACATCCGGAGTGGGAGTCATGACGTATGACAGTTCCTCACATACCGCTGTATATTACGCCAACGCTAGTAGCAATCGTCACGCGATCCCACGAGTTGTAGCGGGAGATGTGATCTCAGCTAATGACTTCTCTTTGGGCCTTACGGAGACATCTTCGAGCGCGACGGTCTATACTACGACTCTAGCGAATGGGCCACTACAAGCTTACGCGACACGTTTGGTTGTGTACTGGTTAGTCGGTATGAGTTGTAGTGGTGGAACAGCCACGACAATGAACATCGACGGTCTTGGGGCTAAATCCGTTAAGCAAGCTGATGGATCTACGGACCCAACATCGGCGCAGTGTGCGGCTGGGATGATTGTTCCTCTGGGGTATGACGGGACAAGGTTCCGGATCATCTAAATGAGACCGCTAGCTACTGTATTTATTATTTGCGCTGTTGCGAAAGCCGCTACCCCTACGGTAACTACGAAGGTCAATCCTGATCAGCCAGCACAGATCCTATTTGATGTCATCGCGACAACGTCAGACCCATGCCAGTACGAAGTTAGCGAATCTAATACGTACTCACCTTTGGTTAACGACGTAAACTCATCGCTGTTCTCTGGATCTAACTTAGATACCAGGACTGGTGCCTTTACCGATCCGCTGAATAATTTGCATCGAGTCTTTGTAGCTGGCACTAGGGCAGTTCAACAGGCATCTGACGGTAAGTATTATTCTCGTGGCCTTCAGATGGTGACGACGCACTATTGGCGCGTAAGCTGCGGGGCTACACTCATGGACATCGCAACCGGTTCAGTTTCAACTGGGTACCCGTCCTGGGGTAGGACGTATCGGGACCCGGTGATCACAGCTTCAGATCATCACATGTTGTTCCCTAACATCTCTGAGACCGACAGAACGGCGTGCGAAATAGAGCCATTTACGGGAGCTAAAATCTGTAACTTTTCCCTGCCAAACGACGAGAAGCGGTTACTAGCAAGTACATTTGGGGCCTGCTCCGGGACTAACTGGACCGTCGGGACGAGTTGCGCGAATGCAACCGGAACAGCCACCACTTACTCAGGAACAACTCAGGATAAGCTATTCATATCTTTACCTGCTCAATATCTGAATATCTCATCTAGCCAATTCTTCGAGCAGTGGGTATCGACGCCAGTGCATCCGAACTGGTTTAATTTCATCATCAACACGGCCAGTTGCACTGGGGCAAACACGATGACGGCAGACTGCACTGCTCATGTTTGCCTAACTCTGGATAGCACTCCGACAACTCCTGGTACCTGCGCCTCGAACGTCCAGTCATTAGTCTTCCCGGTAACTCCTGGACCAGTAAACCTATGTGGCGACGGGGGATCGTCATCTTGTACAATTAACGATCTGTGGGGTATGCCCTACACTGATACGGGATATTCCCTGTTCGGCGTAGGCTATCTGTACACATCAGGCACATCGACCACGGTCAACTTCACTAGCACTACAGACTGCAACCGTACCCAGCCAAATGAGACCTTACAGGTCAACGGCGGCACTGTTGTTGTATCGGCAGCGGCTCCTGTTTGTTCTGGGACGCCACACTTTGTCGCGACATCTCCGATCAACCTCGACATATCCTCTTTCACGGGACCCACTGGTTATCCGTTCCAGTACTATGCGGGGATCTGGTGGAATCCGCGCTTCGGAATTTTGATCGACAAGAACTCTACGACAGCTTCAAATACATTCTCTATCGGATCTCCGAATTGGGCTGACTCGCGTGGCGGCAGCCTGACCAACACGAGCGGTGGATTTCACGAGCGCTGCTCGCAGTGGCTTGACGGTATGGGGAACTACAAGTGCCGCTGGATTGAGAAGATCATGTTCTACAATCCGACCACGGGGGTGAGTGGATATCTTGGTACGACTCCTGGTATGGCGAGCAGCGGGGATCAGCCTTCAAGCGGGCAAGAGTGCGAGGCTATTGGAAACGGTAGCACATTCTGGTCGGACGCAAATACGTTTGTCACGGGATGCATCCGTGCATCCGACAGTCAGTTTGTTATCTTTACGGCGCAGCTTACCGGTAATGCGGCCAATGATGTTCCGCTAACTCCTCTGGCTACGGACCAGTCTGTCTACCCGAGTAGTATCACCTGGACTGATATAAGCGGACCTATCGCGACTAAGATACTCGCTTTTGACCCAACATTTGATTCGACCGATTACGACAACTACACGGTTATGGGTTACTCGTCGGGGCGCTACGTGCATGGCGCGGCTTATCGTGGAGGGCAGGATACCCTTGCTTACTTCTGGGTTTACGACATGATGTCTAACACGGTCGTCGCGGACTGGTGCTCGTTCTGCAATCCTAGCGGATCGAGATGGTCCGTAATTCATGGGGTCGAATGGGTAGCGCCACTTCAGGGGGCTAATGCCGTCCCTCTCTTGGCTTATCAAGGCAAGCGTGGCCGCGACGACACGGTCAACGGCCCAGCCTATCGAATCACTTATGCGGGCAACTACTGCGTCGCTGGATGCGGTGGAGGTAGTCCGACATTTATGGCTGGCGCGATGCCTCCGACATGCTCGCCGACTTGCAGGATACAGATCACCGGTATCCCGACTGCGATGATAGCGCCGACGACACTACAGAATTTAGCCGTCGGCGATGTTATCGAGTGGGGGAACTGCCCAGGGGTGCCGTGCGAAAACGATCAGGTCTTATCGATCCAGTCAACAAACGCCGACATCACCTTGACTAGAGGACTTGATCCGAACTACCCCTTACAGTCATGGGCCAACGGATCTACTGCTTTGTTAACTCCGTACTGGGGCGTGACTACAGTTGACCCAATCCCATCTATTTGCTTTTGGGATTTTCTGGCCCAGCCTAACGGACCAACATCGAATGCGAATAATTATTGCAGGTTCGATCCAGGTGGCGGTCACTCGGTATCCTACGACAAAGTTAATTTTGGATCTCCGTCTATTTCGGGAGCGTATACTCCCACTGGGATCTCAAACGACAAGTCCCAGTTCCCGATGGGGACAACATTTGCTCAGGCGTTTGATTCACCTTTATTTTCTGGGTCTTGCTACTCTCCGCAGTACCCAGATCTATACGAAGGGCATCCATCATACAAGCCGACACCGTGGTCGATTATCACAGACACACACCCTAATATCGGGGCTGCATTTAATCAAAACTCAGCTACCTGGGTCGTTGGAACTTTGTTCAAGCTCACGTATAACGAAAACCCTGGAGGGCTACTCCCGTCTGACGGGATCTCCTATAAGTGCCAGCCACATCTGGTTGAGTCCAACTTCCGTTCGCTCAACGACATGAGCAGCAGCGCGACCGGCAATCAGATCGGCGGCACAACCATGGATAATTACAACTACTGCATCGCGTATAAAGTCAACGAATGCCGAACCGGGTCTTCGGTCGGGGATATCTACGTAAATGCACCCTATCTTAACCCGAACTACTTCAATGCCGGTCCTCCTGGACCATGCGATTTATCGGCAGCAGACGCATATGACTTGTGCTTCTCAGATTTGGCGGCGCAGGGGTTAGGTACGTTTGTTTACCCTGGACCGGTCTCAACTTCGTTTACTCAACAGCAGAACCAGTTCTACCCGCTACTTGAGCAGTTTGCGATCAATGCCAAGGGCGACCCAGATACACTTAACGGTAAGCTACTATGGGGCGGATGGCAGGTTGTCTTCACGGCAAATTCAAGCGGGCCGCTTTACGCAGGCGGGCGTGGTGGCGTATATCTAGTAAAAGTCCCTCAGACGCAGCCTCCGTATGACGGCCTTAATAGGACCCAGTTTTCGTCTCACTCCGTTACGATCTCAGGAGTCCCTGGCGGCACCAATAATGTCATCGTCAGGTTCGGTTATGCCGAGTACGGAACACCTACGCAGTATTACTGTACGCAGCGAAGAGATCCATGTGTTGCTAATAGCGGCACGGTTAATCAATCGAATCCATTTCAGTGGCCAGCCGATGGAGTAGGTGGAGTAGAGTCCGGGATCACTGGGGTATCGTGTGCTTCAACTTGTGCGATTCAAATACCAATCATCTCTGGATACGTAGGTTACTTTTTGGCTGTATTCAGGGATGGCGGTAATTCAACTATATCTACACGCCTACTTGCGCCTTCGGCTGGAGATGTCGCCCCCGTCGCACCCGTAACCAGCCGGGCTGTGACCTCAAGCGGGACGGTATTCCCTGGAAAGGTGGTTCACTAAACCATGGGGGATCTAATCCAACGCCTGATCGCAGCCATTTTTCGGCAAGAAGGGATGCCTGCGGATCACACAAATCCAGGGAATCTTCGGGC
>Ga0210400_10000110_pt1 | contig 108405 bp, 103 predicted proteins | sample IncBWH26MmetaG_FD_155456 | JGI IMG/M metagenome (GOLD analysis project Ga0210400, IMG submission 155456) | Forest soil microbial communities from Barre Woods Harvard Forest LTER site, Petersham, Massachusetts, United States - Inc-BW-H-26-M | ecosystem: Environmental > Terrestrial > Soil >... | reverse complement strand
CGAGGAGGCGCCCGAGGAAGTCGAGGCCTCCAAGTTCAACCTCAACTTCATCAAGCTGGACGGCAACATCGGCTGCATGGTGAACGGCGCGGGCCTGGCCATGGGCACCATGGACATCATCAAGTACCACGGCGGCAGCCCCGCCAACTTCCTGGATGTGGGCGGCGGCGCGACCGAGGAGGCCGTGAAGAACGCCTTCCGCATCATCCTGGGTGACACGGAAGTGAAGGCCGTCCTCGTGAACATCTTCGGCGGCATCATGCGCTGCGACATCGTGGCCAACGGCATCGTGAAGGCCGCGAAGGAGATCGGCATCAAGGTGCCGGTGGTCGTGCGGCTCGAGGGCACCAATGTGGAGGAGGGCAAGAAGATCCTCGCCGAGAGCGGCTACAACCTCATCGTCGGCAACGATCTGAAGGACGCCGCCGAGAAAGTCGTGGCCTCGGTCAAGTGACCATGACGGAACCCCGGGACCCCAAGGCGGCCGAATACGAGGCGAAGTTCGCCGAGTACCAGGACGCCATGCACGCCGGCGCCTGGCGCATCGGCTGGGGGTTCTTCACCGTCATGGTGGGCCTCCTCCCCATGATGTGGCTTTTCGTCTGGATGGTGGGCGCCAGCGCCTGGGAGGGGACGCTCTTCCACGCGCCCGCCCTCATGTGGCTGGGCGTGGCGCTGAACTTGGGCCTCGTCGCCTTCCTCGTCTTCCGGCTCTACAAAAAGAACCTGGAGCTGGACGCCACGAAGCGCCGCTATCTCGCCGAGCTGCGCGCCATCAAAGGCGGGGCCGCTGGTCGGCCCCGCCACGCGGATCCGGCCGACCGGGACGCCTTCCGCGATGATTTCCAACACAACTGAACCATTCGAAACCGATTGAAGGAGAACTGACATGTCCGTGCTCGTCGGCAACCACACCAAGCTGCTCGTCCAGGGCATCACCGGCCGTGAAGGCCTCTTCCACGCCAAGGGCTGCAAGGACTACGGCACCACCGTCGTCGGCGGCGTGACGCCCGGCAAGGGCGGCACCGAGATCGACGGTTTCAAGGTCTGGAACACGGTCAAGGAGTGCGTGGCGGCCACGGGCGCCAACGCCTCCATGATCTTCGTGCCTCCCGTGGGTGCGGCGGACGCCATCCTCGAAGCGCTGGACGCGGGCATCGAGCTCATCGTCTGCATCACCGAAGGCATCCCCGTCCTCGACATGGTGAAGGTGAAGCGCGTCCTTAAAGACCATCCCAAGAGCCGCCTCATCGGCCCCAACTGCCCCGGCGTCATCACGCCCGGCCAGGCCAAGATCGGCATCATGCCCGGTCGTATCCACAAGGCCGGGAATGTCGGCGTCGTCAGCCGCTCCGGCACGCTCACCTATGAGGCCGTGGGCCAGCTCACGGCGCTGGGTATCGGCCAGAGCACCTGCATCGGCATCGGCGGCGACCCCGTGAACGGCACCAGCCACATTGACGCGCTGGAGCTCTTCAACAACGACCCCGGCACCCACGCCGTCATCATGATCGGCGAGATTGGCGGATCGGCCGAGGAAGAGGCCGCCGAGTGGGTCAAGGCGAACATGAAGAAGCCCGTGGTGGCCTTCATCGCCGGCCAGACGGCCCCTCCCGGCCGCCGCATGGGCCACGCCGGCGCCATCATCTCCGGCGGCAAGGGCACCGCCGCCGAGAAGATGAAGGCCCTCGAAGTCGCGGGCATCACCGTCGTGAAGTCCCCCGCCGACATGGGCAAGGCCCTGGCGGAGCGGCTCGCCGCGATGGCCTGATCCGCGAAGGGCCGCGAAGCTCAAAGCACGAAGGGCCGCGAAAGCGGCTCTTTTTGCGTCTAGACTCGGGCCATGCTTCCCGAGCCGTTCATCCAGCCCGGCCCTCAGCCTAGCCATCCTTGGCGCGGGGATCGCGTATTGCGGAACTTCCTCGCGGCGGCGATGCCTGCGGACGCGCTCGCGTCCATGGCGCCGGAGCTGGAGGCCTTCGGGGATCTGGTGTTGGAACTGCACGCGCATCAGGCGGAGGACCGGCTCAACGAGCCGCGTCTCGTGTCCTACGATCCCTGGGGGGCGCGCGCGGACCGCATCGAGGTGACACCGCATTGGAAGACCTGCGAACGCGTGGCGGCGGAGCACGGTCTCGTGGCCACGGCCTATGAACGGAAATCCGGTGTTTTTTCCCGACTGCATCAGGCCGCCCTCATCCACCTGTTCCACCCCGTGAGCGAGGTCTACACCTGCCCGCTGGCCATGACGGACGGCGCGGCGAAGACGCTGCTAAGTCACGGAGCAGAGGAAGATGCCGTGGCCCACCTCCTCAGCCGCGATCCGGCGACCTTCTGGACCTCCGGCCAATGGATGACGGAGAGCACGGGCGGGTCCGATGTAGGCCTCACGACGACGGAGGCGCGCTGCAAAGACGGCATCTGGCGCCTCTCCGGCCGCAAGTGGTTCACCAGCGCCGCCGCGTCCCAGATGGCCCTGACGCTGGCCCGGCCCGCTGGCAACGCGCCCCGTGGCAAGGGTCTCGCGCTCTTCTTCGTCGAATGCCGGAACGCCGACGGTTCGCCCAACGGTTACCGCGTGAACCGCCTCAAGGACAAGCTGGGCACCCGCAAGCTGCCCACGGCGGAACTGGACTTGGAAGGCATGACCGCCACACCGGTGGCGGGGCTCACGGATGGCATCAAGGCCATCGCGCCCATGCTCAGCGTGACCCGCACCTGGAATTCGCTCTGCGCGGTGGCCACGATGCGGCGCGGTCTGGATCTCGCGCGCGACTATGCGCGTAGGCGCGTGGCCTTCGGCTCGGCCCTCAGTGCGAAGCCGTTGCACCTGGACACGCTGGCGGGCGTCCAGGCGGAATTCGAGGGCGCGTTCCAGCTCGCGTTCAGGGCCTCGCTGGAACTGGGCCGCGAAGAGAACGGCGAGGCCGATGGCGTCTTGCTGCGCGTCCTCGCGCCCCTGGCCAAGCTCTGCACGGCGAAACAGGCTGTGGCCGGCGTAAGCGAGCTGTTGGAAGCCTTCGGTGGCGCGGGCTACATCGAGGACACGGGTCTTCCGGTCCTGCTGCGGGATGTGCAGGTGCTGTCCATCTGGGAGGGCACCACCAATGTGCTGGCCCTGGAAGCCTGGAAGGCCCTCCAGGCCGCAGGCGGGTTAGGCATTGTGAAGGCCGAGTGCGAATCGGCCATATCCGGCACCGCCTTTCCTGATGCCATCGCCTCCATCCGCGCCGCGCTGGCGAGGGCTGAGGCCTGGTGGGCCGCGCCAGAAGAGGCCTCCGCCCGGGGCTTCGCCCTCACGCTGGCCCGCAGCCTAGAACTGGCGCTCCTCATCCGGCAGGCATCAAAAGACAAGGATCCCCGTTCGGCGGCCGCCGCGGAGCGGTTCACCGAACACGGCGTGGATCTGCTGCGGTGGTCTGCGCTGGAGGCCTCCCGGCGCCTTGCTCTGGACGAGATCTGAGGCGGGTCCGCTATCCTGGTAGGCCCCGGAGGCTCCGTGCTCATCAGCCGCGAGATGGTGCTGGACCAGGACATCGGCCTCAACGCCGCGCTGTTCGGCGGCGACATGATGTCCCGCATGGACAAGGTGGCGGGCATCACCTCCTCGTTGGTGAGCCACAACCGCCGGTTCGTGACGCTCAAGGTGTCGGAGCTGGAGTTCCACAGCCCCGTGCGGGCCGGAGACATCATCGAGTTCTACGGTTCCATCACGCGGAAGGGCACCACGAGCCTGACGGCGCAGCTGGAGGTGAAGGTCTACGCGCCCGTGAGCAACGCGCGGCGGGATGTGACCAGCGGCTCCTTCGTCATGGTGGCCGTGGACGACAACCTGCGCCCCGAGCCCATCCTCTGGAAAGAGGACATGCTCAAGGAGGCCAGCGCCGAGGCCCAAGAACGCATTGACGAGAAGCAGGGTTCCAAGCGCCGGAGGAAGGCGTGAGCGACGGACTGGTCAAAGCCCACCTGGACCACCGGCGCGTCTGGGCGGACTTCGACTACTGCTATCCCGTCATCTCCCGCCGCAGCAAGGGCGTCTCGCTGGGCGTGAACCTGAATCCCGACAAGGTGTGCAACTTCGACTGCGTCTACTGCGAGGTGGACCGCGTCACACCTGCCAAGCGCAAGGACATCGACCTCGACCAGCTGGAGCGGGAGATGGCGGCGCTCCTGGACCTCACGCTGGACGGCACGCTGTTCCGCGTGGCGCCCTTCGACAGCGCGCGACCCGAGCAGCGGCACCTCAACGACATAGCCTTCAGCGGCGATGGCGAGCCCACCACCGCGCCGGAGTTCGCGGAGGCCGTGGACCGCATCGCCAAATTGAAGTGGAAACGCGGGCTCCACGAGGTGAAGCTGGTCCTCATCACAGATTCGAGCCGCCTTCAGGCGCGCGAGGTCGTCCAGGGCCTCGACACGCTCCAGGCCAATAACGGCGAGATCTGGGCCAAGTTGGACGCGGGGACGGAAGCCTTCTACAAAACTGTCAACCGCAGCGCCATCCCCTTCCAGAAGATCCTCGACAACCTGGAGATCACGGCGCGCCTGCGGCCTATCACCATCCAGACTCTTCTCTTCTCCTGGCAGGGCCAGGGCCCGGATGACGCCGAAGTGGAGGCCTACATCGGCCGCCTGCGCCATATCCTCAATTGGGGCGGGAAACTCACGGGCATCCAGCTCTACACCGTGGCCCGTCCCACACCAGAGGCAGAGGCCCGCCCGCTGAAGGCCGCCCAGCTGGACGCCATCGCCGCCAAGCTTCGGGCGGACCTGCCGGAAGTGCCGGTAGAGGTCTTCCACGGCCCGGAGGATTGGCCTGAAGCGAACCAGCATGAGGCCTAGTTTCTGGGTCGCAGCCGTAGGACTTGGGCTGGCGAGTTCCTTGCCCTGGCACCGGAATCCGCCTCAGACGCCGCCCTCTACCGCGATGCCTCAGGTCACAGTGGTCGCCATAGGCGACATCATGATGCATGGGGATGTGAAGCAGGCGGCAGCGCAGGGGGGCTTCGATTCGCTCTGGGCGGATCTCGCGCCAGTGTGGAAGAGCGCCGATGTAGCCTTCGCCAATCTGGAGACTCCCGTGGCACCCACGACGGGCCGGCCCGGCAGGCCCTACCAGTTCAACGCGCCCGCGGAACTGCCGAAGGCCCTGAAGGACGGGGGTCTTCAAGTTCTTTCCACGGCCAACAACCATGCCTTCGATCAGGGACCGGAGGGCATTGTGGAAACGCTCCAGCGCTTGAACGGCATGGGCCTCATCACCATCGGCACGGGCGCCACCAAGGCGGAGGCGGAGCAGACCGTCTATCTGGAACGGAACGGGATGAAGCTGGCCTTCCTCGGGTTCACGGATATCTTCAACAACGACCTGGACGGCAACCCGTTGAAGCCCTGGGTCCGTAAGCTGGATCTGGATGCTGCCTGCGCTGCGGTGGCCGAAGCGCGGAAACAGGCCGACGCCGTGATCGTGAGTGTCCATTGGGGCATCGAGGACCATCACGAGCCCACCGCGCGCCAGCAGGAGGCCGCAGCGTGGCTGGTGGCGGCTGGGGCGGACCTCATCCTGGGCCACCATCCCCATGTGCTGCAGCCGGTGGCATGGGTCTACGCGGGCGGGCGGAAGGGGCTTGCGGCTTATTCCCTGGGCAACTTCATCAGCAACCAGAACAGGATCTACCGTGCCACGGACAAGCCGGTGATGGGTGATGAGCGGGACGGGCTGCTCCTGCGCGTCGTTCTGCGCAAAACGCCAACTAGCCTGGAGATTGTGTCTGAAGAAGGCGAACCGCTCTGGTGCGAGAACAATTGGCGGGAGCGGAAGGGCAGCCGTCTCATCCGCGCCGTCCGCATCGCGGACGCGCTGAATGGCACAGGCGCGGACAAGGCTTTGTTGAGAGCCCGCGCCGCTCGCATCCGGGATATCGTGGGTCCGGTGGTGGCGCCTATCCTGCCACAGGTGGTTTCGACTGGATCACCGTCCGGTCCAGTCCCCGCAGGATCTCGTCCATGAGCTGGATCACCTTGGGCGCCTCGAAGTAGGCGCTGTGGATGCCCGTGGCATCGGGCGGGATGAGGGCCGAGCAGTCCTGGTCCCACACATTGTCGGGCAGGGGCAGGGTGGCATCCAGGCCGCTGCGGCCCAGGCGCCGCTTGCCGAAGTGCTTGAGGCCCGCGGACACGCCTAGCACCGGATCGCGGCCCGTGTAGAGCGCCGTCACCCGGTAGCAGAGGTTGGCGATGGCGTCCCCGTCGCTTCCGGTCTGCTGCTCGCCACTGCCGAAGAGGTCGTTGTCCACATCGGCCGCTACCATGATGAGCTGGTTGACGAGGCTCATGAGCAGGGGCCGGTTCGCCCGGGTCCAGGCCGTCTGCATGGCCTTCTGGAGGACATGGTTCCCCATGCTGTGAGCGATGATGGAGGTCTTGGCCCGGCAGGCCTTCGCGGGGTCCTTCGCGGTCTGGCGCTGTTTGACGGCCATCCAGTCGTAGAGCTGGCTGAGGAGGTCCGCCAGATCCGGCGCCGTGGCCTCGGCCTCGCCCCGGTCCGGCAGGTAGTCCGTCGGCAGGCCGCCGCTGGGCCAGGTGAAGAGGACGCAGATGCCCAGGGGCTTGTCCGTGTCGAAGAGCGAACCGCAGATCTGCTCGTACCGGGCCGCGGCGTCGGACCAGGAGACATTGAAGCCGTGGATGAAGAGGTTCAGGTGCTGCTGGTCCGTGTTGTCCTGGTCATCCGGAAGAGGTGGGAACTGGTTCGTGGCGTCCACCAGTGCCTTTTGGAACTGGGCCGCGCTCACGCGGGTCCAGCTGGCAAAGGCCTTGGGATCGCCTCCCTCGGAGGTCCACCAGCTCAGGGCGCTCCTGCTGGAACCGAGCCCGTCCTTGGAGATGGTGCGGTTGCTGACCATCCAGTACCGGGGCATGCATCCTCCGGAAGACCAGCTCCCATGATGACTCAGGTGTCCTCATAGACCTATGGGAAACCTGGTCTTCATCAGGAGAAAAGCGGCTCTCAATGTTCCCGGGTGATGAAGGGGTCCACGCCCCGATCCTTCAGCCGCTTGGTGATCTGCTGGGCGGCCTGCTCGGCATCCTCGCGTCGGGTGTAGCTGCCCACCCGGACCCGGTGGACCGTCACGCCGCCCGTCGTGGTGGCGTCCTGGAGGGTGACGGCGCCGAAGTCGGATTCAAGCTGTTCGCGCAGGCGCTGGACGTTCTGGGCATCGCGCAGAGCGGCCACCTGGATGGTGTAGGGGTTCTTCAGATCCTCCGCCGGATCCAGGGCCACGGGGCGGTCGTTGAGATCCACGGCGCGGATGCGGACCTCGGCCGTTCCGGTCCCCAGCATCCCCAGCCGCTCGGCTGCGGCCTTGGAAAGGTCCAGGATGCGTCCCCGGATGAAGGGCCCGCGGTCATTGACCTTCACGAGCACCTTGCGGTGGTTGTTGAGCTCCTCGACCTCCAGCCAGGTGCCCAGGGGCAGGGTCTTATGGGCTGCGGTCAGCTGGGAGGGATCGAAGATCTCGCCGCTGGCTGTGGGCTTGCCCGCGAAGCCGTCGCCGCCGCCGTACCAGGAGGCTGTGCCGGATTCCTCATAGGTGTCCGACGGGAGGGCACTGTCCGGCGTCAGGCGCCGCCCGCGCTGGGATGTCATGGGGGGTCGCGTGCAGTGCAGGGTGAAGCTGGCCATAAGGACCACCGCAAGGGGGCCGGAAGCCATGCGCACCACCCGGAGGAAGCCGCCCCGTCCCACGCTCACCGGAGTCACGGGGCCGAGGGCGATGGAGATCTCCTCCATCCACGAGGCGCTTGGCCGGGCTCCGTTGGTGGGCTCGAGTCGGGTACAGTCCATGGGTCTCCGAAGTCGGGGTCCCGGGCGAGGGCCGCGGGTTCAAGCACTACGGACCAGCATAGCGGAAAAAGGCGTTGTTTCAATCGAAATAACTGTAAGACTCCCAGTGTCATCCATACAAAATGGTGACTCTAAGTATATTTAGATGGAAATACTGAAAGGATTACTGCTTCTCGGGCAGACTGGAGGCCTGGAAGGGGTGTGGTTTGTTTCCGCCCCTGGTGAAGAGGTCCGGCAGGCGGGCGATGGCGGCTTGGGCTTCGGCTTCTGATCCGAAGTGGCCGAAGCAGACCTGATGGCAGGTGCGCCCATCCTTCATGGCCATGGGCACGAGGAAGAGATCCGCCGGTTCTTTGAAGGCGGCCACGGCCCGGGCCAGGGTGTCGGGCTGACAGGCGACCTCCAAACGAAGCACCCAGGCGTCTTTGAGCGCGGCGCGATGAGTCGAGCCCTGGGCCATGGCCGTCCCCCAATCACTTTTGTGAAGGGTCGTCCATCGGAGCGAAGGCGAAGCGTCGGTCCTGGAAGCCTCTGTTTTGGGAGGCGCGCTCACCGGAGTCTGCACGGGGGCTGCGGGCAGCTCTCGGGGCGGCGGTGTCCGGCTCAGAACCTCGGATTCCGGAACCGGGGCTGGGGTTGTGGCAGGTAGCGCCTGGATTGGCGTGGTCCGCGTCCACTGCCAACCGGCATAACCGCCACCGGCACCGATGAGAAGGAGCAGGAGCCACCAAAGCCCACGGCGTTTTGGCGCCCGGACCTCGGCAGGCGGCGGGACTTCCATGGAACTGGGGGTTTCCGCGCGGATGCGGAGGTCCGGTCCGGCTTCGGGGTCAAGACCGGGTGGCAGTTCGTCCCTCAGATCCAGCGGCTCGGCGGTATCCAAGGTGTCGAGGGCCTTGGACAGGTGGTTGAGGTCCACCGTAGGCTGCTGAGCCGCCTCGATGGACGCCAACAGGGGCGAGGAGGATGGCGCGAGGGCCGTGGTGGCGAGCGGGATCTGGATGGGCGGCGCCTCCACCACGGCGGGCGGACCGAACTGGAGCCGCGCCAGGCCCATCTCACGCAGGAAGAGGGCGAAGGCGCCCAGGCGCATGGGCTCGACACCGGCCTCCTGGGCCAGGTCCAGCAACCGCCGTTCGCCATCCAGGAGCGGCGCGACCTTGGCAAGGTCGGGGGGCAGGTTCAGCTCCAGCCTGGATTCCAGATGGAGTTTCTGTTCAAGAGGTCCCAGCAGCTCTAGGAGCCTTTCCCGGTCCCGCAGATGGAGGCATCCCACCAGCAGGGTGAGAGGGGTGTCCAGACTCAGGCGCACAACGGAGGCATCCAACTCCCGAGCCTGGAACCGCGGCTCCTCCTCCATGTTGCCCATGGCGCCCCAGACCACGCGCTCCACCTGGGCCTTGGCGACTTCAAGCAGGTCCCGCTGGGTGATGAAGCCCAGTTCGATGAGGTTCCGCCCGATGGAAAGCCCCGGTTTCAGATTCTGGAGGGCGTAGTCCATCTGGGCTTGGGTGAGCTTGCCGCGCTCCACCAGCAGGGTCGTGAGCTTGTCCAGCGGGTGCGTGCTCTGGGCAAAGGCCAGGAGGCCCCGTTCCAGGTAGATGGTGCGCTGAGGATCATTTCCCAGAGTCCAGACCCCGGTTTCACGGCTCCGGTGGCGTGCGAAGAGGTCGAGGAGGGCCTTCACCCGACTACCCAGCGTTCGAGCTTGAGCTTGCCCACTTTCACCAGCAGCTTCATGGAAGCCTTGAGGGCCAAGCGGAAGGAGGGGTCGGAGACCTTCTCGCCTTCCAGGCTCACAGCACCCTGGGTGATGAGGCGCTCGGCCTCCTTGCGGCTGGCGGCGAGGCCGCGGTCCACCAGCAGGCGGGCCAGGGGCACTTCGCCTTCGGTGGGAGGGACGGCGATCTCGGGAGCGTCCTCCGTCTTCCGTTCGGAAAAACGGCGGATCCAGGATTCCTGGGCGGTCTCGGCAGCGGCGGGACCATGGAAGTCGGCCACGATGGCGCGGGCCAGCTGCTTCTTAGCGTCCATGGGATGGCCTTGCTTGAGGGCCTCAATATCATTCGGCAGCAGGTCCGTGAGGAGCAGGTACCAGTCCCACATGAGGGTGTCGCTGATGCTCATGGCCTTGCCGAACTGAGTATCAGGATCCTCGAAGAATCCAATGTAATTATTCAGGGACTTTGACATCTTCTCGACGCCATCCAGTCCGAGCAGGAGTGGCACGGTGAGCACGGTCTGGGGCTTCTGCCCGCTGGCGTCCTGGAGATCCCGGCCCCGCATGAGGTTGAAGAGCTGGTCGTTGCCGCCCAATTCCACATCCGCCTGAAGCGCCACCGAGTCATAGGCCTGCACCAGAGGGTAGAGCAGCTCGTGGAAGCTGATGGGCTGCTGCTCGGCCATGCGCTTCTGGAAATCGTTGCGTTCCAGAAGCTGGGCCACAGTGAACTTGGCCGCGAGCCGGATCCAGTCCTCGCCCTTCAATTGGCCGCACCATTCGCTGTTGAAGCGAATTTTCGTCTTCTCCGGGTCCAGAATCTTGAAGACCTGGGCCTTGTAGGTCTCGGCGTTGGCCAGAACCTCTTCCCGGGTGAGGGGCGGGCGCGTGGCCTTCTTCCCGGTAGGGTCGCCGATCATGCCCGTGAAGTCGCCGATGAGGAAGGTGACCTCGTGCCCCAGCTTCTGGAACTGGGACATCTTTTGGAGCAGCACACCGTGGCCCAAGTGCAAATCAGGCGCCGTGGGGTCGAAGCCGGCCTTGATGCGCAACGGCCTGCCCTCCGCCAGACGGGCTTTCAACTGCTCCGGGCTATGGCAGGTGACAGTGCCCTTGAGCAGCAGATCCAGGGCGTCAGTGGTCGAACTCGATGGCATAGGAAAATACTGACGGAAACCGGGGCTCCGCCGCTAGTGGCAACGCGGGGTCAGGGGGAGAGATCAGCGGCGGTTCCGGCTGTCGAAGGCGATCTCGACGATCTGATCGTTCCGCCAGATGATGACGAACATCCGGCCGTCGTCCATCTTGTAGCCCGCGACGGAGGTCTTCCCCTCCGTGTCAGGCGCTTCCCCGCTTCCGATGTGGACCGTGTGGTTCCGGCCCTCGAAGGCCATGGCGCGGCCCGAGGTTATCGAAGGCATCTGGTCCGGCGGCGTCTGGAGGGCAGGGCGCCATTCCGCGATCTGCGACTCGAAGGCGTCTGCATCCGAGAAGTGTTTGTGGAGCCCGGGACTCGCCTCATAGAGTGACTTGGTGGTGGCGGGATCCTGGAGTTCCCTGACCGTCTCCACATAACGCGGCCACTGGGCTTTCCCCATGTCCGAAACCTTGTGGAGGCCCCAGGCCGCGAACCCGACGCAGCTGCCGATGGCCAGCACAGCGAGGATGCCGCAACCCGCCAGCAGCTTCAGCCAGGTGGGCATGCCTTTCTTCCGCGGGGGCAGTCCGCTGTTGTCCCAGGAGGAATCCATCGCCATCTTCGTCGTCCTTAAAGGAGGTTACTGGCCAGTTCGGCGAGCTTGCTGCGCTCGCCCTTCATGAGCGTGATGTGGCCCGCGATGTCCAGGTGCTTGAAGTGCTCGGCCAGGAAGCTGAGGCCGTTGGTCGAGGCGTCCACATACGGGTTGTCGATCTGGTGGGGGTCGCCCGTCAGCACGACCTTGGTCCCCTCGCCCGCGCGGGTGAGGATGGTCTTCACCTCGTGGGGCGTGAGGTTCTGGGCCTCATCCACGATGAGGTACTGCTGCGGGATGGAACGGCCGCGGATGTAGGTGAGGGGCTCGACGCTGAGGTAGCCGGCCTCTTCCAATTGTCCCGCGGTCATGGTCGTGCGGCGCCGCAGCTCCATGTTGGCGGCCACGATGAACTCCAGATTGTCGTAGATGGGCTGCATGTAGGGCCGCAGCTTCTCATCCACATCGCCGGGAAGGTAGCCGAGGTCGCGGCCCATGGGCATGACGGGGCGGCTCACCAATAGCTTGTGATAGCGCTCGTCGTCCACCACCTGTTGGAGGCCCGCGGCGATGGCGAGCAGTGTCTTGCCGGTGCCGGCCTTGCCCAGCAGCGTGACGACCTGGATGGATTCGTCCATGAGCAGTTCCAGCGCGAACTGCTGCTCCCGGTTGCGGGGCTTGATGCCCCAGGGCGGCGCTTCGTATTTGTGGAGCGGGCGGAGGCGGCCTTCGCCGCCGTGCATGCGCGACAGCGCCGTGTGGTTCGGATTGATCCTGTCCACCAACGTCACAAACTGGTTGGGCTGGAGCCGCAGCGCGGCGTCCGGCTCCAGACCTTCCTCATAGAGCGCGTCCATGGCCTTGGCGTCTACTTCCCAGGTGCGATGGCCCGAATAGAGCTCCTCCATCTCCACCATGTCCGTGGTGTAGTCCTCGGCCTGGAGCCCCATGGCGTCGGCCTTGATGCGGAGGTTGGTGTCCTTGGACACCAGCACCACCTTCTCCTTGCGCTCCCTCAACAAGCCCTTGGCGCAAGCGAGGATCTGATTGTCCGCATGGTGCTTGTCCAGGCTGGGCAGGCCGATGTCGAGGTTATGGACGGCCACATCCACCTTGAGCATGCCGCCGCCATCCAGCTTGATGCCGTCGCTGAGGCTGCCTTTCGCGCGGAGGCGGTCCAGCAGGCGCGAGACGGTGCGCGCGTTGCGGCCCACCTCCGTCTGGTCCTTCTTGAAGTGGTCCACCTCCTCGATCACCACGATGGGCACCACCACATCGTGTTCCTGGAAGTGGAAGATCGAGTTCGGGTCGTGCAGCAGGACATTCGTGTCGAGCACAAAGAGCTTTTTGGCGCTGGCGATCAAGTGTGGCTCCTTGGCGGGAGGCTACCATCCCGGCCGGTTCTGTCCAGCGCAACCCTCGCCTAACGATGCTATGCTCCCGGCTAGGCTTCCAGGAGAACGCATGAGGAAAGCGCTGATGACCCTTGCCATCACCGGATCGCTCTTCGCCCAGGCTCCCGTCCAGTACCCCGAAACCCGCAAGGACGCGGTGGTGGACGACTACTTCGGGACCCAGGTGGCTGATCCTTACCGCTGGCTGGAGGACGATAACTCCGCCGAGACGAAAGCGTGGGTGGAAGCTCAGAACAAGGTCTCCTTCAGCTACCTGAACGCGCTCCCCGGGCGGGACGCCATCAAGGCCCGTCTCACCAAGCTCTACGATTACGAAAAGTATTCCGCGCCTTTCAAACAGGGCAGCCGTTACTTCTACAACCACAATAAGGGCCTGGAGCCCCAGGCCAAGCTCTACTGGACGGAAGGCCTCAAAGGCGAACCCAAGGTCCTCATCGACCCCAACACGCTCTCCAAGGACGGGACGGTGGCGCTGTCGGGCCTCAGCATCACCCACGATGGCACGCGCGCCGCCTATGCGCTCGCGGAAGCCGGCTCCGACTGGATCACCTGGCATGTGCGGGATGTGACCACGGGCAAGGACCTGCCCGACGTGATCCAGTGGTCTAAGGCCAGCGGCGCCAGTTGGCGGAAGGACGGCAGCGGCTTCTACTACAGCCGCTACGACGCGCCGAAGGAAGGCGACGCGCTGAAGGGCATCAACCAGAACCATCAGGTCTTCTTCCACAAACTGGGCACGCCGCAGGCCGATGACATCCTCGTCTACATGCGCCCCGATCATCCGGACTGGTACCTCGGCGCGGGCGTCAGCGATGACGGCCGCTGGCTCATCATCAGCGCGGGGAAGGGCACGGACCCCAAGACCAGTCTCTTCGTCCAGGATCTCTCCAAGCCCGGGTCCAAGGTGCATCCGCTGCTGGACGCCATGGACGCCAGTTACGGCGTCATCGGCAACGACAAGGACACCTTCTTCGTCCTCACCGACAAGGGCGCCCCCCGCTACCGGCTTGTGGCCGTGCGGGCGGGCCGCACGGACCCGTCCCAGTGGAAGGAGCTCATTCCCGAAGCCAAGGACCGGGATGTGCTGAACGGCGTCTCTTTCGTGGGCAACCAGTTCGTGGCGGACTGGATGCATGATGCCCACACCCGCATCACCTTCCATGATCTCAAAGGCAAGGAGACCCGTGAGCTGGGCCTGCCCGCCATCGGCACCGCCGCGGGCTTCGGCGGCGAGCGCACGGATATGGAGACCTTCTACACCTTCACGGGCTTCACCGCGCCGCCCACCATCTACCGCTACGACTTCAAGACCGGCAAGAGCGAGGTCTTCAAGGCGCCCAAGGTGGAGTTCGACCCTTCAGCCTATGAGACAAAGCAGGTCTTCTACCCCAGCAAGGACGGGACGAAGATCCCCATGTTCCTCACCTACAAGAAGGGCTTGAAGCTGGACGGCACGAACCCCGCGCTGCTCTACGGCTACGGCGGCTTCAACATCTCGCTGACGCCTGCCTTCTCCTCGACCCGCGTGGCCTGGCTGGAGATGGGCGGCGTCTACGCCATGGCCAACCTGCGGGGCGGCGGCGAGTACGGCATGGACTGGTACAACGCCGGGCGCCTGGACAACAAGCAGAATGTCTTCGACGACTTCATCTCCGCCGCCGAGTGGCTCATCCGTGAGAAGTACACGAGCACGCCCAAGCTGGCCATCCAGGGCGGCAGCAACGGCGGCCTCCTTATCGGCGCCTGCGAGACCCAGCGGCCGGACCTCTTCGGCGCCTGCCTGCCTGCCGTGGGCGTGATGGACATGCTGCGCTTCCACCTGTTCACCCTGGGCTGGGGCTGGAAGAGCGACTACGGCAGCAGCGAGACGAAGGCGGGCTTCGACACCCTCATCAAGTACAGCCCGCTGCAGAACATCAAGCCGGGCGTGAAGTACCCGCCGACGCTCGTCACGACGAGCGACCATGACGACCGCGTGGTGCCCGCCCACAGCTTCAAGTTCGCCGCCGCCCTGCAGGCGGACCAGGCCGGTCCCGCGCCCGTCCTCATCCGCATCGAGACCCGCGCGGGGCACGGCGCCGGCAAACCCACCGACAAGATCCTGGCGGAGATCGCGGACGAGTACGCCTTCCTCGCGAAGAACCTGGACATCAAGCTGCCGGAGGCCTACAGCAAGTGACGCTGGGGATGCCTGACACGAGAAGAGGCCCAGTGGGCCTCTTCTTTTTTTGGAGCCATCTACCAGAGTTGAACTGGTGACCTTCGGGTTACGAATCCGATGCTCTACCAACTGAGCTAAGATGGCGCTCAATCATCCATTTTGACGAAAGCGGCCACGCCCTTCAAGGAAAAGTCCTCGCGGAGCCGCTGTCGCTGGCGGCTTGGGTTCGCGGCTTCTAGGATGGAGGAATGATCTTCCCTCTCTCCCGCCGCGCCCGGACCCGCCTCTACCTCCTCGTGTGGCTGGTGGTGATCGCGCTGGGGTGGAAGCTGGGGTTGCGCTACGGGCCGGACCTGGCTTCGCGAAACTGGAAGCCGGGCGCCGGATTCTTCGAGGCCCAGAACCCGGCGCCCGGGGCGTTCCGTTTCCACGCGCGGCTCATCCTGGAGGCGGAGCTGGCCTTCCCGCGCAGGCTGGACGGCTATCTCCCCGAACCTGGCAAGGATCCGAACCGCCGCCTGCAACTGGAGGCCATGGGCTGGTGGAAGGGCGATGGCTGGACGCCCATGGCCCTGCGCCACGGCCAGCAAGAAGGCCACGGACTGCGTATCCACCTGGGGCGTCTTCTGCTGGATGGCGTGGAAGGCGTGACGCCTGCCCGCGATTACAACGGTCCGGTGCTTTGCCAAGCGGACTACCGTGCCCGCTGGGATGTGCCGGAGGATCTCAAGACCCTCGTGCTGACCCGCTCGCATTCGGGCCTGCGCCTGCCGGAGCGGCTGGGCATCGAGATGCCCGGTGGCACGGAGGTGCTCCAGTCCACGCTGGAGCGTGCCGGGCTCGGATGGAAGCTTCAGGATGCGGACCAGGTCCGCAAGATGCTCCCCGGCCAGCCCAGCGGTCGTGGCTTGTCCTGGCTCACGCCGCTGCTCTAAGGAGATCCCATGCCGCTCTCCTTCCCTTTCAATCGCGGTCAGCTGGTGGTGCTCGTGGCCGTGAACCCGCGCGAACGCGTGTGGGGCCGCCTCGTGGGCCTCGAGTCCGCGGGTGTCGTCATCCGAGGCATGGAACTGGGCTCCTGGGAGGAGAACCTGGGCCTCATCCGCCAAGGCCAGACGCAGCATGTGAGCATCGGCACACGCTTCGTCCCCATGCACCGTGTCGAGAGCCTCTACCTGGACGAGGCGGTCGCGGGCGCGCCCAGCATGGCGGAGCTCTTCCGCGCAAACACGGGCGCGGACCCGCTGGATTTCCTGGCGGATCCGGAGATGCCGAGGCGGAGCAAGCGTTGAACCCGAATCATGCGGCATGGATGGAGCGGTTGCGCGATCGCGCGCGGAAGGCCGGGCGCCATCTGGTGCTCCCGGAGGGCTCTGATGACCGCACGCTCCAAGCTGTCCATGAGCTGCTCAAGGGAGGCATCTGCCGCCTCACGATCCTGGGGGATCTGGAGGACATCCACCGGCGTTCCACCGCGTTGGCGCTGGATTTGAGCGGCGCTTCCTTGCGTGATCCGCTCCATGATCTGGACCGTTTCGAGCTGGCGGGCGCCTTCTATGAACGGCGCAAGGCGAAGGGCCTCACGGAGGAGGCCGCGGTCGAAGCCATGACCCATCCGCTCTGGTTCGCCGGGATGATGGTGGAGCAGGGCGAGGCTGATGGTTTCGTGGGCGGCGCCCTCAACACGACGGCGGACACGGTGCGGGCCTGCCTCCAGTGCATCGGCACCGCGCCGGGCATCCGGACCCTCTCCAGCTTCTTCCTCATGATCCATCCGGACGCGGTCTTCGGCGAGCAAGGCGCCATGATCTTCTCCGATTGCGGCGTGGTGCCAGATCCCACCGCGGAGCAGCTGGCGGATATCGCCATGGCCGCCGCGGAAAGCTGCCGCAAGCTCCTGGACGCGGAACCGCGGGTGGCGCTGTTGAGTTTCTCCACGAAGGGTTCGGCGGAACACCCCCGCGTGGACAAGGTGCGGGAAGCGTTGCGCATCCTCCACGAGCGCGCGCCCAGCCTCGCGGTGGACGGGGAGTTGCAGGCCGACGCGGCCCTGGTGCCCGCCGTGGCGGATCGCAAGGCGCCTGGATCGTCCGTCGCGGGCCGCGCCAATGTGCTCGTCTTCCCCGATCTCGATGCCGGCAACATCGCCTACAAGATCACGGAACGGCTGGGTGCCGCCGCGGCGCTGGGACCCTTGCTGCAAGGCCTGGCCAAGCCCGGCAACGACCTCTCGCGCGGATGCAGCGCGCAGGACATCGCGGATGTGGCAGTGATCACGGCGGTGCAATGACCAGGCTCGCGCTCTTCATCTCCGGCACCGGCGGCAACGCCTTGAACCTCGCGCGCGCCTGCGGGGAAGGGCGTGTGCCCGCGGAGCCGACGCTGGTGCTGGCCTCCACGCCCAAGGCGGGCGGCCTCGCGCGGTTGGAGGGGATCCCGTCGAAGGTGGTGGAGCGGAAGATCTTCGATTCCGACGAAGCCTTCTCGGAAGCCTGCTATGCCGCGGCGGAAAGCGCGGGCGCCACGATCATCTGCCTGGCAGGCTGGCTGAAGAAACTTTGGGTGCCGAAGCGATGGGAGGGCCGCATCCTCAACATCCATCCCGGCCTGCTGCCGCGTTTCGGCGGGGCAGGGATGTACGGCATGCATGTGCACCGGGCCGTCCTCGCGTCGGGCGAGCACGAGAGCGGCTGCACGGTGCATCTGGTGGACAACGAGTTCGACCACGGCCGCGTGCTGCTGGAGCGCCGCGTGCCCGTGCTGCCCGGAGACACACCTGAGACGCTACAAGCGCGCGTTTACGCGCAGGAGATGAACGCTTATCCGGATGCGCTGGCGGCCTTCCTGGCGGGCCGCTAGTCCCCATCGAACCAGCGGAGGCCGGATTCGGTGAGCACACCCTGGACGGGAAGGTCACGGGGCTCGCGAGGCAGATCCGCCGCTTCCTGGCAGCCGAAGGCCACGGCGAGGGTGAGGATGTCCTCGGGCAATCGCTCCAATAGCGCGTCGTAGAAGCCGCCGCCGTAGCCGAGCCGGTAGCCGTCGCCGTCGAAAGCGAGGCAGGGCACGAGGAGCAGTTGCACAGGCGGCAGAAGGTGCTGGGCGAAGCTCGGTTCGAGGATGCCGAATCGGCCCGGCTCTAGCGGCTCCGCGCCCCATGCCAGGCGGGGCGGCTGGTCCGTGATGACGCGGGGGAAGAACCAGAGCCAGTCCTGGCGGGCTTCCAGGACTGGCATCAGATCCGGCTCGCCGCGGAAGGCCGCGAAGAGGCCGACGCGCGTGAGGTGGCGGTCGACGCAGAATTTGAGGAGCCTGGCGCGGATGGCGGCGGATTTCATCAGCCGTTCAGGCGCGGGGATGCCGTCGCGCAGGGCGCGCATCTCCCGCCGGAGATCCGCTTTCGATTCCATCAGGCGGACGTGGCGGCCTCGACCTCGTATTCGCGGTAGAGGTTGTCCCGCTCCATGGGCTCGAAGCCGGCCTCGCGGATGAGGCGCGCCAACTCGGCCTTGGAGAGTCCCTGCGGACTTTTGGCGCCAGCGCGGTGGGCGATCTCCTCCTCGATGATGGTGCCGTCGAGATCGTTGGCGCCGTAGCTCAGCGCGACTTGCGCGAGGCCCGGCGAGATCATGACCCAGTAGGCCTTGATATGGTCGATGTTGTCGAGCAGCAGGCGCGCCACCGCGATCTCGCGCAGGTCCATGGCGCCCGTGGTCTCGGGGATGGCGTAGGTGCGGCTGAGCTCGTTGTCCTCGTTCTGGTAGGCCAGGGGAATGTAGGCGAGGAAACGCGCCTTGCCGCCCGCGATGGAGCGGTCCTGGATCTCCCGCAGGCGCAGCAGGTGGTCCACGCGGTGCTTGGGCTCCTCGATGTGGCCGTAGAGCATCGTGCAGTTGGTGGGGATGCCCTTCGCATGGCAGATCTCGGCGTTCCGGATCCAGATATCCGCGTCCTTCTTGCCCACGCAGATCTTTTCGCGGATCTCGGCGTCGAAGATCTCCGCGCCGCCGCCGGGGCAGCTCTCCAGGCCCGCTGCCACGCAGCGATCCAGGAACTCCTCCACGCTGAGGCCGCTGTTCTTGGCGTAGTAGCCCATCTCCACCATGGTGAAGACCTTCAAGTGCAAGTCAGGGAAATTCTCCTTGAGCTTGCGGAAGAGATCCTCGAAATACTCGATCTTCAATTTCGGATAGTGGCCAGCCACCATGTGCAATTCGCGCACGCCGCGGTTCTTGGGGTCCGTGAGGTCCTTCACGATGTCATCGGCGCTGAGCACATAGGCGCGCGGATCGCCGGGCTTGGCCTGGAAAGCGCAGAACTGGCACTGGGTGTAGCAGATGTTGGTGTAGCTGAGGCGGCGGCTCTGCACGAAGAAAGTCTTGAGGCCGTGGCGCTTCAGGCGCTGGTGGTGGGCCATGGCGCCCAGGCCCACGAGATCGCGCGTGCCGTAGAGCGCGAGGCCGTCCTCGAAGCTGAGCCGTTCGCCCGCCATCACTTTTTGAGCGATGGGCTTGAGGGCGGGATCGGTGGTGTAGCGGTCGAGGGGAAGGGCGAGGCCGGTCATGGCAGCTCCTGTGGGCATTCTATCGGAGGCCTCGCTCCTGCTGGACACGGGAAGAGGCCCTCGCGGGCCTCTTCTTTCGGGGCACTCCAAGGTGCCTATTCGACGCTGATGGGGGCTTCGGTGGTGTAATCGAGGGTGACGACTTCGCCCTCTTCCCAGCCGATGCGGTTCTCCTCGACTTCGCGGATGGCCACCTGGGACCAGAAGGAGGCGAGGCGCGGAGCGTCCTGCGGGGCGCCATGCTTGTCCACGGGGACGATGACTTCCACCTTGGGGTAGGCGCTCTTCTGCAGCTGCTCGCAACGCTTGCCGGCGATGACGGCGAAGCGGTATTTGTTCCCGATTTCCTCAGGCACATGCACGATGGTGCGCTGGCTCATGAACCCTCCCGGACTGGCAAGTCTAGCATCGAAGTGCCTGATTTCCAATGGAATCAAGCTAGGATGTGGGGTCTTGGAGGGGCCCTGATGGAACGCGGCAAGCTCTGGCGCACGGCCTACAAGACCACCCTGGCGCTGCTGGAGCGCAATCTGCCCGGCCTCACGGACGAGCTGGCGGTTCAACGGCCTGGACCCGCCGCCGCCAGCCCCGCCTGGCTCCTGGCCCACACCTACATGACCCGGAGGCTGATCCTCAAGATGCTCGGGATGCCCCAGGTGAAGGAAGAGGACCTGGGCGAGGACGGCTACCGGGGCAGCGACGGTGTGACGGTGCATGTGCCCTTCTCAGACCTGGTGAAGCGCTTCCGAGCCACAGATGAAAAGATGAAGCAGGCCTTCATGGCCGTGACGGACTGGGAGCGCCCCACGAAGAACCCCGGCACCGGCCAGGAGCAGCCGCTGGAGGGCGTCATCGCCTTCCTCCACATGCACGAGAGCTACCACATCGGCCAGATCGCCCTCGCCCGCAAGCTGCTGGGCCTGCCCGGAGTCATGTGATGCGGCTCCTGCTGGGCATCCCCGGCGGCATCGCGGCCTACAAGGCGGCCGATCTGGCGCGGCTACTCGCGAAGGAAGGCCACCAGATCCGCTGCGTGCTGACGGAGTCCGGTGCGCGCTTCATCACGCCCCTGACGTTGGCGAGCCTCACGGGTGAGAGCGTCTTCGGCGCCAACCCGGATTTGCCGGAATGGCGCCCCAGTCCGGTCATTGAGCACATCGAGCTGGCCCGCTGGGCCGATGTCGTGGCGGTGGTGCCTGCCACGGCGGACATCCTGGGCAAGACGGCCAACGGCCTCGCCAATGATCTGTTGAGCACGATCTTGCTGGCCACCCGCGCGCCCATCCTCTGGGCGCCTGCGATGAACACGCAGATGTGGGCGCACCCGGCTGTGCAAGCGAATGTGGAGCGGCTAAAGTCCTTCGGGCATCAAATGATCGAGCCCGCCGAAGGCCTGCTGGCCTGCGGAGAGGAAGGTTCCGGCAAGCTGGCGGAGGTGGAAGCCATCGCCGAGGCCATCCGCGCGCTTGGTTCTCCCAAGCTGCCAGGGCTCCAGGGGAAGACCGTGCTGGTGACGGCGGGGCCGACCCGCGAAGACCTCGATCCGGTGCGCACACTCACCAACCGCAGCACTGGCAGCATGGGCATCGAGCTCGCGCGGGCTCTGCGCGATGGCGGCGCCACCGTGAAGCTGGTGCTGGGTGGCGACCTGCCCGCGCCATTTGGCATCGAGACTACCCGCGTCCGCAGCGCCGACGAGATGCTGCGCGCTTGCCAGGCCTGGTGGCCCTCCTGTGACGGTGTCTTCGCCGCCGCCGCCGTGGCGGATCAGCGGCCGGAGCGGATGGCGGTCGAAAAGGTGAAGAAGGCCGATGGCCCCGAGACCCTGGTGCTTATCCGCACGCCAGACATCCTGGCCACGCTCTCGGCCTCCAAGAGGTCCGGCCAATGGCTGGTGGGCTTCGCCGCGGAGAGCGAGAAGCATCAGGAGCACGCGATTGAGAAACTGCGCCGCAAAGGCCTCGATGCCGTCCTCGTGAACGATGTCCAGGACGGACGAGGCTTCGGCACCCAGGAGAACACGTTGACTCCAGTGACCGCCGAAGGCCCGCAGGCGTCTCTCGGACCGCTGCCTAAGACCCAGCTGGCCCAAGCCGTTGTGGCCTGGTGGGCAGGGCGCCTCGGCCGAGAAAACTGAGGCCGATCCGAAGACCGGCCTCAGGGCGGAGCGGGTGATCGCTACTGCAGCGCGATGGTGCCTGTGGCGATGCTGATGGTCTGCATGCCGGAGCCCTGGAGCTCCTGGGAGACCTTCACGCTGAGGCTGACGGACGCGGTCTTCTGCGCGCCGGAAGCGAGGTCCAGCGCGATGCTGGACACGGCCCCGGCGCCATGCGCCACCGGGGTGGTCGTGAGCCCCTTCTGGTAGATGCCGGTGATCAGGTCTCCGTTCTTCGAGACGGCCTTGATCAGCTGGGCTCCGGTCCCAAGGTTGTAAGCCGTGTTGTGGATGAGCTGGGCATCGGCGCTATTCACCTTGGACCAGGCCAGGCTCGAAGGCGCGTTGATGGTGACACCCAACCCGAAACCCGAGACGGCATCGGAAGGCGGCATCAGGTTGAGGATCAGGTGGGTGTCCGTGCTGGCGGCATCCTTCTTCAAGACCCACTGCGTGCTGGTAGGCGTGGGATCCGTGTAGACCAGCTTGGTGGCCGCATTCGGGTTGTCAGGGGTGCCGCCACCGTTCGTGCTGCTGCTTCCGCCCCCTCCGCCGCAGGCCATGAGCGAGGCCAGGATGATGAAGGAACCGGACTTGAACATCGTTTTCATCGTGTTCTCCAAGCGCATGGTCATCACCTCACTGGCCGAAGGCGTTGAGGAGGACGGCGGCGTCGAGGTCATCAACCGCCCCATCGTTGTTGAAGTCCGACAGCGGCGCTCCGGTCCCGTAATCCTTGGCGAAAAGGCCGAGATCAACGCTGTCCACCTTGGTGTCCGCGTTTTCATCCGGCACCGCGTACTGGGTGTTCAGAGCCACATCATCCACACGGAAGCTGGTCGTGCCGGCCGCACAATTGCTGTCGAAGACGATGGCGACGGTCTGGCCGCCATAGGAGGAAAGGTTGAAGGGACCCAATTGCTTCCAGCTGGAAGTCGCGGCGCTGTTCCCGGTAGCATCCTTGCCACTCACAGTCTGGAGGGATTGGAGCTTGGCGCTCAGAGCTGAGTCATAGACCGCAACCTCCATCGTGTCGCTGGTGGAGGTGGTGGGATACGAGGTGTTGCTGATGCGGGTCCACAGCGCGAAGGACGCCCCGGGCAAGCCTGCCGGGAGGGTGAAGATCTGGTAGCCGTAACTCTCTCCGGTTCGCCCAGCCGCACCGATGATGGCGTAGTTCGAACCGCCATGGGCGTTGGTCGGGCTGGTCGAGATCCCAGCGTAGGCGCCGCCAAAGCCCCAGTTCACGCCGCCCTGCTCGAAGCCCGGATCGATGAGGAACTGGGCGTAGCTGTTCAGGGTCGTGAAACTGAACGGCGAGGAAGCCGTGTGGTTGCGGTAGGCGTCATAGGCCGTGGCGATGAGCGAATGAGTCCCGTTGCCCAGCATGTGCGAATCGAATGGTGCGGTGCCAGCGGCATTCATCTGGGCCATCGCGGTGCCATCGATGGAGAAGGTGATCCGCTCGATGCCCACATTGTCCGTGGCCGTGGCGCTTAGCGTCACAGTCCCCGTCGTTCCGCTCTCGCTGGCCGCCACTCCCGCCGGAGGCGTGGTGTCGTCGGATCCTCCGGCGGCCGGGCCCACATTGATGGCGGCGAAGGCGTTCTGGACGGCGGCCAACTCGGCGGCGCCGTAGAGGAAGCCGGCCGCGTTCTCGCAGGCGATGCGGGCATCGTGGTAGGTCGAGGAGCTGGTGAGCCCGGTGGTCATCACGCGGTACCAGATCTTGCTGGCCTTGTCGTTGCCGATGCCCGCCATGCCCGCGGGAAGGTAAGTGGAGCTGGTGTCACCGGTGGTGGCGGCGCCGTTGGCCAGGAAGTACATGGCGCGGGTCATGGGGCCGGAGGAGTAATGGACATCCAGTTGCCCGATATCGAAATACCACGCGTCCGGCGAAGCGGTGTCCTTGCTCGGCTTGTACATGAAGCGGAGGGGGGGATTGGAGATCTGCGAGCCGATGGTCCAAGGGGTGTAACCGTGCAGATTGCCCCCGGGGATCGTGTCGGGGACCGTGCCGCCCGTTCCCCCGTTGTAGCCGTAGAAGGTGACGAAGGTCCCGTTGATGTCGGAATCGGCCTCGTTCAGGCCGCCGCTCTCGTCGTAATAGTTGAGGCCCCCGGCGACGCTGTTGGCGATGACGCCATGGCTCAGCTCATGGCCGATGACATCTATGTCCGTGAGGTTGTTGAACCCGCCCGCCGTAGCCGCGCTGCCATCGCCGAAAGTCATGCAGAAGCAGCTGTCGCTCCAGAAGGCGTTGTTGTAGTTCGAGCTGTAATGCATCCGCAACAGGGTTGCCTTGCCAGTGCCGTCAATGCCGTTCCGGCCATGGACATTCTGGTAGTAGTCCCAGGTCTTCTCGAAGCCGAACTGCGCGTCCACGGCCGCGGTCTGGCCCGTGGGGCTGGTGGTGGACATGCCGGAGCCGTCCACATAGTTGTCCCCGTTTCCCCAGATATTGTCCGCGTCCGTGAAGATGGTTCCGCTGCCCGAGGTGCCATTGGCCATGTCAGTGACGGTGGTGTTCGCGCGGAGGGTGTCGCGCATCTCATAGCTGTTGGCGGAGAGCTGGTTCGTGCTGAGGCTCACGGTGCCGCTGTACTGGCTGTTGCCGGTGCCAGTGACCCCGGCTGTCTCTATGCTGGCCCACTTCTTCAGGACCGAGCCGTTGGACGCGCTGATGAGGTAATCCATGGCGCGGGTGTCGCTCTGGGTCTGGACTTCCAAGCGCAAGTGCCAGGCGAGATCAGCGCCGACAACCGTGGAGATCACATCGCTGGCGTTGGCTTGGGCGGCTGCCACGCCCGCCCGCAGGGAACGCTGGACGCGGGGCAGGACCACCAGCTGGGAGGTGGGCGTGTAGGCGAAGGCGCCTTGCGGCGCCATGTCGCGGGAAGCGATGGCCAGGGCCTCCGAAGCCTCCAGGGCTGGTGCCACACCCACATTGAGGCCGCGGATGAGTTTGTCTGTCATAGGCAGGGATTGATTCTCCGCGTCCGTGTGGAGGATCGCGTCGCCACCCCAGACGGGCACGCCCTTGTAGGCCTGGTGGACATGGACATGGAGAACGCCGAACGCGTCCGTGCTGGAACGCTGCATCTGGAAGGCGGTGTCGGCGCTCAGGCCCAGGGAGGCGCCCTGGCCCTGGAGCTTCTGCATGGCGAAGGCTGTTCTAGCGCCTTCCTGGGCCTTGAGCGCGCACAGTTGAGGCTGAGCCAGCCTGGGCATCCCGGCATAGGCGGACGCGCCCGCAGCCAGGATCAGCGCAAAGGAGGTCAATGGATTGCGTGACATCGAGTTACACCTCTCAAGCCGGGACCAGCCCGGTAGAGATGTAAAGGTAATATCATGTTGTCGAGTCGATATATTAAGAAATGTTAAGGTTTCGTACGTTTACAGGTCTGGACTCAGCCAAGGGAGGACGAGGCCTGGAGCGCTGGGAACCTGCCCGGCCCGGACAGCGACCACGACGAGCCAGCCCGCAGGCCGTTTCAATCCGGACAGGTCTAGCCGGAGTGGTTCTCCTGGGCTGGGCAGTCCGGGGCGTCGGCGCTCCAGGACGATCTCGCCATGGGTGAACACATCCTGCGCGGTGGGCCGCGAGAGACCCAAGGGAAGGTATAGGACCCTGACGGCATCGAGTCCGCGGAGCTTGTCGCCCTTCGCGTCCAGGGCGGGCAGGGTGACTTCCAACTGCCTCAGAGAAGCCCATGCGGCCTCGGGCGCCGCAGGCGGCAGGGGCGGCGCGGGCACAGGATCGCCCTTGCGGGCGCAGCCGCAGACCACCAGCAGAAGGATCACGGCGGGCTTGGCTAGACTGGGGGTTCGCACCAAACCATTCTGCCCGCAGGAAGCCCATGCCCGTCACCAAAGTCCTCATAGCCAACCGCGGAGAAATAGCATGCCGCGTCATCCGCACTTGCCGGGAGATGGGGATCCCAACCGTGGCCGTCTATTCCGAGGCCGATCGCGGGGCGCTCCATGTGCGCATGGCGGATGAGGCCTGTTTCATCGGCCCAGCTCCGGCGCGGGAGAGCTACCTCGTCGTGGACAAGATCATGGAGGCCTGCAAGCAGTCCGGCGCCGACGCGGTGCACCCGGGCTACGGTTTCCTCAGCGAGAACGCCGAGGCCGCCAAGCGCTTCAAAGCGGAAGGCATCACCTTCATCGGCCCAAATCCGGAAGCCATCGTGAGCATGGGCTCCAAGACCGCCGCCCGCGAAGTGGCCATCGCCGCCGGGTGTCCCGTGGTGCCGGGCATCCAGAAGACCATGAGCGATGATGATCTGCTGGCGGAGTCCACGAAGATGGGCTTTCCCGTCATGCTCAAAGCCGCCATGGGCGGGGGCGGGAAGGGCATGCGACTCGTGGCCAAGCCTGAGGAGTTCGCGTCTTCGCTGGCCCGCGCGCGCGGCGAGGCCCTCAGCGCCTTCGGTGACGACTCGGTCTATGTGGAGAAGGCGATCCTCCAGCCCCGCCACATCGAGATCCAGGTCTTCGGCGACCAGCGCGGCAACCATGTGTACCTTTGGGAGCGCGAGTGCTCCGTGCAGCGCCGCCACCAGAAGGTCATCGAGGAGGCGCCCTCGCCTCATGTGACACCGGAGATGCGCCGGGCCATGGGCGAAGCCGCGCTGAAGGTGGCCCGCGCCGTGAACTATGTGGGCGCCGGCACCGTGGAGTTCTTGGCCGACGCCGACCGCAATTTCTACTTCCTGGAGATGAACACGCGCCTCCAGGTGGAGCACCCCGTCACCGAATGGATCACAGGCCTGGACCTCGTGAAATGGCAGATCCTCGTGGCACGGGGTGAAGCCTTGCCCATGAAGCAGGAGGAGATCCCCCTGAACGGCTGGGCCATGGAATGCCGCGTCTACGCAGAGGATCCCGACAAGAACTTCATGCCTTCACCCGGCCGCATCACCTTCCTCCGCACGCCCTCGGGCCGCAATGTGCGCGACGACTCCGGCGTCTACGAAGGCGCCGATGTGCCCCTGTTCTACGACCCCATGATCTCCAAGCTCTCGACTTGGGGCCCCACCCGCATCGAGGCCATCGACCGCATGCGCGCGGCGCTGGGCGAGTACCGCATCGGCGGCATCCGCCACAACATCCAGTTCCACGAAGTGCTCATGGAGCACGGCCCTTTCCGCGAAGGCGCGCTGCACACCGGCATGCTGGACAAACCCTTCTGGAAGAAGAAGGAACAGGGCCCCAACCTCAAGTTCGCCGTGGCCGCGGCCCTGGTGCAGGAGATGGACGCTGAAGAGCGCCGCGCCGCGCAGCCCGCCGGCACCGAGGGCAAGCCCGATGCGTGGAAGCATTGGGGCAAGTTCAGCCGGCTATGAAACCGCGAATGACACGAATTCCCGCGAATGGGATTGGCGTTCATTCGCGCCATTCGCGGTTCCAGTATTGAGGTACCCATGAAGCGCACACTCATTCTCGGCAAGGAACAGCACGATGTGGAGCTCGTCAGGCGGGACGGGGCCCTCACGCTCCTATGGGATGGCGAGGCGCAGGACGCGGACATCCTCGAGGTGGAGCCCGGTTGCTACTCGGTGATCCTGGGCGGCCACAGCGTGGATGTGCGGCTCGATGCGGCTAGGAACCCCGATCCCGATGTCCACGCCTTTCGCGCCAGCCTCTACGACGGCGCCTACGAGTTCGCGCTGCAGGACCCCATGAAGGCGCTGCTGGCTGCGTCGGGTGGTTCCTCTGCCGGCGGTGGCGCGCTCGCGTCTCCCATGCCCGGAAAGATCGTGAAGGTGCTCGTGAAGGAGGGCGAGGCTGTCATCGAAGGCCAGACCCTCCTCGTGATGGAAGCGATGAAGATGCAGAACGAGCTCAAGAGCACCTGCGCGGGAACTGTGGCCAAAGTCCATGTCGAAGAGGGCGGAACTGTCGAGACTGGCGCGAAGCTTGTGGATGTCAGGTCCCTCGGCGCCGACTAGCGGGAGGCCTCGCGTATGTCGCAGGCATACCGAGAAGATGCAGAACGAGCTCAAGAGCACCTGCGCGGGGACCGTGGCCAAGGTCCATGTTGAAGAGGGAAGCACCGTCGAAACCGGGGTCAGGCTTGTTGAGGTCTGGCCTCTCGAAGCCAACAAACGCGGTGATCCTGTACATGCCGGTGATACGGAGAGGACCCATGTGCAAAACGCCCGGATTTGGGCATAAAGATGTTTGAACACGACTCTTTTGACCTAATCTTGGCCGATTAATTCGGCACAAATTTGCATTACTCGTGATTCAAGTTGAAGGCCCGTCAGAATCCTCTTGCAACCTAGTAATGTGAGGCCTGCCCTGCTTAAGGAAGCCTTAATTAGGGTTCGGCCTGGGTTGGAAAGACTGGGAGTTGGAAAGAGATTTTGCCATCGGCTTGTGTGTTCCAGCCCTTCTTCCTACACTGTGCGAGCTCTTCAACCATTCCCTTTTTCCAAGGAGGCAAGATGCGGAAAGCACTTAGTGTGCTCCTCATGGGCGCGGCGCTGACCCTCGCGGCTCAGGACGGGCAGACCTGGCTGGTCGGGCAGGTCGGCGAGACCTTCCACTCGAGCGACAACCTCTACAAGAACGGCCTCCACTACGGTGTCGGCTTCGGCCATTGGTTCACCGACCGCTGGGGCTTCGATGTGAAGGCGCTGCAGAGCGAGTTGAAGCTGAAGGATAGCGCCCAGGCCGCCTACCCCGGGATCGGGGACGACCATGAGCAGATGGCGCTGGGTTCTGTGCTCTTCAACCTCAGCCCCGGCGGCAACTGGTATCCCTACCTGGCCGCGGGCGTGGGCGGTTCCAAGCTACCCCAGCCCCTTACCAGTGACGCCACGAAGCTGAACTACCACGCGGGCCTCGGCATCATCGGCCACACGGAGAACGGCTTCACCGTCCAAGGCGACGCGAAGTATGTCCGCGTGGATCTGCCTCAGAGCAGCCATCACACCGACATCCTCGCCACGCTGGGCCTGGGCTACACCTGGGGTGCCTCCAAGCCGCTGCCTCCCCCGCCTCCTCCCCCGCCGCCGCCAGCCCCCGAGCCTGCCCCCGCCCCTGCGCCCGAGCCGCCTCCCCCGCCACCGCCTCCGCCGGCTCCTGTGGAAGAGGCCAAACCCGCGCCGCCTCCGCCCCCAGCCAAGATCGTGCTGGATGAGGCCCGCCTCCACTTCGCCACCAACAAGGCGGATCTGGATGACAACGGCCGTCAGGCCGTCCAGGAAGTGGCCGACAAGCTCAAGGCCTACAGCGGCGACTACAAGGTCGTGGTGTCCGGCTACACCGACAGCCGCGGAAGCAAGGCGCTCAACGAGAAGCTGAGCAAGCGCCGCGCGGACGCCGTGGCCAAGGCCCTCGTGGACGACGGCATCGCCGCCGGCCGCGTCAGCACCGAAGGCAAGGGCCCCGCTGATCCCATCGGCGACAACGCCACGGCCGAAGGCCGCAACCACAACCGCCGCGTCGAAGTGAACATCAAGACCAACGACGCGAATGTGGAGACGAAACAGGTGAAGACCGAGACCAAGGACGACACCGCTCCGGCCAAGAAGGCGGTCCGGCGCCACAAGAAGGCCCCGGCCACCAAGTGACCGGCAACCCGTGAGAAGGGGCCCTCCGGGGCCCCTTCCTTTTCCTGGAGCGACTCATGTCGATGAAAGACGAATTCAAGGCCTTCATCACGAAGGGCAATGTCGTTGATCTGGCCATCGCAGTCGTCATCGGCGCGGCGTTCGGCAAAATCGTGTCCGCGTTCGTCAGCGGGATCATCATGCCGATGGTGAGCTATGTCATGCCCGGAGGCGACTGGCAGAGCTGGGCCCTCGGCAAGTTCCAGATCGGGTCCGTGCTTGGCGCCACCGTGGACTTCCTCATCATCGCCGCCACGGTCTTCATCGTCCTGGTGAAGCTCCTGGGCTCGATGACCAAGAAAAACGCCCCCGCCGACCCCACCACCAAGGAATGCCCGGCCTGCCTGGAGCAAGTGGCCATCAAGGCCACCCGGTGCAAGCACTGCACGAGCCAGCTGTAAGCTCTCCGATGTCCAGGAAAGCCGCCCGGGCGGGCGGCTTTCCTGTGTGAAGACGGAGCCGCTTTTCGCTAAACTCGAAGATTCAGCGCACGACGGCGCGGAGGTCTTTCATGGCGGATGACGGGCAGCAGGCGGGGAAGAAGAAGTATCTGGTCTCCTTGCCCAAGACGGATTTCTCCATGAAGGCGGACCTCCCTCAGCGCGAGCCCAAGCGGCTGGAGCGTTGGAAGGCGGAAGGGCTCTACGCCCGCATCGAGGCCAAGCGCCGCGCGGACAACGCCGCGGGCAAGGGCAAGGGGCGCCGCGTGCTGCACGACGGACCGCCTTATGCCAATGGCGGCCTCCACATGGGCCACGCCCTGAACAAGATCCTCAAGGATCTCGTGGTGAAGACGAGCTGGATGGAGGGCTTCGAAAGCCCCTACATCCCCGGCTGGGACTGCCACGGCCTCCCCATCGAGCACGCGGTGGAGAAGGATCTCGGCCCCAAGCGCCGGGAACTCTCCCGGGCGGAGTTCCTCCAGCGCTGCCGGGCCTACGCGCAGAAATGGATCGACACGCAGCGCGCGGGCTTCCAGCGTCTCGGCGTGCTCGGCGATTGGGACCGTCCCTATGTGACCATGGAGCCCGCCTACGAGGCCGCTGTGGTGCGCCAGCTGGGGCGCCTCTTTGAGCGCGGTTGCGTCACGCGCCGTCTCAAGGTTGTGCATTGGAGCTATGGCGCCCGCACCGCGTTGGCGGAAGCTGAAGTGGAATACGCCGACCGCACCAGCCCCGCCATCACGGTCGCCTTCCCGGTGCCGGACGCGGAAGCCGCGCGCCTCGGGCTTCCCAAGAACCTCTTCCTGCCCATCTGGACGACAACGCCCTGGACGCTGCCCAGCAACCGCGCCATCGCCATGCACCCGGATCTCGAATACGCCGTGGTGAAGGCTGGCGAGCGCCGCTTCGTCGTGGCGGTGCCGTTGCTGGAGGAATTCGGGAAGCAGCTCGGCGAGACCCTCCACACCTTGAAAATCATGAAGGGCTCGGAGTTCCAGACGCTGGTGGCCCGCCATCCCTGGATCGACCGCGGAAGCCCCGTCCTTCTTGGCGACCATGTGACGGCGGACACAGGCACGGGCCTCGTCCACACGGCGCCGGACCATGGCGTGGATGACTTCCACCTGGCCCAGCACCTGGGCCTCTTCCAACTCGTGGGCCCCGATGGCAAGTTCCTCCCGGCCGTGAATGACGCCGAGCTGGAAGGCGTGAACATATTCGAGGCGAACCCCCTCGTCATCGAGAAGCTGAGGACCGCCGGCGCGCTGCTGCGCGAGGACAAGCTCACCCACAGCTACCCGCATTGCTGGCGCACGAAGACGCCCATCCTCTTCCGCGCCACGGAACAATGGTTCATCACCATGGACGACCCCATCGAAGGCGGTGATAGCCTGCGCGAGCTGGGCCTGGAGGGTGTGGAGACCACCACCTGGGTGCCCGGCATGGGCCGCAACCGCATCCACGCCATGATCGCGGGCCGGCCGGACTGGTGCATCAGCCGCCAGCGCGCCTGGGGAACGCCCATCACGGTGCTGCGTTGCGAGGCCTGCGAAGAGCCGCTCGTGGCGCCGTCCGTCTTCGAGAAGGCCTCGGCCGCCATCGAGAAGGGCGGCATCGAGGCCTGGGCGGACATGGCGGTCGAGGATCTCCTTCCCGCCGGTTCGACCTGCGCCAGGTGCGGCGGCAGAGCTTTCCAGAAGGAGACGGACATCCTGGATGTGTGGATCGACTCCGGCGTGAGCGCCGGGGTGGTCTGCGACACGCACCCGGACCTGTCCCGCGCCGATTACGGGAACTTCATCTACCTGGAGGGCAGCGACCAGCACCGCGGCTGGTTCCACAGCTCGCTGCTCTTCAACCTCGCGGCCAGCGGGACGAAGCCCTACACGACGGTCGTGACGCACGGTTTCGTGCTGGACGGCCGCGGCCAGAAGATGAGCAAGAGCCTCGGCAATGTCATCACGCCGGAGGAGATCCTCAAGACCTACGGCGCCGACATCCTGCGGCTCTGGGCCGCCAGCTGCGACTACAGCGAAGATGTGCGCGTCTCCAAGGAGATCCTGGAGCGCAGCGCCGACGCCTACCGGAAGATCCGCAACACGCTCCGCTTCATGCTGGGCGCGCTCGCGGACCATGATGCCACTGCCGCCGTGCCGGACGCGGCCTGCACGGCCCTGGACCGCTGGCTGCTGGGGGCGCTGGCACGCCTCTCGGAAGAGGTGCGCCGCGCCTACGCGGCCTTCGACTTCCATGGCGCGGTCCAGCTGCTCCTGGGCTTCTGCCAGCTGGAGCTGTCGGGCCGCTACTTCGAGATCGTGAAGGACCGCCTCTACTGTGACGCCCTCGACGCGCCGCGGCGCCGGGCCTGCCAGGCCACGCTTCACCGCGCCGCGTCCATCCTCATCCGCCTGCTGGCGCCCGTGCTGAGCTTCACGGCGGATGAGGCCTGGGAACATCTGCCTGGCGCTTCCGAACCCGTCTTCACCACTTGCTTCGAGGAGCTGTCCGCCGCAGGCGAGGCCGCGGACTGGACGGCCTTCTGGACGCTCCGCGAAACCGTCCAGTCCGCGCTGGAGCCTCTTCGCGCCGCCAAGACCGTGGGTACGAGCCTGGATGCGTTTCTGAGGCTCCGGCTTCCGGCCCCTGATCTCGCATCTCTGAAAGCGCTCGCCGCCATGCCTGGCGCGGACCCGCTGGAGGATCTCTTCGTCGTCTCCGGCCTGGAACTGACGGAAGGCGGTGATCAAGGCGTGGATGTGTCCGCCCACCCGGGCACCAAATGCCCCCGTTGCTGGAACCATCGCGGTGGCCACGGGCGGGGCGAGGACCAGGATCTCTGCGCGCGCTGCGCCGGGGTGGTGTTCGCGTGAAACGACCGCTCTGGTTGCTGCTGCCGTTCTCTGTGCTCGGGGTGGATGCCCTGTCCAAGCTCTGGATCCTCTCCCGCCTGCGGGAAGGCGAGAGCCAGGCGGTCATCCCGGGATTCTTCAACCTCTCCCTCGGATTCAACACAGGCGCCATCTTCGGCAGCCTCCAGGGTTTGCCGGACTGGGCCCGGACGCTCATCTTCTCCACCGCAGGCCTCGCCGCGCTGTTCTACTTCGGGGGCCTGTTCGTTAAGGAATCCACGCCTCCGACGGAGCGCGCCGCGCTGGGCCTCATCCTGGGCGGCGCGCTCGGCAACGGCCTCGACCGCCTGCTGCACGGCCATGTGGTGGACTTCCTCGATTTCGTCTTCGGCGGCTGGCACTACTGGACCTTCAACCTCGCTGACAGCGCCATCGTCTGCGGCGCGCTGCTCTTCGGGCTTCATCTGTTGCGCCACCCCGCGTCGGCCGAGGAAACAGCGAAGAACGGCTGAAGGATCACTGAGACAGCGGCAGCAGCCCCAGCTCTTCGCGGTTTTCGTGCAGCACGGCGAGGATGCGCGCGAGGTGCTCATCATCCGTCCCGCCAGCGGAATCGTTGAGCATGCGGAAGCCCTCGGCGACCTCGTGCCGGTCCACGCCCGCGGCGAAGGCCTTGTCCTTGAGCTTCTTCCTCACGGAGCGGGGTTCGAGGCCGTCTGTGCGGGTGGGGCGCACGAGGGCGCAAGCCATGCAGAAGCCCGTGATCTCATCCGAGGCCAGGAGCGCCTTGTCCAGCAGGCTTTCGCAGGGCACGCCCCACCGGGTGTAGTGGGCGCTGATGGCGTGGGCGAGGGCCTGTTCGCCCCGCGCCTCCAACCAGGTCACGATGCGCTTGGGGTGCTCTTCCGGCCACTGGTCGTAGTCCGCGTCGTGCAGCAGGCCCGCGAGACCGAAGATTTCCTCATCCGCGCCCAGCTTCCGCGCGAGGTCGCGCATGACCAGTTCCACCGCGCGGGCGTGGACGCGCAGCTTCGGCGAAGGCGTCCATTCGCAGAGCAGGGACCAGGCTTCGGCGCGGCTGAGCATTAGAGCACCTCGATGAAGGGCTTCAGCGCTCCCACGGCGGGCTCGCCTTTGTAGCGCACGCGTTCGAGGAACAGCCCTGCGGAGGGCGCGGCCCGTTCGGACCAGAAGAGCGCGGCGTCGCGGGAGGGCTTCGCCAGGTCCTTCACCACCCGCGCGGGATCGGCCTCGCCGAGCGCGCAGGTGACGGCGGCGCCCACCATGCGGCGGACCTGGCTGCGCTTGAAATGGCTGGCAGTGACACGGAGGAGGACGAGGCTTCCACTCTCCACCCATTCGCAGCGGCGGATCTGGCAGCGGGGCTCATCGCCCGGTTCCAGGTCGGCGAAGGCTGTGACGGCGTGGAAGCCTTCGAACGCGCTCCAGGCGGCGGCAAGGCGGTCCAGGTCGAGAGGCTTCTTCACCCACCAGATGAAGGGTTTGGCGAGGCCGGAGCGCCGGCGGCAGATCTGGTAGAGGTAGCTGCGCTCCTCCGCGTCGTGCCGCGCGTGGAAGGCAGGGCTGCAGGCCTTCACCTCCCGCATGGCCACATCGCTGGGCAGGCCTTCGTCGAAGATGCGCTGGAGCTGGGCGGGGGCGGGGGCCTTCGCCGTTTCGAGATGCAAGTGCGCCACCTGGTCCAGGGCGTGGACGCCCGCATCCGTGCGGCCTGATCCCTGGAGCGCGAGGATGCGCAAATCCGCCTGGCGGAGGCAGTGCTCCAGGCTGCCCATGACGGTCCGCACACCGGCTTTCACCTGGGCTTCGCCTTGGCGCTGCCAGCCCTGGAAGCGGCCGCCCTCGTACTCGAGGCGCAGGCGGTAGGCGGCCACATTCGCGCTGGATTTCGCAGGTGGACGAGCGGACGGGCGCGCGGCGGAGCGGGCGGGCGGGCGGCTCACGGCTGCTTGTCCACGACCTCGCGCACGGCTTTGATGAAGGCATCCGGGTCGTGGATGGGCTTGGAGAGGTAGCCTTCGGCGCCGCTCTCTCGCATGAATTTCTCGCGGTCCCCGCTCATGGCGTGGGCGGTGGCGAGCATGACGGGCACCTTGGCGGCCTCGGCATCAGCCTTCAGCAGCTTGGTGATGAAGACGCCATCCACCTTCTCGCCCCCCCATTGGGAGTTCGTGAGGCTCACATCCATGATGATGCAGGTGAGGCCGTCCTCCCTCGCCATGCGGAGGATCTCCTCCACATCTTCGGACACCGCGACCTCGTAGCCGCCCTTGCGGGTGAGGACCACCTGCATGTAGCGGATGTTGATGGGATCGTCCTCGACGATGAGGATGCGCTGGGCCATGGGATGCTCCGCTCTCCAGCCTATCCGGGCCCGCCCGCCCGATGCCAAGCCTCAGTGCCAGGACCCTTCGCGGCGGCGGGCCTCCAGGCCTTCCAGGAGCGAGTCGGGGACATTCAGGGAACCGCGGCCGCGGCCCAGGCGGATGGCGGGCTTGTTGCGGCCGTGATAGTCGCTGCCGCCGGACATGGCCATGCCCAGCTTGGCGGCCAGCGCCTTGAAGCTCCGCTGTTGCGCCTCCGCGTACTCGCCGTAGTAGGCCTCCAACCCTTCCATGCCCTGGTCGCGCAGCTCCTTCATGGCTTCGTCCCACACGAAGGCGCCACCCGCGAAGCGGCCAGGATGGGCCACCACTGGCACACCGCCGGCTTCGCGGATCCAGCGCGCGGCTTCCGACGGCTCCAGTTCATCCATGGGCACCCAGGCCCGCCCGCCATCGTTGAGCAGGGATTCGAAGGCCTGTTGCGGATGGTTCACGATGCCCTTGGCCGCCAGGGCCTTGGCGAAATGGACGCGAGAGATCAGGTAGGCCCGGCCCGGCTGGTCGGGGGCCTCAGCCTCCACATCCGCCATCTCGATGCGGAATCCGATCTCCTGGAGCTTGGCGATCATGCGCCGGTTGCGGTCGTCCCGCCGCTTGCGCAGTTCCGCCAAGCGCTCGATGAAGACGGCATCGAAGGGGTCCACGAGCAGGCCGAGCACATGGAGGCTCTTGCCCAGAAAGCGGCAGCTCAGCTCGGTTCCCGCCAGCAGGCGCGCCTTCACCTCCGGTTGCATGCTGAAGAAGGCGGGGATGCCCTCCACGGTGTCGTGGTCCGTGAGGGCGAGGGCCGAGAGCCCGGCCGCGTCCGCCATGCGCGCGAGCGCCTCCGGCGTGTCGGTGCCGTCGGAGTAGAGGCTGTGGCAGTGGAGATCGATCATGGGTGCCAGGAAAGGAAAGGGCCGCGTGAGCGGCCCTTCAGGGAGAGGTCGCGGTTCATTGGACCAGATGCGAGGCCTGTTCGCCATCCTCGAGCTCGTCCATGGCCAGGCGCCGGAAGAGCTGGATGTCCATGAGGCTGAAGAGGCTCATGTAGGCGAAGCCGTTGAAGAAGAGCACGAGGAAGGGCACGGAGGCCCACTTGCGCATCTCGATGGAGATCACCACCGCCGCGAGGTAGTAGAGGGCGAAGCCCAGTTCCAGGAAGGTGAGGAGGCTCTTGGGCACCTTGTAGGCGCGCTTGTTCAGGGTTTTGCCGTTGGCGTCCACGCCCAGCTTGGGCGTGCGCTTGAATTCCTTGTCGTCGGTGAAGAAGCCTTCCAGCACCGCCTTGGCCTGGTTGAGGCCCAGCCCGATGCCCAGGCTCATGAGGCCGGGGATGTACTTGAGGCGGCTGGACCAGCCGCGGTTGTCGGTCAGCTCGCGCTGCGAGAGGCCGAAGTAGAGACCCACGCTCACGGCGTTCAGGAGGAAGAAGGGGCCGTCCGTGGCGAGCAGGACATACCAGGGCGTGCCAGCGCGGAGCACCATGCAGGGCACCATGATGATGGCCAGCACCACCATGAGCAGGTAGTTGCAGTTGGCGCTCAGGTGGAACCAGCACTCCAGCTTGGTGTGCAGGCTGGCGTCCGACTTCCAGATGGTCTTCATGAGCTTTCGGATGACCTGGGCGTTGCCCTTGGCCCAGCGGTGCTGCTGGCTCTTGAATGCGTTCACATCCACGGGAAGCTCGGCGGGGACGACGAGGTCCTTCAGGTAGACGCCCTTCCAGCCCTTGAGCTGGGCGCGGTAGCTGAGGTCGGCGTCCTCGGTGATGGTGTCGTGCTGCCAGCCGCCGGCGTCGGCGATGGCGGAGACGCGCCACATGCCGGCCGTGCCGCTGAAGTTGAAGAAGGCCCCTGAGCGGTTGCGGGCCGTGTGCTCGAAGACGAAGTGCCCGTCGAGCAGGATGGCCTGCACCTGAGTGAGGAGGCTGAAGTCGCGGTTCAGATGCGCCCAGCAACCCTGCACGAAGGCGATCTTGTGATCGGCGAAGTGGGGGACGGCCTTGCGGAGGAAATCCTCCGTGGGGATGAAGTCGGCGTCGAACATGGCCACGACTTCGCCCTTGGCCACCTTGAGGCCTGCCGCGAGCGCGCCGGCCTTGAAGCCCGTGCGGTCCGTGCGGTGGAGGTGCGCGATGTCGAAGCCCAGGGCCGCGTACTTCTCGCACACGGCCTGCGCCACCTTCATGGTGTCGTCCGTGCTGTCATCCAGCACCTGGATCTCCAGCCGGTGCTTCGGCCAGTCCATGCGGACCACGGAGTCCACCAGGCGCTCGACCACATTCATCTCGTTGAAGATGGCCAGCTGCACCGTCACCATGGGCTCGTAGTCCGGGCCGCCCACGGGCTTGGGCTCATCCTGTTTGTGCTTGTAGTAGAGCCAGAGCATCCACAGCCGGTGCGCGCCATAGACGCTCAGCACCGTGAGGATCGTGAAGTAGGCTGACAGCACCACCAGCTTGAGGATTTCCATCCAGACTCCAGGGGGCATGCCTGCGGCACACCTTGGAAAATTGTCCCATGGATCCATGGCGGGTCCAGGGAAAAAATCCGGGATTCAGGGCAGGGAGCCGCGCCTTCCGATAGCATGATCACATTCAGGTCACGAGATGCTGTCAGACGAAAAGATCCCCCAATCCATCGGCCGATACCAGGTGCTCAAAGTGCTGGGGGCGGGAGCCATGGGCAGCGTCCTCCTGGCGGAGGACCCCCGCATCAAGCGCAAGGTCGCTATCAAGGTCGTGCGCCTGGAATCACTCCGTTCCCACAAGGACGAGGAGGAGTATCTCGCCCGGTTCCAACGGGAAGCGGAAGTCAGCGGCCTCCTGAACCACCCCGGCATCGTCACCGTCTTCGACGTGGGTGAGGAGGAGGGCATCGGCCCCTTCATGGCCATGGAGTTCGTGGGCGGCCAGACGCTCGAGGCCTTGGTGAAGGGCGGAATTCCCATCCCGCTGGAACAGAAGCTGCGTTTGGCTGCCGCCATCGCTGAGGCGCTGGATCACGCGCACCACCTGGGCGTCATCCACCGGGACGTGAAGCCGGGCAATGTGATGCTCACGGAGGATGGCCGCCCCAAGCTCATGGACTTCGGCATCGCCAAGCGGGAGGACGCGGGCCTCACGCAAACCGGCACCTTCCTGGGCACACCCAGCTACGCCGCCCCGGAACAGATCAAGGAAGGCTCCGTCACGCCCCATTCCGACCAATTCAGCTTCGCGGTAATGGTGTTCGAGCTCTTGAGCGGAAAACTGCCTTTCCCGGGAAGTTCCATCAACACGATCCTCTACCGGATCGTGAACGAGCCGCCTTCGGACCCGCGCCCGCCTGTGGAGGGCATCTTGCCTGAGGAATGGCACCGGATCTTCCTCCGGGCCCTCGCCAAGGAGCCCCAGGACCGCTATCCCAGCTGCATGCACTTCATCCAGGAACTGGCCGAGGCCGCGTTGGGGGCGAGCAATACGGTGGTGCGCCAGGATCTCCTGGCCACGGTGCCTCCCATGGACGCTGTGCGGGCCATTCCGCCCGTGGTAGCGGTGCAGCCCGGCGTCGAGGCTCGCCTGAGCCCCTCCGCACTGGCTCCGGACTTGCAGACGCGCATCACGCCTATAGTCCAGGTGGGCGAGGATTATGACGAGACCCTCAGCGGGACGCTGCGCGAGCCGAAGCCCGGCAGCGGCGCCTGGGCCTGGGTGGCGTTGGTGCTGGTCGCGGCAGGCGCGGGCGGATTCCTCTTATGGAACCGCCGTGCTGGCGCGACCGTGCTCCTCAAGACCACGCCCGACAAGGCTGCCGTCAGCCTCAATGGGCGCGCGCTCGCCGATGCCACACCGGTCCAGGAGCAGTTGAAGGCCGGTGACCACCTGCGCTTCGAGGCCAAGGGCTTCCAGCCGAAGGAGCTGGATTTCACCGATGCCGCGGCCTGGCCTTCGGCCATCGCGCTGGACCCGGCGATCGGCCCGGTGGAGCTGAAGACTGAACCGGCGGGCGCTCAGGTCGTCATGGATGGCAAGGCGGTGGAGGGTGTGACGCCGCTCACGGTGTCCTGGAACCAGGGACAACCCCATCAGATCACTTTCACCAAGGACGCGGCGACGCTGCCCAAGGACTTCGCCGTGGGCGAGGTTCCGAACGCGGCTTTCACCCTCCAACCCGCGTCCGCGTCAGCCGCGGGAGAGACCGGCAACGGCAGCCTGAAGCTCGCGGGCGGTTTCGCGGTACGCATGAAGGTGGATGGCGCCGACAAGGGCGAGCTCGCTCCCGGACGGAGTCTCGCGCTCCCGCCCGGCAGCCACCGGGTCGAGATGAGCAACGCCAGGGTCTTCTTCTCCGAATCCCGCGCCGTCACAGTGGAGATAGGGAAAGAGGCCAAGCTCCAGCTGCCTGGCCTGGCCACCCTCACGGTGAGCACCCATCCAGGCGTGGGCGATGTCCTGGTGGACGGCCGCTCCGCGGGCATCCAGAGCGATGGCAGCAGCCTGCGGGTCGCGGCCGGGCGGCACATGGTGGCCATCCGCTCCCTCAGCGGGAAAACCGCCAGTCAGGCCGTGGAAGTGCAGGGCGACAAGGCCGTGGACCTGCCGCTCTAGGCCCCGGTTGACGATGAGCCGCGATCCGCTCGAATCCGAAAGCATCGAGATCATCCGCGAGGCCGTGGCCGGGGCCGTGAAGCCGGTGATGCTCTACTCCATCGGCAAGGATTCGTCGGTGATGCTGCATCTGGCCCGCAAGGCTTTCCACCCCGCGCCGCCGCCGTTCCCACTCCTCCATGTGGACACCACCTGGAAGTTCCGGGAGATGTACCTCCACCGCGAACGGATGGCGGCGGAATCCGGCATGACCCTGCTGACCCACACGAACCGGGAGGGGCTGGCCGCCGGGATCACCCCATTCACCCACGGATCGTCGTACTACACGGATGTGATGAAGACGGAAGCGCTCAAGCAGGCACTCGATCTCCACGGGTTCGATGTGATCTTCGGCGGCGCGCGGCGGGACGAAGAGAAGTCCCGCGCGAAGGAACGCGTCTTCTCCTTCCGCTCGGCCGGCCACCGCTGGGACCCGAAGAAGCAGCGGCCGGAGCTCTGGAACCTCTACAACACGCGCATCCAGAAGGGTGAAAGCCTGCGGGTGTTCCCTCTCTCCAACTGGACAGAGGCGGATATCTGGCAATACATCAGGGACGAGCGCATCCCCATCGTCCCCCTCTATTTCGCCAAGGAACGGCCCGTCGTGCGCCGCGGCGGCACCTGGATCCTGGTGGATGACGACCGGCTCCCGCTGGAACCCGGGGAACGGCCCGAGCTGCGCAGGGTGCGCTTCCGGACGCTGGGCTGCTATCCGCTGACCGGTGCCATCGAGAGTTCCGCCACCACCCTGGACGAGATCATCACTGAGACTTTCAGCGCCCGCGTCTCCGAGCGGCAGGGAAGACTGATCGATTCAGACCAGCCCGGTTCCATGGAGAAGAAGAAGCAGGAAGGGTACTTCTGATGGAGGGGACGGCCCTGCGTTTTATCACTTGCGGCAGTGTGGACGACGGGAAATCCACGCTCATCGGGCGCTTGCTCCACGAATCGAAGTGCATCTTCGAAGACCAGCTGGCGGCTTTGGAGCGCGATTCGCGCCAGTACGGGACTCAAGGGGAAAAGGTGGACTTCGCCCTCCTCGTGGACGGCCTCCAAGCCGAGCGCGAACAGGGCATCACCATCGATGTGGCCTACCGGTTCTTCGCCACGGCCAAGCGCCGCTACATTGTCGCCGACACCCCGGGGCATGAGCAGTACACCCGCAACATGGCCACGGGCGCCTCCACCGCCGACTTGGCCCTCATCCTCGTGGACGCCCGCAAAGGCGTGCTGACGCAGACACGGCGCCACGCCCGCATCGTGGCGATGATGGGGATCCGCCAGGTGGTGCTGGCCATCAACAAAATGGACCTGGCCGGATTCGACGAGTCTGTGTTCAACGGCATCGTCACGGACTTCCAGGAAGCCTCCGCCGCGCACGGATTCTCATCCGTCCAGGCCATCCCGCTTAGCGCGCTGGAGGGCGACAATGTCGTTGTCTCCAGTGCCCGGATCCCGTGGTACGAGGGGCCGAGCCTGCTAAGCCATCTGGATTCCGTGGAGCTGGACGCGGAGGAATCATCCCGTTCTTTCCGCATGCCGGTGCAATGGGTCAACCGTCCCAATCTGGATTTCCGCGGGTTCTGCGGGCGGATCGCGCAGGGCTCCGTGAAGGCGGGCGACTCCGTGCGGATCCTCCCCTCGGGCGCTACCAGCCGCGTGAAGGAGATTGTGGCGTGGGAGGGCAGCCAGGACAGCGCGGAGGTTGGCGATTCCATCACCCTCACGCTCGCGGATGAGGTGGATGTGAGCCGGGGCGACATGATCGTTTCAGCGGACGATCCTCCTCAGGTGGCGGACCAGTTCGAGGCGCGGCTCCTCTGGATGTCCGAGCATCCGCTGGTGGCCGGGCGTCCTTACCTGCTGAAGCTGCACGCCAAGGAGGTGGCGGTGACGGTCACTTCCATCAAGCATCAGGTGGATGTGAACACCGGCAGCCACCTGGCCGCCAGATCCCTGGGCCTTAACGAGATCGGGGTCGTGAACCTGAGCCTCGGCCAAGCCGTGCCCTTCGAGCCCTACTCGGCCAATCGCGCCCTCGGCGCGTTCATCCTCGTCGACAAGTTGTCCTTCGAGACGGCCGGCGCCGGGATGATCGAGTTCGCGCTGCGGCGCGCGATGAACATTCACTGGCAGGCGCTGGAGGTCGACAAGGGGGCGAGAGCGCGGCTGAAGCACCAGGCTCCCCGCTGCATCTGGTTCACGGGGCTGTCCGGCTCGGGGAAGTCCACCCTCGCGAACCTGCTGGAGAAGCGCCTGCACGCGGAAGGGCGCCACACCTTCATCCTGGACGGCGACAACATCCGCCACGGCCTCAACCGGGACCTCGGCTTCACCGAAGCCGACCGCGTGGAAAACATCCGCCGCATCGCGGAGGTTGCGCGGCTGATGGCCGACGCGGGCCTCATCGTGCTCGTGTCGTTCATCTCGCCGTTCCGCTCCGAACGGCGGATGGCGCGGGAGCTGTTCGCCGAAGGGGAGTTCATCGAGGTCTTCGTGGACACTCCGCTGGAGGAATGCGAACGGCGCGATGTGAAGGGCCTCTACGCCAAGGCGCGGCGCGGCGAACTAGCCCATTTCACCGGCATCGACAGCGCCTACGAGTCACCGGAAGCGGCGGAGGTGCACCTGCGGAGCGGGGAGCATCCCCCCGAAGCCTGCCTAGAACAGATCCTCCAGGCGTTGAATCAGCCGAGGTAGCCCAGTTCCTCGAGCATGCCTCCCGAACGCGCGTTGAAGCGCTGGATCTGAGCCGGAGTCATATGGTTCTTCCAATCGTCCGCGACCCCCTTGCGGAAGAAGGATTGAGCATCTTCTTGTCCTTGACTCCGGCCTTGCGAGAGCTTTTCGAAGGAGGCTGCTTCAATGCAAGCCTGGACCACCGCGTCATCGGAATCCGCTCCTAGATGGGCCAAGATCTTGCTCAACTGGCCCGAGGCATCCGCGATCAGATCCTCATACCGGACCTCAAGGTAATGGTTGCCTAACAGGTGTGCGGTTTCATGAGCGCGGCGGATGATCGTCCCCCACCGTCCGGCCGCTTCATCCATGAAAGCGTCGAAGCCGGCCGTTTTCATGACACCAGGGGTGATTCGAAGGTTGTGATGCCAAGCCGAGACGACCACGCTGCGCCCGTCCCGTATGATGTGGATGACTTTACCCTCTGGGAATAGATCTTGAAGGAAGGGCAGATTCATAATGTGATACGGATCCTTCTCTCCTACGAGCTTCAGGCTTGCCTTACCAGGATCAGCAACAACCCCCAGCCGCTGCTCGATGAAATAGCGCGCGACCGCATGGACCTCCGGCGCCTTCATCGGAGGGAAGTCATTGCTCTCCGAGAATTGCCCGACTCTGCTCGCGAGGAGCTCATTGTATTCATTGCTGATGCGGATGAGGGATTTGATGAAAGCATGCACACAGGCTTCACCCTTGCAGCTGATTTCGGGATGCGCATCCAGGAGCTTGCCGAGCCATGTGGTCCCGGATTTGGGCACACCGGTGACAAAGAACGGTGAGTAAGTCATGCAGACCTCGCGAACTACACATTCTGGGGCATTCGAATCCCCTTTGCATTCGGAATCCTCCGCCGGTCGCCTTACCCCTGGCCTCAGAGCCGCGTCCGCGCTAGGATTTCCTCTTGCCACTGGGGAGTAGCCAAGTGGTAAGGCAGCAGGTTTTGATCCTGCGTATCGAGGGTTCGAATCCTTCCTCCCCAACCATCGACGGGCCCGCGAGGGCCCGGTTTGGTCTCAGGGATTCTGCTTCGGCGTGAAGCCGAACTCCTCGACGCTCAGGAGGTCGGGGCGCACGACGCCTTGGTCTTCGGCACGAGCGATGGCGCGCTTGCCGGTCGAGGCCTCGTAGGCTTCCAGCACGCGGCGCTCCAGGGCTTCGCGTGCGTCGTTGTTGAGGGGATAGGCGATGTCCTTGTAGCTGCCGTCGCGCTTGCGCCGGGAGGGCATGGCCACGAAGTAGCCGTCTTCGCCCTCCACCACCCTCAGGTCGCCCACGATGAAGCAGGCGTCCAGCACGATGGCTGCGTAGGCCCGCAGTTTCTCGTCGTTGGCGATGGGCGTGATGCGGATGTCGGTGATGTTCAACATTCCACCATTCTACGCGAGGATCTCCACCCAGCCCCACTGGCGGACCTTGGTATCGCCCCGGCGGTAGGACCAGAGAAGGTCCGTCTGGCACATGGTGCAGAGGGGAACCGAGCCGTCCCTGGACAGGTCGAGACCAAGATCCAGAGCCTGGGCGCGGAGGAAACCGTGGAGATCCAGATGGGGTCTGCCGCTCGGCCCTTCGGTCCGCAGGTCATCCCGCCAGGCGGCATCTGTTTTCGCTGTGGTGATGACCTCCTCGCCCACTTCGAAGTGGCAGGCCTGGATGGCAGGACCGAAAGAGAAGACCAGGCGCGAGGGGTCGCCACCAAGCTCCTGGAACGACCTCACGCCGCAACGGAGGATGCCACTCACCGCGCCTCGCCAGCCCGCGTGCAGCGCGGCGACCCAGGGGCGCCCCTCGCTGACGAGACCCGCCAGCAGGATGGGCACGCAGTCCGCGACGCGCACGCCGATGCGGAGGCCGCGCTTATCCGTCCAGATGCCATCTCCTTCTTGCCTCGCGCCGATGGCCTCCACCACGCCGCAGCCGTGAACCTGACTCAGCTGCGGGCGGGGTAGGAATTCATCCGCATCCAGCTTGGTGGAGAAGCCCCATGCGAGCGGGAAGGGCGGGGCAGTCTGGGGCACAAGCATGGGGCCAGTGTCCCATGCCGGAGTTCAGGCAAGCAGCACGGGGAAGCGCCGTTCGGCGATCTCGGTCTTGAAGGTCTCCCAGTCCAAAGTCGCCTGGTCCGCGCAGGCCTTGGCGAAGGTCGCGAGAGCCTTGTCCAGTTTGTCCGAGCCGCCCGCGTAACCCGCCAACATGGCCGGATCGCCGGTGCGCGCCTGGGCCTTGGCCAGCACCATCCCGCACAGGGCCGCGTAGCTCTGGAGGCCAGGGCCTGTGAGCATGGCGGGGTCGATGGCGGCCTTGTGGTCGGACCACTGGCGCACCAGGCAGGCCTGGCCTTTCAGCGTGGTCCAGCCGAGGAAAGGATCGGCCCAGGTCTGGAGCTGCTGGGCGGCGGCCACGATCGCCTGTCCGCGGTGCCCGGCCTCGGAGGGCCGCCAGCAGGAAGGGTTGGCGGCCTTGAACTCCAGGAAGAGCGCGTCTGACGCGGACACGCCCCTGAACAGGATGATCCAGTTCAGCACGCCCACGCTGCCGCATCCCATGACCCGCTGGGCGCCGTCCATGGGTGTGTAGCGCGTCATGAGCTGCTGGCGGGCCGGGGGCAGGGAGGCGACGTATTCCGGAAGCGCGGCCAACGCCAGAGCCAATTCCTTCTCCTCCAGGCGGCGGGTCAAAGGCTCTTTCGAGATGAAGTGGAAGAATCCCTTCCCATCAGGCTCGGTGGCTTTCTTGACGAGGCTCGCAGGTGTGTCCAGCGCCGCCGCGGCGAAGACCGGAGCCAGGGGCTTCCGGCCGTCCCCCGCGCGGACGAGCACCTTCGCCACGCTCCTGGCCGGCATCTCCGCGTAGCGCCGCATGTTCTCCCGCCAGCTGGCTGCCATGGCCTGAACGGCGACGGCGCATTCAGCCTCCTTGTGGCTCGATTCCCTCCCCGCGAGGACGAGGCTGGTAGCCAGCCGCTTGAGATCCCATTCGAAAGGACCGCGGCAGGCTTCGTCGAAATCATTGAGGTCGAAGACCAGGCGGCCCTCGGGATCCGCGTAGGCGCCAAGATTGAGCAGGTGGGCGTCCCCGCAGAGGCCCGTCTCCAGGCCTGCCACGGGCGCGGCGCCGATGTCCGCGGCCATGAGCGCCGCCGTGCCGCGGTAGAAGCGGAAGGGCGACTGGGACATGCGGCCCCAGCGGATGGGAAGCAACTCCTCCTGCCGTCCCTTCACGGCCGCGAGCAGGCGCTCGGAGAGATCCTTCCGCTTGCCCGGAGCCTTGTAGGCGGCCTGATCCACGCGTTTTAGCTGATCGCGGCAGGCTTTGCCCGCGTCGCTGCGCTCCTCAATGGAACGCCAGACAGGTTCTGGATTCTTTCGAGCGGTCATCGGTCCCTCAGCCCAGGTAGCGTTCGCGGAGCATGTTCAGATGATGCTGCGCGTGGCCCGCGATGACGAAGGCCAACGCCCGCACGGAGATCTCCTTGCCGTTCGCGATGCCGCGCCGGTCCCAGGCCTCCGGTGTGAGATGCATGAAGTCCGCCGAGGTGGCCGCGCGCAGGTGCCCGAACTCCTCCGTGAGATCGGCCAGGGTGCGCACATCGTAATTGGACGCGGCGATGTAGGCGTCCTCATCGAAACCCGGCATGGGCGCCGCATCCCCGCGGCTGAAGCGGAAGGCCCGGTGGCTGAAACTGCGCTCAGCGTCGTTGAGGTGTCCAACCAGCTCGCGGATGCTCCACTTGCCGGGCGCGTACCGGTGGCCGCCCATGGATTCCGGCAACGCAGACAACATCCCCAGGATCTCGGAGCCCTGCTGGCGGAGGACGGTGACGATGCCGCCCTCCGGCGCCTCGCTGATGTAGGTCGTGTAGTTGGGGGTGTATTCGGACACATCGGGGCGACGGTTGGGCATGGAGCCTCCGAGGACGAGCATGGACTCGAAGGGCGTATCCGCCAAGAGGATCAGGCCTATCCGGAAACCCTTTCGACCCCTTCACTCGCGACCGGCCCCCACTTGAAGAGGCGCTGCCAGAAGGGGAGGGCGGGGTGGCCTGCCACTTTGCGGAGGAAATAGGCCTCATGATCCCGCTCCAGCTGGGCGAAGGCCTTGAGCTCGTCATGCAGGACGACGAGACGCAGCACTTCGGCATGGACCGCGGCCTCCTCGTATTCACGGTCGTTCCGGGATTCCAGCCGCCCCGCGAAATACATGGGGATGAACCAGCCCACCATATTGCAGCCAACGAGAATCACCGTGCCCACCAGAGCCTGGAAGGCGTCGAGGCCATGGCGCGGTTTCGCGCCCAAGTCCGCCAACATGGCCTTGAGGCGCCGCCGGTGGTGCCATTCTTCCCGCTCGATCTGCTGGATTTCCTCGATCTCAACCCGATGTTGGGTCACGCGTTGGCGCTGCAGTGCAGCGCCAACCGTGGGGAACCCAGCTCGAGTTGATGCCAGGGCGGTGAGTGCGCGCAGCGAGATCCAATGCCCCCAGTACGCCAGCGCCGCCGCGAGCTCACCTGAGTAGGCGCGCTGGAGGATGGAGATCAGCGCCTTATCCGAAGCTTTCTCCGATTCCGTGGATGACGGTGCACAAGGAGCCTCGGAGCGTCGAACCGGTGTCATCTTCGGACGCTCTTTACACCCGCTCCACCGCCATCGCGATCGCGTTTCCTCCGCCCAGGCACAGGGCCGCGATGCCGTGCTGCTTGCCGTGGCGCTCCAGGGCATGGAGGAGGGTGGCCATGACGCGGGCGCCGCTGGCGCCGATGGGGTGGCCCAGGGCGACGGCGCCGCCGTGGACATTGACGCGGTCCGCAGGGAGCTTCAGCTCGTTCACGGTGGCCACAAGCTGAACGGCGAAGGCCTCGTTGATCTCCCAGAGATCCACATCGGCCACGGACCAGCCGACCTTGGCCAGCAGCTTCTGGATGGCCGGCACGGGCGCCATGGTCACCCACTCGGGATCCAGACCCGCCGTGGTCCAGCCGAGTATGCGGGCCTGGATGGGCAGGCCGTGGGCCTTGGCGTAGGACTCAGTGGCGACCAGTGCCGCGGCCGCGCCGTCATTGACGCCAGGCGCGTTGCCGGCCGTCACAGTGCCATCTTTCTTGAAGGCGGGTTTGAGCTTGGCCAGGGCCTCCATCGAGGTGTCCGCGCGGGGACCTTCATCGGTGTCCACGATCACATCGCCTTTGCGTCCGGGCACGGAGATGGGAACGATCTCCGCCTTGAAGGCGCCGTCCTGGATGGCCTTCACCGCCTTGCGGTGGCTCTCCAATGACCATGCGTCCTGCATCTCGCGCGTGACACCGTACTTCGTTGCCACCAGTTCGCCCGTGGCGCCCATGGCCTGGTCCGTCATGGCGCAGTGCAGGCCGTCAAAGGTCATGGAATCGATGGCGGTGGTGTTGCCCATGCGCGCGCCCGCGCGGAGCTTGGGCAGCAGGTAAGGCGCGTTGGACATGGACTCCATGCCGCCGGCGAGGATCACATCGTGGTCCCCCAGGAGCACACCGCTGGCCGCCAGCTGGATGGCCTTCAATCCCGAGCCGCAGACTTTGTTGATCGTGAGGGCAGAGGTGGAAGATGGCAGGCCGCCTCGCAGCGAAGCCTGCCGCGCGGGGGCCTGGCCTTCACCGGCGCTAAGCACATTGCCGAAGATGGCTTCCGTCGGCGCGGCGCCTGGAACGGCTGCCAGCAGCGCCTTGATCACCTGCGCTGCCAGATCCGGCGCGGCCAGGGGAGAGAGCCCGCCCTGGAACTTGCCCACGGGGCTGCGGAGGGATTTGAGGATAACGGCGCGGTCAGAAATGGGGGTCGGCATGGTCTGGCCTTCAGCAGGCGGATTCGGGATCGGATGGGTGGGTCTCGCGTATCGCCGCAGGCGATACCGAGAGGATGACGGCATGTTCGGTCATGGGGCTTTCCGGTCAGGCGCGCGGCTTGCGGGGCTTGGGGTCTTCGAGGCTGCTGAAGTCCATGTGCTCGAGGTTGAGCGTGGGCGGGGCGGGGGCGTAGAGATCCGGCGCCTCCTGCTGCACGAAGCGGCGGGTGCGCTCCAGCAGGTTCTCCAGGTCCTGGAGCATGCGCAGGCGCTCCATGCGGAGGTTTCGGGTCTGGACCTCGATCTCCACCACATGCTGCTGAGCCTCACGGATGATCTCGTCAGCCTTGAATTGGGCCTCCTTGAGCACGATCTCCTTCTCGCGGTTGGCGGTGTCGAGCACATCCTCCTTGGTGCGCTGGGCCTGGAGCAGCGTCTCGCGGAAGATGCGGTCCTGCTCGCCGTACTGGCGCAGCCGCTCGCGGGATTCCAGGAGCTCCTCCTTGAGGCGCTGGTTCTCCGCCAGCAGCTCCTCCCAGTCGGAAGAGACTTCGTGGAGGAAGGCGCGGACTTCCGATTCGTCGATGCCGCGGAACCCCTTCGTGAATTCCCGGCGCTGGATGTCGATGGGCGTGAATTTCATGGTGTCACCTGCCTGCGAGCGCGTGGAGGAAGATCTCGTTGATGTATTCCAGGACCAGGACGGCCACCAGCGGCGCCAGACTCAGGCCGCCGATGGGCGGGATGAGCTTCTGGAAGGGCAGCATGATGGGCTCCACCAGGCTGTCCACGATACGCACCAAAGGGTTCCTGGGGTCCGGATGGAACCAGCTCAGGATCGCCCACACGAAAATGAGGATCACCCAGATGCGGATGGCCCAGAACGCGATAAGGATCAACAGCAGCATGGCCGGACGACCTCGAAAGGTTCATCATACAAGGCAGGAGGGCGCCCCATGCGCATCGGGATCTCGTGCTACGCCACCTTCGGCGGTTCTGGCGTGGTGGCCACGGAGGTCGGCAAGGCGCTGGCCGCCCGCGGGCACGAGGTGCACATCCTCAGCCCCGCGCTGCCGCCGCGGCTGGTGGGGTTCGAGGACCGCATCTGTTTCCACGAAGTGACGGCCAGCCCCTATCCGCTCTTCGAAGGCGCGCCCTTCAGCATCGCGCTGGCCTCCAAGATGGCGGATGTGGCGGGGCATTACGGCCTGGAGATCATGCACGCCCACTACGCCATCCCCCACGCCAACGCGGCGCTGCTGGCCCGCATGGCGCTGGAGGGGAAGCTGAAGGTCATCACCACCTTGCATGGCACGGATATCACGGTGGTGGGCAGCGACCCGAGCTACCTCCCCATGGTGAAGCTGGCCATCCGCGAGAGCGATGGCGTGACGGCGGTGAGCCGCTACCTGAAGGATGAGACCGTCCGGATCTTCGGCGTGGGCGAATCCATCGAGGTCATCCCCAACTTCGTCCGGCCGCCGGAAGTGCAGACATCCCATTGCCGGGAATGGCTCGCGCCCAAGGACAGCGCGGTGCTAGTGCACATCTCCAACTTCCGGCCGGTGAAGCGGGTGATGGATGTCATCAAGACCTTCGAGCTCGTGCGCAAGCAGGCCCCCGCGCGGCTGGTGATGGTGGGCGACGGCCCGGACCGCGCCGAGGCGGAGACCTACTGCCGTGAACAGGGCATCGCTTCTGAAGTCCGCTTCACCGGCAAGCAGCTGGATGTGGGCGCCGTGCTGGCCTGCGCGGACCTCTTCCTCCTGCCCAGCGCCACGGAGAGTTTCGGCCTGGCCGCGCTGGAGGCCATGTCCTACGGAGTCCCCGTGGTGGCCGCGGCCGTGGGCGGTGTGCCGGAAGTCATCCGCCAAGGCGTGGACGGATTCCTGTGCCCCATGGGCGATGTGGAGGCGATGGCCGAGGCTGCGCTGCGCATCCTCAAGGAGCCCGGACTTCGCAAGCGCATGGGTGAAAGCGCCCGCAAACATTCCCTGGGCGACTTCGCCGAGGATCCCGTCGTGGACCAGTACGAGGCGCTTTACGAGCAGGTCCTCAACGGCGAACGCCGCAGCGTGGCCGTGGGGGGATGACCGCCCCAGTAAGTCGAGTCAGGCCGGGACGACCCGGCCTGTTCAAATCGTGGTGGCTGGAGGCGGACTCGAACCGCCGACCTAGGGATTATGAGACCCTCGCTCTAACCACCTGAGCTACCCAGCCGGAACGAGAAGTATAGCGGATTCCATGGTCTCCGTCACGATCTAAAAGCGGCGCCCAGCCGTGCTAGCCTGCCCATGGTCCCTTAGCTCAGCGGTCAGAGCTGGCGGCTCATAACCGCTTGGTCGCAGGTTCGAATCCTGCAGGGACCACAGATTGGAAACAGACCAAGGTTCAGGATTCGAACCTGCGAGGCGCCGCCAGCCGGTAAGCGCGCCGTGGAGACGCCCGAGGGGCGTCGGAGCGGTACAAAGCGTGAACCGTTGCTGGCAAGCGGTTCGAATCCTGCGCTTTGCCTCGACTGGCAGGACGGTGAATGGTCCAATCTTCAGATTCCCACGAGCCGCCATGAGCATCTCCGCCACCGAACCCATCCACCGGGCCATCTCCTGGACGGAGAAGGTGCTGTTCAAACCCTTCGATGCCGGGAAATGGTTCGTGCTGGGATTTTGCGCGTTCCTCGCGCAGCTGGGGCAGGGCGGCTACAACTACCGGAGCGGCAATGCGTTCAGGCAGACCGATACGGAGACCCGGAACGCGTTTGCGGACATCGGGACCTGGATATCCAGCCACCGGGCGCTGACGGCCACACTCGGGGCGGGCATTCTGGTGGTGGTGCTCGGCTTGATCGTTTTGTTCATGTGGTTGAGCAGCCGCGGTCAATTCATGTTCCTGGATGGTGTGGCCCGGAACCGCGCGGAGGTCCGGGAGCCTTGGCATCGCTTCCGTGATCTGGGGAACCGGTTGTTCCGCTTCCAGCTCGCGCTCCTGAGCATCATGCTGGCCATCCTCCTGGTCTTCATTGGAGCTTTTGCGCTCGCGGCCATCAGGGCCGCGCATCACGGGTTCGACGCCATCGCGATCGCCACCTTCATCACCCTCGGGGCAGTCTTCATCGTGATCCTGCTCACCGGCATGGTCGTGGATTTGCTGCTTCGGGACTTCGCTGTGCCCGTCATGTATCTCCGGCGGACCGGCGCATGGGACGCGCTCGGGATCGTTTGGCGCGAGATCCTGCCCGGGAACGGATGGGCCTTCGTCCGCTTCTACCTGATGAAGCTCGTTCTCGGCCTGGGTTCAGCCGTGGTGATTCTGATCGGATGCTGCCTCACCTGCTGTCTTGCCGCTTTGCCCTACCTGAGTTCAGTGGTGTTCCTGCCCATCCATGTGTTCTTCCGTTCCTACAGCCTCCTTTTCCTTGAACAGGTCGGCGAGGGGTGGAAGGTCATTGGCAGGGTCGAGGCGGTTTGAATCTCAAGCCGAGGGCCCGCCCGGCATGTCCCGGCCGTGGAGCGTGAAATCGAGCACCTGATGGAACCGGTCCGCCAGGGACGGCAAGCCAGGTGCCTCTAGCAGGAATTGTTTCTCGACCGGATCAAGGTCCAGAGCCATCGCCAGCGTGTTCAGCAGGACGGCTGGCGCGAGATCGAGATCCAGCAGCTGCTTCACCTGGGCCATCAGGTCGAAGCGGCCAGCGAAGCGGAAGAGGCTTTCGGTGAATGCGCCGCGGGCGTCTTCCGGCCACGGGGCTTCAGCATCGAAGGGCTCCGCCTCCCAGCGCGCCTGCCGGAACAGCCGGTTCGAGGGCTCCTCCTGGATGCGGACGGCCTGGCGCCCCTGCACCAGGATGTTGAAGCGGCCATCGGGCAGCGCTTCCGTCTTCACGATGCGGGCCAAGCAGCCAGTCCCGAAAGTGGCGGTGGCCGCGGGCACCAGGTCCGGCCATTCATGGGTGCGGGTGAGGACTAGGATGAAATGCTGGTGGCTGGCCAGGCACTCCGCCGTCATCTGCCGGTAGCGCGGCTCGAAGATATGCAGCTGCAGGAAGGTGTGCGGGAAGAGCACCACGCGGGGCAGGGGGAAGAGCGGCAGGAGGGCTGGTAGCATGGCCGGGTGGAAATCCCTGGTGCGCCTGTGAAGAGCGGTTCTTCGTCCATCGGCCGGCCCGCGGAAGCGGCGGCCGGAGCTGGTGTGCTGCGCGCGGCGCTGGCCGCGCTGACGGACCTCCAGGGTAGCTGGGACGCGGGCCAGGTGGCGGATTGGGCGGAAACGATGCTGGCCATGAAGGGCCGCCTCGTGCTCACGGGCATGGGCAAGTCGGGTCTCATCGCGCAGAAGATCGCCGCGACCTTCGCCTCCACGGGGACCCCCTCCTTCTTCCTGCACCCTGCGGAAGCGCTCCATGGCGATCTGGGCATGGTGACGGCGGAAGACGCCGTGCTCGCGCTCAGCAACAGCGGCGAGAGCGAGGAGGTGGTCCGGATCCTTCCAAGCCTCCTGCGTCTGGATATCCCCATCGCCGCGCTGACTTCCAAGCCTGAGAGCAGTCTCGGAAAGGCGGCCCGTTGGACCTTCCCCTACCAGATGCCCGAAGGCGAGGGATGCCCTCTGGATCTGGCCCCCATGGCCAGCACGACCCTCCAGCTCATCTGGGGTGATCTGCTCGCAGCGACGCTCATGGAGCGGCGGGGCTTCAGCAAGGAAGGTTTCGCTCTCAATCATCCCGCTGGAAGTCTTGGTGCCAAGTTACTGAAGGTAGAAGTCTTGATGCATACGGATTGGCCCAAGCTTGCTCCGGGGGCTCCGACCATCGAAGTGCTCGACGCCATCACCGCAGGCCACCTTGGTATGGCCACTGTCCAACTGGATGGCAAGTTGCTGGGCGTCATCTCGGACGGTGATATCCGTCGTGCCTTCAAGACTGCTGAGCAGCAGGCCCAGAATCCGCTCCATCTCACTGCCACCGAGTTCATGAGCCGCAATCCGATCTCTACCAGGCCCGAAACCCTGGCCGTGGAAGCCGCCTCGAAGATGGAAGCGCGGAAGGTGACTTTCCTGGTGGTGGCGGATGCCCAGGGGGCTCCCGTTGGAGTCCTCCACATCCACGATCTCTTGACCCATAAGGTTTTGTGAGGATTGGGGTGGATTTGGCAGGTTTGAGTTTAGGTTACATAATATACATTATCGAAAGCCATCTGTGCCAATCCTGACCCGCTACATCTTGCGCCGCTGGGCCTGGCCGATCCTCGGGGCTCTGCTCTTCTACGGGCTTCTGCTTCTGGCCAACGAGACGGTGCAGATCTCCCGAGAGATCTTCGTCGAGGGCGCGCCACTCCGCTGGTTGCCGCCGCTCCTGGCGACTTCGCTGCCTGAGATCCTGGGCACGGTGCTCCCCATGGCAGCCGTGCTGGGCGGGCTCATGGGCACCCAGCAACTGTTGGAGGGATCTGAGCTCACCGCCGCCCAGGGGCTCGGGGCCGGGACGAAAACCTGGACACGCCCCTGGTTGATCCTGGCCTCAGCCCTTGTGCTCCTGGCCAGTCTCAACTTCCATGTGGTCATGCCGGCCATGGCGGGATTCCAGAAGACCATCCGGGCCCGCATGGCGGACGAGGCGCGGACTCGGTTCCTGCGACCTGGTTCACCTCCTTGGTATCCACCCAATAGCCCTGATACTTCCATTTGGGTCGATTCTCTCGGAGAAGTTCACTTGATGGATTCAGGCCCCAGTGGGGTGCGCCATATCGTCGCCCGAGGCATGAACTACAGCATCCAACACGCCACAGACGGTTCCGGGGCGGTAGAGCTTCGCCTCCAGGATCTGCAAGGCGTCCTGGTCCAACCCGGCTCTGAAGGCGTGGTCCACATCAAGCAGGAACAACAGATCCTCCGCTTCGTGCTGCCGTCCGCCGCGAAACTCCTGCCCCCCACCCCGCTCCGGAACAGGGCCACAGCGGAAGTTTGGCGGTTGAAGGACCGGGTAGCCCGGGTGGAACTGGTCCGCAGGTTCGCGTTGCCGCTGGCCTCGGCGGGGCTGCTCCTGCTGGGCATCGCCCTGGGCTTCGGTCATCCGCGCTTCTACAGGGGCGGTGCCATTTTGAAGAGCATGGCCGTCATCATCATCTATTACATTCTGCTAAAAGCCTTTGAAAACAGCTATGAAGCAGGAAGAGTTCAATCGGTCTTACCCATGCTTTTGCTGCCATTCGCCTTCCTGGGGGCAGGCGCATGGCTGCTCTGGCGCCGCTTGCAGCCTCACAGGCCGAGCCGAGTGGCCAAGCTTCTGCGGCATTGGGTGCTGGCACCGATTTACCACCACAGCGAACCGTTCTGGGCCCGTGTGCAAGGGGTTTGGAGCGGCCTTAGCGTGCGGTTCCGTCATCACCGTTCCGCAAGATCCGGTGTATTCATCCGCTGGGCCACCTATGGGTGGGGACGCAACTGGGCTGCGGCCATCGGTACCCTCCTGCTCCTCGACTTCCTTGTGGAGTACGCCAATCTCGCGGGGGATCTCTCTGAGCACCATGTTCACGTGGGGACATTCCTCGCCTACTGGCTCTGGAAGCTGCCGCCCTTCCTGGCTGTGGTCCTGCCCATAGCCTTTCTGCTGGGCAGCCTATTGGCCCTCTCCGAAGCTGCGCTCCGCCTGGAATGGGTGGCGCTCAAATCCGGCGGCATCAGCCTGGTCCAGTGGCTCTGGAAGGCCAAATGGGCCTGGGGGCCTGTGCTGGTCCTCTCCTTCCTTCTCCAGGTCTGGGTGGCTCCCGTGGCGGACGCCAAATCCGATGCGCTCTACCGGAGGATGCTGGAACGACCCGCGCCTGCGACCGGAGTCCGGCCCTGGCTCTACCTGGGACAGACGGGCGTGCTCTGGCACCTCGCCCCGGAGGGCCGTTGGGGCTTTCCGCTGAAGGCTCCAGGGCAGGCGCCGATCCTCCTGTGCTGGTCGCGGGGCGAAACCTTCTCGGAGGCCCTGCCCTGGGATGCTTCGCGCTTCGTGCAGGGACCGGCCGCGGACAAGCTCTTCCCGGACCGCACGCTGCGTGACGCGCCGACACCCGACCAGGTCAGCACTTTCGACCTTTTCGCCTGGCAGCGCTGGGCCCCGGACTCCGAGCGGGCGCATCTGCTTTGGTCGCGGCTCCTGGGCTGGCTCGCAGGGCCCTTGCTGCTCTTCGGCCTCCTCTCCTTCGCCTTCCCCGGTCCCCGCTCAGGGCGCGGCGCGGCGCTGGGGTTCGGAATGGTGGGGGGCCTTGTCTTCCTTGGGCTTCAGACACTCTTCAGCGGCGCGGCGAAGGCCGGTGAACTGCCCCCGCTCTGGGGTGTCCTCGCGCCCATGTTGCTCCTGGCGGGATTCGGGCTCCTGAGGTTGCCCCGTCTGAGGACCTGAGCGGGACGCGGAGTCAGATCCGTTCCATACTGGGAGGTCATGGGCGCTCCGACCTCCGCTCCGCGCTACCACGCGCTCCGCCGCACCGTGCAGGTGGGCCTGCTGCTCTTCTACACGCTTTGCCCCTGGCTGGGCCTGCTGCGCGTGGATATCGACGCCCGCACCATCACTTATTTCGGGACGGCCTATCCGCTCGACTGGCCCTATGTGCTGGGCCTCATCATCCCCTTCGTAGCCCTGGTGTGGGTCCTGGCGTTCCTGAGTTATCTGAAGGGCCGCGTCTTCTGCGGCTGGGGCTGCCCTTACAGCAGCGCGGTGGAACTCTTTGATGGGCTTCGCACGGTCTTCGGGAGCGGCAGGAACCGGGTGGTGGCCGCATGGATGCGCCGGTCGGCTTTGCACCGCTGGACCCTTCGCATCAGCGCTGCGCTGACTCTGGCGGCGGCACCTGTCGCCCTCGCCCTGAGCATCGCGGCCTACCTCTGGGATCCGGCCCGGATTCTCGCTCTTGTCTTCCGCACGCCCTGGGGCGCAGGCGGCTCCATCCAGACGCTCCTCCTGGCCCTCATCGCCTTCACGACCGTGGTGGGCTGGCTGGCTGGGTACTTCGTGCGCTTCGACTTCTGCCGCCTCGTCTGCATCTACGGCATGGGCCAGGCCATGGCGGCCTCCAGCGGCGATCCGAAGACCATCCTGCGTCCCCGCTACAAGCCGGAGAGCCTGGACGCCTGTGGCTCCTGCCAGGCCTGTCTCAAGGCCTGCCATCTGGACCTGGACCCGCGCGAGAAGCACCTCGTTTTCGGCGTGGCGGACGGCTGCTTCAACTGCGGCGAGTGCGTGGATGTCTGCGGCACCGTCCAGGGCCACAAGGACGCGGACTCCCTCCTGAGCTTCACAAGCCGGGGAAGGCGATGAACTCCCTGCTGGAACTCGCGCTCACGCCACTGAAGGCGCATCCCACGCTCAAAGCCGGGGACCGCATCGCCGTGGCCATGAGCGGCGGCGTTGATTCCTCCGTGGCCGCGGCGCTGCTGCATCACGCGGGCTATGAAGTCGTGGGCGTCTCGCTCCAGCTCTTCGATAAGACGGGCCAAGGTTCGGCCGAGGGCCGCTGCTGCACGCTGGATGATTTCCAGGACGCGCGGCGCGTGGCCTTCGAACTGGGCTTCCCGCACTATGTGGTGGATCACGAGGCCGCCTTCCGCGACACGGTCATCGAGCCCTTCATCGAGAGCTACCTCGCGGGCGAGACGCCCAGCCCCTGCATCCGCTGCAACCAGCACCTCAAGTTCGGCGCCCTTCTGGATCGCGCGGAGGCCATGGGCGCGGCCTTCGTCGCCACGGGCCACTACGCGCGCATCGGTTTCGAGGATGGCGCCTGGCGGATGCTCAAGGCTGCCGACCCTGCCAAGGACCAGAGCTACTACCTCTTCCACCAGACCCAGGCCACCATGGCGCGGACCCTGTTCCCGCTGGGCCATCTGCGCAAGCCCGAGGTGCGCGAGCTGGGGCGCGAGCTGGGCCTCCACCTTTCCGAGAAGGCCGAAAGCCAGGAGATCTGCTTCGTGGGCGCGCAGCGCTACGACGCGTTCATCGAGGCCTCAGGGCGCGCGCCACGAGATGCGGATGGCGAGATCCGTCACGAGGATGGCCGCATCCTGGGTCGCCACGAAGGCGCCTGGCGTTACACGGTAGGCCAACGCAAGGGCCTCGGCATCGCCCACGCCGCGCCACTTTATGTGAGCCGGCTGGATCACGCGGCCCGCACCGTCTGGGTGGCGGAGGACGAAGCGCTGGACGGGCTCGCGCTCCATGCCAAGGAATTGAGCTGGTGCGGACAGGTTCCCGCCGAACCCCTGACCTGTTCCGCACGGATCCGCGCGCGCGGCGCGGACGGTCCATGCCTCGTCACACCTCTTTCCGAAGGCCGCGCCGAGGTGCGTTTCGAAACGGCCCAGCGGGCCATCGCTCCGGGCCAGGCCGTGGTCTTCTACGAAGGTGACGCTGTGCTGGGCGGGGGCTGGATCACCCGTTGATGCGATTCGGGAAGCAAAAAAGCCCCGCCATCGCGGGGCTTTCATTTTGGAGGCGCCGATCGGAATCGAACCGATGGGTACAGGATTTGCAGTCCCGGGCCTTACCACTTGGCTACGGCGCCATCTGCTTTTCTATCATGACTCGGGCCGCTTGCGCGGCCCGAGTGTGCTGGAGCGGGTGATGGGATTTGAACCCACGACTTCAACCTTGGCAAGGTTGCACTCTACCACTGAGTTACACCCGCGCTGAACCTTGATCCTACCAAAGCGGCGGCAGAGGTCAACGGGCTTTTTTGGCGGCGCAACCAGGGCAGAGACCGTAGAGCACCAGCTGGTGGCGCGTGATGTGGAAACCCGACTGCGCGGCCATGCGCTCCAGCGCCTCGTCCAACCCGCAGCCGTCCACCTCCACCATGCGCCCGCAGGTGTCGCATTGCAGATGGTGGTGGTGGTGCGCGCTCTCGCACCGCACGAAACGCATCACCTGGTCCGCGCCGAGGATGCTTTCCGCCCAGCCCTCCTGCACGAAGCGCTCGAGGTTCCGGTAGATGGTGGGCAGGCCGGAGCGGCGTCCCTCCATCCGCTCCCAGATCTCCTCCACCGTGAGCGGCCGGTCGGAGCCCTGCAGCACGCGCAGGATGCCCTGGCGCTGAGGCGTCTGCTTGAGCCCCGCGTCGCGGAGGGAGGGGAGGTGGGAAGGACCATGCATAGCTCCAGTCTAAAAGAACCCTCTGCCCTCCGGGGGCGCATTGCCTGATGCTGAGGCCATGCCCTTCCACGCCAGAGCTTCCCGCCAGGGGCCGCCGTTCCTGCCGCTGGCCTTCCGGCTGGGGGCCAGCTTGGGTCTGGCCGCGCTCCATCTGGCGCTGCCGCCGGAAGGTCCGCTGCCCGGAGAATGGGTCTACCTGGGTTTCCTGGCAGCCGTGTTCATCGAAGGCGTCTTCGAGGCCTTCCGCAATCTGGACCGGTTCGGCGATCCCTTCGCCGTCCCGCCGAAGAACTGGATCCGCTGGAACCTCCTCCTCGACATTTCCGTGGTCCTTCTGGTGGTGGCCTTCCAGGGCGTGAACCAGGAACGGCTCTTCACCTTCTATGTGCTGCCCGTGCTCGCCTCCGCGTTCTACCTGGGCACGGTGGACATCCTCGGCGTGGCGCTGTTCACGGCTGCGGCCCATATCGTGATGGTCCTGTCCTTCGACGCGGGCTGGCTGCCCTCCTTCGGCCACACCGTGCAGGACTTGGGGCGCGATCCGGCAGACACGGCTCTCATCCTCGCCCTGGCCACGCTCCAGATCTTCGCGGCGGCGCTGGTGGTGGTGCTCCTGCGGCGCAACATCGAGCGGCTGGACGCGAGCCTCGTGGCGTCCGAAGCGGCCGTGGACGAGTTGGAGGCCCTGCACCGCCGCGTGGTGGACTCCTTGTTCTCGGGCCTCGTCACCCTCGATGCGCGGGGGCGCATCACCTCCGCCAATCCGGCGGCGGCACAGATCCTCCATGGTCCCGTGGCCATCGGCGAACCCATGGCGGCCCTCTTCCCTGGCGCCGAAGCGCTGGAAGAAGCCGTTCGGGGCACACGGCGGTTCGAGCTGCCCATGACGGCGCCGGGCGGGGAGCCGCGCATCCTGGGCGGCCAGGTGGCGCCGCTGAAGGACCCTGAGGGCAGCGCCGCCGCCCAGGGACACCTGCTCATCTTCCAGGACCTCACGGAGTTCAAGGCCATGGAGGAGCGAACCCGCGTGGCCGAGCGGCTCGCGGCCCTGGGCCATCTCAGCGCCGGTCTCGCCCACGAGCTGCGGAATCCGCTGGCCTCGATCATGGGCTGCGTGCAACTCCTCCAGGACGAGCGGCAGACGGCGGAGCTCCAGAAGCGGCTCGTGAGCATCCTGGCCCGCGAGTCCGGCCGGGTGGACGCCATCGTGAAGGACTTCCTGGATTTCGCGCGGCCCGGCGAGCCCAAGCGGGAACGGCGGTTCCTGCCTTCGGTGGCGGAAGATCTCCAGGCCAGCTGGGAGACGGATCCACGCACGGACGGGCTCGCACTCGTCATCGGGCCCGCGCCGCCGGTGTGGATCGAGACGGACCCGGTGGGTTTCCACCGCACGCTCACGAACCTCCTGAGCAACGCGCGGAAGGCCGTGGCCGGCATGCGGCGGCCGGAGGTCGGGCTGGATTTCCGCCTGGAGGGCGGACGCCTCCGCATCCTGGTCCATGACAACGGCCGCGGCATGGATGCCGAGCGCATGCGGACGCTCTTCGTACCCTTCGCCTCCGGCTTCGAGGAAGGCACCGGCTTGGGCCTCTCGCTGGTCTACCAGTTCGTCCAAGCCATGGGCTGGGAGATCAAGGTGGAATCCGCGCCGGGAAAAGGCACCAAGATCCGCCTGTTTCTTCCCGTGCTACCCGAGGCTGGCGCCGCTTCCCAGGGGCGGTAAACTTATCTCGTCTTTCAAGCATCCAAACCACAGACCCCCACTTGCGGGAGCGAAGCCGGGCCTGCCATTCTTTCGCCAGACCCCCGGCACTCAGGCGAGCCTTTTCTAGGCCTCGCCACGCGCCCGGCCTTCCTTGACAGGTTCCGGCACCGCCATGAATCGCAAGCTCATCCGTCCCAATCTGAGCGAGTTGAAGGAGAAGCTGGGCCGCTCCGGATCCAGCGGTGTGCAGGAGATCCTGACTCCGGCCCCCTCCCCCGTCAGTCCCAACGGCCTGCCGAACCCGGCCGCGGACCTGAACGCCGCCACGGCGCCGCAAGGCCTGGGCAGCCCGCGCCGACGCATCGCGCCGCCGGAGCAGACGAACGCCGAGAGCTTCTACTACCTGAAGCAGATGCAGTCGAAGACGCCCATGGTGATCGTGCTCCAGAATGACGAGCGCATCCGCGGCGTCATCGAGTGGTACGACAAGCACTGCCTCAAAGTGAACCGGCTCCGGGAGCCGAACCTGCTGGTGCCCAAGCACAACATCAAATACATGTACAAGCAGGAGGAGGAGCCCCGCGTCCGCCGGAAGCCGGGGAAGAAGGACGAGGCCGCGCCGCCCGCGGATGTCGACCTGAACCTCTACGACTGAGACCGGGTTCCGCATGCGCCGCCCCCGTCTCGCCGTCACGCTGGGCGATCCCGCAGGGATCGGCCCGGAGCTGCTGCTCAAGAGCCTCCCCACGCTGAACATGGTGGCGGAACTTGTCGTGGTGGGCGCTCGAGCGGGTGTGGAACTGTTGGAACGCCAGGGCGGCGCGCCCTTCACCTGGAGCTGGGAACCCGCCACCGGCGGGGAGTTCGGGGCCGCCTGGACCCTGCGCCGCGACGATTGGGAGGCGCACTGGGTGGATCCCGTGCCGGGACTCCAGGATGAGATCGCGCTGGGCACCGGCTCCGCGGTCTCCGGCCGTTGTTCGATAGAAGCGATCCGGCTCGGCGCGCGCTTCCTCCAGGACGGCCGCGCGGACGCGCTGGTCACCCTGCCCATCTCCAAGGCCGCGGCCCACGCGGCGGGGCATCCCTTCCCCGGCCACACGGAATACCTGCAGGCCCTCACGGGCGCGCCCAAGGTGCGCATGGCCTTCCTGGGGCCCAAGCTGCGCGTGGTGCTGCACAGCGTCCACCAGAGCCTCCGCTCCGCCATTGACGAACTGGAGGCCGGAGCCGTCGCGGACACGCTCGCCTTCTCCGCCGAGCAGCTGGGGCGCCTGGAAGGCCTTGACGAACCGCGCATCGCCCTGGCTGCGCTGAATCCCCACGCGGGCGAACAGGGCGCCTTCGGCCATGAGGAGGTCATCCTCGCGGACGCGCTGGAACTGGCGCGGCGACGCTCGGCCTATCCCGGCGCGCGCTTCAGCGGCCCCCATTCAGCCGACAGCCTCTTCCGCAGGGCGGCGGAGGGCGAGTTCGACGCGGTAGTGGCCCTCTATCACGACCAGGGCCTCATCCCCGTGAAGACGCTGGAAGGCGACAAGGCCGTGAATGTGACGCTGGGCCTGCCCTTCGTGCGCACGAGCCCGGACCACGGCACGGCCTTCGACAAGGCTGGCCGCTGGATCGCGGACGCGACCAACTTCCAAGAGGCCTGCAGCGTGGCCCTGCGGCTGGCGGGGCGATTGAAGGGACAGCGGTGGATGCCACCCGCTTGAGAGCCTTCGGCTCGGGCCCTGGGCCCGGCTATGACCCCCAAGCCGCCGTGCCCCGCACTGCGGCCCGTGTGGAGCGGGGCCGCATCCGGCATCTCCGGGCGCACCTGGAGCGGCTCATGACCAGCGCCGCCGCCAATAGCGGAGCCGCGCCCTGGGTGATGGCGGAAGCGGACGCCATCACGGAGTGGGTCGCTGCCGGTTTCCGCGAGCCCGATGAGGCGTTGCGGCTCCGCCTCCAAGGCAAGCAGCTCTGGGCCCTGCTGGAACCCCTGCCGGAAGTGCCCTCGCCCTACCGCCTGCGGTTGATGCCGCATCCGCACGAGATTCCTTCGCGGCATCCGCTGGCGCCGCATAAAGGGCTGTTGGGCGTCTGGAACGCGGCTCCGTTGAACGAAGCGAAGGCCGCAGGCGCCCATGACGCGCTTCTCTACTGGCCCGATGGCACGCTGGTGGAGACGGCCATCGCCTCCATCGCCCTGGAAGTTGATGGGGACCTCTGGTTGCCACCGCTGGAGGGCCGTGTGGCGAGCCTGGCAGAGCGCCTGGACCTCCCGGAATGGGCGGGATCGCGGAAGCTCCGCATCCAGGCCTTCAGCGCTGGGGATCTCCATCGCGGGCGCCTCTGGTGCTTCAACGCCGTGCGTGGGATTTGGCCCGGGACGCTTCTCTAGCCCAAGATGGACCTGTGTTCTTCCGCGACCTGGTCTTCCTGCTGCTGCTGCCCCTGCCTCCGTGGGTGGGCTTCCAGCTGTTCAAGCGCAAGGGCCGCGTGGGGCTCAGTTACGGCTACTTCCTCGGCGGCATCGTCTGCGTGCTGGCCCTGCCGTGGGCCGTGCTGACGGGCCTGCCCGTGCCCACGGCTCATCTGGGCGGATCGCTGCTGGGTTTCACGCTCTTCCTCCAGGCGCTGAGAGAAGGCGCCCAGGGTCTGCGCCGGCTGGCCGTGGGTCTCGGCGGCGCGACGGTCTTCATACTCGTCCTCCTTACGCTGCTCAAGCTCCCGCTGGAGAGCGTGGCCGTCTTCTGGGCCGTGGCGCTGGTCCAGGGCCTGCTGTGGCTGCTGCTCTCGGATCTCGCGTACCTGCTCACGCGCGGCCGCTGGCTCCAGACGCGCATGCCCGTTGCGGGCGCGAGCGCCATGGCGCTCGTCACGCTCGGCCTGCGTTTCATCCACACAACCCAGCCCCACGCCCACATCCTCGCGGCCGTGGTGGGCGGGATGCTGCTGGGCTTCGTGGCGCTGGAACAGCTGCTCTGGTTGCGCCAGAAAGGCACTTGGGTCGAAGGCCGCGGCGAAGGTCTCCGTTCCGCGCTCACCCTGCTTGATCAAGGCCAGCCCGTCGCCACGCCCTCGCTGAGCCTCGTTCTGGAGGCGAAGCAGCCGCTCTTCCTCATCAACGAGAAGGGCCGTTTCCTGGAAGTGAACGGCCCTTTCAGCGTGCTCGTGGGCATGCCCCGCCACACGCTGCGCGGCTATGCGGTGGAGAGCCTGCTCCAAGGCGATTCGCGCCCCGTGTGGGACGAGCTGAAGGACCAGCTCGTGCGCCAGGGCTTCGCCCGCACCCACGCCACGCTCGTGGGGAAGGACGGCACCTTCGAAGATGTGGAGCTCGAAGCCGTCGGGTTCGACTCCAATCTCGCCCTCGTGTGGGTCTCGGAGGCCGCGACCGGCGCGCTGGCTGTGCGGGGCGAGGCCGGTTGCGCCGTCCTCAGCGGCGGCATGGACGCCGGATCCTCGCAGGCGTTGGTGAACGCCCTCGGCACCATCATCCCCACTGCGGACCAGATCATCGCGGAAGCCGGCACCGAGCCCGTGCGCGAACTGGGCCGCCTTGTCCTGAGGGCCGCCCAGCGCCTGCGCCCCCTCGCCACGCTGGGAGACCCGGCCACCGGGATCCTCGATTCCCTGGCGGCCATGGAGGCGTTGAAACCCTACCTCCAGCGCACCTTGCCGCCGGAAGTGGAATTCCGCCACCGCACCGCGCTCATGCCCCTGCCCGTCTCGGAGGAGGACCTCCAGCGCGTGGCCACCCATCTCGTCATGCACGGCCGCCAGGCGCTGCGGAGCGGCTCCGTCACGCTGCTGATGGAAAAGGCCACCATCGGTGGCCGGGCCTGGGCCCTGTGGCGGATCGAGGTGGCAGGCGAATTGGACAGCCCGCCCGTCGAAGTGATGGGCCTGGCCTGGCTGCTCCAGTCCGTGCGCCAGGCCAGGGGCATGTTGGAATGCGCCCGCGACATCCACGGCGGTCTCTGGCCGAAAGTCTATCTGCCGGTGGATGCGCCACCTGCGCCTGCGCTGCCACGGCCCCTGCTGGACCAGACCATCTGGGTCATGGATCGCGATCCCCTGGTGCGCGAGGCGCTCACGGTCCTCATCCGCCAGGAGGGCGGCAGCGTGGAGAGCTTCGGCACGCTGCGGGAGCTGCTGAAGCGCAGCCGGGACGCCGCCCCCCCCTCGCTGCTCGTGCTGGAGCGCCAGCCTCAGTTGGAACGCTTCCAATCCGCTCTCCGCAAGTTGTCGCGGAACCCCTTGCCCGCTTTAGTCCTGGGCAGCGGCCAGGCCCTGCCGCTGGATCCCTCAGCCTTCGGCATCCATCAGGTGGGATTCCTGGACAAGCCCTTCCCTAGCCAGGACTTCATCCAATCCCTTCTGGCCCTGCTCCAGCACCCCGCACCTGTGGGAAGCTGAGGCCATGAAAACCATCGCGGTGATCCTGGCGGCGGGGCTCGGCACCCGCATGAAGTCGAGCCTCCCCAAGGTGCTGCACCCGGTGCTCGGCGATCCTTCGCTGCTCTGGGTGCTGCGCGGCCTTCCCGAAGGCATCGACCACGCGCTGGTAGTGGTCCACCACGGCAAGGCCGAGGTCGCCGCCGCCATGTTCGGCTGGCATGAGGAGAACCTCATCCGTGTCCAGCCCCAGCCCGTGGACCAGGGCCAGCCCCTGGGCACCGGCCACGCGCTCCAAGCCTGCGCCGCCACGCTGGACCGCCTCGGCGCGGACCGCGTCCTGATCCTTTCCGGCGATGTGCCCCTCACACAGCAGCAGACGCTCACGGAACTTGCGGCTCACGACGCGGCCATCCTGGCCATGGATCTGGACCAGCCTGGCGCCTACGGCCGCGTGGTCCAGCATGAGGACGGCCGCCTCGCGGGCCTCGTCGAATTCAAGGACGCCAGCGAGGCGCAGCGGGATGTGCGGCGCGTGAATGGCGGCGTCTATGCCCTGCCCTGGACGCCGTTGAAGGAAGCTCTAGCGGGGCTGAAGAACGACAACGCCCAGGGCGAGTACTACCTTACGGACGCCGTGGCCGCGGTGGCCGCCGCGGTGCCTGTGGCCGTGCAGGTGGCGGACCCGGCGGAACTTCTGGGCATGAACTCCCGCGCGGACCAGGCGCTGCTCCAGTCCATCGCCCGGGACCGCGTCAATGCCGGTTGGATGGCCGAAGGCGTCACATTCCTGGATCCCGCTAGCGCGCTCATCAGCCCTCGGGCCAAGCTGGGCAAGGACACGGTGGTGGAGCCTCTGGTCCGTGTGGATGGCGCCTGCCTCATCGGCGAGGGCTGCTTGCTGGGCCAGGGCTCCATTCTCACCGCCGCCGTGGTGGAGGACAGAGCTGAAATCCGCGCCTACTGCGTCATCGAGGACGCCCGCATCGGCCTCGGCGCGGTGGTGGGCCCCTTCGCCCGCCTGCGGGAAGGCACGGACCTTGCGCCCGGCGTCCATGTCGGCAACTTCGTGGAGACGAAGAAGGCCCGCTTGGGCCGCGGCGCCAAGGCGAACCACCTCTCCTACCTGGGCGATACGGAGATCGGCGAGGAGACCAACATCGGCGCGGGCGTCATCACCTGCAACTACGACGGGTTCGCCAAGCACAGGACCGTCATCGGCAAGCGCGCCTTCATCGGCAGCGACACCCAGCTGGTGGCTCCCGTGAAGGTGGGCGATGGCGCCATCGTGGCCGCGGGCACCACGGTGATCCAGGATGTGCCCGCGGACGCCCTGGCCCTGTCGCGGGCCTCCCAGGTGAACAAGGAAGGCGGCGCCACGAGGCAGCGGGAGAAGCGCAAGGCCTGATAGAATGACGCTTTGCGGATTTTCAAAGTGCTGACCGCCCTACTAGACCGGACCGGCCTCTGGGTTCTGCGGGCCCTGGAGCAGATCGGCGACTTCACCGTCCTCGGCGGGCGCACTTTCCGCGCTGTCTTCAAGCGCCCCTTTGACGGCGCCAACCTCATGCGCCAGTACCTGGCGGTGGGCGTGAATTCCGTCCCGGTCGTGTTGATGACTTCGCTCGCGGTATCCATGGTCTTCGGCGCCCAGCTGCATTTCGGATTCAAGCAGTTCCAGGCCGAAGGGCTCGCGGCCCAGGTCCTGGGAATCGCCATCGTCCGCGAATTGGCGCCCGTCATCACCGGCCTCATGCTCGCGGGCCGCGTGGGTTCGGCCATGGCCGCGGAGCTGGGCACCATGCAGGTGACGGAGCAGGTGGACGCGCTGGAATGCCTGGCCACCGATCCCGTGCAATTCCTCTTCGTCCCGCGGATGCTGGCTGGCGCCGTCATGCTGCCACTGCTCACGGGCCTCTCCATCTATGTGGGCTACTGGGGCGGGCACCTGCTTCTGGTCAGTGTGGAGGGCTACTCCGCCATCGCCTACTCCCAGGAGTTCTACAAGCTGGTCCAGGGCCGCGACCTGATCATCGCGCTCACAAAGGCGCTCGTTTTCGGACTCATCATCTCTCTCGTGGGCTGCTGGAAGGGCTACCGGACATTCGGCGGCGCGGAGGGCGTGGGCAACGCGCCCACCTCAAGCGTCGTGACCAGCTATGTCTGGATCCTCGTGGCTGACTTCCTCCTCACGATGATGTTGCTGGTGTAGACGACATGGCATTGATCGAAGTCGTCAACCTCTCCAAGGCCTTCGGACCCAAGGTCGTGCTCAGCAATGTGAACCTCCAGGTTGAGGAGGGCGAAAGCCTCGTCGTCCTCGGTGGCTCCGGAACCGGCAAGACCGTGCTGCTCCGGAACATCATGGGCCTCCTCACGCCTGACAGCGGCCATGTGACCGTGGGCGGCAAGGTCATCCACGACCTGGACCGGGAAGGGCTCTTCGAGGTCCGCAAGCAGATCGGCATGTGCTTCCAGATGGCCGCGCTCTTCGACTCCATGACCGTCTTCGAGAATGTGGCCTTCTCCCTGCACCGGCATACCGCCATGAGCCAGGACGAGATCAACGCGCGAGTGGACGAGTGCCTCGCCATGGTGGGCATGAAGGGCACCGACAAACTCAAGCCCGCGGAGCTGTCGGGCGGCATGAAGCGCCGGGTGGGCTTCGCCCGGGCCATCGCGCTGAAACCGAAGATCCTGCTCTTCGACGAGCCCACCACGGGCCTCGATCCGGTGATGACGGATGTGATCGGGCGCGTGATCCTGGACCTCAAGCACGAGCTCGGCGTCACCACCATCACCATCACCCACGACCTCAAATCGGCCTTCGAGATCGCAGACCGCATCGCCCTGCTCTTCCGGGGCGAATGCCTGGCGGTCCAGAAACCGGATGAGTTCAAGGTGAACCCTCATCCCGTGATCCAGCAGTTCCTCCGCGGAGACGCGGACGGCCCCTTCCTCCAGGACCCGCCGCCGCCGAAGCGCTACGCCAAGGACATGACGCCATGAAACTCGAGACCAAAGTCGGGGCCTTTTTCGTCGGAGCCGTCGTCGTCATCGGCTTCCTCGCCATGCAGATGGAGAAGCTCCAGCTGGGCGGCAACGGCGGCGCCCGGGAGGGCTACACCGTGTTCGACCAGGTGGCGGGCCTCAACCCCCAGGCGCCCGTGCGCGTGGCGGGCGTGAAGGTGGGCGAGGTCAAACGCATCATCCTGGACCGCGGCCGCGCGAAGGTCGTCATCACACTCGACTCCAACCTGCCGGTCCACAGCGATGCCACGGCCACTCTCAGTTCCATCGGCATCCTGGGCGAGAAGTATGTGGACCTGAATCCCGGCAAGGACGACGACACGATCTTCAACCTGGACCAGCCCATCCCCTCCAAGTCGGGCGCCAGCCTGGACCAGCTCATGGAGACGCTCGCGGACATCGGCAAGGATGTGAAGGGCGTCACTTACGCGCTGAACAAGAGCATCGGCGGGGAGGAGGGCCGGGCGAAGCTGGATGAGATCGTGGACAACATCCGCCAGCTCACGGCTGAGTTCCGCGCCATGGCGCAGGAGAACCACGAGGGCATCAACCAGACCGTGGCCAATGTCCAGGCCATGACCGGCGACCTGCGGGACCGCCTGCCGGAGCTGGCGCAGCGCTTCGATGATCTCGGCAAGCACCTGGACCAGATGGTCCAGGAGAACCGGCCCGAGTTGAAGGGCACGCTCGAAGATGTCCACAAGCTGGCGCAGAACTTCGAGGGCACCGCGTCGAACCTGCGGGAGATGACGGACCGCATCAACCGCGGCGAGGGCACGGTGGGCAAGCTCCTCAACGACGACACCACCGTGAAGAAGTTGAACCAGACCCTCGACTCGGTGAACGACGCGCTCGGTGGATTCAAGAAGCTGGACATGCGCCTCGACCTTGGCGCGGCCCAGTGGACCAAGCGCCACGACAGCGCCACCTACTTCAATATCGAGCTCGCCCCCCGCGAGGACTACTGGTACGCCATCCAGCTGGCCTCCACGCCGGACGGCAAGATTCACGACGAGACTCGCACCGTCACCAAGATCGATCCCGTCACCGGCCTGCCTGTCAGTGTCCTGGAGAACAACCGCTATGTGACGACGGAGCAGACTTTCAGTTTCGGAGCGCAGTTCGCCAAGCGCTGGGGCCCCGCCGTGTTCAGCGCGGGCATCGTGCAGGGCAAGGGCGGCGGCGGCGTGGAGCTGCGCGGCATGGAGGATAAGCTGCGCCTGGGAGTCCTCGCCTATGACTTCAGCAAGACGCCCGAGAAGCCCAACGCCCGTGTGCGCCTCACCGGCAGCTGGCAGTTCTGGAAGGGCGCCTATGTGCAGGCCGGCGTCCAGGACATGGCCAACAAGGATCTCCGCACCTTCTTCGTGGGCGGCGGCCTGCGTTGGAAGGACGAGGACCTGAAAAAGCTCATCGGCCTCGCCGCCGCGGGGAAGTAGACTGGAACTGATGGCCGCAACCCTGCCCCGCGACGCCTACCGTCCCTTCCTCTGGGTGCGGCGTGGTCTGCCTCTGGCGGGGTTCGGAATGGCGCTCATCGCGGCGGCACTCCATCCCGCCGGACTCGGCTGGTGGCTGCTCGCGGCGGCGGCTTGCCTCGCCGTGGCCTGGCCCACTTTCCAGAGGCGTCAAAGCTACCTGCGCCACCGGGTCGCCATCATGCGCTGGGACGGCCTCTGGACTAAGGCCTTCCGCCCCCTCGCCCGCTGGATGGGCAAGGAGGACGAATGGATCCTCTCCTTCGTGGCCTGGAACAACTTCCGCGTGCGGGAAGTCTTCGAATCCCGCCGAGCGTCCAAGCCTCTCGTGCTATTGCCCCACTGCATCCAGATGGCCAAGTGCGCCGCGCCCATCCTCACGAGCATGGACAAGTGCCACCAGTGCGGCCTCTGCCCCGTGGGCGATGTGCTGGAATCCACCCTTGAGAAGCTCTGGGACGCGCGCATCACCAATCGCAGCCACAAGGCCTACCGCGAGGCCCGGGCTTTCCGCCCCGACCTCATCGTGGCCGTGTCCTGCACGGACCGGCTGCTGAAAGGCCTCACGAAGCTGCCGGAGGTTCCGGCCTACGCCATCCCGCTGCACCTGCCCCACGGCATGTGCGTGGATACCGAATTCAGCGTGCCCCACCTTGTGGCCGCCATGGACACGCTGGTGGAGTCCAAGGCCAGCGCGGACATCCTGCCGCTGCGCACGAGCGTCTCCGCTTGAAAGCCCTCGTCTTCGAGAAGTTCGGCGGGCCGGAGGTCCTCGGATTGAAGGAGGTCCCGGATCCCGTTCCCGGGCCTGGCGAAGCGCTCATCCGCACGAAAGCCATCGGCCTCAACTTCGCGGATGTCTACCGGCGCAAGGGCAACTACCACCTCAAGGGCGCGCCGCCCTGGATCGCGGGCTATGAGGCCGCAGGCGAAGTGGTGGCCGTGAACGGCGCTTCGACCCTGAAGCCCGGCGACCGCGTGGCATTCGCCGACAGTCCTTTCGCCAACGCGGAGCTGGTGGCGGTGCCTGTCGAGAAGCTCATTCCGCTGCCGGATGACATCAGTTTCGAGACGGCCGCGGCCCTGCTGCTGCAAGGACTCACGGCTCAGTACCTGGTCCGCGACAGCCACGCTGTCAAATCCGGTGAGACGGTCCTCGTCCACGCGGCCGCGGGCGGTGTGGGGCTCCTGCTGGTCCAGATGGCGAAGCGCCTGGGCGCCCGCGTCATCGGCCTTGTCTCCACGGAGGCCAAAGCCCAGGCCGCCCGCGAGGCGGGCGCCGATGAGGTGCTGCTCTCCAGCGGCGATTGGGGTTCCGCCGCGAAGGGCGCCGATGTGGCCTACGACAGCATCGGCTCTACGCTTCAACAAAGCTTTGAGACCGTCCGCACTGGCGGCCATGTGGTCTTCTACGGCATGGCGGGCGGGGATCCGCCCCCCGTGGATCCCCGCATGCTCATGGACACGAGTAAGACCCTCACGGGTGGCGACCTCTGGAATGTGCTTACCACGCGCGATGAACGCGTCCAACGAGCCTCCGAACTCTTCACCTGGGTGCGTGAAGGCTCGCTGAAGGTCCACATCGCCACGAAATTCCCTCTCGCCGATGGCGCGAAGGCCCATGCCTTCCTGGAAAGCCGGGCCAGCTCCGGCAAGGTGCTGCTGATCCCATGAGCGCGCGCGCCCTCCTCGAACGGTCCATCGGCGAATCAGCCTCGGCCTACCTGCTCCATCTGCGTCCCGCCGAGTGGCCCATCATGACGGCCCACTTCCTCCTAGGCACCTTCCTGGCCATCGGCTGGCCCTGGCCTTGGGGCTGGACGCTGCTGGCCTGGTTCCTCTTCGTCGTCGCGATGAACGGCGGCACGCTGGCGCTGAACAGCGCCTTCGACAACGACGAAGGCGACATCGGCTACCTGAAGAACCCGCCGCCGCCACCCAAGCGTCTCGCTGCCTTCGGTTACGCGCTGTTGGGCGTCTCCCTCATCGGCAGCATGGCCTTCATGAAGATCAAGCCCGGCGGCCACTACTTCTTCGAGATCATGATGACCTGCGTGCTGATGAGCGTGCTGTATTCCGTGCCGCCCATCCGCCTCAAGGCGCGCGCCGGCTGGGACCTGCTCATCAACTGCCTGGGCTTCGGTTTCTTCACGCCCATGGCAGGCTGGGTGTTCACCGGCCGCGGGTTGGAACGGGGTCTCGTGGATCTCTGCGTGGGCTTCTTCTTTCTCTTCGCGGCCCTCTATCCGCTCACGCAGATCTACCAGGTGGCGGAGGACACGAAGCGCGGCGATCAGACGCTCGTCATCCGCATGGGGGTGGTGAGGAGCCTCACCTATGCCATCTTCGCGGCCATCGTGGCCCACCTCTGGTTTGCCCAGGCCGCCCTGCACGCGGGCCGGAACCCGGCCTTCCTCGTCATCAGCCTCGTGGCCTGGCTCGGCATCCTCATCCCCTGGCGGATGCGCCACGCCCGAATGAGCGATCCCGAGCACGAGCGCGGCATGTACCGCGCCCTCGCAGCCTGGGCCGTCACGGACATGAGCGTGCTGATCTTGCTGTGGCCGAAGCACGGATAGAAGACCGGCATCCCCGGAGGAATTCCCTTAGGCGCCTGGAGGGTCGGTCTAGAACCGGATTCCTCCGCAGATTCCAACCTGACTCTTGGCCGCAAGCGCTTTCAAGAGGTCCTCGTTGGAGGAGCCGCTGCCATAGTCCTGTTTCTTGAGAGGCATCGCCCATTCCAGCCCGATGAAAGGCGTTCCAGCAGCTGTGGAGAAAGAGTGACTCAGTGCAAGGCGGGCCCAGGGACGACCATATGTGGCTTTCGTCGGGCCGCTTGTTGGATAGAGACCATTTGGACTGATATCTAGGGTTTCGGACCTGTATTCCACTCCGCCCCCCACCTCAATGGGTGTCTTGGAGGTGATGGCCGCCCCAATCCCCCAGTATCCCTGCCTTAGTGTGGCATCCGCGCTCGGATATCCGAGTTCGGAAACATGGACCGTTGTTTCGGACCTGGGCTGGATGGCTCCCACCAGCTGGAGCCGGAAGAAGGCGGTGTCATGAATCGAAACGCCGATCCTTACCTGGGGGATGGTCTTTGAATCGATCTTGAAGGTCGGATCGAATTTGGAAGTAGCGGGTTCCTGGTACGCCTGATGGGAAAGGCCCAGGTCGATCTCATAGGACTGAGCGAATAGTGAACCTGTGACCAGAATCATCAAAAGGGCGCGCTTCATTGAAGTCACCTGGGTCTCTGAATCCAATTGTTCAGCCGGAGGAGCTGGCACGACAAGAGGTAAAGACGCGAATGGACCTTGCCGGGGATCGAATTGTCAGGACTGACACTTGGATCAGCGGACAGGGAGGCGCGGTCCCAAGGCTGCCGCTAGAGAAGGAACCTCCGCCAGTTCCTTCACCAGCGCAGACCCGATCACGGGCGTGGCGCCCATCTTCCGCACAGCGTCCAGGCTGGCGGGGTCGCTGAAGCCAAAGCCTACGGCGAGCGGGCGGTTCGTGATCTGCTTAAGTGCGGCCATGCGAGCGGCCACGGCCTCCAGGTCCGTGGCGCCCTGCCCTGTCACGCCCAGGCGCGCGACCACGTAGGCGAAGCGCTGAGCGAAAGGATGGGCCTTGCCGGGATCCGGACGCTCCCCCAACAGCGCCTTGGCACGAGTCAGATCCGTGGTGGGCGCGAGCAGGGGCACGATGGGATAGCCTGCGGCGCGCAGGGCGGTCTCGAACTGAGGTTCTTCGCCGAAGGGGAGGTCCACCACTAGCAGCGCCTTCACGGGCGTGGGCCGCAATAGGTTGATGAGCCTCTCCGTTCCCAGCTGGAGAAGCGGGTTCAGGTAGGTGAAGAGGACGAGGTCCGGTGACTCCTGGAAGCCCGCCAACTTCTCCAGCATGCGGCGAGGCGTGACGCCCCGCGCGATGGCACGCTGAGCGGCGGCCTGGAGCAGGGGGCCATCGGCGATGGGATCGGAGTGCGGCAGGCCGATCTCCAGCGTCTCGATGCCGATGGCCTTCGCCTCGGCCAGCAGGGACGGCAGTGCCTCCAGCGAAGGATCGCCAGCCATGAGAAAGGGCAGCAACGGATTCATTCAGATCCCCAATCGAGCCTGGTAGGTGGAGATGTCCTTGTCGCCGCGGCCGGAGAGGCCGAGCAGCACGGTGCCCACGCCCTCCTTCACCAGGCGGGACAGCATGGCGAGGGCGTGGCTGGATTCGAGGGCAGGCAGGATGCCTTCGAGGCGGCAGAGCAACTGCGCGCCATCCATTGCTTGGTCATCACTTGCGCGCCACACTTCGACCTTCTGATCGGCGGCCAACCCCGCCAATTCGGGACCCAGAGCCGGGTAGTCGAGACCGGCGCTGATCGAGGCCGTCTCCGCCGTGCGGCCTTCGGCGTCCTGCAACAGCAGCGTCTTGCAGCCGTGGAGGACGCCGGGACGGCCGCTGGAAAGGCGCGCCGCGTGTTCGCCCAGGCCATCGCCATGACCCCCGGCCTCCACTGTGATCCGGCGCAAGGGATCGTTCAGGAAGGGCAGCAACAGGCCCAGTCCGTTACTGCCGCCGCCCGCGCAGGCGATGACCGCTTCCGGCAGTGAGCCGGCCTGCTCCAGCGCCTGGGTCCGCGCCTCCTCGCCGATGACGGTCTGGAAGGTGCGCACCATCGTGGGATACGGATGCGGACCCAGAGCGGAGCCAAGGATGTAGTGGGCGCTATCGCAGCGTCCGGCCCAGGCCCGGAGCGCTTCGTTGACAGCCTCCTTCAGCGTGCCCTGCCCGCTTGCCACCGGCACGATCTCCGCGCCGAAGAGCCGCATGCGGGCCACATTCGGCGCCTGCCGCGCCATGTCGGTCACGCCCATGTAGACCGTGCACTTCAGCCCCAGGCGCGCGCAGGCCGCGGCCGAGGCCACACCGTGCTGGCCCGCGCCCGTCTCAGCGATGATCTCGCCCTTCCCCATGCGCCTCGCCAGGAGAGCCTGGGCGAGCGCGTTGTTGATCTTGTGGGCGCCGGTGTGGGAGAGATCCTCGCGCTTGAGGAAGACAGCCTTCAATCCGAGCTGCGCCGCCAGCCGCGGCGCGGGGGTGAGCGGCGTCGGACGGCCCACGAAGGCGCGAAGCTCGGCTTTCAATTCCGTCTCAAAAAGAGGATCAGCCAGGGCTTCGCGGAAGGCGGCCTCCAGCTCCATGAGCGGGGTCATGAGCGTCTCGGGCGCATAGCAGCCGCCGTAGCCGGCGGAACCGAAGCGCGTCGGAAGTTCAAAGGTGGAGGGCATGGGCGTTCTCCAGGAAAGCGGCGACTTTGAGCGGATCCTTGCGGCCCGGCGTGGCTTCGAGGCGGCTGGCGGCATCCACGCCGCGGAGGAACCGCTTGGTGTCGAGAGGCAGGGAACCGAGGCGCTGTTGGAGCGTGGAACCGTCCAGTCCCCCAGCCAGTAGGAAGGGTCCGGGCGGCGGATGCAGAGCGCCGTGGCCCTTCCCCGATCCGCCTGGCACGCCTGTGATGGCGGGGCTCGGCTCCCAGAGGTAGAGGTCCGCCGCGACGGGTTCCTGATCCGGCTCATCAGGCCAGGGCAACAGCACCAAGAGCCCTGCTGCCTGGATCTCTTCCGCCACCCGCGCCCGCGCCCCGCCTGCGTGGGGCTGGATCCATCCGAGCCCCGCCGCCTTCGCCTGCTCGATCATGGGCGCCGCGTCCTGGCCCACCCGGACGAGCACGCCCTTCCCGTCCGTTCCCGCGCTTGCGGCGGTGATGTCCGCGCAGTGGCGGGGACTGGGCGGATGGTGGATGAAGCCCACCAGATCGGCACCCGCCTCAAGCGCGAAGCGGGCATCCTCCGCGCAGGTGAGGCCGCAGATCTTCGCGATGAGCTTCACGAGGCCTCCTGTTGATGGAGCGCGGCGAAGATCCGCCGCAGGAAAGCCGCAGGATCCACGCTGCGCATGAGCGCCTCGCCGATGAGCGCGGCGTCGAAGCCCGCCCGGAAAGCGGCCACAGCGTCTTCGGGCGTGGCCAGCCCCGATTCGCGAACGAGCACCGCATCCGGGAAGGCCGCCCGCAGCGGGCCCGCGTCCGGCGCGCCCAGGGTGAAGGTGGCCAGGTCCCGGGCGTTGATGCCCACGATGGCGGCGGAGGAGCCCTGAGCGAAAGGCACTTCCGTCAGGTCGTGCAACTCCACCAGCGGTTCCAGCCCCCGCACCCGTGCGGCATCCGCGAAGGCGGCCGTGTGCCCCCTCAGCACCCGTGCGATGAGAAGGACTGCTTCCGCGCCGCAGGAGGCCGCTTCGTCTAGGTGCGCCGCCGAAATGACGAAGCCCTTGTAGAGGCGCGGAAGGCCGAAAACGCCAGCCGCTTCCACATCCTCGGTGGAGCCCAGGAAGAACGCGGGTTCGGCCAGGATCGACACGCAGGCCGCGCCGCCTTCCTTATAGGCCGCGATCTGGGAATCAAGAGCCGTGCCGAGAGCGAAAGGCCCCAGGGAAGGCGAACCCTGCTTGTACTCCGCGATGATGGCGCCCCCGCGGTGGGCGCGGGCTTGACGCAGGGCGTGTTCGAAGGTTCCCGCGGCGTGGCGATGCGGGGGATGGGGCGTGAGCGCCATGCGCTCCAGCCGGTGCAGCTCCGCGTGCAGCACTTTGGACAGGTGCGAGCTGGGGGGCAGCCGCGCGTCACGGACAATGGACTGGGCATCCGGCAAGGCGCTCATGCCTTCACCTCCGCGACGGGCAAGGGGAAGACGAAACCCGCGGCCAACACCTCACGGCTCTCCTTGAAGGCGCCGGGCAGGCTCTCCAATGGCAGGCCGCGGTGGAGCAGCAGGCCCAGGCCCGCCTGCAGCGCGACGCCATCAGCTACAGCGGGTCGGAAAGCGTGATCGCTTTCGCCACAGCCCAACGCGTGGGCCACAACCAGCGCCTCTGCGCGATCCGCGACGCCGAGGGCATCGCGTTCCGGCAGGGGCACCCCGATGTCGCGGGGCACAAGCACCTGAGGCGGCATCGCGCGGCCTTCACGGACCTCGACCACGGTAGTGGGCCCTTCGGTGGAAGCCTCATCCAGGCCGCGGCCTTGGGCGCTCTTGCCATGGATGACGAAGGCGCGGCGGAGGCCCTGCCTGGCCAGGGCTTCGGACATGGGCGCCACGAGATCCTCGCGGGCCACGCCCAGCAATTGGAAATCGGGCCGCGCGGGATTCAGCAGGGGCCCCAGCAGGTTGAAGATGGTGGGCACGCCGAGGCGTTTGCGGATCTCCTTCAGGCGACCTAGGAGCGGGTGGTAGGCGGGCGCGAAGAGGAAGGCGAAGCGGTGCGTTTCGAGATCGCGGTGCAATTGTCCGGGTGTGCGGGTCAAGTCATAGCCGAGACCCTCCAACAGATCCGCGCTACCACAAACGGAAGTAGCCGCGCGGTTGCCGTGCTTCACGATGGGCACCTCCATATGCGCCAACAGCAGCGCCGCGAGAGTGCTGAGGTTCGCCGTCCCTGCGCCATCGCCCCCAGTGCCGCAGGTGTCCAGCACTTGGACGGGCGCTTTCGGGAAGGGCTCGGCCACTTCCAGTAACGCTTCAGCGAAGGCATGCAGCTCATGGGCTTCAGGCGCCCGCTGGGCCAGCAACGCCAGGCAGGCGCCTACCAGCAGCGCATCCGTGTCCTGGTCGATGAACATGCGCATGAGCTCTTTGGCCGTGGCCTCCGGGAGCGGGCGGATGGGATTGTGCGTCGTGAGGAGCGTCATCGGGAAACACCTGCGAGTTTCAGGAAATTGGCGAGCAACGAAGGGCCATCGGGAGTGAGGATGCTTTCGGGATGGAATTGCACGCCCCATCGCGGAAACGAGCGGTGGGCGATGGCCATGACCTCGCCGCCCTCCGACCACGCCGTCACGGACCAGCAGTCCGGCAGCGAAGCCGCGTCCGCGATGAGGCTGTGATAGCGGCCCACGGGAAGGCCTTGCGGCAAACCCTCGAAGAGGCCCGTGCCCTCGTGGCGCAGGGGGGTGGCCTCGCCGTGCAGCGGTTCCTTCGCGTGCGTCACGCGCCCGCCGCTGGCGGCCACCAGCGCCTGGTGGCCGAGGCAGACACCCAGCACAGGAATGCGCGTGGATGACGAGGCTATGGCCATGTGGCCGGGGCTCTGGGTGGGATGGCCCGGCCCCGGCGAGAGGACGATGGCCGAGGGGTTGCGGGCCTCCGCGTCCGCAAGGGTGATGGCGTCGTGGCGCACGACTTCCACCGGCGCGCCAAGACTTTCAAAAGCCTGCACGAGGTTGTAGGTGAAGCTATCCAGGGCATCAATGAGCAGGATCACTGGATCACCTCATGCTCGAACAGCGCGCTCAGGTCCACATCTAGCGCGGCTGCGGGTGCGCCCATCTTGTGCAGCGTCTCTCGGTACTCCTTTGATGGATCCGAGGCCCGGACCACGCCCGCGCCAGCCTGAAGATAAGCGTCGCCGCCGCTGTAGACAACCGTCCGGAGGATGAGGGCCGTGTCCAGGCTGCCATCCGCCGCCAGACGCAGCAGCGCGCCGCCGTAAGGGCCGCGCTGGTCGCCTTCCAGCTCCGCGATGCGCTGGGCCGCGCGGATCTTGGGCGCGCCGCTCACCGTGCCCGCGGGGAAGCAGGCCGCCAGCACATCCAGCGCGTCGAGGCCCGGGCGCAGGCGGCCCTTCACCGTCGTCGTGAGATGCAGAACATGGCTCGTGCGCTGGAGGGCCAGCGGCTTCTCCACGCGCACACCGCCAGGAACGGAGATGCGACCTAGGTCGTTGCGGGCGAGATCCACGAGCATCTGGTGCTCCGCCAGCTCCTTCGCGTCCGATCGCAGCGCCTCGAAGCGGGCGGCATCCTCGACCTCATCTGAACCGCGAGGCACCGTGCCCGCGATAGGCAGCGTCTCGGCCTCGCCATCCGCCACGCGCACGAGCATCTCGGGCGAAGCGCCCGCCAGAGCGAACCCCTCCCACTCCAGCAGGAAGCCGTATGGGCTCGGGTTGAGGCGGCGCATGCGGCGGTAGGCCGTGAGCGAAGAAGGCGGCCGCCGCACACGGATACGCTGGCTGGGCACGAGCTGGTAGACATCGCCGTCGTGGATGAGGTCCTGCGCATGCCGGACAAAGGCCTCGTAGGCACCCCGGGACAGCAGCGGCTCCGCGACGGGGTCACCGGTCTTGTCGAGCGGGATCACGGGCGCCTTCAAAGCTTCACGCAAAGCGCAGAGGCGTGCGGTGGCCGTCTCTCCGGATGACGCCCGCACTTGCAGTTCCGCAACCTGATGCAGGTGATCGAAGACAAGGGCCGCGTCGAAACGGCGCATCCAGACTGTGGGAAGGCCCAGGCTGTTCCGGGCCGGGAGCGCGAGCGTAGGCTCCTGCGCGCCCAGGGCCTCAAAGCCCACATAGCCTGCGCAGCCGACACCGATGGGCATGGTGTCGCGGCCTTCGGGCAGCTCGGTGTCAGGCGCGAGTTCGCCCCGCGCCGTCTCGACGGGACCGGCCAGGGCACGGAGCGCCTCCACCCAGCCGTGGCCCGGCGGATCGAGACGGAGCTCGCCTTCGCCCTGCAGGAGCACGAAGCTGTGGCGGCCCACATGCTCGCCCTGGTCAGCGGATTCCAGAAGCAGACTCGCCCCCTCCGCCCTTAAGGCGAGGTAAGCGGAGAGCGGCGTGAGGAGGTCGGCGGGAAGCCGGTGGCGGAGCAGCATTGGGAATCCAAAAAATAAAAAACCCGGTCGCGGGACCGGGCTCGGATGGGGGTTCGGCTGAACGGTGTCTAGCTGCCGAGAGTGCCCTCCGAGCCCGCATGCCACCACCAGAAACCCATCGGCTGGGTTTCGCGGAGCGAGAGGGAACGGAAGGTCTTCATGAAGCTCCCATCAGAACCGGAGGAATGCACCTCTGTCAACAGGCTTTCATCGCCTGAGACGCAGCATGGCCGGGTCCAGGGACGGCGCGGGAATGAGGGGCAGCGCGTCGTCCACGACCCCGAAGCGGCGCCCCTCCGCCCAGTCCTGCCGTGCCTGCAGCATCTCTTCAGGTGCGCGAGCCACGAAGTTCCACCACATGAGGATGGGCTCCGGAAACGGCGCGCCGCCCAGGAGCATGACCCGCGACCCCCGCTCCATGCGGAGTTCCAGGAAGGCTTCGCCCGGCGGCAGGGTGTAGATGACGCCGATCTCCACTGGCAACTCGCCGATGGCCGCGCGGCCCCACATGAGGGCCACCGCGTGCTCGAAGGCCGGATCCAGCGGAATCCTGGAGACGCCATCCCGGTCCGCCACCAGCTCGGCGCCCATCATGGACGAGAAGGTGCGCGCGGGCGATGCCGCCTCTCCCAGCGAACCCATCAACACCGTGGCCCGGAGGTCGTCGAACCCGGCCTGGGGCAGCTCCGCGATGTGTTCAAAAGCCGGAGCGCCATGCCGGGCGGATTCAGGCAGGGCCACCCACAGCTGCACACCATGAAGGCGCGGGCCATGGGAGCTGGGCGTCTCCTCCGAATGGGCGATGCCTCGGGCGGAGGTCATGAGGTTCAGCTGACCTGGCCTGATGAGCTGCTCGGAGCCGAGGCTGTCGTGGTGCAGCACTTCGCCTTCGAAAAGCCACGAGACAGTCTGGAGGCCGATGTGGGGATGGGGCCCCAGGGCCATCCCTGGCCCCTGCACATTGTCCGGGCCGTAGTGGTCCATGAAGCACCAGGGCCCCACGAGGCGCCGTCCCCGCGTTGGCAATAGGCGCCGGACGGCCGTGCCCTCGCCCAGATCCGCCTTCCGCCCCGGAATGCCCTGGATGGCCATGCGAGCCCCTTGGAAGTCCAGGCGCACTCTACCAGCGCCCTGTGTTTTGATGTAGGCAGGTATCCCATGACCGACTTATCCCACCGACCCTCTTCCATCCTCGACGAGCCCGGCCTCGGGCCCCGCGGTCCCTGGAGCTTCCTGAAGGAGGCCGCCCCGGGAGGCTTCAACGATTCAGGGAAGTGGCTCCTCACCGGCTGGCTTCTGCTGGCGGTGGTGCCCGCCTTCTTCTGGGCCACCTACCTCATGTCCCATACCCAGGTGGGCAACGGCTGCTCCGCCCTGCCCGCCCACTGGGGCGAACAGCTGAACGCCAAAGACATGGTGGAGCTCTTCGACCGCGGAGAAGTCCACGGCGGGGTCGGCTTTGGCGCCTCGACCGCGCTGATCCTCGGCACCTTTCTCGTGCTCTGGAGTTCCTGGAAGCATCAGGCCGCCGCGGCGGGGCTGCGCCACAAACTGGGCCCCTGGATCGGCGGCGCGCTGGACACGGTCCTGGCGGGCCCGCCCGTCCTGATCGTGTTCCTCATCACTTCAGCGTTCCTTGGCTATCTGGGCGGCCTCGGCATCCCCGGCCTCTCGTGGATCGCCTTTCTGGGCCGCCCGGTGCTGGCGCTCGCCACCAGCTCGACGCTGATGGTGCAATGGTGGCTGCTGCGCCTGAACCGTCTGGAGCGGAAGGGGCAAAGCTGGGCCGCCCACCTGTGGCTCGGTTTCCGCCGCCTCTGGTCGCATCCCGTGCAGTGGTTCCTGCTCGCTTCCGGACTCTCCTTGCTGCGCCTCGCCCTGCATCTCGCGGTGCTGGATCTGGCCTGGCGCATGGGCGGCGGAAGCGTGCCCCGCGTATGGGTCTTCGTGCTGCTGGAGGCGCTCGCGGCCCTCATCGGCGCCTGGATGCTGGGCTGGTTATTGCGGACCGTCGCGCTCTTCTGGCGCCATGACCAGGCCGTCCGCCGCGCCATCGCCGAACTGGAAGCCGCCGCCACCGCCACGGCGGGAGCCGCCTCCGGTGAGTAGGGCCGCTTCACTGCTCGTGGCGCTGACTTTCCCCCTCGCGGCACAGCAACCCCACTACGACGGCTTCAAGATCTACCCTGTGGATGCCTCCATTCCTCCCGACCCTGCTGTGGAGAAGGTGCTGGCGCCTTACCGCGCCCAGTTGGAGGCCAAGTACGGCCGCCTGCTTTGCCAGGCGCCCAAGGGCCTCTTCCGCGGCCGCAAGGGCGAGGCCAGCCCCCTCGGCTACTGGATGGCGGATCTCATGCGCGAGGCGTCCATGAAGGCCACGGGCCTGAAGGTGGATGCCGCCATCACCAACAGCGGCGGGCTCCGCGCCAACCTCCGCCCAGGCCCTGTCACTGTTGGCGATGTCTACGAAGTCATGCCTTTCGAGAACGGGCTCGTGGTCGTGGAGATGACCGGCGCCGAGATCATCCGCGCCGTGAAGCAAGGCATCGAGCGACGGGCGGGCGAACCTGTGTCGAACCTGAAGGCCGTGGTATCCGGCACGCCGGAACAGCCCGCGTGCGCAGTCGCATTCGGCGATGGCGGCGCCATTGATCCCGCTGCCACCTACCGCGTGGCCACCTCGGACTACCTCGCGAAGAGCGGTGACACCATGCGGTCCATCGCGGGGCGCAGAACCATCCCCACGGGCCTCCGTCTGCGCGACACGGTGCTCCAGGCCTGCGAAGCCCTGGGGAAGGCGGGGAAGCCTCTGCTGCCACCGGACGGCACGCGCTACACGATCCCGGACGCCTTCTTGGAGCCGCTGGACCAGCAGAAGGTGAAGTTCCAATGAAACGCCGCGACTTCCTCGGAACCATGGCCGCCGCGGGCGCCGCGCCCTTCCTGCCCCTGCGTGGCGCTTCCGCCGACAGCGCGGCGCGGATCACCTTGCTGCACACCAACGACACGCACGACCACCTCGATCCTTTCCCGGCGGGCACCGAACGCCAGAGCGGACTCGGCGGCATCGCCCGCCGGGCCACGCTCGTGAAGCGGCTGCGGAAGGAACTGGGCAACGTGCTGCTGCTGGACGCCGGGGACGCGTTCCAGGGCACGCCCTACTTCAACGAATGGAAGGGCCGCCTCGATTTCAAGCTCATGAGCCTCGTGGGCTACGACGCCGTCACGCTCGGCAACCACGACTTCGACGACGGCGTGGACGGGCTCTTGGACGCCATGCGGGAAGCCACCTTCCCCTTCGTCTGCGCGAACCTGGACTTCAGCGGCGCGCCCGCGCTGGCCAGGCGTGTGAGCCCCTACCTCATCCGCCAAGTGGGCGGCGTCCGCGTGGGCGTCCTCGGCGCGACCGTCGCGTTCAACGGCCTGGTCCTGCCCGAGAACCACAAGGGCGTGGAGTGGCTGGATCCCATCGCGGCACTCACGCCCTTGGTGAAACGGCTGCGGGAAGAGGAACATTGCGATCTCATCGTCCTGACCTCTCATCTGGGCATCCGGGGCGAGAACAACCGCGCGGGCAATCTGGAGGTCGCCGCCCAGGTTCCCGGCATCCACGCCATCATCAGCGGTCACACGCACATCTTCATGGAGGAGCCCGCGGTGGTGAAGAACGCCCTGGGCGAAACCATTGTCTTTGAAGTGGGCTATGGCGGCACGGAGCTGGGCCGCCTGGATTTCAGCTTCCGCAACGGCAAGCTCGCGGCCTGGAGCCGCTCGGCGGTGCAGGGTGCCTGAGCGGGATGCCGAGATCCTGGGCTACTGGGACGGCCCCTACTGGGTCTTCACCGAGGCGCATCATCTCCGCCGCGGCTCATGCTGCGGCAACCGGTGCCGCCACTGCCCCTTCGAGCCCAAGGCCCTGAAGGGCTGCGCGCAGATCCGCGCGGATGTGACGGAGCGCACGCAGGCGTGACGGGCGCTTGAAGGCGGGGCTCGGGCGTGGGACGCTGGAGTGTTTGTTTCAAGGAGCCTCCCATGGCCGAATCCGCCAAGCCCGTGGTGCCCAGCAAGGGCCAGAAGATCAGCATCGCGAACGGGAAACTGACCGTTCCTGACCATCCGGTCGTGCCCTTCATCGAAGGCGATGGCACGGGCGCTGACATCTGGCGCGCCTCCGTCCGCGTGCTCGACGCGGCCGTGGAGAAGGCCTACGCCGGCAAACGCCAGATCCAGTGGATGGAGGTCTACGCCGGCCAGAAGAGCTTCGACAAGTTCAACTCCTGGCTGCCCGATGAGACTGTGGACGCCTGCCGCGAGTACCTCGTCTCCATCAAGGGCCCCCTCACCACGCCAATCGGCGGCGGCATCCGCAGCCTCAATGTGGCTCTGCGCCAGATGCTGGACCTCTATGTCTGCCTGCGCCCCGTGCAGTGGTTCAAGGGCGTGCCCAGCCCCGTGAAGAATCCCGGCAAGGTCAACATGGTGATCTTCCGCGAGAACTGCGAGGACATCTACGCCGGCATCGAGTTCGAGATGGGCTCCGAGGGCAACAAGAAGCTCCAGGCCTTCCTCAAAGAGAACTTCCCCAAGGAGTTCTCTAAGATCCGCTTCCCCGAGACCAGCGGCCTCGGAATCAAGCCTGTCTCCAAGGAAGGCACGGAGCGCCTGGTGCGCGCGGCCATCCAGTATGCCATCGCCAACAACCGCAAGTCCGTGACCCTGGTCCACAAGGGCAACATCATGAAGTTCACGGAAGGCGGCTTCATGAAGTGGGGCTACGAGCTCGCCAAGGGCGAGTTCGGCGCCGTGGAGATCGATGGAGGCCCCTGGTGCAAGCTGCCCGGCGGCATCGTCATCAAGGACGCCATCGCCGACATCACGCTCCAGCAGGTGCTCACGCGGCCCGATGAGTTCGATGTGATCGCCACCCTCAACCTCAACGGAGACTACCTCAGCGACGCGCTGGCGGCCCAGGTGGGCGGCATCGGCATCGCCCCCGGCGGCAACATCAACTATGTGACCGGCCATGCGGTGTTCGAGGCCACGCACGGCACCGCCCCCAAGTACGCCAACCTCGACAAGGTGAACCCCGGCTCCGTCGTGCTCAGCGGCGAAATGATGCTGCGCTACATGGGCTGGGTCGAAGCCGCCGATCTCATCCTCAAGGGCATGGACGGCGCCATCGCGTCGAAGAATGTCACCTACGACTTCGCCCGCCAGATGGAGGGCGCCACCGAAATCAAGTGCTCCGCCTTCGGCGACAACATCATCGCCCACATGTAAGCGTTTCGATCTCGATGAAGAGGCCCGCTCGCGCGGGCTTCTTCATTTCTACAGCTTCAAGATGTTCGTCCCGCCGGGGTAATCCTCGTCGCCGGGCTCGCGCATCTGCTGGAGCACCTGCATGAGGGCCTGGATGCGCTGCACCTGGTCGGAGATCTTGGCGAGCTTGGGCTCATCGGGGAACTTGCGCTGGAGCAGCTCGGTCTGGAGCGAGATGACGGCCAGGGGGTTGTTGATCTCATGTTTGAGCGTGCCGGCCATCTGGCGCACGGTTTCCAGGCGCTCTGAGGCCCTGCCCTTCTTCTGCAGATCGCGGTGGCGGCGCAGGGACTGGAGGCGGTGGTGCAGCGATTCCCATTTCAGCGCGTCCGCCAGCCAGTCCGTGGCGCCCGCGGCCAGCAGCTCGGGGCCGTCCAGCTCCCGGGCGCGCACGACAAGCACCGGCGTGGTGGCGAAGTTGGGATGGGCGCGGTAGGCGCGGAGGCAGGCCACCACATCCTGGACGCCGCGTCCGTCCACCACGACGACTTCGAACATGGGAAGCGGCGGCGCGGGGGGTTCCTCCTCGAGCGGGAAGAGAAGGAGATCGCCTGCGTCCGCCGCGCCCTGGAAGAGGCCCATGAGGCCGAGATCCTCCGTGACGAGCCCGAGCATGGGGCGGTCCGGGGGGGCCAACTCAAGGCCGGGCGCCTCGCGGAAGACGAGGCTCAGCCGGCCATCGCTCCAGCGCCATTCCAGACCCGCCGCGGCCAGCACGCCGCGGCTCCAGGCATCCGGGCTCACGCGGCCGGTACCTGGCGGCAGGGAGAAATCAAGCGCCCAGCGGCCCGGCTCCTGTTTCCAGTGGATCGGGACCGTCGTGCCGCCGGGAAGATGGAGGAGCAGCGCGTCGAGAAGGCTGTGCAACGCCTCCATCACTGGTCCGCCGCCCAGCCAGACTTCGGCTTCCGGCGCGGGCCCGTTCTCGATCTTCAGATCCAGCGTCTCAGCGAAGGACGTCCAGATCTCCAGGATGTCCATCTGGATCTCCGCGAGCGTCCGCGCGCGGCCCGGCGGGGGCGCGAAGCCGGGGTCCGTGGATCGCCCCTCGTCTACCAGGCGCGACATATTCGTCAGCTGGCGCCCGAGCGCGGCCGCGGGCGCGCCATCAAGCCTGCGCAACATGGCTTGCGCCCGCGCGAGCGCGCCGCCCAGGGAAGCGAGCAGATGCCCCTGGCGGTCGTCCTGGCGTTCCAGCTCGCGGCGGAGGTGGAGAAGCTGGCTCTCCAGTTCGGCCTGGGAGAGCAGCCGCCGCTGGACGAGGCTGAGGCGGTGCGCCAGCGCCGCGAGATCCGCCGCGCTGCGGAGCAGGCTCAGATCCGGCGCCCTGAACCCTGCCCCGCCCGGACGGCGGAAGAGGATGAAGGCGCCTTCCGCGCCGCCCTGCGTGTCGTCATCCAGCAGCACCGGCGCCACCAGCATCGGCCCCATCGTCGGCCCGCCTGGCGCGGCCGCGATGGCGCGCGGGTCCAACCACGGATCGTTGGAGAGGAGGCTGACCCGGTCCTTCAGCGCATGGGCCACCAACGAGTGCGCGGGTTCGCGGTCCTCGACGGGAAGCCCCACGCGATGCACGGCCCGCCAGGGCTCGTGGGCCGCCTGGCGGAGATGAAGGCCGCCATCCGCAGCAAGGAAAGAACAGGCTTCCTCGAGCAGACGCTGGGCCAGCGCGGTGGGATCCTCCTGGGCGAGGAGGCCCTGCTCGAGCCGCTGGGCCAGGCCCGCGATCCAGCGCAGCGGCGCGGCGGCAGCAGCGCCGGAAGGCAGCGGCAAGGAGCCGGATGTCTCCAGAAAGCGCTCCTGGTCGAGGCCGGGAAAGCGCGACGAAAAGCGGACTTCCCAGGCCCCCAGCGAAACCGCATCACCGTCTTCCAGGAGAATGCCCGCCAACGGCAGCATCTCGCCTTCGCGGCGGATGACCATGCCCTCCAGGGGCCGGAGCCGCCAATGGGCGCCCTCGGGCTGGATGACGGCCTGCACGGCCGGACCGCCCGCGGGATTCAGCAGGGTGCTGCGCTGCGGATCCGAGCCGAGGATCCGCGCGCCTTCCAGCCGTTCCCGGCGGAGCTGCGGACCTTCCTGCCAGGCGAGGTAGGGCATGAGGCGCGGTCAGGGCAGCGGGTAACGCGTGGCCCGCTCCCGGCTGGGCCGGAAGAGGAGCAGCGTGTGCCCGATGGTCCACACATGGATGAGGCCTTCCACCTTCGCCGTGAGCGTGGCCACCACCCCGGCCTCGTCTTCGAAGGTGTTGTCGTTGAGCTTCACCTTCACCAGCTCGTGGACGCCCAGCACGCGGTCCAGCTCATCCACGAGCGCGGGCGTGGCGCCCGCCTTCCCGATCTGGATGAGGGGCTTGAGCGCATGCGCCTTCGCCTTGAGGAACTGCCGCTGCTTAGGTGTGAGTTTCGCCATGCGGAAGAGTCTACCGCCTGCGGACCAGCAGCAAAGTGCGGTCATCGGCCGCCGGAACGCCCTGGGTGTGTTCCGCCAGGGCTTCGTGGATCCGCGCGATGAGCTCCGGCAGCGGGGCCTTGGCGTGGCGGTCCAGCACGGCCTGGAGGCCGGTGAGGTCGAAGTCCTCGCCATCCAGCGGCGCGGCCTCGGTGATGCCGTCCGTGAAGATGGCCAGAAGGTCGCCGGGCGCCAACTCCAGGCGGGCCTCACCGTGGGCCTGTTCAGGGAAGAGCGCCAGCGGCATGCCCTGGCTCTCCAGCTGCTCGGTCCGGCCGTCCGCGCGGCGCAGCAGGCCTGGATTGTGGCCCGCATTGCAGTAGTGGACGGTGCCATCCGCCACCGCGCGCAGGAGGAAGGCCGTGATGAAGCGGTTGCGGGTGGTGTGCCGGGCCAGCGTCCGGCTCAGTCTGTCCGCCAAGGGTCCGGGTTCAGAGCTGCTATCCGCCCAGGCGTCGAGGTAGGCCTGCATGGTGGCCATGAGGAGGCCGGGGCCCAGGCCCTTGCCGCTCACATCCGCCACCCAGAGCCAGGCGCTGCCATCGGGACCGGGGAAGTGGCCGTAGAGATCCCCTGACACCTGTCGGCTGGGCTCGTGGAGGGAGGCGATCTCGAAGCCTGGCAGTTCCGGGGGCAGGAGAGGCATGAGCCGTTCCTGGATGCGCCGCGCCAGGGAGAGCTCCTCCTCCATCTGCCGCTTGCGGGCCACCTCGGAGAGCAGCCGGGCCTGCTGGAGCTTGGCCGCGGCCATGTGCGCGAGGCTGGAGACGAGCCTCAGATCGTCTTCTGTGAAGGGATCTCTCGGGACGCGGGCATCCACATAAAGCAGGCCCTCCACTTGGTCGTCCAAGGCCAGCGGCGTGACGATGGCGGAGCTGATCTGGCTGATGACCATGCTCGCAGACTGGAACCCGGCGTCCAGAGCCGGGTCGCGCAGCAGGACGGCCTCGCGGCGCTCCATCACCGTGTCCGCCAGGTGGCGCGAGATGCGGAAGGCCTCTGTCTGCGGCCGCCCCGCGTAGGCCGCCAGCCCCAGCTCCCCATCCGGCTGACGCAGGAGAATCGCCACGCGCTGGGGATGGAGGAAGGCGTGGAGCCGCGCGGCCATGCGATCCAGCATGGCGCCCGTGTCCACCTCCTTGAGGAGGTCCAGGCTCGCCTCGTGGATGAAGGTGAGCGCCTCGGACCAGCGGCCCGCGTCAGAGGCCTCGGTGAAGAGCTCGCTGACAGGGCGGGCGAGCGTCATCTGCGGGTGGAGGTTGTCATCCACAAGCAAGGCCCCGGACGGCTTGGTCAGATCCTGGTCCGGCGGGAGCACGCGCATCTCCGTGCGCCCCAACAGCAGACGGTCGCCCTCCTGCAACGCGGAAGCCTCCTCCACCCGGCGGCCGTTAAGGAAGGTGCCGTGGCGCGAACCGAGGTCCTCGATCCAGGCCCCGTCCCCCTTGAGGAAACAGCGGGCGTGGTGGCGGCTCAGCATGCCGTCCTCCAGCACGAGGATGTTGCCCGCGCCGCGGCCCACCGTGATCTCCGGGTGCGCCACATCCAGGACACAGCGGCCTTTGCCCGGCACCTGGATGACGACCCCCGCCATATGTCCTCAGAAGGAACTCGGCCAGCTTGCGCGCGGAGGCCGGGTTTTTCAAGGTTTCGACACCCGCCTTCTCCGCTAGGGTATAGCCGGAGTCCCCCATGCGAATCCTGTCCGCCTTCCTCCTGGCCTGCGCTCTCTCCGCCGCGCCGCCGCGCACGCTCCGCCTCGACTATGTCCACAGCGGTGATGCCAAGGCCGAGACCTTCGCCATGGCCCGTGTGGTGGAGGAACCCCTGCCCTGGCCCGGCAATCCAGACCGGGCCGTGGATGATTCGAATCTCGGCAAGTACAAGGCGGAAGTGCGCGGGGCGGATGGCCAGCTGCTCTACTCCCGCGGCTTCGCCAGCATCTTCGGCGAGTGGCAGGACACGGCGGAAGCCGCCAAGCTCCAGCGCGCCTTCGAGGAATCCGTGCGCTTCCCCGAACCCTCAGGCTCCGTGACGGTCCACCTCTTCCGCCGTCAGGCGGACATGGGCTGGAGGGAGGTCTGGTCCTGCCCCGTCGACCCCAAGGCCCAGGCCGTGGAGCGCGGCGCGCCGCCCAGCGCGGGCGCCCTCATCCCCATCCTCAAGAACGGCGATCCCGGCCACAAGGTGGACTTCCTCATCCTCGGCGACGGTTACACGGCCAAAGAACGACCCAAGTTCATCAAGGACGCGAAGCGCCTCTCCGCCACGCTGTTCTCCTACGAGCCCTACAAATCGCATGAGGCCGACTTCAATGTGTGGGCGCTCTGCCCTGCATCGAAAGGGAGCGGCATCAGCCGTCCTAGCACGGGCGTCCATAAGCGCTCAGCGCTGGGGTGCAGCTACGACGCCTTCGGCAGTGAGCGCTATGTGCTCACCACCGATAACCGGGCCTTCCGCGACGCGGCGTCCCAGGCTCCCTACGACTTCGTGGAGATCCTCGTGAACGGCCGCACCTACGGCGGCGGCGGCATCCACCAGCTCTACGGCACCGTGGCCAGCGACAACGCCTTCAGTCCCTATGTCTTCGTCCACGAGTTCGGCCACCACATCGCGGGTCTGGCGGACGAGTACTACACCAGCGACGCCGTCCTGGAGCAGGGCAAGCCCCGCATCGAGCCCTGGGAGCCCAATGTGACGGCGGATCCCCGGCATTCCAAGTGGGCGGAACTCATCGCGCCCGGCACGGCCCTGCCCACGCTCTGGAAGAAAGCGGAGTTCGAGGCTTACAGCTACGGCATCCAGAAGGAGCGTCACGCCATCCGCGCCGCCAACAAGCCCGAATCGGAGATGGAGGCGCTCTTCACGCGCGAGCGCGCCCACGAGACGGAGCTGCTTGGCACGGACGCGAACAGCGCCAAGGTCGGCGCGTTCGAAGGCGCGAACTACGAGGCCACCGGCTACTACCGCTCCCAGGAGGACTGCATCATGTTCACCCGGGACCTGCGCGCGGGCTTCTGCGCCGCCTGCCGGAAGGCCATCAGCGGCGTCATAGAGTCCTACACGGCTCGCTGATCCCATGCCCATCGGACCGGGAACGCTGCTTGGCTCTTACGAGATCCTATCTCGCGTCGGCAGTGGCGGAATGGGGGAGGTCTACAAGGCCCGGGATTCAAGGCTGGATCGCTTCGTCGCCATCAAAGTGCTCTCGGAGTTCTGGATGAAGGACTCCACCTTCCTCGCCCGCTTCGAGCGCGAGGTGAGGGTGCTGGCTTCTCTCAACCACCCGAACATTGTCGGCATCTTCGATTTCGGGGAGGTGGACGGACGCACCTACGCGGTCATGGAATTGCTCGAAGGCCGTACGCTCCGCCAAGCCCTCTCCGGCGGCCCGATGTCACCCCGTCAAGTCGCGGACATCGGGTCCCAGATCGCCCTAGGCCTCTCCATCGCGCACAACGCGGGAGTCATCCATCGAGACCTCAAGCCGGAGAACATCTTCCTTACCGACGGCGGCCTGGTGAAACTTCTCGATTTCGGCCTCGCCAAGAAAGTCCTGCCGCCCAGGCCCGAGGAAGAGAACCCGGAGATACACCCCACTTCGACCAACGCCGGAGTGCTAATGGGCACTGTCGGTTACATGGCCCCGGAACAGCTCGAGCCCGACGGCAGGGTCGACGCCCGCAGCGACCTGTTCGCCTTGGGGTGCGTGCTTTACGAGATGATCACGGGCACCAGGGCATTCGCTTCCGAAACACCCATGGGGACCCTCCACGCGATTCTCACCCAGGACCCGGACCTCGAGCGCACGGAAATACCCACAGGTTTGCGAGAACTTCTCAACTACTGCCTCGCGAAGCAGCCCGAATTCCGTTTCCAGAATGCCCAGGACCTGGCCTATACACTCCAGGCGCTGGGACGCCCCGCCAGCCCGATATCCCAAGAACCGCCTCGACCCCGATGGCGGTCTGGACGGGTCCTCCTTCCTTCGGCCCTCTTCTTGGGGGCCGTCGGGGTGGCGCTGGGCCTCCACGCGTGGCTGGCCTCTTCCAAGTTCCCTGTCTTCACGCCGCTCTCACCCCGCGGAGGTCAGGTGTATGTCGCCCGCTTCACGGCGAACGGGCACGCGGTCTACGCCCTCCGGCAGGGGGATGGACTTGCGCAGGTCCTGGAAGCCGAGGCCGGCGACGACGAATCTCTCATCCCTCGCCTGCAAGGCTTGATCCCCCTAAGCCGTCTACCGGACGGGTCATGGCTGCTTCTGCGCGGCGGCCGGCATCTGGTGGGGGTTCAAGAACGCCTCGAGGGAGATTTGCTGCGCTTGGATTCCCAGGGCGGCCCCCTCCAGACCGTGGCGGACGGGGTTTGTGGAGCCGATGCCTCCTCCGACGGCGCCGTCATCGCCACCATCCGGCGGGTGGACGGGCGAGAGCGTTTGGAAGCGCCGCTCGGCCAGATCAGAGCGGAGTCGGGTGGCTGGCTCGACGCACCTCGCATCTCACCTTCCGGAACCTGGATCGCCTATCTCGACCACCCTGGCATAGGCAGCGAGGGGGTCCTGGCTGTTGTAAACCTCCAAGATGGCCAGAGGCGCGTGCTCACGGACACCTGGAACGATCTTCGCGGGCTCGCCTGGTCTCCCGCAGGTGAGGTCTGGTTCACGGGTGCAAGGACCGCTGGCACCCGGACGCTCTACGCAGCCTCCCTCCGGGGCCGAATCCGGCCGGTGCTGGCTGCTCCTGAGAACCTGACGCTTGAGGACATTGCGCAGAATGGTGAGGCCCTCATCTCCCAGGAGCATCAGGAAGAGGCTGTGATTGTCCGGCCTCCGACGGGGGACCCCGGGGCTGCGGAGTGGGAAGACCCCAGCCTCCTGGGACTTTCGGCCGACGGGCGATGGGCCACCTTGACCTCCACGCGGGACCTTCCCTCAAGGAGAGTCTTTTTACTCCGCCTAGGTGGGGAGGCGGAGCCCGTCGGCACGGCCTCTCTCGCTGCCCCTTCTCAAGACGGCTCCACGGTGGCTCTCGCCTCGCCTCAAGGAGCCGGATGGCACCTGACGCTCTGGAGCCGGCTGGGCTCGAAAGAAATCCCTCTCCAGAACTTCAACACCCTCCGCCAGATTGAGTGGGCGCCTGGTGGTGAACATCTGCTGCTGGCCGGCACCATGGGAGCCGGCGGCTTCAGGATCTGGCGGATGAACACGGATGGAAACGATCTGCAGCCACTCGGCCCGGAAGGTGTGTCTCCTGACAGGCCATTTCTCTTATCCCCGGATGGACGATGGCTCCTTGTGCAAGCCGGTCCTCTGCTCACCCGGCTCGACCTCCAAAAACCGCAGAGCTTGCCTCAGACCTTGCCTTTCATCTCTCCAGGAGAACACATCCTCGGCTGGGGGCGGGATGACGACCATGTGCTGGTGGTGGGTCCGCGCTTGCCTGCCATGACTGCCACCCTCAGCCTCCTGGATGGATCCCGCGAAAGCGCTTTCCCGCTCGCCGCATACGGCCATGCCGGCGCCCTCATCGACCAGGCGGTCTCCACCTTGGGCGGCGAGAGCTACGCCATCGGATGCCGGGAAACACGCTCCAGGCTGTTCCTTGTCAGCGGCCTTCACTGAGCCGCCGGGACCAGCCGACATCGGAGGGGGAAGGGCTTACTCCGCGGGCCCCGTGGCAGGAACGGCGCCGTAGACATCTGTGAGCCGCTCCCGGCGCAGGCGCGAGATGCGGTCGCGGAGATCGGCGGCGTCCTCGAACTTCGTCTGGGCGGCCAGATCTTTCATGCGCTTCTCCAGCTTGGCCATCTCGCGCTCGAAGCCCTTGTCGTCCAGATAGAGCATCGGTTCCTCCGCGACCTTCTCCCGGGGCGGCGTGATGAACTCCCGGGCCAGGGCCTCGCCCAGGACATCGTCGAGGTTGCGCTTCACGGATTCCGGCGTGATGCCGTTGGCCTCGTTGAAATCCAGCTGCTTCTGGCGGCGGCGGCCCGTCTCATCAATGGCAGCCTGCATGGAGCCGGTCATGCGGTCCGCGTAGAGGATCGCCCGGCCGTTCAGATGCCGTGCCGCGCGACCCACCGTCTGGATGAGGCTGGAACGGCTGCGCGGGTAGCCGGCCTTGTCCGCGTCGAGGATGGCCACGAGGCTCACCTCCGGAAGATCCAAGCCCTCGCGCAGCAGGTTGATACCGATGAGCACATCGAAAACGCCGCGGCGCAGGTTCTTCAGCAGCTCCACCCGTTCCAGGGTGTCGATCTCGCTGTGCAGGTATTCCGCCTTCACGCCCACTTCGCGGTAGTACTCCGTGAGTTGCTCCGCCAGCTTCTTCGTGAGCACCGTGACGAGGACCCGCTCGTCCTTCGCCACGACCTTGCGTATCTCCGCCAGCAGGTTGTCCACCTGGTTGCCCACGGGACGGATCTCCACAGCGGGATCCACGAGGCCCGTGGGGCGGACAACCTGTTCCGCGATGACGCCGCCGCTCTGCTGCAGTTCGTAGTTCCCCGGTGTGGCGCTCACGAAGACCACCTGGTTCGCGCGCTTCTCGAACTCCTCGAACTGGAGCGGGCGGTTGTCCAGGGCGCTGGGCAGGCGGAACCCGTATTCCACCAGCGTGCGCTTGCGGGCCTGGTCCCCGTTGTACATGCCGTGGAGCTGGCCCGAGGCCACATGGCTCTCGTCCATGAAGAGGACGAAATCCTCCGGGAAATAATCCAACAGCGTGTGGGGCGGTTCGCCGGGCTTGCGGCCGTCCAAGAAGCGGCTGTAGTTCTCGATGCCGCTGCAGACGCCCATCTCCCGGAGCATCTCCAGGTCGTAGACCGTCCGCTGGTGGAGGCGCTGGACCTCCACGAGCTTGTTGTCCCGGCGCAACTGCTCTTCACGGACCTCCAGCTCCTCCTTGATGTTCTGGATGGCCGTCTTCAGCTTGTCCTGGGGCGTCACATAGTGGGACTTCGGCCAGATGGTGAGCGACTCCAGCTTCTCCGTGACGATGCCGCGCAGCGGGTCGATGCGCGACAACCGCTCCACCTCGTCGCCCCAGAGCTCGATGCGGTAGGCGCAGTCCTCATAGGCGGGATAGACCTCCACAACGTCGCCTCGCACGCGGAACACGCCGGGCTCGAAGCTGACGAGGTTGCGCTGGTACTGGATGGCCACGAGGTCCCGCAACAGCACCGCGCGGTCGATGGTCTTGCCGGCTTCCAGATTCACCGAGAGGCTCAGGTAGCTGCTGGGATCGCCCAGGCCGTAGATGCAGGACACGGACGCCACCACGATGGTGTCGCGGCGCTCCAGCAGGCTGCGCGTGGCGCTGAGCCGCAGCTTCTCCAGCTCCTCGTTGATGGCCGAATCCTTCTCGATGAAGAGGTCCCGCTCCGGCACATAGGCCTCGGGCTGGTAGTAGTCGTAGTAGCTGACGAAATACTCGACGGCGTTCTCGGGGAAGAACTGCTTGAACTCGCTGTAGAGCTGGGCGGCCAGCGTCTTGTTGGGGGCGAAGATGAGCGCGGGCCGGGCCGTCTGCGCGATGACGGAGGCCATGGTGAAGGTCTTGCCCGAGCCCGTCACGCCCAGCAGAGTCTGGAAGCGGTCGCCCGCTTCGATCCCTGCCGCCAGTTGCGCGATGGCCTCCGGCTGGTCACCCGCGGGTGCGTAAGGCGCGTGGAGTTTGAAGGGGATCGCCTTGGGCATGGGAAGGATTCTACGCGAAGATGATGAAGCCAACTGATCCGGAGGTTCCCATGCAGGTCTGGCTCATCACTGGTTGCTCCACCGGCTTCGGCCGGGTCTTCGCCGAGGCCGCGTTGACGGAGGGCCATGCGGTTGTGGCCACGGCCCGCAAGGTGGAATCTCTGGCAGGCATCGGCGCCGCCGCGCCGGAGCGCTTCCTGCCGCTGACCCTGGATGTGACGGACCCCGCCGCCTGCCACCGCGCGGTGCAGGCCGCCACGACCCGTTTCGGCCGCGTGGATGTGCTCGTGAACAACGCGGGCTACGGCATGGTGGGCGCGCTGGAGGAATCCAGCAGCGGCGAAATCCGCCGCATGTTCGAGACCAATGTCTTCGGCCTCATCGAGATGACCAAGGCCGCCCTGCCCGGGATGCGCGCGCAGAAGAGCGGCTGGATCGTGAACCTCTCCTCCATCGCGGGGCTGGTGCCGACACCGGGTTTCGGCGTCTACAACGGCACCAAGTTCGCCGTGGAAGGCATCTCAGAAGCACTGGCAGGCGAAGTGGCGCCCTTCAACATCCGCGTCCTCATCGTGGAGCCCGGCCCCTTCCGCACGGATTTCGCGGGCCGCTCCATCGTCCTGGCCCCGCCCATCGCGGGCTACGAGGCCTCCATCAACCCCTCGCGCAGGTACATCGAGGACGCCGACGGGCACCAAGCTGGTGATCCAGCCCGAGCCGCCCGCGCCATCCTCGACCACATCGCCCAGAACCGCCCCGAGCTCCGCATGGTCCTCGGCAAGGTCGCCATGGCCCGCATGGAAGCCAAACTCAAAACTCTGCGCAGCGAACTGGACTCCGGCCTGGAACGGGCGCTGGGCGTGGATTACCCGGAGAACTGAAGCTCACCACAGAGAACACGGAGGACACGGAGGACACTGAGAAAAATCTCCGTGCACTCCGTGTTCTCTGTGGTGAATAGGCTTTAGACCTTCTTGAACGCCAGGCAGCCGTTCGTGCCTCCGAAGCCGAAGCCGTTGTTGAGGGCGTATTCGGCGTCGAAGGTGCCGGCCTTGTTGGCCGTCACATCCAGGTCGCACTCTGGGTCCTGCTCGTCCACATTGATGGTGGGCGGGATCTTCCCGGTCTTGAGGGCCATGATGGTGATGATGCTCTCCAGGCCGCCCGCGGCGCCCAGCAGATGGCCGTGCATGGACTTGGTGCTGCTCACTTTCACCTTGGAGGCAGCCGCGCCGAAGACTTTGCGCACGGCCATGCACTCCAGCTGGTCGCCCACGGGCGTGCTGGTGCCGTGCATGTTCACATAGCCCACCTGCTCCGGCGTGATGCCGGCATCCTTCAGCGCGGCTTTCATGACCCGCTGGCCGCCCTCGCCCTCTGGCGCGGGACTGGTGATGTGGTTGGCATCGCCGCTCATGCCGTATCCGGCGACCTCGGCGTAGATCTTCGCGCCGCGGGCCTTCGCCATCTCGTAGTCCTCCAGGATCACGATGCCGGCACCCTCGCCCATGACGAAGCCGTCGCGGCCCTTGTCGAAGGGGCGGCTGGCCTTCTCCGGCGCGTCGTTGCGGGTGGAGAGGGCGCGCATGGCCGCGAAGCCGCCGAGGCCCAAGGGGTTGATGACGCTGTCGGCGCCGCCCGCCAGCATGCGGTCCGCGTAGCCAAGGGCGATAAGGCGGGCCGCGTCACCGATGGCGTGGTTCCCCGTGGCGCAGGCCGTGGCCACGGCGCTGTTCGGTCCCTGCAGGCCATACTTGATGCTGGCGAAGCCGCTGGCCATGTTCACGATGAGCGAGGGGATGAAGAAGGGGCTGATGCGGCGGGGCCCGCGGAAGCCGCTGGCTTCCTCCCAGATGGTGTTGAGGCCGCCGATGCCGCTGCCGATGTAGGTGCCGAAGCGCTCGCGATCCTCCTTGCTGAGCTCGATTCTATCGAGCCCAGCGTCCTTCCAGGCCTCATCCGCCGCGCCCATGGCGTAGCTGATGAAGATGTCCATCTTCTTCTGTTCCTTCTTGTCCACGAACTTGTCCGGCTCGAAGCCCTTCACCTGCCCGGCGATCTTGCAGGCGTACTCGGACACATCGAAGCGGTCCACGAGGCCGATGCCGCTCTTGCCGGCCAGCAGGTTGTCCCAGGTCTCCTGGACCGTGAGGCCGCAGGGGTTGACGGTGCCCATGCCCGTGATGACGACGCGGCGGCGCTGGATCATGTTCATGCATTCACCTCGACAGGTCGATTATGCCACCGGAAAAAGGCAAGCGCCGCGCGGGCGGGCCCGGCGGCGCTCCAATGCGGCAGGCTGGATCAGGCCTTGGCGTGCTTCTCGATGTAGGAGATGGCGTCGCCCACGGTCTTGATCTTCTCCTGCTCGCTCTCGGGGATCTCGAGGCTGAAGGCCTCCTCGATCGCCATGATGATCTCCACGGTGTCGAGGCTGTCGGCGCCGAGGTCATCCACGAAATGGCTGGTCTCCTGGATGGAGTCCTCAGGCTTCGCGAGCTGCTCGGCGATGATGGCGATGACCTTCTTGCGCACGTCGGCCATTGTTTGGCTCCTTGATGGCGAAATCGAACCCAGCGAAGTTATCACGGGCCGCCGGGAAGTCAAACAGCGCATTTGCCTGGACAATGGGGCCATGACCAAGGACGGGAATCCGGACGGACCCATCGGCAGCCTGGGCTGGGAGGCCAGCCTGCGGGAGTTCCGCGCCTTCCTGGGCGTGGAGCGCGGCCTGGGCCCCCGCACGCTGGAGGCCTACCTCTCGGACCTGGGGCAGATGGCGGCCTGGGCGGTGGAACGGGACCTCGCGCCCGCCAGCCTGGATCGCGCCGCGGTAACGGCCTTCCTCGTCCATCAGCAGGGACTCGGCAAGAAGCCCCGCAGCCTCGCGCGGCTCTCTTCCGCGCTGCGGCAGTTCCTCACCTTCCTGCGAATGGAGGGCGGCAGCGGCGCGGGGCCCGAGGCGGTCGTGAAGCCGCCGCGCCCGCCGCGCATCCTCCCCAAGACGCTCAGCGAAACCCAGGTCGAGGCCATCCTCGCCGCGCCGGACCTCGGCGATCCGCTGGGCGTGCGCGACCGCGCCTGGATCGAACTGCTCTACGCCACGGGGCTCCGCGTCTCTGAACTGGCCTCTCTGCCCGCGCTGTCCGTCTTTCTGGATGAGGGCTTCGTGAAAGTCATGGGCAAAGGGCGCAAGGAGCGGCTCGTGCCCTTCGGCGAAGGCGCGGAGACCTGGTTGCGGAGCTGGTTGGCGCTGCGGCCCGGCTTCCGTCCGAAGGGGGGCGAGCTCTTCCTGGGACGGCGCGGCGAATCGCTCTCGCGGCAACATCTTTGGCGCCTCATCAAGCGTTACGCGGGCAAAGCTGGCGTGAACCCGGAGACGGTGAGCCCGCATGTGCTGAGGCACGCCTTCGCCACGCATCTGCTGGACCACGGCGCCGACCTGCGCGCGGTGCAGGCCATGCTCGGCCACGCGGACATCAGCACCACGCAGATCTACACCCATGTCCACCAGGCGCGGCTCCGGGCGCTCTACGAAAAGATGCACCCGCGCGCGGGCGGTTGAGGCCATCATGTATTCCGGAGTTCCCGGACATGGCGACGAAGAAGACCGCGAAGGCCGCTGAGGCCGAAGAGACGAAGCCCAAGAAGACCGCCGCGAAGAAGGCGGTGAAGGAGAAGGCCGATCCCAAGCCCAAGGCCGTGAAGAAGGCCAAAGTGGCGGAGCAGGAAGTGGCCGTCGAGCCCGTCGTCGAAACCGCGCCAAAGAAGGTCATCGCGAAGAAGCCCGCCAAAGCCACCCCGAACCAGGGTCTGGGTCTCACTCCCAACGCGGAAGCCGTCCTCGCGGCCATCCGCGAAGGCCGCGCTGTGGAGTTCATCTTCGAGGATGCCGAGACCAACGCGCCGCGCACCTTTGAGCCCCGCCAGCTCATCTACGACGCGCTGGCCGAGGCTTGGTTCGTGTGGGGCTGGGACCGCCGCTACAACGCCGAACGCTTCCACCGCCTGGATCTGCTGGCGGAAGTGAACGCCGTGGAAGGCGTCGGCCGCAGCGCCCAAGGCCCCTACAAGAACGGCACACCGGGCAACCTCATCGGCGGCTGGCTGGGCGGCGATGCCATCCCTGTGAAGGTGGTGCTGCACAAGCAGTGGGTCTTCGCCGTGAAGCAGGCCCCTCCGGCTTTCCCGGATTTCAAGCTCGAAGAGAAGGAGGAGGGTAAGGCCCTGGCCTCCTTCACCGCCACGGATCTGCGCGCCATCGCCCGCTGGGTCATGCAGTTCGGCGATGGCATCACCGTGATGGAGCCCGCGCGTCTGCAGGACCGCATCCGCCAAGCCGCCCTCGCCTGGGGCGCCAAGCTACCCGCGCCCAATCCCAAAGCGGCGCCCGCTCCCGCCCCGCAGGCTTCCAAGCCCGAGCGCCATGAGCCAAAACACAATGAACCGCGGCATCACGAGCCCCGCCACCATGAGCCACGGCATTCGGATGAACCCCGCCGCCGCGAGCACAACCGCGAGGACCGCGAAGACCGCGAAGACCGCGCCCCCAAACAGAACCAACAGGTGGAGATCCGCCTGGAACGGCTCTGAACTATAAGCTGTAGACGGAGGCTGGAGGTTCGAACTGCGAGCCTCCAGCCTCCAGCCTGAATCTACTTGGCCTGTTCCATCACATCCACGATGGCCTCGGCGAAGCTTTCGCCGGGTTTGGTGGGGTGTTCCACGACGCTGCCCACGAGCTTCTGCGTGCCGCCGGGCCCCAGGGCGTAGACCCAGGCGGTGGGGACCTTCTCGGCCTTTTGAGGCGCGATGCCGGTGGGCCAAGCGTCCGCGGCGATCTCCTTGGTGCGCGCCACGCCGATGAACTGCACTTCCACGAAGGGATTGGGCTGGCCATCCAGGGCGAGGAAGCTGGGCAGCTCACGCTGGCTATCGCCGCACCAGGAGCCGAAGGCGGCCACCACGGTGAAGGGGCGTTTGATGGCCATCCAGCGGGTGCGCAGGCTATCGCTCAGCTCGGTGTGGTCTGTGCGGTCTTTGAACACCTCTCGATGGGCCAGGATCTCCGCGCGGGTGCAATCGCCGATGAGCAGGGGCTGGTGGTCCTTGGCGTCGCAGGGCAGCGCATGATCGGCGGCAGGCGCCGGCGTCTGGTGAATGGCAGGTGGGGTCATCGGCAGCATTTAGGGGGCTCCTGGTGCGCCCATCATACGCCGGAATACTTGACCAGATCACTTGGGAATCCTAGGCTGGAAGCAGAACGGAGGCGCGCCCTGAAGATCTCTGCCCGCGGCCGCTATTCCATGCAGGCCCTCTTTGATCTCGCCCATCACAGCCATGGGCAGCCGGTGCCGTTGCATGCCATCGCCGAACGCCAGGGCATCAGCCTGCCCTTCCTCGAGCAGATCTTCCACAAGCTGCGGAAGGCGGGCGTCGTCACCTCCGTGCGCGGCCCCCGTGGCGGCTATGTGATGACCCGCGCCTGCGACAAGCTGAGCGTGGGCGAGGTCCTGCGCCTCACGGATCCCGGCTTCTACGCCTCCGCCGTGGAGAATCCCGAGGAAGCCGCCGAGCTGCTGAACCAGGACCGGACCATGACGCGCCTGCTCTGGCGCCAGCTCAACGAGCACATCGTGGGCTTCCTGGAGACCGTCACCATCGCCGATCTCTGCTCCGAGACCCACTCCAACACCTGCACCGCCTGCACCTGCCCCGAATATGTGAAGGAAGTGCAAGCGCAGATGCAGAACGGTCGCCCCAAGGGCTGCGCAGCGCTGCTCGGCTGATTCAAGCTGCGGACACCGCAAGCCGTTGAAGGAATGGGCCCAGGTCCCGGCTAGACTGGTTCCATCTTCCCGGAGCATGGATGAAAGCCCTCAGCCAGGAGTGGGTCGACAAGGCCGAGGCCGATTGGACGACCGCCCGCCGGGAATTCACGGTCGAGGACCGCCCCAACTACGATGCCGTCTGCTTCCACGCCCAGCAGTGCGTGAAGAAGTACCTCCTCGCCCGCATGGAAGAGGCGGACATCCCCTTCCCCGCCACCCATCATCTCGGCGTGCTGCTCTCCATCTGCACGGACTTCCAGCCCTCCTGGGAGGAACTCAAGGAATCCGCCCGGACGCTCACCGCCCACACCATCCAGATCGTGCACCCCGGCGTCATGGCGGATGAGGGCATGGCCCACCAGAGCTTGGATGCGGGCGCGGCGCTGCGACGGTCCGTCCGTGAGAGCCTCGGATTCAGTGATTGAAACGGGCCTTCCTGGAAGCGTAGGCTGAAGGCCTCACTTCACGAGGCTTCTATGCGGACCCTGCTCGCCCCGGCCCTCCTGGCCTTATTGCTCCCACTGTCCGCTCAGGAAGCCAGCGCCACCAAGGCGGATGCCAAACCCAAGGTGGAGGAAGTCTCCAAGGACGAGACCAAGCCTCTTCCCAAGCCCGTCGTCACGCACCACCAAATCACGGCCGCCGGCAAGGTGCTGAAATACACCGCCACCACCGGCTTCATGCCCCTGAAGAACGAGAAGGACGATACCGAGGCCCGGATCTACTACACCGCCTACACGCTGGATGGCGGCGGCGCGACGCGGCCCCTCATCTTCGCGTTCAACGGCGGACCCGGCTCGGCGTCCATCTGGCTTCACCTCGGCTGCATCGGGCCCCGGCGCGTCCAGCTCTTGCCCGATGGGGAACTGCCGCCGCCGCCCTTCCATCTCGTGGACAACGCCGATACCTGGCTGGACCAGGCCGACCTCGTCTTCATCGATCCTGTAGGCACCGGCTTCAGCAAGGCGGAGAAGCCGGAGGACTCGAAGAACTACTGGAGCCTCAAAGGCGATGTCAGCTCCGTCGCCACATTCATCCGCCTCTACCTCACCCGCAACGGGCGCTGGACCTCGCCGCTCTTCCTAGCGGGCGAGAGCTACGGCACCACGCGGGCTTCTGCGCTCTCCAGCTACCTGGTGGACCGCGGCGTCGCGCTGAACGGCGTCATCCTCATCTCCGCCATCATGAACTTCCAGACGGCGGAATTCGCGCACGGCAACGACCTGCCCCTCGAACTCTTCCTGCCCAGCTACGCGACCACGGCCTGGTACCACAAGAAGCTCCCGGCGGACCTCCAGGCGCTGCCCGTCGCTGAAGTCGCGGCCCGCGCGCGGACCTTCGCCACGGGCGAGTACGCGGACGCGCTGCGAAAGGGCGACATCCTCACGCCCGAGGAACGCGGCGCCATGGCCCAGAAGATCGCGCGTTTCACGGGGCTCAGCACCGCCTATGCGCTCCAGTCCAATCTGCGCCCCGTCATCTACGCCTTCACATCCGAGCTGCTCCGGGACCAGAACCGCCTCGTGGGCCGCCTGGAGAGCCGCTTCAAGGCCATGCCTTCACGCGGCACGCTGGAGTATTCCGAGAACGATCCGCTGATGGCCGCCATCACGCCGCCCTACACTGCGAGCATGAACGACTACGCGCGCAGGGAGCTGGGCTTCGAGACGGATGACACCTACCAGACTCTCAACTACAGGGTGAATGGGGCCTGGACCTGGGATTCCGACAACCGCTCCGTGGACACCAGCACGGACCTCTTCGAGGCCTTCCGCAAGAACCCCTACATGAAGCTCATGGTGGCCAACGGCTACTACGATCTGGGCACGCCCTTCTTCGCCACGGAATACACGCTGGACCACCTGGGTCTGGAGCCCGCCCAGCGCGCGCGCATCTCGCTCGGCTACTACGAGGCCGGGCACATGATCTACATCGACGATGCCGCCCGCGTGAAGCTCCGCGGCGATGTGCGGGCCTTCATTGATGGCGCGTTAAAGCGCTAGCAGCAATCCCTTGAGGTAGAAGCCCTCGGGGTGGTTCAACGAATAGGGATGGTCTTCCGGCTGGCCGAGATGCGCGATCACGCGCGCGTCCCGGCCGGCTTCGAGGAGGGCCGTCCACACGGCTTCCTGGAAGCGCGTGCGGTCCAGGTGTTGGCTGCAGGAGAAGCACCAGAGCAGGCCGCCTTCTGCCGTGGCGCGGGCGCCGAGGCGGAACACATCTTTGTAGGCCTTGAAGGCCTGGGGCACATCCTGCCGGCGCTTGGCGAAGGCGGGCGGATCCACGATCACGCGGTCGTAGGATGCCGGTTCCAGCTGGCGCATGATCTCGAAGGCATCGCCCTCCAACCTGATGTGGGCCGCGGGATCGAGGCCGTTAACCTCCCAATCCTTCTCGCAGGCGTCCAGCGCGCCCGCGCTCGTGTCCAGGGTGGTGACTTCAAACGCCCCGCCCAGACCCGCGTGGATGGAGAAGCCGCCCGTGTAGCCGAAGGCGTTGAGCACGCGGGCGCCCTGCGAAAGCGTGCCCAGCTTCAGCCGGTGCTCGCGCTGGTCCAGGAAGAAACCTGTCTTCTGGCCCTTCATCAGGTCCACGCTGAGTTTCGCGGCGCCTTCACAAATGATGACGGGCCCCGGCAAGCTGCCTTTGAGGATGCGGTTCACGGGCTGGAGGCCCTCCTCCTTGCGGCCGGACTGGCTGCGCTCCACGAAGACCGTGCAGCCTTCGCGCTCCGCGATGCTTCGCAGCACGGGCCACCAGATGTCCCGGACAGCCTCCAGCCCCGCCGTGCCCACCTGAAGCACGAGGGCTTCGGCGTAGCGGTCCACCACGAGGCCCGGCAGGAAATCGCCCTCTCCGAAGATCCAGCGGCAGCCGCCCTGGGGATCCCAGAGACCGAAGGACTTCCTCAGGGCCAGCGCGGTCTCGAAGCGCTCCCGGAAGAAGGCCTCGTCCAGCGGCGCCTCCTCGAACCGGAAGACCCGGACCGAAAGAGGGTTGGTGCTGGAGGCCGTGCCCACGGCCAGCACGCGGCCCTTGGCATCCGCCAGCCGCACGAGGGAGGATTTCGGCGGCTCCTCCAAGGCGCCTGACAGGAACCAGGGATGCCGCTTGCCCAGCAGGTCTTCCTTGCCGGGTTTGAGTTTGAGGATGGGATAGGGCCACGCCATGGCTTCACTCTAGCCGAGCGGCCCCTCACACTGAGCAAATGCGCGCCTTCCTTCTTCTGTTGATCTGCGCCTTCCTGGGCGCCGCTCAGCCCAAGGTGGTCATCCTCAGTTTCGACGGCCTGGCCGCGCGGAGCTTCAACGCGCGCACCATGCCCAGGGTGTGGAAGCTGAGCCGTGAAGCCCGGGTGGGCAAGGGCCTGCCGCCCTTCCCGTCCACCACCTTCAACGGTCACGCGACCATCGCCACGGGCTGTTGGCCCGAGCACCACGGCATCGTGGCCAACAGCTTCGTGGATCCGAAGGAAGGCTTCGTCCGCTACACCGCGACCGCCGAGGAGTTGCTGCGCGAGCCCCTTTGGATCGCGGCCCAGCGCAGTGGTGTGAAGGCAGCCGTCTACCACTGGCCCTGCGCCACGGGCTCCTGGAACGGCGAGAGCCCCTGGCGCCTGAAACGATTCAGGCCCGGCACCACGGATGCGGACGCCCTGGCCTTCTGCGACGCGGCGTTGAAGGACGGCGCCCAGTTGGTCATGGCCTACCTCAGCGGCATGGACGAAGAAGCCCATCACCACGGGCCTGACAGCCTCGAGGTCTTCCGGAAGTTGCGGGCCACGGATGCGCTGCTGGCGCCCTGGATCGAGAAGGCGCGAACTGCCGACCCCGAGACGCGCATCATCCTCTGCGCCGACCACGGCTTCGCCCGCGTGCCCCGCATGGTGTCGTTGCCCAAGTTGATGAAGGACATCCCCTCGCGCATCATCGCCCACGGCGGCAGCGCCTTCGTCTACCTGGACCGCGCCGGGGATGCCGATGCGGCCCTCGCTCGTCTACACCGCGCGGGACTGCACGCCTGGAAGCGGGCGGACCTGCCCGCGCGATTCCACCTGGCCGATTCGCCCCGCGCCGGCGACCTCATCGTCTCCGCGCCGCCCGGAACCTGGGTCAGCGAAGCAGAAGATGCGGCCGACCTCGCCAAGGAACGCCAAGGCCGCGTGGGCTGCCACGCCTTCGATCCCGCCTATCCCGCCATGCACACCTGGCTCGTGGTGTTCGGCCAGGGCAGCGGCAAACTGGGCTCCGTGCCTCTGTGGGACCTCGCCCCCACCGTGGCCGACATCCTCGGCATCCACTGGCGGCAGGCGCCGGATGGGAAGGCCATCAGCTTCCTGCGTTAGCGCTTCAACACTTTTTTAAGCGCTGCAACCAGTCGCTCAACTTCGCTCTCTCTCGTCCACGGCAGCATGGAGACGCGGATGACGCTCCTCGCCTCGGCCTCGCTGTAGCCGAGGCTCATCACGGCGTGACTGGGCTTCACGGCGCCGCTGTGGCAGGCACTGCCGGTGCTGATGGCGAAGCCGTCCAGGTCCAGGGCCATCTGCACGGCTTCGCCGCTGTGGCCGCGCAGCAGCAGGCAGCTCGTGTTGGGCAGGCGCGACTGGTCGTGGCCGATGGCCTCGTAACCGCCGGACCAGCCCAGCACCTCGGCTTCCAACGCATCGCGCAAAGGCGCCAGCGCGGCGCTGGCATCCAGCCGTTCAGGTAGATGCTTCACGGCGGCGGCAAGGCCGAGGATCGCGGGCGTGTCCTCGGTGCCGCCCCGGCGGCGGCGCTCCTGAGGGCCTTCCATGACGGGCTCCCAAGGCAGGCCCGGTCGCATCCAGAGCAGGGCCGCGCCGCGCGGGCCACCCATCTTGTGGGCGCTGAACACCGCCGCGTCGCAGTCGGAGAGGTCCACCGCCACCTTGCCCCAAGCCTGGGCGCAGTCCTTGATTCGGATCGCGCCCAAAGGCTGCGGCATCGTGTAGCGGATGCCCGTCTCGTTGTTCGCAGCCATCTGGACGACCGCGCGGACGCCGTCCGGAAGCTCCGGCAACCAGGAGACGCGGCTCCAATCTCTCAACGGGTTCAGACAGGCGCTGTGCTCGCCGGGGAAGACAGCGGCGGGCTCATCACCCAGATGCGGATGCAGCCCCTTGACGAGCAAGTGCAGGGCCTCAGTGGCGGAGGCGCAGAAGACCAGTTCCGCGGCCGGGACGCCCAGCGAAGTGGCGATGCCGCGCCGCGCCTCCTCCACCGCATGCCGCGCCCGTTGGCCCTCGCGATGGGTGCTCGTGGGATTCGCCCAAACCTCGCGCATGGCGGAAGCGACCGCCGTGATCGCGTCCGGATGCGGGGGCACGGTGGCGTTGGCGTCGAAGGTGAGGCGTTCCATCCCGTCCAGTGTGGCGCAGTGCTAGCCTTTCCCCATGCCGAAAACCCTTGAAGGCCAGCTGGTGGTCGCCATCTCGAGCCGCGCCCTCTTCGATTTCGAGGAGGAGAACAGGCTCTTCGAGCTGCAGGGCGAGCAGGCCTACATGCGTTTGCAGCTGGACCGGCTGGAGGCTCCCGCCAAGCCCGGCGTGGCTTTCCCGTTGGTGAAGAAGCTCCTGGCCTTCAACTCGGGGGAGGAGAAACGCGTCGAGGTCGTCATCCTCTCCCAGAATGATCCGGTCAGCGGCATGCGTGTCTTCCGCAGCGCCAAGGCGGCGGAGCTGGCCCTGGAACGCGGCGTGTTCACCAAGGGAAAGAATCCCTTCCAGTACCTGCGGCCGCTGGGCGCGAATCTCTTCCTCAGCGCGAAGGAGGATGATGTGCGCGCCGCGTTGCTGGCGGGCTACCCGGCCGCGCGGGTCTATCCCAACAGCGCCGTGGCGGCCGAGAAGCATCCCGGCGAGATCCGCATCGCCTTCGACGGCGACGCCGTCCTCTTCAGCGACGAGGCCGAGCGGGTCTACCAGTCCGAAGGCATGGACGCCTTCCAGAAACACGAGATCGAGCACGCCTCCGAACCCTTGCCTCCGGGGCCCTTCAAGCCGCTGCTGGAGGCCCTGCACCGCCTCCAGGCGGGCGCGGAAGTCGCGCCCATGCGCATCCGCACCGCGCTGGTGACGGCCCGGAGCGCGCCTGCCCACGAGCGCGCCATACGCACCCTCATGCAGTGGAACATCGGCGTGGACGAGGCCATGTTCCTGGGCGGACTCAAGAAGGCCGACTTCCTCCGGGAGTTCGAGCCGGACTTCTTCTTCGACGACCAGACGGGCCACTGTGACGCCGCGGCTGAGGTCGGCCCCACGGGCCATGTGGTGGGCGGCGTGAGCAACGAGAGGCCCGAAGACGCATGAAGCGTCTCGCCGCGCCCATCTCGTTCAAGCTGCGCGAAAGGGCCTCCGTCTTCCTGGCCGAGCTGAACCCTGCGCCGGACGCGGCCGCGCGGGCGGAGATCCTGGCGAAGCTCCGGAAGCGCGACTTCGACGCGACCCATCATTGCAGCGCCTGGCGCGAGGGATTGCCCGTGAAGGCCTGGGGAGCTGATGACGACGGCGAACCCGGCGGCACCGCTGGCGCGCCCATGCTGCGGGTGCTGGAGGGCGCAGAGCTGACGGATCTCATCACCATCTGCATCCGCTGGTATGGCGGAACGAAGCTGGGCACCGGCGGGCTCGTGCGGGCTTACACCGAGGCCGTGCAGGGCGCCCTCGCGGAAGCGGATCGCCTGGGACTCATCGAAGCTGTCCGCGCCATGCGGGCGGGCCGCCTGGACGCGCCGCCCGCTCAGGCCCACCTTCCCTTCGCCTTCCTGGGTGGTGTGACGGAGGCTGAGATCCTGGGCCAGGGCTTTGATGGGAACACTGCCTGGGTGCGCTTCCAGATCCCCCTGGGACTGGAGGCCAGCGTGGAAGCCGCCTGGCGCGAGCGCAGCCGAGGCAGGGCAGTGTCATGGGACGCTTGAGAGCGCTCACCGATGGGTGCCCGCCGTTCACCGATCCGGGGCAGTGCGAGCGCGTTGGCCTTCTTAGCCTTTGAACCTGAGGTGAGGCATGGAAACCCATTTGCCCGAAGGCATGTTGTGGGTGCTGTTCTGGATCGTCGTCCCGGGCCTGGTCTGGGGCGGCTCCCACCGGCGGCGTTCGCGCCGGGACGGTGAGGATTCCGATCGCGGGAACAGCACCGCCGTGAATGAGCAGCGCGTCCAACGCAAAGCCGGCGCGCGGCTGGGCGTGGGCATCGCCCTCATCGGGTTCGGCGCTCTGCTCGCCTTCGACCAGTGGCGCGCAGGCAACCTGCACCACCTTTCCAGCCACTGGCCGCTGCTGCTCCTCATCCCCGCTCTCATCGCCATGGCCGAGCGGAGCTGGCTTCACATCGGCGCCCACCTCACGGCCCTCGCCGCCTTCGGCCTCGAACTGCACCAGCTGGGCCACGACGCGATCCTCCAGTCCTGGTGGCCGCTGGGCATCGTCTGGATCGGACTGATCCTGACCCTGCGCGCGGTGCTCCCGCACGGCAACGCGGGCTGCGGATGGCACCATGAATGACTTCATGCCGATGCCATCCAGCCCGCAGCCCAGCACGCCGCCCCGCCGCCACACGCCTTCGCTGGTGCTGGGGGTCTGCATCATCCTCTTCGGCCTGGCGCTGACGCTGGACCAGCTGAATGTGCCCCACGCGGACTTTCTCGTGAAACTCTGGCCTCTGATCCTGCTGGCGCTGGGCGCGGTCAAGCTGCGGCAGGGCGACTGTTTCTCCACGGGCGGTTTCATCCTCGTGCTGCTGGGCGCCTACCTGCTGGTGGCCAACTTCAGCCCCGACGGCATCGCCGGTTCGCTCTGGCCCTTGATCCTCGTGGGCGTGGGCGTCTTCCTGGTGCTGAAGTCGGTGCGGACCCGGCGCCCTACCTCCGTCCTGCCCGCAGACCGCGAGGCCATGGTGGAAGCCACGGCCATCTTCAGCGGCTGCCGCCGCCAGCCTCAGGGCCAGTTCTTCAAGGGCGGCGACGCCACGGCCATCTTCGGCGGCATCGAGCTGGACCTGCGCACAGCGGAACCTTCGCCTGAGCCCATGGTCCTGGATGTGTTCATCCTCTTCGGCGGCGGCGAGATCCGCGTGCCGCCGGGTTGGGCCGTGGATATCCGCACCACTTCCATTTTCGGTGGCGTGGGGCACAAGATCGCGGACACACCGGCCGTCGCGGGCGCGCCCCGGCTCGTCGTCACCGGCAGCACCATCTTCGGCGGCCTGGAGATCCGGCATTGAACCACCCCGTCCTGGCCCGGCGGGGGCGCCTGATTCCCTACCTGCTGCTCTGGGCGCTCATGGCCGGCCTCATCGCCGCGCCCGCGCTGCTCCAGGGCTGCACGCTCCTGGAGTCCGCCGGGCTCGCGTTGCCAATGGCCTTGCTGGGCGCAGGGATGGGACTCCTGCCCTACTACCTCGCCCGCGGCCTGCCCACGGGGCGCACGGCGCCCACGCGCATGGCGCTGACCTGGGGCTTCGCAGCCATCGTGGATGGGGCGCTGTGGGCCGCGGCGGGCTCGTGGATCTCCAGCCATCTGCTCTCGCGCCTGCCGGGGCTGGCCCGCCTTCCGGT
>Ga0210400_10000109_pt1 | contig 109534 bp, 153 predicted proteins | sample IncBWH26MmetaG_FD_155456 | JGI IMG/M metagenome (GOLD analysis project Ga0210400, IMG submission 155456) | Forest soil microbial communities from Barre Woods Harvard Forest LTER site, Petersham, Massachusetts, United States - Inc-BW-H-26-M | ecosystem: Environmental > Terrestrial > Soil >... | reverse complement strand
GTATCCTCAGCCATTTGCTCATCAAAGTAGTGGCCGCCGATATTGCGGGTCTTCTTCACCATGCGGAACTGACGCAACATGATGCCGTTGGGCAGTTTGCAGCCAATGACTACCGTTTCAGTACCTGACGCAGGCTGCGGGACTGGCTTGACCCGGTCCTCGATTGGTTCTTGCCTCTTCGCACTTACACGCGCTACCATGATTTACTCCTCTTAAAAGTTCTTGCGGGCCGGGCGCTACTCCGACTAAAGATTTGCATATTCCCTTTCGGGCGCGTCTTCTCCCATCGTAGTTGGTGATGGGGGCGTTTCTGCTTTCAACGCCGCCGCAAGAATTCACACACCCAGCATGTTTACGATTCCTAGAGGCTGCCGAATCACTGTGCCCCAAACACCAGCCAACACCTTCTGCCGGAAGGACGATAGCAAGCGCACGATCGGTTGTGCATGCATCTTCTCGTTGAACGCGCAGTAGCCGGTTTGCTGGCCTTCGATCTCCTCAGCGATAAGCTGGACGATGTTGCCCGCCGCATTGCCCTGAGAGTTGGCGGTAGTCGTAACACCGTACTGAACCGCCGTCTCGAAGCGAATGTTCGGGAAGTTCTTCTTGAGAAGATCAAACACGTTGACGTTGAAGCTGTTGGTAATCGTCAACGCGACCTCCGATCCAGGCGACATCGCCAACACCAGTTTGCTGTCGGCCTCGACGAGACCCGCAGTCTGCTGGATAAGCTGGTAGTACATCGCCTGAATATCCGCGTAGACCTCGTTGGCCGTCGCATTCATGACGCCGCCAGTTGTAATCCACTTGGTACCACCAGCAGCCTTGGTTGCAGGCGTAAGCGAAGCCGTCAGGTTGGGATCGTTGATCAGACCGTAGTTCTGCAAACCATTCCCAACGCCGAAGAAGTAGCAGAAGTTGCTGAACTTATTCAGTGCCAAAGCAGCGGACTGATCGATCTCGGAGACGTAGTTGATCTTTGCGAGACCAGCACGCTCCAGTTCGCGATCACCGTACTGCTTGATAGTCTGGAACAGGTAGGCCTGCCGCTGGGGCCAGTTGGTGTTGACGCCAGCACGACCCGAGTCGGCAAAGTCACCGTAGGATGAGACCTCACCTGTATACTCGATGGTGGGGAACATGATTGTTTCATCCAGCCACGTTCCTTTTCGGACCTCGCCCATAATGATCGCTGCCCTGTTTGGCGCAAACAGGATTTTGAATACCGCAGGGTCGATCATCGTAGTGAGGAACGCCGGGACCGCGGAGTTGACCGCGGTCGTCAATGTAGGTTGCGCGTCCATACCGATCTGCATCATCGCGTCCATGGCGAGATGTTCATCCCGCTTGAACTCTTCCGGCAGATAGGCGAGGACGTTAGGAAGGCTTACACCGCGAGCCGCAAACTCAGGCGCGTCGGCCAGCCAAGCTGCACGAGCTTCTTGGAAGTTCATAGTGGTTTCTCCTGGCCTCAGCCCAACGGGTGCGAGCTGATTTTTACAAGTTCATTCGCCAGACCACCACTCATGGCGTACCATTTAGTTTCAACGTTCAACGCGAACGTAATTACCGTGCCCACAGACACAGTCTGTGTCGGCGAGACGTAGTAGGTGCCAGCCCCGCCGGTACCCGTCCCGAGTTGCGAGATGTACGTGCCCGCAGTGACACCGCCACCACCCGTACCTGTCAGGGTATCGCCTACCCCAAGGGTGCCCGAGGTCATCGTAGCGACCGTCAGGAGGCCGTAGGAGCCTGTAAGACCCGCTGAAGCCACCGTCTGCTCGGGAATGTTGACGGCGTAGCTTCCAACACCTCCCGTCGTTCCCGAAATCTGCGAGACGATCGTAGTGTTCGTTACGATACCTGTGCCGCCGGAAAGGACGGCGCCTGCGACGAGCGTGCCCGACGAAACGGCTGAGACCGTCAGCACGTTACCGGCGATCGAGCCCGTGAACGAGACCGTCTGCGGGCCGATAGAGCCGGTGCAAGAGCCGGTTGTGGGAGAACCCGTCGCAGCGAACGTAACGGCACCATTGGAGAAGTTGGCGTAAGCCTTCATTCCAAGGATAGCCGCACCCGTGCCAGTATTCTTAACGAAGAAATCGCCACCGCTGAACACCGTGACCGGGAAGCCAGCAGGAATGAGCATTCCCGAGGCCGTCAGGTAGGTAGTGATCAGGCCCTGCTGAGCGCGTCCCACGAGACCCACGACGTTAGTCTGAGCCGTCGCATTGGTACCACCAAACGGCTGAACACCTTGCAAAGTGTTCGTGACCTGCTGAGGCGTTTGATCGGGGTCGAAAGTGCTACCGAAGAACCAGCAGAAACGACCGATGGTAACGCCACTAGGACCCGCGACCAGTCCGCCAGGACCAGCCGCAGCCGTGAACCGCGGATTGGTGTCGGCAAAGTCGCCCTCTACGGCCGGAGCCGGAACAGTGTTAACTTGGTTGGGGAAATCAGGCATGGTTTGGCCCTCCTTTACAACAGGCCAATCCGGCCAACGTTCGGGAAGCGATCGTTGAACGAAGCACGAGTTGCGGCATCCATAGCCACACGCGGCGACGAACTACGAGTTGCGCCCTGACCCGGCAGCGGAAGGTTTTTGAGGATGACAGAGTAAGCCGACGGATGAACTCCATCGATCTTGATGTTACGCGCCTTGAGAGCAGCGGCGTAGACATCTTCGGGGCACTTGGCCTCGTCCATCGCGAGCTCACCAACCCACGGACGCACATCGCGCTCGGCCTTGCGGATTTCGCGCTGATTGTTGGTAGCCTGTTCGACCGCAATCTTTACTGCGGTATCCATGGCTCGCTTATCGGGACCTTCACCCACTTTCGGCATTCCCTTGAACGGAGGCGGCTCGTCGTGAGCCCGTTTGCGATCCTTTGCGCGGCGATCCTTCGCGCCGCGTTTGTCGTAAGCGTTGCGGTCCTGAACCGTCTTGCCGGAATGACCAGCACCAGGTTCCTCGCCCTCGCCGACGTGCCATTCGCGAGAGCGATCAATATCGCTGCGATCCGGTACATCATCGGGATTGTCCTCTGCACCATGCGAAGCGCCTAGCTCCTCGAGAACCTCTTCGCCCTCGGCATGGGGCTCAGTGTCACCCCCATCCGAAAGCGTATCGTCTTGAGTAGCGCCCCCGCGCATGAGATTGCAGACGTGCTGGAGATCGGAGCCGCTAACCTTGTCCTTCAAGAAGGACTCGACTGCGGCAGTAGGATCAGCATCGCGCGCGCGACGATCTTCGCCTTCCTGATCGCGATCATCTTCCCGGTCCTGTGGAGGGGGGAAAGCATCTCGCGCTTTCCGATCCCGTGCTTTACGATCGTAAGTATCGCGAGCACGACGAGTATCACGCGCGCGCCGGTCGCCGCCTGGACTGCCCTGACCACTAACGTTAGAGGCGCCAGGCACATCCGTCATTTCTGACATCATTGCCTCCTGTACATCCGTAACAGGCGCGTCCTCGCCAGTATCGGGGTGGGCTTCGAGCAAATCGAGTACTTCTGCGATCTCACCAATCGAAGCGTCGTTCGCGAGCTTTCCTTTCGTCAATTTCCGGACCTCGCGGATAATACCGGAACGACGCTCATCAAAGTTTTTGGCCGTCAGGCCCTCAACCACAGGAAGCAGATTCACCTTCTGATCCTGGGCCAGTTTGGGCCGAATGTACGAACTCAGAACGAGTACCGTATTGGCGGCCGTTTTTGTCATAGTGCTCATGACCCGCCTCTTTCGTTTACGTCCGGCCACCAATCCGGCTGCACTGTCTCCTACAACTACGTCGTGACCCGCACGACCCTCCTTTACGAGGGCGACGTGATTGCCCACGATATTCCTCATTATTCCATCAAAGGGTTTCTGCTCGCCGGTCTCTGGGTCTTCCCAAGTACCAGGCGTCATATCTGCTATGTAACGATATGCCGACGACAGTTCTTTTTTCTTATTGGACGTAACATCGTCAATACCGTCCTTACTCCACAGAACCAGGCTATTCTTAAGGAAAGGATGTTCGAAAGAAGCGTCTGTCCCCGTCGAGCCTAATACAAGCTCAGGCTTGTGGGTGTCCGCAGTAATAGGGACATGCTGCTTGAGCAGGGGGAGATTATTGAACGTCGGGGCCGCTTTCGCTAACTCGTCCGGATCGCGATACAGGTGATAAATTTTGTCGGGCTCTAAGCCGAGCTTCTCATAATCCGGTATTTCACTGCCCTTGTAAGGATTGACTACTGCTTTGGAGATGTTGGTAGTCGAGACGTGAAGGCGGCCGTCTGGGTCGGTAGTGCGGACAGAACCTTCATCGAAGGCAATCGAGTCGGCATTAATGTAAGCAGGGTCCATAAAACTTTCGCGGATAGTACCTTGCACCGCGCGGCCGAGGCGCTTCAACTTTGCTGCCTTTTCGTCGAGCCATCGCTGCGCACTATTACGCGAAATCATTAGCGGCGAGGTTTCAATTGTGCTGCCCTTTTCGTCGGTAAGCTTAGCGACAAAACCTCGCTCAGAGCGGTAGTCCTCAGCGTCTTTGGCAGGACGATTCTTGAAAGCTTCCTTGTGCTGCTCACTCAGATTTTTCTCGCCGAGAGCTTCCATAAAACCGTCGAATTCCTTTCGAGTAATTTTCCCCTCATGCAAAGCTTTCTTGTAAGCCTCGACTTGCTGTGAGGCATCCTCAGCCGCATCCCGCGACAATCGCTCAGCTTCGCGAGGCGGAAGGCGGCCAATATGAGGCTTTTCGACGTATTCGGCGTCTCTGCTAAGTTTGTTTCGTTGAAGCGGCCCCTCTTCTCGCTCTACGTTCTCGACGCCAGCAACAAAATCAATGCCTTGCTTAGCATCAGCTAATGAAAGGCTGTACATATTCTTTTTTTCGCGTCCGTTTTTGTAGACACGAAAATCGCCACCAGGTACGGCACGAATCTCATAGCCTTTGTAGTTAATAACGCCAGCATCGCTCGCACTATCAAAGAAACGGCCCTTGCTCGCTTCCTTCTTCACTGCATCTTTCCCCAACACGGCTTTGCTCTTTCCTGTTCGCTCGCGGTCGTGTTCCGTCAAGCCACCGGAGTCTATGTAGCGATTTGCCTGAGACGACTGCTTAGCTTCGGGCCCAGTAGTCCCGCCATGCGCGTAAGCGACGTTGATGGCGCGCGTCTCTTTGGGCTGCTTAGAAGGTGGTCCAATAGAATTAAGTTCGGAGCGCGAGGCAATGTTTGCAGCGGCGGGATGAGCAATAGGCGCCTGATCGTTAGCCAACAGCTGCTTTACGCCGGGGTGCAAAGGCTCAGGAGGGTTAGTAAGAGGCGCCCAGCACCAGCTATCGTGTTCGCTGCTCAATTCAGGGATGAACTGGTTGCCTGTAGTTGTCGCAAACGTCGTAAAATCGATCTCGTCTTGAGAGCTATCGACTTCCTTGATTTCTTCATTTGGTATCCACCCGGTTTCTTCACGGGTTTCCCGGACCGCTGCGTCACGTGCTTCCTCATCGCCTTCTAGCCCTCCTGCCGGCCAAGCCCACTCGCCGCTGTGATCGTGGTCGGGCGCATATCGCAGAAATAGCGCCTCGCCGTTCGGCGTTACGACCATAAGTCCCGCCGCGCGAACAAGCTGGTCTTCCACAGGCTTCCTAGCAAGTGGAAGACCAGAGTTGGGGAGGGTACTTAAAGCAGGTTGCATTACTTATACAATTTAGCCCGAACTGCGCAGTCCTTGGCCTCTAGCAGCTTGCGAAGCGCTGTCGTTCGCTCGGGATTGCGGGGGAGCATTACAACAAGCGAGCTTGCAAGTTCCCCAAATGGCTTGCTGAACTCTTGTAGTTCAGGCTTAAGATGGCTGTAAGCAAAGAACTGAAGCAGATATTCCTCGGGTTCGTTCATGACAAACCACCAATCGACTTGATACGGCCGACGCCAGCAGCGCGATTGCGAGTATTGTGAACATTCGCTTTCATCACATCCTTGAATATATCCAATTCACCAACGAACGTCACAACGTCCTCGTCGCGCTCAATAGAAAAATGATGAAACCAAGGTTCCTGGCCGCCAGGATCGGCATAGCCTTTTCCAAGCAAAACGCCGTCAGTAATCTCACCCAACTGCGCTTTCGCAAGCATCGTCTTAAGCGCCTCGATCAATTTCTGATTGGGCCGCATCTTTGGCATTAGGGCTTCCATATGTCTCACCTCACATCGGAATAACGCAGGGAACATGCCCCCACAACTCAAGCTTGCGGCCCGTAGTCGTAACTATAAGTGCAGCCAACCAGTAAATGACGCCAGACTGTGCCGTAGTCAGCGTTTGGGACGTGATCGTACCTAATACACCGGGATTACCTACTAGGCGCATAGCAGGCACGGGATCGTTACCGTAGCTGACACCAATGGACCAGCTCGCCGAGACTATGCCCTCACCGGGATTAACGTCGTTACGAAAATCCATCGAGAACACATCCGTCTCGTTGGCGTCGATCGGGTCCCAATCCTGACCGCAGTACATCAGTTGTACCTAATCGTGCGCGGGGTCTTATTGACGAGGGTACGAACGCGAATCTTAGTGTTGAATAGCAGCCGCGCAAAGTTAGGACCGGGAGATGCGAACTCGGGATCGTATCCCGTAAAGAACAACATTGAAGGTGGATGGTACGGGTATTCTTGCACTGGCATCAACTGACCGCCGGTTCCAGTAAAGGGAACTGAAGTCGGCGGATAAGACCAAGACCTCGGACCCGGATGGTATGGCTGCTCTTGTGAACCGATCGTACGTCCGACGGGCGATACCGGAGGCGGCGGCGGGAATACGCTTGGGTTGAACTGCGAGTTGGGGTGGAATGGTAACTCCTGCACTGTTACCAACCGACCTACCTGGGGCAGCGCAGCAACATTACCCGGGATAAGAGCAGGACTTATCTTGGAGGACGGATGGAACGGTATTTCCTGCGTTGTGACTATTGCCCCTACTTGAGGCAATAGAGCGACCGAAGGCGGCGCGGGCGCTCGCAGAGACGGTTTCGGATGGTCAGGAAGCTCTTGCACCGTAACCAAGCGCCCTACCTGCGGAAGCGCGGCGACGTTGCCAGGAATTACCGCAGACGTAAATATTGAACCGGGATGGAACGGCAATTCCTGTGTAATCTGTATCCTGCCGACCAAGGGCAGCTGGGCCACATTCGGCCCTTGAATACTCGCTTTCATTTGCGGGTAAGGGTGGGACGGCAATTCTTGTTTTACTACTATAACCCTAGTCTCTGGCGTTCCTATTACAGGGACTATGGGGGGCGGCAGAATAGCTCGCAACGAAGGCAACGGATGCCAAGGTTGCTCCTGAGTTATCAGTATTTCACCGATCTGCGGGGGAGCGGCGACATTAGGCCCCTGAATGCTAGCTCGCATCTGAGGTGCGGGATGGAAAGGTCCCTCTTGCGCAGTTAGAATAGGGGCGCGGAACGGTGGTAGGGTAATCGGAGGTAAGAATATAGTGCTAGATACCAAGTTCGAATAAGAGCGGGGTGGTTGTTCCTGGACAGAAATCAGCGGAGAGGGAATAAGTGCTACATCTGGGCCCTGAACACCAAACACCAACGCAAGTTGCGAGTAGGTTGGAACCTCTGCTTTACCAAAAACGAAACCGGGACTGAGAGAAGTCGCAATAACCGGCGTTTGAACTCCAGCATTAGTTATTGGAGTATACAAAGTAGGCTGCTCGGCATCAACGAATACGCCATTCATCAGGACTGAGGCTGGTACTGGGGGCAGACCGCTAAATATCTTAGGAATTGGATGATCTTGAAATTCTTGCTTAACCAGAATTGGCAGTACACTAGGCAACGTAATAGCAGCCGCGCCCAAGAATCTTCCTGGAGCAACGAACGACGGGGATTGAATGGGTCGCTCTTGCAATGTCAATACTAGAGTAGATACCGGCGGAATTATTGCCGGAGCAACGAACGAACCACTAGCCGCTAACGACGATGTGGGCTGAATCGGCTGTTCTTGTTTTACTAGTAAAGGAGATGTAACTAGTGGAGTTGGCGTCGTCAGAAATACGCCGAACACAAATCTCAGAACGGGTCGAGGAGCGACTTCTGCCTCTCGTACAAGTATTCCCCCAACCGGGGACACAGAGGAAGGTAGGGCGGGAGGACCGACCGCCAATATAGATGGAGGCTGAGCAGGCAGTTCTTGTACTGTTACCAACCGACCTATCTGAGGTATTGCTGCGACATTGCCGGGGATAACGGCTGGATTAAAGCGTGGAAGCGGATGGAAAGGTTGCTCCTGAGATGTAAACAACTTTCCTACTGGTGATAGTACTACAGAGCTTACTACTAAAGTATTGAGTATTGAAGTATACAAAGTAGGCTGTTCGGCATCAACAAATATGCCGTTCATCAACACAACTGCCGGCACCGGAGCTACACCACTCGCAAATGTTGAGCTCAGACGCTCTGGATATTCCTGTTTAAGGACAATCGAGCCAATCTGTGGGGGCGGAGCGACATTAGGCCCCTGCACCCCAGCAAACATCCGCGGCAGAGGATGATCTTGCGGTATCTGGCGAGTTGATGATAAAACAAACATTACTTATTCGCCGCGATAGCTTGCATGCCTTCAGGACTCAGTAAGTTCATGAGAGGTGGTAAGTCCTCTTTTTTCTTGGGAACCAAATCCTCATCGAACTCAATCTCAGCACCGACGAGCTTGTCCGCAAAGACGCCAGCATGCTCTCTGTGAGAACGATAGAATTCCTTTACATCGTCCTTTTTCATCCAAACCCACAAATCAGCTTCTTCAGGAGGACAAGGTAACGTCGCCCCGCAATAACGACAATGGATGGTCAGGCGACGTGCGCCTGACCCCACTTGTAAGCTAAACCCCGGCACGGTCAGCCCTTCATAATCGTGCCGGTTCGATTACGCTGTTCGACCACTTGATCACGCGTAAAAGTCACTGGCATCGGTCGCGCAAGGCCCAGCACTTTTACAGCAACACTCGCCGTCACGCCGCTATCGTCTCTATCGTAGGCAATCTCGACTTCCAGTTCAGACTCGGGAAGCTGGTCGATTGCAGTGTGAACAAGTTGGCGCAGACCCGAAGGAACGTTATCCGCGTGTGCCAGTTCGTCGAAGGCATCGGCGCGATTGACGCCTCTAAACTTGATGTTGACTGCCATAGCAATTACTCCTCGATCGTGACTTCATAGCTACTGCCGGAAGCGTCAGTACCAGCGATGTTGCGGCATGAAATCTGGCCTTGCAAAGCGCCAGCACCCGCCGCACCAACGCACCACCAGGGGTTTGCAAGGGGCATGACGATCATGCCGACACCGCCTTGCGCGTTCCAATCTTGCGCCCAAAGATTGCCACTAGGATCGGACGCGAGCGTCGCAGCGTTGCTGAAAGTACCAACGCGAGAACCGAATGAAGTGTAGTTCGGCTGATGGAACGCAGAGGTCAAGGCCGTGAAGGTACCGGCAGCGGCGGTGGTCGGTCGGGTCCATCGAGTACGATATGCGGTCGAGGTCGTAAGGCGACCACCCCAACCAATCGCGACCACTTTGCCAAATACGTTGGCGGTTTGGGTATCCCAAGTCCAATTGTCGGTGCTGGTGCTCGGCGTGAAAGCACCGTTACCTGAAGTCATCGTAGGCATTGTCTTGCTCCTTTAGTCATGCCTAGTCACCACTCCAGGCCTCTTTCAAATGCCAAGCACTTTGGCATTCTGCTGCTTGCGGTATTCTTCGTTAACCGCCCGCAGGAGTTTGTCTACATCCGGCCCCGTACAACCGGTTATGTGAACTTTTGAATAGCATTCGAAACACAGCGCGTTAGCACAAACGAAACACATTCCCCCTTTAAGAGACCATTTACGCTTCTTGACAGGACGGGGGCAGTGCCCACACCCTAAGAGATCATCTTCTTCGAGCTTTCCACCCGAAGCGCGGTTGTCGCTGAGGAAGTAGCCGGAGCCGTTAAAGATTGATTTAGACGACATGACGGAAAAAACCACGCTGGCTGCTAGGTAGATTAGTTTGGTAAGGAACTTGAATAACAGTCTGATCAGTTACTAGCTCAATAGTAATCGTTGGCCAAACAGAAGAGGATTCTCCCGAAATGCTACTGTCTAGAAATGGAGACACGCTCTTGGTAAACCATAATGCTCCTGGAGCTGCGCCAAGGACATCGCCTGATTGTGCAGAAACAGACCCAGGTAGTAGAATACGCTGCCCTCCAACTATCATGTTTAACACTGGATCATAGAATATAGAGGCTCCTCCCGTAGGAGAAACGCAGGCCGCTCCCAACTGTGCTGCAGGCTCCAGCTTTAGCGTACCTAACACACCCGTATAAGGTGTATCTCCTGGATATCCGCCAAGCGTATACGATACCAACCTTCCCCAAATCCAAGATGTGCTCTGCTGCTGAGCAGCCCAGTTTGAGAACGTCCGCTTGGTGTATGAGTATATCGGTGCTCTAGCAGTCGGTGCCCCCGACATATCGATTGCATCAACGCAGCCTACGCACGCAACCATAGTAAGCTGCGGGCACGGGTGAGTGTGAATGTTCCACGTGGGGCCAGGAATAGTCGGAAATCCGTCCAGTGTAGTTCGAATGTAAATATAAGTCCCATCCTCGTAAATATCTGTGACTTGAAATATATATTCTGTGGTCAGAGAATTAGTGCCGATGAAACAAATTCCATTAGAAGTTCCCCATTGAGGGGGCGATCCTGATCCACCAGACTTAAGTCTCTTGATGATCCCGCCGCCAATGAATTGGTACGCCCCAGCCCCCAACACGTCGCTCTCAGCTACTCCGCCGATAAAACCGCTACTGGCACCCACATTAGCAAAAGAACACGCCTCGGAATAAACAGACGTTCCGTAGCCAAAAGCAGTTGGCCCAAATGACGCGCCGCCGTTGAGGTAGCAGCCCTTGAGACTCGTATTCTTCGGTGACCCCAGCATATTGCTGTTCATGACAACGTTCTCAAACGTCATACTATCTGGGGATGGACTCTGGGTTTTTGGTCTACTCCAATGACCACCATTCACGACCACGTTGGCAATCAACTTATCGATCTCAGAACTACCAGCCGTCGTGTCCACGCCATTGCACGTCCACACCTTATTTCTCGAAGGGTAGACACAACATCCCGCACTGTTGCCGGCGATGGAACCACCTCCAGTATAAGTGACGTTACGGCCGATGCTATTTATTTGCCCAGTCGATTCTTGCTGGATGTTGACGTATTCATGGTCACAATCCCACCCCGCCTCGATCGCGTAGAGCGTAGCAGGACCCCCACAGTCTACATTACTAGCATTGCCGGCGTTGAATACCGGCCACGTATCTTTGTAAGTGTTGACGAGCGGCGACTGCAGATTAACAGCCGCGCCAACAATCGACGTAACGTATACCCACTCATAAAATTGCTGGTTACTCGGATATCCGAATCCTTGTATATCTAATCCGGTCATCAATGCCCAACATGGCGGAGAGAACCGCGAGGCATCGGAGGAGTTCTTCAGGGTGATCATCGAACTACCGGCGTTCGCGGTACTGGTACGAGCCTGACTCGTGTTATTATTCGATTGACCTCCCGCGCAACCGCCCAAGAACCATCCTCTCCCTGTTCCGGACATATCCGTGAACACCGCAGTTCCGCTACCAACAACGCGAAGATTTTTTACGTTCCAAGTAAAACCAATCCCCAACCCAGCCCCCATGAAGCAATACCGCCCAGCAGGAATATCCAATTCAACCGGAGATGTGCTGCCCGCCCTCGCAGTATTAAAAGCAGCAAAAGTGGCGCTATCGTTCGTTCCCCATTCTAATGTCTGCGACGAAGAAGTCAAAGGCGTGATAGCGCTGACGCTCATTGTTACCTGAGTGGAACTAACAAAAGTCAGCGTTCCACTTAATATGCCGCCAGCAGTGCCAGCACCACTCAACGCAAAATACTTGCCAGTGTCGCCGGAAACAAATGGGCTGGTGCCATTGCACGTCAGCGTCATCCCGCTAGTAGTCCAGGTAGACAGCAGTTTCTGGCCATCACCCTTCGCGCCGTAGGTGGCCTTAATATCGTCAACTATAGTGGCCGTCGTATCGTCGCGAAGTAGTTGGGTGAACGAAGCAATCTCGGGATCGGTAAACAGTACGTCGAATCCAAAATTCGCATGCCCGTTATACTGAGCTTCGTTGTTCTCAAATACATAGGTTCCCCCTGGCCCTGGGGGAGAGGAATTGGCACCAAACTTTAGGCTCGTAGTCCCAGTCCCTAAGAAAAAATTAAGAACCGCCACACCTGTCTGCCCAAGCAATACCGAATTGTCTGCAATCCCAGTAACAGGAGTGCCGGCCACACCTTCTGTATAGCACTTGGCCGTACCATTCCCGTCGTAAGTGCCGGCAATGATGTGGGGTGTTGCGCCAGACAACGCCGGCCCCGTTGCAGTGTGGCTCGTCACCTTGTCTGCCATCAGGAATTGCGGCGTGCCGGGTGAACCTGCTGCGACTCGAAGCGTCAAGCCGCTGTTAAATTCCCCAGTGGACACGAATGTTGTCTGATTAGCATTTGACTTTTGGTAGCTGGCAAAGAACGTGCAGGCATCCCACTTACGGATATTATTCAAACGCCCCTGCGATCCTGTCCCTTTGCCAAAATTACCGTACATTCCAAATGAGTTATTGTTGGCGTTAATCCATCCCGGTGTTACTGAATTGATCGCTGTCGCACTGTAAGTCGTCCCCGTAGCCGTTGTTGGTGTTAGGTCGCCCATCCGGGGCAAGAGAGTAGTGCCGAGATCGAATATCCTGCTGATGTTGTGACTGCCATCCTGAACGACGCCCATCCAAGCAGCCGTCCCCACACGGAGGTGCTTGAGCTTATCATGCTCAATGAGCCACCGCACCACCTTGGCAATGCGCCACTCAGATATCGTTGTCGCATCCGCACCAGCCGCCAGAGCGCGCGTCACATGAGCGCAAGTGAAGCTGTCATACTGACCGCAATAAGTGCTGACAGTACGCGAATCTTTTTCAACACCACCATTGAGCGTCACGACCTTATAATAGTAAACCGTCCCAAGCGTCCCAGTCGTATCAATGTATTGTCCAACTGTCACGTCAGCGAGGTTCGCGTAGGTGCCCCCAAGACTCGTCGCACGCTTGACGCGGTAATTGTGTCCAGGGCTGATATCAAACCAACGGATCAGGATGTTGCCACCAGCGCATGAACACCTAACTCCAAATGGAGCAGCGTTAGGTGCTGCTGTTGCGTCCACAATAACCGGATATACGTCTAGGTATTCTTCACTCAACCCACCGCCCTGAATATAGGGCGCAGGAAGTGTCGCTGGATTCAGTGCTGGGTAAAATCCATGAAGAACGAGCGCAACGCAAAAACCACTCTCCATGATGCCGCTAACATAGCTGACGTAAGTAGGGCCAGGAAACGTTCCCGTATACATAGCCGACTGTCTAACCGGAGCAGGAGAGGCTAAAACGTTGCCATGTGAATCGATTACGACTTGCGCGAGAAACTGCCCACCATCAGTCACAGTGACCCAATTCGCCGGACTAGTAGATGGGTTGTTATTCAGATTACCGTTAGTCAACGACTGGTAAGTCTGAAACTCGTAATAATGCTCGTTGCGAGGTCCGCTGTAAGTTATAATATTTGCGCGATCTCCAATAGCATAAGTCGTCGAACTACTCCATGCATTGCCCCTCGCGTCCTCCCACGTCAGAACATAATCCTGCCCCCCGACCGTGAACTTAGGCGCCCCCTGGATAGTATAAACACTAGACCCAACCTTGCCGGTTATCTGCCCCTGGAACGTAAAGCGCAGGCCATCTGTTGATGTCCAGTAGCCTTTTTTGCCGTCGTTAGAACCCGTGTCCGCCGACCCAAAAGCTATCCAATTATTGACGCCGAGACGATACACCGTCATCCCCGAGGCAAAGCCGAAACCGGGGTTTAGACTGTTAGTAAACGCAATGCCTTGGAAAGTGTAGTTATCAATATCTGTTGTCGTCCAACAGCCTTCGTTCCAAGCGTTATCATTGATGCCGGACGTGACGATGCATTGGAGATAGAGATGACCCTGATTGGTATCTGCATTGAACACAAACCACGGAAAAAAGTGGCCATTAAATAGCCCACTGCCTGTCACAGTGGCCGTCATCCCCTCGCTACCAATAGCTCCACCCTGGTTAACCGATAAGACGTAAGTACCCGTACCTCCCATCCCAGTTCCCATAGACACAATATGGGGTGATCCGGTAATACCTGTACCAGCAATCTGATAGCCTAAAGCAATAATGCCCGACGAGATTCCAGATACATTCAATGTTACTCCATCGCCAGCAATAGACGCCGTAAAACTAGCAGCCGTGCCCGTCTGCGTGGTACCGAGCACTGAAACGATAGGAACAAGCGTCGAGGGATCAGGCAGTATTGTTGGGTCATTACTGAACCCACGATAAATCATTTCCGCGTCAAGGCCCCACGCATATTCAGAATCATGGTCAGGGGCTATGAACCATACATAACGAAAACCCTTCGCTGTCGATATGTTAGTTCCCCACGTCCCCATCGCAGTGAGGTCGTAAGGATAACACAATAGTAACCCATCCATATGCAACCAATCGGCAGAACTACGCGCCGGCCTGTCAGTTGTGTTATAGGATGGAAAATCCCCAAAGGCAGAAGAACGCAGGTTCCTATACACAAGATTGGAACCGCCACCTTGGCCTGAAACATTTTCAGCGTCGAGTGACATCCTAGAAGCTTATGTCCACACCAGCTACGCCGACTTGATCTGCCGCACTGAATGTTGCTGAAACATTGACACTGGCCGCACCCGGATTGATACAGCCTGCAGTATCAACAATGAAAGCATTGCTAAGCCATTTTTGCGTACCAGAAATGGTGTTGATGCTGTTTTGCGGGTCTCCAGCCACACCCAAAACCATATGGTTGGTAGCACTCACAATGGACGTAGAAATTGACGACGCAATAGCACCGTTAGAATTATAGTGTTGGAACGCTGTTCCAAATACCGAATTGACTCCGCTGAATGAGATGCCACAAACACTAGCGTTGTTACCAGTTAATGCATACGTCACAGTTTGATTACCAGACTGGGGATTTAATAATCCATACATGTATGTTGTTGCGCCAGTTACCCCAACATTACCAAGATTTACGGAGCCTATCAACGTCATTGTCTGTGAACCCCACACAGGGACAGACGTAACCGTTTGAGCTGTCGCAGTATTTATCACAATTACCAGTGCACCACCAACTAACCCAGAACCAACTGTCATTCCAGTATAAGTTGTTGTATGCTGAGTTACAGTACCGACAGCATCTAATACAACAAGGCCACCCGCAATTGCTGGAGGAATAAAACCCCCTCCTCTAAATATCAGAGCCATACGCCCGCACCCACGACGCTAATCCACAACACAAACCAAGTTAAGCATGGGACCATGAAAAATCCCTGAGCGTAAGTATTCGAAGAAGTACTAGCAGCTGGCAATTCCGTAGTCAGTCCGTAATTCTGTAAATTGAACATCTTCGCTATATTCTCAACATCTTCCAAGCAAACGTTCGTCCAGTCCCAGCCGTCTGGTTAAGCGTACACTTAATCGACTGGTCACTAGCAACTGGGGGGCTGATCTTGTGGTTATTTATCTGTGCGTGTTGGTACGCACCCTTCCACGCCTGAGTAAGAGAACCCCCACCCAACATAATGGTGTAAATACGTATCTCCAATTCATCCCCAAGCGTCAGATTGCTCGTATCCACCTCCAACACAAATGTAGCGTTATTGGTATCTGTAGCCAAAGTTGTTTCGACGCCTATGGAAAGCGCCGATGTAGTACCGCTTTGGGAGAGTGTCCAAGTCATATATAAATCCCTCCCGCCGCAATTTGACAGTTGGCAGCAGAAGCTCCATTTGCCTGGGCTCTAGCCGATAGTCTCGACCCACTCGGTACAGGGATTGGCACAAAAACGGTCATCATAGGGGCAGAGGTCTGCGGCATTCCGTGTATATTTGGAATAATTACTTGTTCGCTACCAGCCCCTCCAATAGCAATATCGAAAAGGTAATCAGTTGATACTGTACCTATCAAACCTACTACCACAATTAGTCCACAATAGTCCTTAGTTGTGGAAAGGATTAATTGGGCAAAGCTCCCTTTCGTGTTAGCCGTTGCGTTTGGCATAACTGCAGTACCACTGCTGGTGGCGGTACTGACCCCTACCATATCGATCCTAGCAGCGCCCTCCATCATAGTAAAAGCGCCATCATAGCAGGACATCTTCGCTGTAAATACCTGTGCCGCAGTATTCGACTGACCTCTTACAGATATCCGAGAGCCCGAGGGTATTTGTAGAGGGAAACAGTACTTAACAACATCAATTGATCCAACCCCAGCCGGGCTTCTAAACCATAAATTGTTTACTACAGGCTGTTCATTATTAAGACTGCCAATACCGATGTCCACCAACACGCTTTTGGCAAGCGATAAGCAGGCCAATTCTACTACTGTCCAGCAACAATCGGCGCCTAAAGACGAGATAAGCTGTGTCCAGCCGCCCTTGACGTTTGCCGTACCGCAAGTAACGGACGTTCCAACCGAGCCGCTGGATATCGTGCCCACGTCCTGCGCATTACAGCACTCTATACCAAAGGGATAGCCGCCAGGCATCAACTAAATCCAGGAACTACTGCGCGGCTGACGCATCTGCATTGAATTTCAGTACCAGGCCATATGCGCTTGCCGATAGCAGGGTCGAGCCATCCCTTGGCTACGTCGAAAGATTTGCCATTATTTTTTACATGAGTAGGACGAGGATGCTTACCACCGCCGCTGTGAACCCACAAAGCGCGAGTTATTCCTAACTCAAGCTGTCTTACACGATGGAAGCTGGCGCTAGCCTTATTGTTTTGATCTCGCGCGATAAGAGCCGCCCTACGCCTCGTTACTCCAAAACGCTTGTTTAGCTCCTTGCTCAACTCGCCCAGGTTACGGCCTTGCTGTACCGAACGCATTACCAAGCCCTCAATCTCGTCCAGATGTCGCGCTGGTATCGATCGGATAAGAGATACATTCTCATGTACCGAGGCTTGTAATACATCGTTCTGCGCCTTTGTTGCCTTGAACTTAACGGACACGCCGCCTTGGTTGAAGATACGTTGGAGCGTCGAATCCGAACGACGTGAAACAGTCTTCGCAAAATACTCAGCCAGCTTCGGCGCCATATCATCGAAACGCTTCTCCCAGCGCTTGCGCAACTCTTGCCTAGTCTTGCGCAGCTTGTTTGCCGGCAAGGCATCCTGCGCCAGTATTGGCTCATTCTTGCGATAAGAAGCCTCAAGCCAATGTCGGATAGAGTCATTCATCTCTTCTACTAGGGCCATTATCTTCTTGCGATACGCCGCCTCGATCCCTGTGTTCGGATGAAGGGGCCTCAGAGTTTTCGGTTTCTTCACCACCTTCTCCCTCCATTTCGCCTCCCATCCCTTCCTCAGCAGGCGGCTCAGGCAAGTCGTCTACGTCAATCGACGAGTAAGGAGAATTGGGATCAGCCGCTACGCGCTTACGTATTTCTTCCGGAGAAAGTACGGACGCATCCATAAGCGCTACATCCGTATCCGCCTCTGTCTTGCGCTTAGCCGCCATACGCTCTTCATCGAGCGACCATAGCGGTTCGAACGCAAATGTAATCTCCTGATCGACCTCGCCCCACAGATGGAGCATTATGAAATCGAGTACCCGCGTCAAGTTAGGTCGGAAGAAACGCTCTTGCAAAGCCAAGATGGTATCGTAGAACGTTCGGATTTCACCCTCGGAACTTGCATTAAAGCCCGCTGGCTGGATGTTGAGGTATTTGATAGCGGGGATACCCCAAACCGCGCACAGATGTTCCTGCGTCTGCGCCTGCAGTCCTTCGAGGCCAGCAATCGAGGCCGAGACATTACCAAAATCCTCCGTATCCTTATCGATCGCCATCACGCCTTGGTTATCGCGGTTGGATACGAAGAGGTTCAATCGCTCGAAGAACTCTTCGCCTCCGTCTTGGAGAGACGAAGATAAGTTGGTCTTAAGAACAAATACGGAGAATGAGTGGATAAGATCGGCAATACTCTGTCTCGTTCTAAGCCAATTATCGACATAAGGTTTGCCCATCTGCGAAAGCGACAACCCTCCAAAAGCGTAAGCGGGCTTGAGGAGGTCGGGGACCTCTCGGCAGACAAATTTGAGAAGTCGGGTGGCATGAATAGGCCTCGCCATTACGTACCACAGAGTGGGATTGTACCAATCGCCCGCTAGTGGATCGTAGGAGTCGTAAGTAGTCGGATAACACCACACAGCCTCAACGCATTTAAAGCCTAGCAAACTCCCCTGACCGACTTTGAGCTTAGATGTATCGTCGCGGCCCGTACCAATCGAGGTCTTCAGCTCGTCGTGGTCGTCTTTCGCTCCTTTAAGATCAACGTAGAGATGCGCGCGACCAAAATAGTTATCTTGTTCGGCGAGCTTGCGGAAATGATCTTTGATCTTGAACTTATCAATGACATCGGTGAGTATTTTGATGCGATCCGTCTTGTCGATATCGTCGCTTACCGATTGCAGCTTGATCCATTTGCGAGTCATCTCCTCCGCAAGGATTTCGGCGGCTCGGCGATATTCTGGACGTTGAGCAAGCTGTGCAAGGAAAGCGTAGCCGAGGAATGTCAAGCCTTCCGCAAATGTAGACTGTATCGCATTCTGCGCCCACGACAGCGTAGACGACATATTGTCGTCCATCGCCAGCTTAGGCATATTGGGAGCAACCTTTGGTCCGACCTCGGGAGGAAAGATGTTAGGTGCGGGCTCGAATAACTTAGTTTGACTAGACTGCCTGCGCTCGCGCTGCTTAAGCAGATTAGCGTGGAGCCTATCTCGCGCGACTATCCATGGAGTAACTTTCACCCTCTTAGGTGAAGCGTTACGTATGGGTTTTGGCTTAGTTACGCGGTCGAGCATCTCAGGACATCATTAAAGCGCGGCTGGTCATATCTGTAAACTCGCCGCGCAGAGCGGTGATCACCGCACCCCAATTCGTAGGCGTTCCAAAAGCAGGATTATATGTCAACGCCGACTTGTTGCTATTAATCACAGTACCGCCCCCCAGCGGGGGCAATGCAATCGATACTTGTCCTGGGGGAGAGCCCCAAGCCGCATTTGTACTATCTTGAGTGAAGGATGAAATAGCAGCAGAACCACCCACTACTCCCACAAACAAGAAGCCTACATCGTTAGGAGTTCCTGAAGTCACTGTAGGCGACGCTCCAGCTATTCCACTATTCGTAGCTTGAGCCTGAGCAACGACATTAGCGAGGCCAGTTGCGTAGAAGGCTTCAATGTTGGAATGCGTTCCGCCACTGCTACGCGTGTAGGTTATCGTATTGCCGTTAACTAGAGCGAGACCTGTGCGGGCACGAATGATATCAACGTAAGGAGCAGCCAGCGTCGAGCCTGTAACCGAGACGTAGGTGTTCCCTGCTGTGTCTGTAACGGTAGCTTGCGCAATGCTCCCGTTTCCATCATCGCAGCAACAAAGAACAATTTGCGATCCGGCAGGCACACCGCCCGCGCCTATGGAGATGGAGGTGGTTCCGGTACCGATAGCAGTAATTGAAATAGTCACTAGCGCGACTTGCCCGCAGAATGCATCGCGGCAGCAATAGCCTGGTTCTGTGGATGGCCGCTGTGTACCATCTCGCTAATGTTGTGCGAAATCGTTTCTTTGCCAGAGCCTTTCTCCAGCGGGTCCATAGCAAGATCGCGACCCAATTCTTCCGCTTTTCTCCTATTATGCTCAGCTAACTCTTTATGCCTCTTCTGCGCGTCTGGATAGTTCTGCGACTTTGCGGCCATTTCCTCAAAATGCTTGGCAAGCTTAGCGTGGGTTTCCCTTGAAAACTCTACATCCCTCCCACCCGCCTTATCCGAGCCGCGACCACCAAAGCGCCTTGTCCGCGCATCGGCGATACCTACTGGTTCCCTGAATTCGTTAGTGGGACCAGTCGCTACCTGCTCACGATCATCTTGACGGCCGCGAGATTCCGCAGCGGCTTCGGCAGCTTCGTCGCGGTATTCGTCGGTGCCCTCGTTGTATTCGTTTTCGAGTTCGGAGGAGCCTTGGGCATCTTTGCCTCCAGCTTTCAAGGCTTTACGCTGAGACATTTCCCGATTCATCTTCTGAACCATCGCTTGATGCTCAGAATGGCTAACTGCCTCGGGATGTCGGGTTGAAAAATTCGACTTTGACCCACGAGCCTTTGCAGCAGCCTCCCTTGCCTCAGGAGACCACTCATCCATCGCCACTGCACTATCACGCTGGCCAGATTTCTCGCTCGCACGTCCGCCGAAACGTCCTCCTATCGGAGATACAGATTTACCGGGATCGCGATCGAGTTGGCGAAGTCTGTAGGTCATATCCAAAGTTTCCTTCAGTTAGGCAGATCAGCAGTTTGCCGCTTCAGCAACAGCTGCAAGGCTTTGTCCAAATTTGCTACGCTTATATTCAGGTATTCAATCGTGGTCAACAATTGCTCTGTAATTCTCTCCTGCTGTACTAACCGGGCTTCCAAATCCGCTAGCCAGATTTCTGACATTACCATCTCCCCATCTGAGAGATATGAAAGCCTTGATTACCAAATACCCGCAGCTTCGACTTATTGACAATATCGCGCGTCACATGCAAGCGCGGCACGGAATGAGAGCGATGATAGACAGCAAGGGCAAGCGCCATAACACAATCATCGTCATAACCATCAGGAGCACTATAGCGAATACCGTGGCCTTTTGGCTCAAACTCTTCATCATTCACATTCCTAGAAGCACCGTGCCCCGTGTAGGTGTATTCGAAAACCTCTAGTTCTTCAACGATCGGGCCGGGAGGAAACGTAATCGCCTTAGTCTGAATCGCGACCGCTAACCCCTCCATAAGCTGCTGCTTGCTACCTGCCGTGAACTTGTAGCCTTCGTATTTCGATCCAACAACCTTCTGGAGGCGTTCCACGATGGGATCTCCTACGCCTGTGCTATCGACCAATGCCCTCACTCTCATCGTAAGGCCAGTTATACGTAGATGGGTAGCTTCCCAAGGAGACTGCCAGCGCTCGAACCGACATACCCGACCTTCACTATCTAGCCCAATCCCCACCGTCCAATCGTGGCTCTTGGCTAAGTCCCAACCCCACACTTCAGGCTTGGCCGTAGACATAGGACCAATGCATTTTCGGATTGCCTCAATTCCGAAGGGATTTCCCTGATCATCACTAGCCTCCGCGAGGTAGAGCTCACGAAATACTGAGTCAGGCAAGGAACGCTTTGCTGCTTCGACAGTGTCCTCGGTAAGGACGTGGGCTTCGATTGCGTCGTGCGAGATGATCTTGTGGTAGGCATATTCTGGGTCTTTCCCTTGCTGGGCGTACCTCGCCTTTTCGTGGAACCAGTTCTGCCGGCCTTTCACGTTTCCGATAATTCTCAGCCTGCCTCGGGTCGCCGTAAGCGTCGTGTAAATAGCATGGAAGGCGCTTGCCTTCATTCGGGAGGCTTCGTCAATGACCGCCGCGTGAACATCTTCACCAAAGAGGGAATCAGGATTGTCAGCGCCAAGAAACCAAACGATGGCCCCATTAACAAGAGTAAGAGTGTGATCTCCCAGGTTGGCAACGTACAGGTCCTTGTTCATAGCCCGCATGGCTCGGGTAAAAGCGATACGTGCTACTCGGGAGATCGGCGCTACCCACCAATAATTCTGTCCTGATTTACCTGCGAAAGCCTGTTCAAGCAGCCAAACGATGCATCCCGAGGTCTTGCCCGACTTCGTGGAAGCTTCGATAACGGAGATACGGTGCGCATCAAATATCGCCGCTTTCTGCTTCGGATAGAGATAGGGCTGAGTGTAGCTCAGCTTAATATTACGGCGCGGTTCTGGCATTAACCAAACTTGGCGCGCACCTTGCGAACACGCTCAGTCGCTTCATCGCAATCAGTCTTGCGGGCAAATTCTTCTTCACGCACTCGCTCGGCAGCTTCGAGAACAGCAGAGGCATATTGCCTTGCACGACCAAGATCGCGAGGCAGAAGCCGTTCAATAATCTTCGCAGCCGCCTCAACCTCAGCTTCGCTAGCCATCGGTCCCAATCTCACGAACGGGGACGCCTGCTCGTCGGGCTACCGTAACCATATGGGCAGTCCCCCGTCCTCCTGGAAAAGCCACAACCATATCGGGCTTGCCTTCAAACAGCATCTGCTGGTTTCTGACGGGACCGGCCGATCGCCCATACTTAACCCAATCGGCAGGAAATTCCTTATACCCCGCCCAATTTACTGCGGCATATTCAGCAGCAAGTCGATCGGCGCCAGAAGCCCCTCCAGCAATAATCGTTAAGCCTAAAGGAAGCGTATTGCCGTATTCGTCCGGAGGCGCCCAAAGCTCGAACTCATCCGCTATCGCATTCAAAGTTTGCACAACCAAATCCTTGTTATTAAAATTGCGACCCCCACAGACTAAGACGCGCATCGGATTTAGCTTAATATTTCGTCGAGGCTCGGGCACTTGGGCGTATTCTCTAATCCCTTCCGCACCGCATCGGCTAGCGCTATCTGGAAAGCCTGATCCTGATCTTCCAGGAAGCGCCTGAACTGCGCCTCTCCCTTTTCAAGTTCCTGCGGCAGCATCTTCATCGGACGGCCTAGTTGCTGCCCTATCTGTTCCCACCACAACAGTTTCATTTAGAATCCTCTTCACGATCTGCGCTCTTATCGAAGCATCAATTGCCTGGACGAACGATAAGTCCCAATCCAATGGAACCTTGACACGAATAGTAAATCCCTCTTCGTCGCGGCTGTTGAAGCCCTCGCGCTGAAACGATGCAAGGCGGCAGAACTCACGCCAGCGTTTTGCGTCCTGCTCAAATTCACTCACGGTCTGCGCTCCGATTTCTTACCTTCTATCGTCTTCATACCGGCGCTTAGATCGTTCTCAAATATATTGAAGGTGAAGACATGCTCATTGCGGATCGTGCCGTCGATCTCGTGCTTGTCTCGCCACTTATCGGGCTGGCGGTTCTTCTGCCACCATATCATGGCACTTACCTCTGGAGGATAATAGTCTTTTGTTGGCTCGTGATGCACGTATTGCTTCGATCCAACAACCTTCCCCCTCTTATCGAGGGTATCTTCCTTGAGCACAAACAACCTTTCAGTCTTGACCCAAAATCCGCAAGCTCTCTCATATAACTTGCGCTCGACGCGGCTGTCAGCAACACCCTTTCCAGCGTTTAGGGCTAAAGCAAAGTCTTTATGAGCCAACTTCCAATTATTGATAGTCATTTCTGACACACCAAACAACTGACTCAACTCACTATCAGTGAAGCCGGCCTCACAGGCTTTTTTAGCTTGATCTGCGTAAGCCGGCTTATACTGTGACGGATGACCACTACCACCACGATTGCCAACGGCGAACTTATTCCCTTTCGGAGCCGCCATGGTATCAGTTCCCAGAAACAATGATTGGGCCATAACCAATACCTGCTTTAGCAGCCGCTTCCACAAATTTAAGGAGTTTCCAATATACTATAGCATACCACTTCTCTGCTCTTTTCTGTCTAAAAAATGGTAGCTTCTGAAAAATACCAATTTCCATACGACAGCGATCGACATCATTCATTCTTTTTAGGTCACGAGCAACGAATTGTCGAAAACCTTTACTGCAACCCTCTAAAAGTAACTGAGACGGCATTCGTACCCCAGTACCCGCCATCCAAGGCTTGGTGTCATGACGGGAACTCCATGCCCAATGATCCGCTCCAATCAAATTCAATGTCCAGGGACGGCGGGCAATGTTCTCTCTTTCTAACTTATTTAATTCCTCTGATGTCCGACCGTAAGTCAATATGGCAACACGAATATCATCACCAAGCTCCGTTACCTTCTTGTGCAAGGCAACGTTCGCATGACCTCCTTTCAAAGACCATACATGTTCAGCAAATCGCCGCTTTGGGCGTATCGTCTTGCCAACGTAGAATGCGTAGCCTTTACTATCGCATAAGGCGTAAACACAACCGGCCTTGATGGCCAAGGCTTGCTTAACAAGCAACAGCTCTGCACGCTCTCGAATTGGACGGAACGTATTCACCATCTCTCATTTTCCTGAACAACCGGGACAAAGAAATACACGGTCACCATTACGAAATGTGTCTTTCCAACCCGCTTTCATCGCGGCAGAATACTGTTTGATGAAGCCGTCCTGATCAAATCTCTGATTTGGTACGCCAAGAAATCCAGAGTGGCGTGCATCACAAGTTAGAATGATCCAACTCTTACGCGGGTAGGGGCCTTTGTTGAGACCCGTAATCAGGATTCCCACTTTTCATCCCAAAGTACAGATGTGGGCTGCGTCGTCGCCAAACCCTGCGCGCATCGGCGTATGTCCTGTCTGGCCAGCCCACATCTCTACTTTGAAGGTGCACTACCGTCCGGGTGCTGGGATAACGCCTCCTCAGCAAGGGCAGTTCTATTAGAACTGCTAGGCCTGACCGCGGCGGCCTTGACCGATCTTACTATTCCCAGCTTAGGCACCTAATCGGTTGCTGGGCAGTCAAGGGCCGACGTTTGGTGCCCCTTGCATCTTATCATACTCAAGCTGCTTTGAGTATGTCACTATCAACCAAAACCGGAACTACACGACCCAGGTAAGCAAGCAACACTTTACAACGATCTTTCGAACTTTGACCCTGGTAGATACCGCGTTGGCCTGAGAAGGCTCCACGTTTGAGGATTACCTCTTGACCTTCACGGAGTCTGGGAAGTATTACCAATCCCATCTGATCTTCCATGGCACGGACTCTTTGTATGTCGCGCTCTGGAACGACAGCGACATTGCCTCCGAACATAATAATACTCCTGACACCAAATGTACTCAGGAGCGAATGCCACTTGTCTTCAATGTAGACAAACACGTGTCTGGGAAATAATGGGCGGGCACGGAACTCCATCAAATGTCGGGATGTCTTGACGCGTTCGGCTACTTGCGGGAAGTAATATTTGTAGGACTGGCGCTCGATATTTTCGAGTGCCCAGCCCTCCCGGTTGGGTTGTGTGACCGCGACTATCCAACGTCCGCCTGTCATGGGTCGAATACAATAGAGGATGCGCAATAAAATTGCAAGAGGCTTCAACGCGGCTTTCTCTTAGGCTTGTAACTGCGCTTCAATGAAGCCTGAATCTTACGCCACTGAATTTTAATGCTATCAGTAGTGAGCAGCTTGCCCTTTTTATCCCTTACCTCATGAACAAGTAGCATATACGTCGGGTATTCGTAATACCAATTACAGTAGTCAAGTCTTTGTGGCTCAAGTAATCCTGCCATCAAACACCCCGTTTTGACCCCCACAATTCAATGTGCTTACGCGAACTCACATTGTACCCGAGTTGCTTCCCCCATGCACAGACCAACGGATAGTTCTTCTCCAACTCTTCCTTGGTCCGCGCCTGCGGCATGAGCCACACGTTCCTCATACAGAACTGTCTGACCAATGCATTGACCTCATCCAGGTCCGGCTCCGAGCCTACTACGAACTTGAAGATTGTCTTATCGTCCTTCGCAAGAGCCTGCAATGGTCCTTCTTTGATTCGCCGCTCTAGCGAGTCTCCTGAGTTGGACAACTTGGGGGAGCAATTGATCTGATCCAACATCCCCGTGAATGCCGCGATGGGCATGACCGCCCCATTTGTCTCGATCTCGATCCACCAACCTGCCATCACCAACATACTAACTACAGGCATGAGTCGGCGCTGTTGCAGCATAGGTTCTCCACCCGAGATCACCAAAGAACGAACAGGAGGAAGTACTCTTATTGTTGAAGTTGAAACTTCCCCCAACTGGGTAAGCACCTCATCAACCGTCATCTTATGAACTTCATTCTCACGAATGAACTTGTCTGGATGATTTCCTGGCGCCGAACCAATCCAATTCCACGTGTAGGGGGTGTCACACCACCGGCAAGATAAATTGCAGTATGCTGTCCGCAAGAACATGCAAGGCATTCCCGCTGACGGACCCTCGCCTTGGATAGTTGGGCCAAATATCTCGTTCACAAAGATCGGGAGCACGACCTCACCGTAATGCTGCTTTTGTTGCGTTTGACATAGAAGCTTTTCTCATCATCACCTTTACCATAAGCCAGTATAGCATCTTTCTGACCTAGGTCCTGCGCCAACAACCATTTTGCTGCTCGAATAGCCAAGATCATATCACCAATCTGAACATCACGGAAAATAACGACGGTCATTTTGACACCGTCTTGGCTACGAGTTGCCTTCCCAAGTTGGTAGACGCCTTGTAGATCAAATCCAACGTTTTCGCAAGGCGGATCGGATCAGAGATGAAGTTGGGATCGGGAATTGACGATCTTACAGGATCGGCGTAATCCCCGAGATTACGCACCCACCACAGTTGTTTACGCGGGACGAGTGCCTTCAAACGTTGAATGTGCCTTTCGTTCATACATACTATGATATCGGCCCAGCCAATGTCAGCCGCGGTAATCTGCTGCGAGCGGTGTTCGGATAGGTCCACGTTCAATTTGTTTTGTGCATAATCTCTCGCACCGGGAGCGGCACGCCTGCCTCCTTTGAGGAACGCCACGGACTTGACACTTAATCCTTTTTCACGTGACAGGACCGCTGCGCACAATGGCGAGCGCCAGATGTTACCAAGGCAGACAACGAGGATGTTCATGGCAATGACTCGCCTATTCCGTGTTCATCAAACTTACCATCGAGTATTCTCGCGATATTACGCTTGATCTCGTCCTTGGACAGGGACCCATCATGGACCGTGGCACGATAACGTAACTCCATCCAGTGGACGTAATCCGGGAACTTCGGGAACGTTTGTTTCCTGGCCCATGCCAACAAGTCGAGTATAGGCCGATCATTCATCGCCGCAATGATGAAACGTTTGCACCATTGGAAACATGTCGATAACTCGTCTATATCAAGCGTACCCGGCCAATGCCTAAACTCGATCGTATCGGTCTCCAGCATTTGTCTCAAAGACACACACAGTCTTGGTTGGAGATGCCATAGCACGCGTCCATTGGGGGCGGCAGGAACTTCTAGCCTGAAGAACTCATCGCATGTCCTGGCCTCGAGTTGGTAGGCCAGACGTTTAGGCGTCAGCAACGTGTGATGACTGACGCACCTGCGTTTGTAGCGGCGCAGAGCACCTTCGTAAGCTTGGAAATGATTCTCGAATTGTTTGTCCCGATGAGAAGGCTTGGGAATGGGCTCGATGAGTTGCAACGCGGCAGGCATGTTCGTGTGAGTGTATCTCTGGACCTGTTTGAGCATGGCAAGATCATCACGCAACCCGGGAACACGTAGATGAATATGCAAGTTGGAGCGATAGTTCACTTTCGCCATGTCCAAGTAGTCAATTAATCTCTCGGTGATGTCGAGTTGATCGCCTATCGAATCTGTCGGTGGGGAATTGATCTCACCACCAAACTTGTAGAGCCTACCAGACGGGTCATTGGCAATGCCATTAGAATTGACGACGGTGTGATCTTTCTTGTTATGCTTGAATCCATAAGGAAATACCCCATCGAGTGGGAAGTCGGCCCACTCGTGCTCTGCCCCGAATGATAGAGTCATTCTCGCGTCTCTATTCCAAGTGCTGGGTCAATTTTCTCTCGCATTAATTTCCAAACTATTGGATCGTTCCACCAACTTCCCGAATTGTTGTGATGCCGGACATGTTGGCGACAGGCCTCTAGTGCGTCTCTTAGCCGCTCGATCTCCTGCGCCTGCGCGGCGAGGACGAGTTTCAACTCATCCAGTGCTCTAGTAGCCGGCCAGATATCAACCACACTGTCATCAGCAAGTTCGAAACGATCAGCATCTTCCAGAAAAGTTTCAATCTGTGTGATCAACTCCGCAATGTTGGCCATATCTCACCTTGCCCGATAAGCACGAAGGTCGATTGGCATCTCGGGAGGAAGCTGATCGCCTTCAGGACAACCGACCTCGATCACAACGTCGATAGGAATTCCGCCCCTCGGCATCCACATACCGACGACACGAATCCAACATGGTGAAACTGCTTGATAGAGGCGATCACAGATCATGACGGTACAGACTTCATGGAAGCCTCTGTGATTGCGAAACGACGCGATGAACAGTTTGAGGGATTTGGATTCGATCAGGAACTCTTTGGGTTGGTAGTCGATGACGATCGTTGCGAAGTCGGGAGCACCCGTCCGTGGGCACAAAGAGGTCATTTCAGGACAGGTGAACCGACACGTGTAGGGCAACTGCGGATAAGGGTTGTTGACGATCTCGATGACTGCTCTATCCGGCGACTCAGGGATTTCGCTGACACTGCCGAGTTGGGTGAGTTCTGAAAGGTCCATGGTTAAATCCTTTCACGAGAAATGCCCAACGCCAAACGAATGTCGTGTTGGGCTTGTGCATAACCGGCATCACGGGCCAGACGAATAGCAGTCACCAAATCGTCTGCATACATCTTACGCAAAGCAGCGGGTTTCGTGAGCATGTGGTCACCTAGATAGCTATCCGCCATACCTAACCAATCATCATTAGCATCTGCGTGGCGCTTAGCACAAACAATGCGGATGTTCTCACCATCAACGATGCCTTTGATTTCGAGATCGTCGGATTTCTTGGGAACATTGGTCAAGGAATACATCTATCAACCTCCCATTGAATTCATGACTATCATACAGAGGGTTGTCGACAAATCAATTTGGGTCTATACAAAAAGATGCCCCGGCCAAGAGTGACCTTGCCGGGGCTGATTGGATGGAGCTTCCGACGGCGAGCATCCAACCGGAACCCGGCTTATAGTCGATTGAGTTCCTGGTTGCAACCCCTCCAAAGCCCATAAACATCCCATCAAAGATTCTAGTCATACCTGCGCCGGTTAACCCGACGGCCCGACTGGGTGTAGCTTGCCCTGAGGGATAAATGCTCCTGGGATGTAAATCCCGTACTACCCCCTCATGCTGGCCCGGCATACGTAATGGGTGGGGAGGCGGCTGGCCACCGATACATGGCGGAGCGATAAACGCAGGATAAAGAGCTACGAATATACGTTTAAGTCTGCCTTCGCTCTACGTCAAACGCAGACTTAAACTGCGGGAGGGGAGGGGATACGGGTAGGGTAGGTATGCCTGCTATGCTACTCTCATGTAGTATTGTATTTGTACGTAGTATGAAGAAGATGCATGCGTTCCGATTTACATGAGATCATCTCCAAATTGCCGTTCCTGTCTGCCCGGGAATTGGATGCATTACACCAACGGATAAAAGCCTTGAAAGGGTCTACACAGCCTGTTGTCAAGAAGGTCAATGGTGGCCTTGATCCAGACATTGTGGTCAATGTGATTTGTTCTGTGCTCAACGCCCGCGGGATCGAATGCCCAAAGTTCGCAGTCAACAAGACTGGGCAGCTTAACAAGATCAACCTGGCCATTTCATTCGCCGAGAAAGCCGTCAGTACCCGCCTCGAGCAAGAAGCATTACTCACAACTGCAATTGACCTGTTATGGCAATATATGACCCGCCAACGTGTGCCAACCACAGGGAATACCTTACTACGCAATCTGAACCGTATTCCTGCTGTGATCGACCAGAACTTCCCCGGATATGCGAAAGCTGGATTACTCAAGCTTATCGTCAGACAGGAGACCACGAAATGACACTGACTCTCCCCGAGGCTCTTGCCGTACTCCATCAGTTCGCCCCCGCGACTATGAGTATGCAAGCGGGTGACCGTGAGATGCTGACAGAGGCACAACGTGTCGTGTACGAAACTACAAGGCTAGTACGCGAGCAGTTCCAGATGGCGTTTAGAGAATAAACGCTATGGCAGACAGCCCATCTGAAAAGATCAACCATCCTCCACAACTACGGCGGTGCCGACAACCTTTACGAAGCGATCAAGGTTATCGAGGCGTGGGGTCTTAATTTCCCGCTTGGGAACTGTGTCAAGTACATCTGCCGAGCCGGAAAGAAAGATTCGGCACTTGAGGACCTGAAAAAGGCGAGATGGTATCTTAACCGCGAGATTTCCAACTTGGAGAGCAACAATGCAAAAAATTGACGTGCTAGATCACGGTTTTGTACGACTTGTCGATAGTATGGGTTCCGACCTGTCAGTAGTGCGGGCTGCGCGCGTGTCTTACGATGCTGCGTGGCGCGCAGGTGAGGATGAGAAATCTGATACACGCCTGATCAACTACTTGTGGAAACACAAGCACACTACACCGTTCGAAGCAGTGACGTTTACGTTCGAGGTAATGGCTCCGATCTTTGTCTTTCGGCAGTGGCATCGCCACAGAACTTTCAGTTACAACGAGTTGAGTGCTAGATACAAAGAATTGCCTGAGGTGTTCTACGTACCAAGGCCTGAACATATTGGATCACAGTCGAAATCGAACAAACAAGGTCGTGACTTGTCTACTGAACGCGACATGTTAGTCCCATCCATGATCGATCACAGTTGCCGTGCGGCATTTGCAGCGTATCGTTCTCTTTTGGCGCAGGATGTTCCCCGCGAACTAGCGCGGTCGGTATTGCCGGTTGCGACCTACTCTCATATGTTTGCAACGGTGAATCTACTCAATCTACTTCGATTTTTAACTCTGCGCTGTGACACCCATGCACAGTATGAAATAAGGGTTTACGCTGACGCCATGAAGGAACTGGCAAGAGGCGTTACGCCTGTTTGCATAGCGGCGTGGGAAAGTACAGATTGATATGGCAGATAAGAAACTCCTGACAAGGACGTTGCAGGAGAACCTGGCGACAGTCATTGCGCATAACGACATCTATGGAAAAATTGTTGTCAATCTGATCGAGCCCCAGTTGTTCGAGGGCGAACTACGTATCATTGTAGAACGCTGTATCGATTACTGGCGCCAGCACAGTAAGGCACCCAAACAGCACACGCAGGACCTCGTTGCCGATATCATCGATGATCCCAACAACCGAAAGGCGCAGACTTATAACAACATCCTCGTTGCAATGCTGGAGTTATCCGAGAGCATCAACGGGGAATACGTCGTAAACAAGCTCAGTTCTTTTCATCGCACGCAACGGTTGAAAGACGCGGTATTGCGCTCGGCCCAGCGCCTCGAATCCAACAACGAGTTGGCAATCGCCGAGGTCGAGGAAATCTGGAATGATATTCTTCACACCCGCGAGATTGACTTCAAACCCGGACTACACCTGAGCAACTACGAACGCGTCATTGAGAACCTACAGAACCGCCAGGTCGAATTCATTTCAGGCATTGAACAGTTCGACAGAAGGCGCTTCGTACCGGCACGCGGAGCCGTCACGTTGTTTCTGGCGCCTACGGGATTTGGCAAAAGCTGGTACTTAATCGATCAGGGTGCTCGTGCATTCCTCCAACGCAAGAAGATCGCGCACATTACTCTTGAACTCACCGAAGATGAAGTCGCGCAACGCTACTACCAACGTTTGTTCTCGATGCCAAAACGCCAGGAGAAAGAGTTTCTATCGACGACACTCAACGTGGACAAACTGGGACGCTTCGAAAGCGCTGAACAAGAGATCATCGAACCCGACTTTGCGTGGGAGGACCCGACGATCTCGGATGAGTTGCAAACACGTATCAGCCATGTCGGTACGCGCTTTGACAACATCATCATTCGCAAGTTTCCGATGCGTTCGCTGACCATGAATGGATTGCGGGCTTACCTGGATCATCTCGAGGTCGTCGAACATTTCATCCCGGACATGCTTCTTTTGGATTATATAGGCGTAACCCGGACCGACCCACGTGATCACACGAACTCACTGGGACGTATTGGAGAAGAGTTCAAAGGGCTCTGTGAAGAACGTAACGTCGCAGGTATCACAGCGCAGCAGACAGGACGAATCAGTGCATTATCAACTACGGTGTCAATGACGCAAATCTCAGAGGCGTGGGCCTTGACCAACAGCGCCGATCAGGTTGCCGTGTATTCATGTACAGATGAAGAACGCAAACGTGGGCTGGCCAGGATGTACATCGCCAAGGCCCGATCGGAAGAAGATCACTTTGGTGTGCTGATTACGCAGAACTACAAGGTTGGACAATTCTGTATTGACTCGATGCTTTTGGAGCCCAAATACTTCGACTTCCTAAAGGATATGAAGGGGAGTGGTGGCGACGAAGACGAGGAGGATGACTATGACAGCAACAGACCCAAAAGATGAAGAACTAGCAACCAAGTTGGAAGCGATACCCTATCGACACGAAATTGCCGGGAAAGACTATCGAGGTTTTCTTCTCGGATTGAATTTATGGGAGCGAGATAGGATTGTACAGACATTGCGGCGCCCTAATTCCCGCGAAGGACGCTCGTAGACACGGTTTTGCCATTCCAGGCCTATGATCCCCCGCAGAACAATCAAAACGTTCCTACAAAGGCCTCTGCGCGATTGCAATGCATACAAAGCCCTTTCCGACGAGCAGCTCGACAATCGAATGGATCGGCTGCCCGTACAGCCTCCAATCTGGTTCAAGCTGTACCATCACCAGAAAGTGTGTTTCATCGCTGGCGCGAAACTCAAACGCTTATACTACATGTGTGACACGGGTACCGGCAAGACGCTTTTGTCTGTAGCGTTGGTTCGATATTTCAAAAAGCTGAAGACACTCAAGTGTGCGTTGGTCCTTGCTCCCACAAAGTCCGTTGTGACCGAGTGGGCACTCGAGATCGAGAAGCATTCCCCAAAAACCACTTACTGCATTCTGGAAGGATCGTCAAAAGAGAAGTGGCGTGCGCTGCTGGATGGCAATTACATGATTGCCATTACGACCTACGCTGGTCTGCTCCACATGGTCTGCACGTTAGGAGTAATCAAACGCAAGAATAAAAAAGACAGGAATGGACTCATTCCCGACAAGGGCAAGTTGAAAGAGCTTCTTTCGGTCGTGAACGGTCTCATCCTTGAAGAAGCCTCCACCATGGTGAAGACCCGTGGGAAGCTGCCTTTTCGTATCTGTCGACAAATATCAAAGAAGGCCGAGATCGTCTTCGCGCTCTCAGGTACCCCATTTGACGATCCCATTGATCTCTGGTCGCAGATGTACCTAGTGGATCAGGGCAAGACACTAGGGAAGACCCTAGGACTATTCCGCGAGACGTTCTTTGTTAGCAAACCCAATTACTGGGGAGGAATTGACTACACATTCAAAGAGAAGATGAATGGTACTCTCAATCGCATGCTGGCTAATCGTAGCCTGGGCTATGAAGCAAACGCCGCCGACTTGCCCAAAGTCGTAGAAATCAAGAAAGCAATCAAGCTTCCTGTTGATGCTCTCGTTTACGCTGAACGCACGGAACAGGCGTTGCTCAATGCGCGTGGCGACTATCGTTTGATGAAGAATGCATTTCTCCGCATGAGACAGATTTCATCCGGCTACCTGGGTTATTACGATGACGATGAAGGCACCAAAGCACAGTTCGAGTTCGAGGATCACCCAAAGCTTGACATGTTGCTGAGTCTCATCGAGAGCATTCGTCCCGAGCACAAGATCATCGTGTTCTACGAATTCAACTACTCGGCCGACATGATATCTCGTGAATTGTCGGAGCGCAGCATCAATCATGTACGCATCTACGGCAAGACCAAAGATCATGACAAGATGCGCAAACGCTTTGCCAATGATCAGTCCTGTCGCGTGATGCTGTTGCAGAACAACTCGGGGTTGGGCCTCAACATTCAGATTTCCAAGTACGGGATATTTTACGAATCCCCTGTGACACCGTCCATGCGCAAGCAGACACGTAGACGCGTCGAACGCCAGGGCTCGCAGCACGATCGCGTATTCATTTACGACTTGGTAGTAGCCGGCACTTATGACCAGCGTATCTTCAATGCGTTATCGGCCGGTGAAGACCTGCTCAAGTCCATTCTACGTGGTAGGAAGTAATCCCTACGCAAGTAGGAACCTAACCCTACAACAGAGTAATTCCCTAGTCATCTAGTCGCGTAGACTAGCCAATGACTACTTTTCCCTGGGGATAACTAAAAATAAGTAAGAAAAAGTCAGAAAAAAGCAACAAATCAGTTGTCATATGTATGATTTATGACTACACTCTGATCATTGGAACGGGGAGATGGGATCGGGGAAATCAGAACGGCCCGAGGCCAACGACCTGGGGGTCGAAGCGGGAGAGCCCGAGGGGACATGGCCTGAAGCCAAGAGCCAGCCATCCGCCCCGAGGTAACGCCAAGCCGGGTAGGCATCGGCATAGTCCTCCACAAAGGCGATGACCGCCGGAAAGATAATCCGGGGATGTGGGCGCGCCGGGGGATGGTTAGTGAGGCGCAAGCTTCTAGATGAAAAAGTCGAAACGGAGCGGCTAAAGTTGCCGCCCGTCGATTGCGCATTAGCCCGCGCAGTCCTGAAAGATGACAGGCTATAGGAGAAGGAAAATGAAGCATACCGGATCGCTTATTCGCGCCATTTCTGCAGAAGCGCAAGCCGACAAGACCAAGGACTTGCCCCCGAATTACCGCGTGTTTGTGAACAACGGACATAGCGGATGCGTCGATATTCGCAGTCTTGATGACCTGGAGTTCATAGCTTCTGAGCACTTGCGGGTAATGACGCCCTTGGGCCAAGAGACGGCAGTTACACTCCGCGTGGTCCGTATTAAGCATCCGTCTTGACCCGCGACGTGCCGCTTACGGGCCGCATATCGGGCGTCAATGCCCTATAGGAGAGAGAACATGACTATGACGGCAAACGTGGTGAACTTGCCTCGCACTAACTCGCAGGCCCGCAAGCATCGGGCAGTTGCCCGGGCGACCAAGGCGGTACGGCGGCAGGCGACGATGGCGGTCACAGCTGGGCTGGTAGCGGCAACGCTGACTGCGTTGTCGCTGCACCATCTCGCGACGGGCATCAAGCTTATGACCGAGTGCCCCATCTGGGAAAGCTGGGCGATGGCAGTCGGCATCGACCTGGGCTTCATTTCCCTGGAACTGCTGTTAGTTACCGCGGTGAGCGAGGTCATTCGCCGCAAGATATCCAAGCACGCCAGACCCGCTATCGTCGGCACGCTGGCCGGTTCGGCGGTAATGAATGCGCTGGCATTTGCTTGCCAGGCGACGGGCTGGATGGTCTACCCCGCCGCGGTGCTCGGCGCAGTTATTCCCGCACTGATCTACCTGATTACACGGGCTGCTACGACGGCTTACCTGAGCCGAGCCTAAGGGAGGCTAGCTATGGAAAAGCGCTTCTATGTAACTGCTGACGCAAGCGGCAGACGCATTTATGGCTATTACGTTCGCTATGATGCCGGCGCAGTGTTCAGGTACTTCAACGTTGATAAAAAAGCAAAGATCACAGCTACGGCAGCGCTTAAATCAGCAAACGACCTACGCGACGAAATGAATGAACGCGAGAACGCGAAAACCTGACGCGACCCGGACCCTTTCGCAAGAGAGGGTCCCAGCCGCTTCATGCGGAACATAGGAGAGGAATATCTCGGCAAGATCGTGTCATCATAAAAGTAAGCTGAACTCGTTGCTGGTAGCGCCGGCTAATCCCGGCGTTATTGGGAGCGATCAGAAACGCGCTCTGCATAGGAGAGACAAACATGCTAGCAACTCAACCCAAGACGTTCGACAAGCGCGACCGCGCAATCAAAGCCGCACTCGCCACGCTCGGAGCCGACGCCAAGGAAGGCGCCGATTTCGAATTGGAGAAGATACTGACAACCTCGGGACAGAAGACCGTCACGCGATATCAGTGGAATAAACTCGACCAGCCCGCATACCAGCCCAACGTCAAGGATCGGGTCCACAACATTCACGATCAAGTGGATGGCGTCCTGCGCCCCGACATTCACGGGACGGTGCTAGTTGTCGGTCCTACTGTCTCTGAGGTCAAATGGGACAAGCCGGCACCTTGGGGCCAGATGGTAAACTGCCTTAACAAGCACCTACAGCCCGTCGACAACGGCATTCCCGGCTTTCTCAAAGTCGAAAACCGCAAGCCACTGACACCGGAGCAGAAAGCCAAGCTGGAAGAGAACCAACGCAAGGCGCTCGGTAAGGAGGAACGTAACGAGGTGCGTGACTTCAGCCTTCCCAAGAACATCGAGCCGGCCGGGCGCGAGATTCTCCGCGCTCAGCAAGAAAAGCGTAAGCCAGTTGCAAACGGCAAGGCGCACGACGAAGCACCAGCTCCAAAGGAAAAGGGACGCAAGCGCGGGAAGCACTTCCCTCCCGAGCACGTCATCACGGTCGTCAGCGAGAAGAATCCCAAGCAGCCCGGTTCGGCTGCCTACGATCTCTTCGCAATGTACAAGCCGAAGATGACGGTCGCCGAGTACCTAAAGAAGGCGGGGCCTCGCGGTCCTTTCCTGCTTCGGTACGACACCGAGCACAAATTCATCACGATCGGGGAGAAGAAATGAGACGATATCCGAGAATCTACGCCATGCTCAAAGCGGCTGGACACCCACCTTTCAAAGCCGCTGAAATGATCCTCGACGCAGCACGTGGCAATCGCTACGCAATACTGTGGATCAAGATCATCTGGCACGGCAGACGAGTATGACAGTCCCCACACAGGAAGAATGGGAGGACGCGATCGTCAAGAGCGCGTCCTACTTCACCGTCGTTTCAGGGCACACGCCGAGCACCCGCGTAAAGCAGTATTGCTTGTCATGGTGGGAAGCCAAGACCGCGGCCGGAAATGACATCACCAAAATGGTCTACGCCGTGACCCAGGAAGGACATGCAACGATGCTCCCTCGGTCACGCTGGGATCACTACGATCAACTCATAGGAGGGAAATGATGCCAACCTGGACCTTTAACGGCCCGAAAGATGAAGTGACCATCGTCGAAGCCGCGACCGAGAAAGAGGCGCGGCGTAAGGCAATGATCAAACGATGGGGGCCTGGACCGGATCGCGCCGGCACGGATTCAAACGCGGGGTTTGGCCTGTGGCTGGTCTCAAAGGAGGGATGAAATGTCCAAGTCAAAAACAACCGCGCCAAATTTACTGGCGCAGAAAGCGGTCCTCGCCGCTGTCAACGTCTCAATGTGGACCGCGCGTCGATATGATGCATCGGTCACCGAGGAGACCAATCGCCGCAATCATGCGACGCCCGATGCCGGGCGCTACAACAAGCTCCTGGTCGACAAAATCGACATCAAGGAACTCAACCAGATCAGGACAGCGGCCCGCCAACGTCACTACATGCTGACCCAACCCTGGTTGGATGATGGTAGTCGTCTTTTGCCGGCAGCGCTCTACATGAGCTACGTCGATGAGATGCGAAAGCTCAAGGTAGAGTACGATGCAGCGGCCGACACCTTCGCGAAGAACTACGCAGGCATCATCAAGCGTGCGAAGTCGCGGCTCAACGGTATGTTCAACGAGGATGACTACCCCTCGCCAAACTCGATCCGGAACCACTTTGGTTTTGACATCAAGGTCATGCCCTGTCCAGATGCGAAGGACTTCCGCGTTGATATCGCGCAAGAACATCTCTCGATGGTCCAACAGGACGTCGAAGAGCGCATGAGGGGTGCACTAGACTCGGCAATGCAGGACGTCAAGGAGCGTATCACCAAGTTGGTCGGGCATATGGCGGAGCGGCTCAAGGCTTACAAACCCGGCGACGAAGACAATCGCGCCGAGGGCCTGTTCCGTGATTCACTCGTCGAAAACGTGCGCGAGTTGGTTGCGTTGTTGCCGGCCTTCAACCTGACGGGCGATGCAAAGCTCACCGCCCTGACAAAGCGGATCGAATCGGAGTTGTGTCTGAATGACGCCGATACGCTCCGCGAGAATGATAGTGTCCGTGGCGCAGTCGCCAAAGCTGCGGACAAGATTCTCACCGATGTCGCGGCGTTCATGTCATGAATGAGTTACTCCAACAACTCAGTACGCGTCAAATTCGCAACCTGATCAAAATTGCGACTACTGACACGTACAAATTCAAACTACGCGAAGAACTAACGCGGCGAGAAAAGGAACGCCACGCTTTATTTACTCACGAACAGCGTGGACGTGAACGCGCAAAGGCGGAAGGTAGACTACGGAATCATAGGAGAGAAACATGACACACTCAATCTCAATGCTCGACGCAGCGGCGATGATCAAAAGTCACTACGGTAAACGCCGCCCCTTGATGCTTCTCGGCAAGCCCGGCATGGGTAAGACCTCGCTGTTCGAGAAGACATGCCAAACCATGGAGATCGGATTCATCGACTTTCGACTGACGTTGCGGGACCCAGTCGATGTCGGTGGCATCCGCATTCCCGATGCCAAGACTGGCAAGCTGCGTTGGTTCTGTCCCGATGATCTTCCCGACGAGAAGAAGCACGGTCCTGATGGCATCATGCTGTTCGACGAGATCAACGTGGTCAGTCAACTGATGCAGGCTACGGCCTACGGCATCATTCAGGAGCGACGGATTGGTTCTTGGACAATGCCTGGCGGCTGGGTTGCAATGGCATCTGGCAACAACGTCGCTGATCGTGCAGCGGCCCAGCGCATGTCAACCGCGCTCGCCAATCGCTTCAACGTGCAGTGCGTCGAGCCCGATCTTACATCGTGGCTTGAACAGTACGCGTTGGAACATGTCGATCATCGCGGTGTCGCCTTCCTCCGGTTCCGCCCCGCACTGTTCCACGTCATGCCGGGCGAGACAATCGGCATCGCGGGACAGACGGCATTCTCGGTTGGCAAGGACGAGACAGCGTTCCCATCGGCCCGGTCCTGGACCAATGCGTTCCAGTTCATCGACGAAGCTCCCGCAATGCGCCGTAAGATATTCTCGGGCTACGTCGGACCGGCTGCGGCCGACGAGTTCGAAGCGTTCTGGCGAGTCTACTCCAATATGATCTCTATCGACGATATCATCTCTGATCCCAAAGCAGCTCGAGTGCCAAGTGGGGCGCAACCCGATGTTCAGTATGCCGTAGCAGGGATGTTGGGTAATCTAATGACCGCCAAAACGTCAGGACCGATCTTCACGTACCTGGCGCGTCTGCCTGAGGAATATCAAGTGATCGTCGCCCAGTCTGCAACCAAGCGTGATCCTTCCTTGAAGGTCGCGAAGGGTTACACGGAGTGGGCCGTTCGCAATCAGCATGTTTTGATCTAGGGGGACATAATGGACATCGACCCACGAATGACAAGGCTGCGCTCGCAGCTCATAGTACACCATCCCTTCTTCGGGTTCCTGGCATCGCGACTTCAACTGATGTCGGCACCCGGGATTGGCACGATGGCGACGGATGGCAAACGCTGGCTTTACGACCCAGCGTTTCTCGATCGCTGCAATGATCCAAAGCTGCTATTCGTGGGGGCGCACGAGGTTCTTCACTGCGCCCTCAACCACACTACACGGCGTGGTAACCGCGATCCTGAATTGTGGAACGTCGCATGTGATCACGTCGTGAACCTTTCCCTGCGAGAGGCCGGATTCGTTGTTCCACAAGAAGCGTACTGCGACGTTCAGTTCAAGGGGATGCATGCCGACGATGTATATCGCATCCTTAAGACCCAGCAGCAGGAACAGCCCGAAGAGAGCGATGACCAAGAAGGTGATGGTGAGGATGATGGACAAAACCAAAGCGGCGACAAGGATGGGAATGACGACGATGTGGACGCAGAAACAGGAAGCACAGGTCAGGGCACTGATGACGCTGATAGCCCTGCTAATGGGAGCAACTCTGGTAATGCTGGGGATGATTCAGCGAACGGCACAAACGCGCCAATATCAGACCCGGGCGATTGCGGCGCCGTCATCGACGCCGCTCCACAGAACGACCAATCGACTCTGGACGACGTAGCTGAAGAATGGAATGTCGCAGTCCGGCAGGCTACAAACTTTGCACGTCGTCAGGGCGAAGGTCGACTTCCTGGGTTTATCGAGGAAATCATCACCAACCTCAATCGACCCAAAGTCGACTGGCGGGATGTACTACGTTCCTGGATTGAGCCGTCCTCGACCAAGGATTACACATGGGCAAGACCGAACCGACGCATGTTGCCCTTTGGTATCATCGCACCGGGCACTACAACTGACGGCATCCATCACGTTGGTATCGCGGTCGATGATTCGGCGTCGGTATCGTCAGAAATGTTGCAACAGTTCGCGAGTGAGGCGCAGGCAGCACTCGACGACGGCAAGATCGACAAGCTCACCGTCGTGTTCTGCGATGATCGTGTCCAGAGCGTCACCGAGTACGTAATGGGCGAGATCATCGACTTGAAGGCCAAAGGCCGAGGCGGGACACGATTCGATCCGGCATTTGCATGGTTCACTGAAAATGCTCCGGATGTGGCTGGAGTCGTTTACCTTACTGATCTCGACTCAAGTTCGTTCGGATCAGAACCTCCCTACCGGGTCCTATGGGCTGGGTATGAACAGCCTATGTTCATCAAACAGTTGTGCCATCGAATGGATTCAGTTCCATTCGGGGAATGCATCGAATTAAACTGAGTCCATGACCTCATTCGACTGGATCAACTTTCTATCGCAGCGGGGCATTGCGTTCGTGACCAAAAGTCCGAACCTGCCTCGCCGCGACCTTGTGGCAATTCAATGTCCTTGGTGTGGCAACGCAGACCCATCCCAACATCTCGCCATTGGCGAACCGGGATATCGTTGTCTACGCAATCCCGACCATCGTGGCCGGAACCCAGCACGACTCGTGCAGGTACTCACTAACTGCTCGTGGCAACAAGCGTTGGCAATTACAGGAGTAACATCGACCAACATCCCAAGTAATTTTCTGGAACGAGTCCAACAAGCTCTGGACCCACCAGAGAAGCCAATCCCGATCCCACTGGAACTCCCCGACACGTTTCGCCCGTTTCGACAACTACCCTCAGCCAGACCTTACATTAGCTATCTTCATCGACGTGGGTTTACCTCACCTGAAAAACTCACACGCGACTACGATCTTCATTACTGCGTTTCAGGTGCGTTCAAAGGACGTATTATCTTTCCTGTATACTTCAATGGGGAACTCGTGTCCTGGACAGGTCGCACGATTTCATCTCGTTTGACAATACGCTACAAGAGCCTGACGATAGATAGTGAGCAGGCTCACAAAGCCGGTGTTCCTATCGCAGTTGGTCCCATCTCTAACTACCTACTTTGGTTCGACGATCTAAATACCAGTAATTGTAATACCATTGTTCTCTGTGAGGGACCTTTCGATAGCCTTAAAGTAAATGTACTCGGTCAGAGATATGGCATTTGTAGCACATGCTTTTTTACAAGCGCCCCAAGTGGGCAGCAAGTTAATCTTTTGCACAAGCTTCTACCAAGATTCAAGCGACGAGTTCTTCTGCTAGATCGGGGCACATTACATGTGGCAATGAGAATCACAGCACAGCTACGTGATCTCAACGTCCAAATTAGTAGGCTATCGCAAGGGACAAAAGACCCAGGAGAACTCACGTCACACAAGGAACTTTTAGAGGCAGTTGCGATGTAGAAACTAAGGGTATATTGATTCTGACCCAGCGGGAACAAACACAGTTCCTTGAGGCAACAAGGAGATCGCGAGCGCCCTCGTCCCCGCGTAGCACTCCGATCACTCTCCTATGGGAGCCGGGCGGTCCCCTAAATGCCAACCGCCCACTTAACTTTCTATGGGCCTGTCATTCTAATCCGAATGAGAAACCGCGAACGCGGGATTGGTGGCGGATGCCAGCAAGGCCAACCAACCTCTTTCAACACGCGGGGATCAAATCATGGATATGGATAAGAGCGCTCAGCGTTGGATGTTCAAATACGCACACAAAAACTATTGGCGTGTCGCTTCATGGTACGAACTCGATGATCTTGTGCAAGAAGGATACGAATGCTGGTTATACGTTATACGCCACTATCCCGACGCAGTTGATCGCCCTCACGTGATGCGTTTATTCCAAAGGACCTTTACAAGCCGTGTACATGATTTATCCAAGAAACGCACGGCCCAACTCGACTTGCCAATCGCTGACTGCGTGTCTTCAGAAGAAACCGAAGCGACATTCATCGAACGCAACGATGTCAGCGTCAGTGACTTGTACGGTCTCGCCCATGCAGCAACGACTGTGCGTAATGCCATTTGTGCTCTTGTAGAGCAGGCTGACAAACTCCGCGCGCCAACACGCCATTACAGTGATGGCAAGCGCCAGACTACGAACGAGAAGCTGTGCACACTTACTGGATGTGATCCTAGTATGATTGACCTGGTAGCAGAGATAAAGCACTGCTTGGGAGAGTAAGATGAAAAATAAGAAGCCACGACGCATTCTAATCCGGCTGGAACGCCAAAACGGCAAGAAGGTGTATTCTATCGTCAGCGAAGACCCAGAAGGAAATTGCTTTGCACTTCCCATCAGCAAGAGGGTGGCAGAGTTACTCATTTCCAATGGAATGAACCATGGCTCGTAAGATCACCGATCGGACCGACATTGTTTTTGGATCGACCAAGACTTACACATCTAGCGTTGGACTATCCACGGCGTTCCGCCAGTGGCGGGCCTCTTCTCATTGCAAGCATTTGCATGGCTATGCGTTGGAGTTCTCAGCGACGTTCGAAGCTACAGAACTCGACGACAACAACTGGACAATTGACTTCGGAGGATTGGGAGATTTTCGACAGTGGTTGGAAGTCATGTTCGATCACACAACACTGGTCGCCAAAGACGACCCAATGTTTGACTTGTTTGTCAAAGCCACGGAAGGCAACGCACTGGACATTCGCACGGTAGAGAACACCGGATGTGAGGCAATTGCATTACTCACGTTTGAACGCCTGGAAAGTTGGTTGGATTTGAAAGGCCATTCCCCAAGAGTGCGACTGGTCAAACTAGAGGTACGCGAGCACGCCGGTAATTCCGCGTATGTAAGGTTATCTGACTTCAATCATCGAGGATGATCTTCCATGTCAAAAGCCTACGTCCTCCTCAGCGGAGGGATTGACAGTACGACGTGTTTATATTTGGCACACACACGCCACGAACCCATAGAAGCAATCAGTATTGATTACGGGCAGCGCCATAAGAAAGAGATCAAACACGCGAAAATGACTTGCCAAGCCCTTGACATTCCCCATCGGGTACGAGACCTTTCGTCAATTATTCCACCAACCATGCTGACTGACCCAAACGTAAAAATTCCCAATATGTCCTACAACGATATCAAGGGCATCTCCCCAACCTACGTTCCATTTCGAAACGGCTTAATTCTTTCAGCCATTACATCCACAGTGGTCGGCGATTACGTAAAAGCTGAGCTGCAACAAGGAACGGAATGGACAATCTACTTTGGTGCCCATGCCGAGGATGCCCAAAATTGGGCCTACGCCGATTGCACGCCGGAGTGGATTGGCGCGATGGCAAACGCCATCTACATCGGCACCTATCACACGATTCGTCTGGCCACACCGTTAGAGTGGTTGGCTAAACACGACATTATCAAACTTGGTGAAGAACTCGGTGTAGACTGGTCATTAACGTGGTCCTGTTACGCCGGGGGAGAGCAGCACTGTGGCGCTTGTCCCACATGCCGTGCTCGTAAAGAGGGATTCGCCAAAGCAGGCGTGTCCGATCCGACAGGCTATGCAAACTGACGGGGACAATGCTACATGTCAATCCGTGAAATGCTACTCGAAGCGACGGGCGTAAAGCCCAAAAAGAACGAGGTCGACGCCGACCTGATCAAGAGACTGATCAGCAAGGCGGAAACGCTTGATGAGGAGGGCTGGGAAAGTCTAAGCACCGAAGCCCAAGAGTTCTACAACTCGGTAATCGAGGCCGGCAAGAAACATGCCGACGGCGAAATTCTCGAGTTGAGTGCCGATGACGTACCTCCTTTCCCCGACGAAGATGACGGAGTAGTCGAAGACGGGGAAGACGAACGTGGGGAAGAAGAACCCGAAGATGATACCAACGATGAACCAGGAGAAGAAGAGGTAATGGAGACAAAGACGAAGAAAATCGCTGCCACCAAGAAGACACCGGCAAAGAAGGCTGCTGATAAGCCTGCCGCGAAGAAGACGGCGGCTTCAAAGAAGAACGGCAGTGGCGAGAAGAAGCCACTTTCGATGCGCCGCCGCCTCAAGCAGATCGTCATCAAGAAGCCCAGTATCAGCGTCGAAGACCTGATGTCCAAACTCAAGGACGAGGGTTACAAGGGGACCGAAATGACCATCGGTTCGATGCGCGCCGATACGCGTGACACCATGAAGGCCCTGGTCGACGCAGGTCTTCTCGAGATCGAACTGTAAGGGGAAACCCATGCTCACCCACGTTACTGACGAAGAGTTGATTAAAGAACTCCTCTCGCGCCTGGGTGAAGATGTCGACCGTGAGGGGCTTCGAGAAACGCCGGCGCGCGTCATACGTGCCTGGCGTTTCTGGATGTCCGGCTACCAACAGAATGTTGAGGATGTAATCAAGTTGTTCGAGGAGGAAACTCCTGTTGACGAACTGATCTTCCAAGCAGGAATACCAATTTACTCGCATTGCTGTCACCACATGACGCCAATCTTTGGTACTGCGTGTATTGGTTACATTCCTCGTGGCCGTAAGATTGTGGGCCTATCCAAACTGAGCCGTGTAGTTGACATTTTTGCGCGGCGCTTGACTGTTCAAGAACGTCTTTGTACACAAATTGCTAACGCCCTAAATGCAGAACTCACGCCAAGAGGCGTTGGCGTTGTAATCCGTGCTCGACATCTTTGCCTCGAATCAAGGGGCGTCCAACGCCAAGGCACTACGACGACGACGTCTGCTTTGCGAGGCTGTATAAAAGATGAGCCGGAATGCCGCGCTGAATTCATGGCGCTGGTCAACAGTTCCAATGGTGATTGATGATTACTCTCCTTTTGGACAGCGGCGCATTTTCGGCGTGGCGTCGTGACATTTCCATCAGCATCGACGAATACGTCGAGTTCATCAAACGCAACAAGGAGTTGATCTTTGCCTACGTCAACATGGACGTTATCCCTGGATCAAAGGGAAAGCTCATCCGGACCCACGAATCTGTCGAACGCTCCGCACGCCTTTCCTACGAGAATCTACAGCGCATTAAAGACAAAGGGTTGAATCCCATCCCCGTGTTTCATCAGGGAGAAAACTTTGATTGGCTCGAACGCCTGATCGATGACAAAGAATCCTACATTGGGATTTCCCCCTACTTACGCTCCCATCCCAACGAGCTTCATCGCTGGCTGGATCGCTGCTTCGGAATACTGGCAAAACGTCAGGGGAAGAAACCAATCAAAACACACGGGTTCGGCGCAACTGGACCCAACCTACTTTTGCGTTATCCCTGGACAACTGTGGACTCAACGAGTTGGGCACTCAAAGGAGGCTTTGGGCAGGTTTACATCCCCGCGTTGGGAAACAAAGAACCAGATTTCTCACGCCCAACCTCAGTACGTTTTTCACCACGCATAACAACTGCCTCCGGCATTTCTTATGGGATGCTCGGACTTGACGCGGGACTCAGGCATTCACTCAATAAGTACGTCCGAGATCAACTCGACCTCCCCATTGAGAGCGTATGCAACACGCCACACACACGACAAGACCTAAACATCATCTACTATCAAGGACTACAAAAACACGTTCGGGAAACGCGTAAAACAGATGATTTCAACGTAGTATTTGCCACCATGATAAAAACTAACCCGCAGAACATTTCGCTGACACGACGTGGCGCAAATTTTAGATTGTTGTCTTACTTTGAACTCCGCGAGACCAAACAAGAGCGGTTCGAAAAGTATATGACATCAGGATTGGTTCAATGCAAAATGCGGCGTAGTGTGTATGATTGGAATAACGAGAGTTATGTCATTCGACGCTATCATGATTTTGTCGAGCACATGAAGGAAATTGAATTATGCGCCGAACAGACTTAGTCGATTGCGTCGATCTCGTCAGTCCAGCCCTTGCCAATCACGACATTATTCCCATCCTGAACCACATCTGGTTCACTGGGGCCGGCATAATGGCTTACAACGATGCCATTGCGGTTTCTACACGCCTCAAGACAGATTTCGAATGCGCGATCCAGGGGAACACGTTTACCAGTCTGGTCAAGACGCTTCGTGCCGAGGAGGTCAATCTCACCCAAGACGAGAACAATCTACGTCTAAAAGCAGGTGGGGTAAACATAGCATTCCCCACGATGCCTGCGTCGTCCTTCATCTTCGAGATGCCCAAGCCGGCGAAGGATACTACCAATTTCCCCGATACGTTTTTCGAAGGACTCGAACTATGCCTACAATCGGCAGGAACCGATCCATCAAAACCCGAGCAACTTGGTGTGACCCTGGTCCGCACCGAAAAGTTCCTGGCGATGTTCGGGACCAACGATTTGACATTGACCTACGTGCCACTCAATCTGACCAGCGTACCTCCCATCAAGAACCGCGTGACGCTGTCGACAGAGTTCTGCAAGCAGGCCGTCAAGATTGCCAAGTCAGGAGCAAGCAAGATCGAGATCAATGACGAGTACAGTCTGCTCACCTCAGGTAACGTCACCCTGTTCGGGAAACTGATCGAAACCGATAGACCCATCGAGTTCCATAAGATCGTCAACCACAATGTCCCGCAGGATATCAAGAAGTCCGCGATCGTTATTCCTGTACGTCTCAAGGAAATGATCGAGCGCGCAATCATCATCGCTGATGTAGCTTCAGAAAAGAACTATACGACGATTACGATTGGGGATGGTCGTCTCAGGATGGAAACGAACTCACAATTGCGTGGTGAAATGATGGACTCGATGAAACTCAAAGAGGATCATCCCGACGTATCACTCAAGATTGACTGCCGTCATATCAAATCCGGCCTCGACACCTACACCAAGATGCTCATTACAAACAAATGTATGATCCTGACGAATGCGCGCGGAGCGATCTACATGGTCGCAGCAATGGCATAGCAATGTTTGATTTGTCTCCTATGGTAACCCATGGTTTCTGCCGAAAAGCGTTTCTACGAGCGGCTCTGGCGTTTCTACAATGAGATTTCGGGGCTTGTATGGGTTTCCTTCCAACGTCCCCAGCTCGCAACAATGAATCACTGGTTCCCAAAAACCTATCTGTAGATTTCCTTCATCGCCATGGCTGCGCGGTCTGTCCGCTCAACCATCAGCGCGGGCTAAAACATCCACACATGGAGCCAACTGGTTCCGATCATCCTACAATTTTAGTAATTGGGGAAGCCCCTGGGGCCTCGGAAGACGAGCAAGGAAAGCAGTTTGTCGGGAAGACGGGCCAGATACTACGCTTTCGCATTCCTGAGAAATGGAATGATAAGATTCGATGGACCAATGTAGTGCGCTGCTTTCCTGGTTCAGTAAAAGTAACAACACCGTCCAGAATAAAGAAGTTATTCCGCCGCTACTTCGTGGGTGAGCTTATAATAGTCAAGACGCGTTTTGGAGACGAACTCCCCTGTACCCCGCACCACCCAATACTTACATCCCAAGGATGGCTTTTCGCGTATCAACTTTCTCTTGGAGATCAAATAGTTAACTACGGTAGCAGGAACCAATGGATGGGAGGAATTTATCCACACGAACAAAACAAACCATCCCGCCTCGATGAGCTTTTTGCAGCGCAATCTCTTGTGGGGCATAGCCAACGGATGGTTGACACTAACTTCAATTTCCACGGCGATATTGGAACAGGCGAAGTCGAGGTTGTAAGTCCCAACTGGGTACTGTCTGATAAATCGAATGCTTCTCCGCTTAAGTTCGGGAATCAACAGCAGCTCAATATCAGAGGCAACAGAAAGTGTTTGTTGAAGTCTTCTAGCACGTGCCTCGCGAGTACAAACCTCTCTGAGATTGGCCCCCAATCTAATACCCTGACCGAAGCGACGTTTCCTATCGATAACACTGGGATTTCGCTTTGCCCAAACACGCAGCTGTTCACTAACATTTCTGATTTTAATACCGTTCCGTTTGAGAAAACTACTTACAGTACGCGGGCGGACATGATAAATTTTAGCGAGTTCTTCCGTGCTTTCACCGGCGACGTACCTATCACAGACTTCCTTAACGGATGGAGGTCTCCACAAGGGCTTAGCCGCTTCAATATTTCTGGACTCTCTATGGGTACGCATTCGCACCCCATTAGAAAGGAGGATTTTCTTAATCAAGAACTTGGAGGTTCCGAGTTGCTCTTCAAGTTGACACAAACTAACCCCACTCTTATACAGTTTGACAATGTCATTCATATTGATACCCAACCCTTTGAAGGATTTATATACAACTTAGAAACCGACGAAGGTTGGTATGTAGCGGAAAATCATGTCGTAAGCAACACTCGACCACCCAAGAACCGTGAACCTACCCAGGTAGAAGTGGAGTGCTGCCGTCCATCAATTACGTCCGACGTAGAAAAGACAAAGCCAAAAGCAATCTTCGGTTTTGGAAACGTGCCCCTTCAATGGGCGCTCAAGCAGCAAGGCATTACCAAGTGGAATGGCAGACATGTTCCCATCAAGGTAGGGAATCACATTTGCTGGTTCTTCCCCATGATGCATCCGTCCTACGTAGGACGGTCCCGCAAGTTTGAGCCAAGGGATAAAAACAGCTATGGCTCGGACATCGAGTTCGCATTTGCTAATGATCTGCGTAATGCATTTGCCATCGTTGACAAACTCCCCGAACCCAAGGTTTTCACCGTCGAGGACCTCTCACGTGACGTAGAGATCATTACAAATCCCGATGCCGCAATCAAGTTCATCAAGGCGATGCATAACGAAAAGATCGTCGGCTATGACTACGAAACAAAAGGATTACGCCCATACAAGAAGACCTCAAAAATACTCACAGTGGCAATGGCGGGATATGAGGTTGCCGCATCATTTCCCTTGTATCATCCAGAATGTGACTGGTCTGATCGTCAGATCGAACGCGTAGAAGATACTCTGCTAGAGTTTCTCCTGACCGCTCCTTGTAAGAAGGTGGTACATTCACTCTCCTTTGAAATGGAGTGGTCAGCATATTTCTATGGCAGGAAGGTACTCCGCGCCCAACCCTGGGAAGACACGCTTTCACAAGCCTACATCCTGGATGAACGTATGGGAGGCAACCCCGGATGCCACAGCCTCGAGTTCCTTTGCATCCAGTACTTTGGGCTGGACGTAAAAGCGTTGTTTGGGAAGCTCGATAAGAACAACCTGGACAAGGAACCATTAGACCAAGTCCTACGTTACAACGCACTCGATAGCAAAGCCCATCGCTACTTGTACTTCCCACAGCGTAAACGTCTGCGTGACGAAGATTTGATGGGTGTGTACGAGCATCAGTTGCGGCGCATCCCAACGATGGTTCTCACCCAATTGAAAGGCATTCCAGCAAACCAGGATGTCGTTAACGAGTTTGACAAGGAATTTACGCAACGTCGTAGCAAGATAGAGAAAGACCTGACACAACTCGACGTCGTAAAGAAGTTTGCTCGGATAAAAAAGACAGAATTTCGACCATCAGCCAATCAGGATGTCAAGTTCGTCATTGAGAAGATACTCAATCATCCCGTCGAGAGCGTGGATGAAAACGAACTCAAACAGATCAAACATCCTTTTGTAAACTTGGTCTTGGATTGGCGCGAAGCCAACAAGATGCATTCCACGTATATACTTCCCTTCAAGAAGGGCTCGGATACTTTATACTCGGATGGCTGCGTTCATCCTCACATTAGCACGCATAGTACTCGCACGTGGCGAACGAGTAGTAATGATCCTAATAGCCAAAACATAGTAAAGCATGGGCCTAACCGTAAGTTGCGAAAGCAGGTTAAGCCGGGAGGGGATTTGCGTGTTGTCACAGTTGATTTCTCAGGTATTCAAGCACGTAATGTTGCTATGGAGTCATGTGATAAAGCTTTGGTAGATGCATTCTGGAACAACTATGACATTCATTCGGACTGGATGTATCGGCTCGCCAAAATGTATCCGCAATGGTTGCGTGGAAAATCACTCAAAGACAAGGAACTTGCAAAGGAACTCCGGCAGGAGTCGAAGAACAAGTTCGTATTTCCCTCGTTCTTCGGCGCGCAGGCAGAAAATGTATCGGGAGGGTTGGGTGTTCCGAAACACATCGGCGTCAAACTACAAGAGACATTCTGGAGTAAGTTTCCTGATATCAAAAAGTGGCATGACGACTTAGAAAAGATGTACTACAAACTAGGGTACATCACGGGACTGTCCGGTTTCAGGCGTCGTGCACCAATCTCACCTAACCAAAGAATCAACAGCCCTATCCAAGCACTTGAATCGAAAATTGTATGTTCTGCTATGGCGCGATTGTCCGAATATGAACAATTACGTTTCCAAGCCAATATGGAGATACATGATGATTTGACTTTCATCTGGCCCAAGCACGAAATCGACAAGAACTTGGAAATTGTAGTACGTGAGATGACCCGCGTAGAGTTCCCATGGGTAAATGTTCCTCTAGGGGTGGAAGTCTCAGTTGGAGAAAACTGGTGTGACCTGACCGAGATTGGCAAGTTCAGTTCCGTAGAAATTTGGGGACATAAGCGATCATGAATACCATCAACATCACCTGGGAACGATTTCATCAGGACACCAGAGCACTCATCAAACAACTGCCACGGGGCTTCGCATCAATTATTGCAGTATCCCGAGGGGGCTTGGTTCCAGCCACAATAATTGCACACGAACTCAACATTCGTATGATTGAAACCCTATGCATAGAAAGCTACGACGAAAACAAACAACGAGGCAGTCTTCTTCACATCACCAAGTTTCCCCGTCTCATGCCTAGTCCCGTATTAGTAGTTGATGACACTATTAGTACAGGAAAAACGATAGAAAGCGTACAAAAAGTGCTTACTGCTCATTATGCAGTGGTGTACGCAAAACCTACGGAAACACAATTCATTGATACATTCTCTGTAAAAGTCGAACAAGATACTTGGCTAGTATTTCCATGGGAAAAGAAATGACAGAGGTACTGCACGACAAGTATCGACCTAGAACCTTTGATGAGGTCATTGGTCATACAACTATTATCAAATCATTGAAAGCCATTATCTTAAGAGGGGGAGCGCAAACCTTCCTTTTCTGTGGGCCATCGGGATGTGGAAAGACGACTTTGGCAAGGATATCTGCGCGAACAGCAGGATGTCTCGATGCCAACATCACCGAGATTGACGCCGCATCTCGTACTGGCGTTGACGATATGCGCTCAATCCAGGAGATGCTTCGTTACAAACCATTCGGGCAGGGAACGAAACGCGCCGTCATCTTGGACGAATGCTTTGTTAAAGGCACCTTAGTAAACACTCCTAACGGGGATGTTCCCATTGAACAGCTCCTGTCAGGAGACAAAGTACTAGGCGCTCACGGCGAGCAAACTGTCGCATCAGTGAGCAAACGACTAGTTCCTTTATCACACATTGTTAGATTGCGCCTGGAAAGCGGGCATCATATAATCTCCTCGCAAGAACATCCATTTCTGACATTTGGCGGTTGGATCAACGCGAGGGATTTACATGCCAAAAGGTTACCCACTAACGCCTCCAATATACCACAACACTTGTCGTCAATGTGGGACCCGGTATACGAGCAAAAAAAGTGGATCAATATTCTGTCCAGAGTGCTTGAAGAGAAAATGCGTAATTTGTGGAGAATACTTTCGAGCGCGGCCAACATCCCCTGTAACTACGTGTTCACGAAAATGCGGAGCCAAACTTGGTGGTTTGAAACGAGTTGGACGATCTCACTCCCAGCAAAGAAAAAACAATCAACGTGCGGGAGTGCTTCGAAGCAAACACAAAAAACCAGAGATGTGGGCTGGCATTGCCAAACGATGCAGTATTCGAATGCGTCACAACAACCCAATGCGCAATCAAGCGACAGTAGAAAAGATGCTACGCGTGAAAGATACCAATGGCACGCTTCACATATGGACAGGCGAACGCGGTGGGAATGGCAAGGGACCAACTCGGGAACAAACGTTACTACACTCCTTAGTTGGTGGGCAGTTGGAACATGTTGTTACGTTTGGGCATGGTCGAAGGCTAAAGGGATGGCCATCCTGTTACAAAATCGACATCGGTTTTCCGAAGCAGCGATTGGGTATCGAGGTGGATGGTGGAACACACAACTCTCGACAACAACGCCAAATAGACAAGCTCAAGGACGAGCGACTACAGTCATTGGGGTGGACCATCCTTCGCTTCAAGAACTCACAAATATCGGGCAATTCCCGTGCGGTAGTCTGGACGGTGAAGCGCTATTTGAGTTCTATGACTTAGAAATAAAAGAGCACCCATCATTTAGCGTCGCCAATGTTATTGTACACAACTGTCACAGTTTATCGAAAAATGCATGGCAGTCACTATTGAAGATCACTGAGAAACCCCCGGAACATGCTTTTTGGTTCTTCTGCACAACCGAACCATCGAAAGTGCCAGATACAATCAAGACCCGTGCTGCCAGCTACACTCTGCGTGATGTTCCCAATACCGACCTTGGCAAATTGTATGACAAAGTTGCCGAAGCTGAGGACCTGGAACTCCCTGGAGATGTCGGCGATACCATCATCAAGGAAGCCCGTGGCTCGCCACGCCAACTCCTTGTCAACCTCGAGTTGTGTCGAAACGCCAGGTCTCGTAAAGAAGCCAGCGAACTACTCCACACTGCTTCTCAGTCCGATGCCATGATCGAACTCTGCCGCTTCCTGGTCAAGGGGGGATCATGGATGAAGGCAATGGGACTACTCGAACAACTCGATGGCGAAAACCCAGAGTCAATCCGCATTGTGGTGGCTAACTACATGGCGAGCGTTGCCAAAGGAGCGAAGACCGATCGTGCCGCCTGTCATGCGTTGGGAATTCTTGATGCATTCTCACAGCCCTTCAATCAGTCTGATAAGCTGGCACCATTGATTACCGCAATCGGACGAGTACTGTTTACGGAAGGGTGATAATGAAAGTCTATGCCGTCCGCCAGAAATCAACGGGCCTATTCATCCCGCGCCTGGAAACAGGTAAGCGACGCGGCGGCTCTTGGCTGGAACCCTCTAACGAACGCGAGCCACGCATCTTCCACAACAAGCAGGCAGCGCGGGCCTTCCTGTCCAACTGGCTACAAGGGATTTTCAAGAACGAAACTCATATTAACTATGAAGGTACAGATGAGGGGACTTGGGCCGTCCCTGAAAAGCAGCATCACCGGAAGAAGGAAGACATGGAAATTGTTGAGTTTGACTGCATCGAGATACAAGGGGAGCAGAAATGACCATCAGATCAATCACAACACCTAGTATCGCAGACCTGGAAAAAGGATTACATATCGACGAGAACTCATTGGATGATGAGCTCGTGATCCATCCTGATCTGTTTTACCGCGTAACTAAACAACTCACGCTACTGATCTCTCAACGCGATGCTGCCGACCAAGAGAAGAAAGAGATCGAGGCGCGTATTGACGCGCAACTCCGTCACGATGCCGAAGTCACGGATACTAAGACAACAGAACGTCAGATCGAGAGCGACAAGCGTCGGGACAAGGATGTCATCAAAGCCACCGACAGACTCCTGGAACTCAACAAGCAGGTCGGACAGTGGCAAGCGCTCAAAGAAGCATTCATGCAACGCAGCTACATGCTGAAGGCCATGTGTGACCTCTACGTTGCCGGGTATTTTGGCGCCAACCTGGATAGCTCGACATCGCGTATGAAAGAACATGATGCCGAAAATAATCGCCGCGAGATGGACCGATTGCGCAGACAGAGGTAATAACCAAAATGTTTGATTGGCTGGTAATGTTTGTAAGTTGCGGTTTGTTCGTCTTTTTCTTTGGTATGATCTGGATCGATTACGCTTGTAAGATGTACTTTGAGCACAAGTTAAACCACTTCCGACGTATCTCATCCGAGATGACAAAGTTCAATCCAAGACAAGGAGAAGCCAATGGCCAAGAGTAGTTCAAAGTCCAACGTGAGAAAATACGTTCCACGTTCCGAGAAAGACGTGGACGAACACGCCAATCAGTCAGGCGGCAATTTCGACTCGATCTTCAAGCAGAACGTCGATACCTGGTCCCCAAAGCAGGGGGAGAATACCATCAGGTTTCTCGAACCAACCTGGGATGATCACCGTCATTACGGCTACGAGATTTTCATCCACAACCGCGTCGGCGCCGACAACAGCAGTTATCTTTGTCTGAACAAGATGAAGAAGAAGCCGTGCCCAATCTGCGAAGCGCAACTGGAAGCAAAACGCGCTGGCGAAGAGGATGACGCGAAACAGCTCTCTCCCACTAAGCGTTTCATCTGCTGGATTCTTGATCGCGGCGACCGCGATCCCGACCCACAGATATACTCGATGTCGTGGACGGTCGATCGCGATATCGCGGCACTGTGCAAGAACAAACGCACAGGCAAAATCCTTTTCATCGATCATCCCTACGAAGGGTATGATGTCTCTTTCACCCGGAAGGGCGCTGACATCAAGACCAAGTACTTCGGTTTCCAGATCGACCACGAGTCGTCTCCCCTGATCGACGACGACAAGAAACTGGAGGATATCCGGGAGTTCATTACGGAGAATCCCATCCCGGACCAACTCAAGTTCTACTCCTATGAGCATCTGAAACAGGTCGTCACCGGCGCTACCGAAGACAAGGACGAAGAACTCGACGAGACCGACGAGACCAAGGATGCTGACGAGGAAAATACGCCACGTAAACGTCCTGCACGCGACGAAGATGAAGAGGAAGATGAACGTCCGAAACGCTCACGAAGTCGGCGCGACGAGGATGACGAGCCTGAGGAAGATGTTGAAGAAGAGGATGAACGTCCAGCCAAGAAGAAGCCCACAACTCGCGCGAAAAGCCGCGTAGACGAAGATGAAGAAGAACCTCCATTCGAAGATGATGAGGAAGAAGAACGCCCCAGCAAAACCAAACGGCGTAGGTAGAATCCGTGGTTGAGCGGGTCAAATCGAAAACCAACGGGGGGAACTACTTTTCCTCCCCAAAGTCAAACATTGCCTTCTTCTCGTCTGGCAGCAAATTGCTCGACCTGGCCCTCGGTGGGGGCTGGGCCGAGCAACGTATAGCCAATATCATCGGAGATAGTAGCACTGGCAAGACATTGCTAATGATCGAAGCCGCTGCAAACTTCATCAAGAAATACAAAAGCGAAGTCAAATACCGCGAAGCCGAGTCAGCCTTCGACAAGCCCTACGCAAAGGCTCTCGGAATGCCAATTGACTATATTGACTTTGGCGACGCCCCCTTGGAGACAGTGGAAGACCTTCACGAAGACTTGACAAAATGCTGTGCCAAAGCAAAGCATCCGACATTGTACATCCTGGATTCCCTTGACGCTTTGTCAGATCGTTCGGAGATGGGGCGCGATATTGATCAAGGAACTTACGGTGCCGGTAAAGCCAAGCAAATGTCGCAGTTGTTCAGGCGCTTGACTGGGCAGCTCGCAAAGTCGAAAGTGACCTTGCTTATCGTGTCGCAAATACGCGACAAGATAGGAGTTACATTTGGACGTAAGTTTGAGCGATCAGGTGGCAAAGCTCTTAATTTCTATGCCAGCCAAATTATCATTTTAGCACAGCTTGGACGTGTTTCCCGTACACGGTCGGGTGTGACCCGTCCTGTGGCCATCAAGGTGAAGGCCAAGGTAGATAAGAATAAAATTTCGTTGCCGTTCAGGGAAGCCGAGTTTAGAATTGACTTCGGTTATGGTGTGAATGACATCGAGTCCTGCCTTGAATGGTTGAAGCTCAGTAAAGGACTCAATGGTCTGGGAATCAAAGCGACGGGGGTCAAGGACTACATCAATGATTTGGACAAGCTAAAGGACAACGACTACTGGCTTCACGTGGACAAAATATATGACGTGTTGGAAAAGCACTGGTACGTTGTCGAGAAAGAGTTCCTTCCTACCAGAAAAAAGTACGCATAAAATGCGCAGAGGCGGTGGCAAAAGTAAAGGCGCAGCCGCAGAACGTAAGCTCTGCGTCTTACTCTCGTTGTGGGTTTCAGGAGGAACCAAACAAGACTTGTTTTGGCGAGCGGCCATGAGCGGAGGTCGAGCCACCATTCATAAACGTGCCGGACGTGATGTCCGTCAAGCAGGCGATGTCTGCTCGGTAGCTCCCGAAGGTCACGTACTCACCAATAAATTCTTTATTGAGAACAAGCATGTCAAAAAGCTCGATATTGCTTCATTCCTTCTAGACGGCGACAAGGGGATACTAACCAAGTTCTGGAAGGTGGCGTGTAAGCAGGCACGAGATCATATGCGACAACCACTGTTGATAGCGCAGGAGAACCATCGCAAGCCCTTGGTAATCTGCCGACATAGGGGGCTACGTATGTTCTGTCTAGAACCTCCCCGCGTTACGACATCTTCTGTAGAGGTTCGGTACTTGGAAGACGTGCTGAAGACGAAGTTCCCTTATTGAGCAAAAGCAGGAGGGTAAAAATGGCAAGCTATGTTTGGAGAGGTTTTCTAACGGCGGTTGCATTCTTAATGTGGAGCGCAGCCAGCTTCATTATCAACGTTCCAGCAACTCTCATTACAGGGCAAATCGCAGGACAGCAATTCGACAACACTAACGAAGGCTTTGTGATCCCATCCTTGATTACGTCAATGTTTCGCGGATTGGGAGCAGTAACGACAATTTTCTTCGTTCTAGTTCTGATAGCAATTTGGTGGCGACCTCTTAAGGCACTAGTTGAGTTAGCCAAAACCAACTTGGCGATTCTACTTCTATTATGCCTGTTTGGTGCAGACCGACCCCAAGCCTACTACGACAAGACGGATTACGCCGAGGTCTACTTTGTCCTACCCAATGAGTCGGCTTTCTTTGTACCGGATGCCGGTGCCAATAAAGACAATCAATCGTCCTTCGGCTCGGTCGATTACCTCAACGCAAACAAGATACCGGCCAAGCGCTTTCAGATACCGCACGCCAAGCTAGCAGGATCAGCATTCTGGGCTGACTACTTTGTGCCGACAGGCCGCCTAATCATCGTCGACCGCACCCCCTACAATCGGGAGTGGGTTGCCTCAATACATCGGGGCACGTCGGCTAAGGATGAATCCTTTCCCTGCCAAAGTGCTGAGGGGCTGGACGTAACTGTTGGAATAAGCATCAGTGCATTTGTGACGGAACAGGATGCAGCTAAGTTTCTCTACTGGTTTGGGGTCAATCCTCCGCAAGGCGACCGCAGCAAGCCTGAGGTAATATTTACCTCGGTCTTCTCTGGAAGATCGTTAGCTCAGGTTATGGATGGCGTCGGTCGGGGAAAGGTGCAAGCACTGGTATGCAACGAAATTGCTGCGCGACCCTTGGATAGGGTCAATTCAGACGCCACAACGATCATGTTGGCTATACAAGGAACGGTCGCGACATATCTTGCCTCGCGGGGTATCACTCTCGACTACATAGGTTGGGCCGATACTTTCTCGTTCGACACTCGGGTTCAAGATGCAATCAATCGGCGGTACATCGCCGACCGTGAGAAAGAGATTGCAGAGCAGTTAGAGGCGTCTGCTCCGACCGTGCAGGCCCTGGCAACAGCCGAAGCGACGCGCACTACCGCTAACCGTTGGGACGGCAAACTTCCCAGTCAGGTATCTTTGTGGTGGCTACCATCAGCCTTGACTGACTGGCTTTCTGGAATGGGCAAGAAGTAAAGCAAGAGGTCGGCAGAAACATGCGCGCTCTTGTGACCGCCGACCTTCACTTGAACGACCAAGTAAGAGATCACTACAGACACCTCTTCCTGCGCACTTTCCGTGACCTATGTCGCAAGCACAAAGTAGATACTGCCATAATACTTGGTGATATAACGGATGCCAAGGACAGACATTCGTCATGGTTGGTAAATCAGATTGTAGACCACTTCTATAAACTCGCTGGAATTTGCGAACACGTTATTGTTCTGCGCGGCAACCACGACTATGTTAGTGAAGCGCATCCATTCTTCATGTTGCTACGACGTGTAGGAGGAATTCGCTATATCAACCAGCCTACAACCGAAAAAAACGTGTCTACGAGCGGCTCTGGCGTTTTTACAAGGCCTTCCCTTTGGTTACCCCACACGAACAACCCCAAAAAAGAGTGGGCCGGGATAGATACAAAGGGAGCAGAACTGATCTTCGCCCACCAGACCTTCAATGGCGCTAGCATCGGTCCACGCAAGCTGGAAGGGATCGACCCAGATGAATTGCTGCCAGGGAAGGCTCAGATAATCTCTGGGGATATACATGTTCCTCAGACGTTCGGACGGGTTACATATGTAGGGGCTCCCTACACAGTAGACTTTGGAGACAATTACTTTCCTCGCGTCTTGCTTTTAGACACAGAACGTGGTTGGTCCAACGCGCATTCATTCAAAGCAATTCCTTGCGACGGTCCTCAGAAACGCCTTATTGAGGCAATATCCCTTGAAGGGGCGAAGCGCGAGTGCGAAAAAGTTGCGACGAGCGGCGACATTCTCAAAATAAGAATTGCAGTAGACAGTATCGAGCGCTGGCCCGAGACGCGGGAAGCGATCAGGGAGTGGTGCACAAAGCAGGGATTGGTTCCGCACATCGTCCAGCCCTTACTAAAAGCCAAATCGAGTATGGCTTCGAAGCAGGCAGTAAGCGCCGCACGTTCTGATTCTCAAGCACTCAAGGACTACGGAAGACTGCGCAAGGTAGACGAGCCTGTGCTGAAAACGGGATTGTCTCTGTTGGAGGAAATATGAACGATCATCCTGGATGCATGATGCCAGACGGTGCCGCCCCATGTCCTCAATATACAGCACTGCTAGCCGAGCGCGACCGCCTCCGCGCCGATATTAAGGAGGATAGTAGGATACTGCGGTCGTCAGTGCCAGAGCGATGGAAGCAAACAGAATCGGCAGTCGGCGCTGCGCAAAGTTACATAGTAGAGCTCGAAGTCGAGAAGGCGGCACTAATTACAGCTCTACGTAACATCGCCCAATGGTCGGAATATGCAAAGGCAGTCATTGCCTTTGTAAAGGACTAGGGGTGTATTTTTTGAACCTACATTTCAATTCCCTAGAGATTTCCTACTTTGGCAGCTTTGTCAAACAGCACTTTGTTTTTTATCAGTACGGACCAGGCCTCCATTTCCTTCAAGGCCGAAATGAGTATGAGCCGCAGTTAGGCGCAAACGGCAGCGGCAAGTCAACTCTGTTCAACGCGATGTCCTGGTGTCTTTTTGGCAAGACGATAGACGGCCGGCGCAACACCGACGTTAGCCCCTGGGTTCATTCTGGCAAAACTCAAGTCACCCTCAAGCTAAACAAAGATGAAATTACGCGTACCATAAGTCCCAACAGGCTTCTCATCAACGATAAGGTCACCGGTCCTGAAGATATCGAAAAATTAATTGGCGTCAGCTTCGAGTTGTTTTCCCACACAATCCTACTCGGGCAAGGACAGCCACTCTTCTTCGATCTTGCCCCAAGCGACGCAATGCGTATCCTCGCCGCTGCGCTCAATTCGGAGCGTTGGGCCGCTCGATCCAAGATCGCTTCCGAGCGTACAAACGAACTACAAAGCGAATACGATCACAAGTCTGGCGAGGTATCCGCACTCGATGGGCTTTTGGATCACCTGGAACTTACGATTACCACAGCCAATAAGAAGGCTGACGAATGGGCTGCGGCTCGTAAGGAGCGTTTGGAAGAGCAAGAAGCTGAGCTAGCCACCTTAGAAAAGCAGTTCAAGACAAAGCAAAAACTACTCGACACTGCTACGCTAAGTGAGGAAGGTAAAGCGACTGAGATCAAAGCGCTCGTAAAAGAGATTGATTACCTAAAGAGTGCGATCAACAAAGCCAATAGCGAGCGCAGCAACTGCACTATTGAGATTAGATACCTAGCTACTGAAATTAAGAGACTTGACAAAGAGCGCCACTTTATCGCAGAGAGCAAAACATGCCCGACTTGCGGACAAAACATCAAGCCCATCAATCTGAAAGAGCACGTCGCTGAGATCAAGAAGGACTTCCTAGGCAAGCGCCGGCAAGTCTCCGAGCTTAAAACAAAAATGGCCGGAATCGACCCAGCCAAAGACGTAGAAAAACTCAAGATAGCGCAGGCAGCTTACGAAGATTTCAAGTCAAAGCACGAGGAAGCCCTTTCCCAAGTCAGCCTTTACGGACGCGACTGCAACGACCTCAAAATCAAGATTGCTACGATCAAGAACCTTATCACAGAACTTTCCAGCGGCCGAAATACCTACCTGGAACAGGTTCGCGATTTCGTTCGGCAGCGGGGCAAGGCGTTCAAAGAGCGAGAAGAAATGCAAGAAGAACAAAAGACGCTAAGGCGTAAAATCGAACGGACGCGGTTTTGGATCAAAGGCTTCAAAGATGTGCAACTGTACGTCATTACCGAGGTTCTACAAGAGTTGGAGTTCGTAAGCAATGCGATGCTGGCCGATATCGGCCTAGAGGATTGGCAGATCAAATTTTCGATCGAGAAGGAAACCCAGGCCGGCACTTTGCAATCCGGACTGCACGTTACTATCCTATCACCGAGCAATGACAAGCCCGTGCGATGGAAATGCTGGTCGGGAGGGGAGGGCCAACGTCTACGCCTTGTTGGGGCTTTAGCCCTATCCGACGTGCTGCTAAATCATGCGGGGGTAACGACCAACCTAGAAATACTCGACGAACCGACGTCACATCTCTCCCAGGAAGGCGTACGCGATCTTCTTCCCTTCCTTGCCGAGCGAGCAAGGGCTAACAACAAGATTGTATTTTTGGTCGATCATATGGCCGTCCAGTCCTCAGACTTTTCGTCCGTAACGACTGTCGTTAAAAATAAGAAACAAGAGAGTATGATTAAGTACGATGAAAAGTAGCTATCTTTCGATCCAGCGCGACTATGAGCGCAGATGGACAAGAAACGTCGCTATCCTGCGAGACTACAACGCAGGACTGCCAACCAATGCGATCGCCGCAAAGTATGAGATGAGCATTGGAGGTATCTCAAGAATTGCAAGACATATGGGATGCAAAAAGAGACGGCCGGGGAACTCGCCAGAAACAAGGAAGGCAGTCGAGATTGAATATAGGAGCGGTAGAAAAATCAAAGATATTTGCGACGACCATGGCGTTGATCGCAAAACAGTCTGGGTTATCTGCCAACAAGCGGGAGTCCCCTTGAGAAAGGGACTCAAGCCTACGGAGGTGAGAAAGTAAGCGTGGACCAGCAGCAAGATCGGGAAACTATGATTTTGATACGAACCCTAGTTCGTACTTTGTCAATGACATCCCGATATCAACTTGTCGGCGAGTTGAGTGATTCCTTGCCACCATTCGTTGCAGGCAAGCGCTTCGGTACTGCGGCGCACTCTGTAATTCGCTTCCTCAGTGGACGAGAGGAACTTACTATAGAAGAATTACTGAAAAGCTACCCAGATGCCCCAACAAAAGCGATATATAATGCAGTGGGGTACCTAACACGAAGAGGCGTGTTGATACACGACAGTTATGGAAAGTACAGAGTGAGCAAAAAATGACAGATAGATGGGAAGACGTAATCGAGGAAGCTAGAATTAGTACAGCGCTCCTTGAGCCAGTGCTTCGACGATCTTGATCCCTGCCCACAATGCGGCGCAATGGATATGAGCTATCGCCAAACCTGCATACATAAAGAAGACGACGGCTTCGGCTATCCGCGGTGCACATTATGCCCCCAATAGTCTTTCACACCCGCGTCGTCAAACTAGAGCCGCGCGAGCGAATAGCCTCAGGACGCATCCTCGATCGCAACAAGTCGGCGACCGCGGACAACGTGGAACTACGCACAGAACAGCTAGGCTGGTTCCTTGCGCTGGAAGGCAGCTACGAAGCGCTGTATGTGGGGAAGGAGAAGCCGGAAGGGCTGGAAATCGGCGACGTAATCAAAGTTACGATGGAGAAGGAATCATGAGTATCAAAATCATCGAAGAGCCGACTATTCACATAACGCAGGGCGATCTTGCTCGCTATCGCGACGAGTACAATAAGTTCATGCAATATTATGCTGGTCCGGTTATAACGTTGGAAGAATACATTCGAAGCAGACGGGTAAAATCCCCCGGTGGAGTAGTAACGCTACAAAACCCAGGACGGGGTTTATAGCGCTACTCCCCTTAAGGATGCCGGTACACCCCCTAAGCGACGTGCGAGGTGGTGAGGCTCACAGAGGACGCGAAGCTTATGGACGAGAAACCAGTACAGGGCCCCCCAATGACGCGCGGCGCACAAGAGAAGGCCCAACGAGGAACCGCCAACATGACCGACGCATCGAAGACCCCGCTGGTATGCGTGGCCTTGGAGCACCTATGCCTGGGTGTGGGTATCGGACGGCTATGGTGAGAACGCCAAATGACCGACACCGCAGAACCGATCTCGGACTTGGTCCAGCGAGCAGTTGATGCGCTCAGTAGCGAATCTCAGGATGATCCGCACGAACTGATCGACCAATTGGGCGCACGCGCAGAAGCTGCAGAGGCGAGAGTCGCCGCGCAGGCGCAGGAGATCGAGCAAACGAAACGCATGCTTTTCAATGCAGAGCGACTATCGGGGGATCGGCTACATCGGGCCGAGGCTGCCGAAGCCCGCGTGCGGGAGTTGGAGAACACCAGCGCGATGAGGACGATTTACGAGGTGCTGGCAGAGCGCGACGCCATCGAAGCCGCGACGATCGAGCGGTGCATCGCAATTGGTGAAGCCGTCGCCGTGGCATGGCAAGAAGGGGCACCAGGAGATGAATTGGCGCGCGGTCGCGCTTATGGTGCCCTCGACGTATGTAATCGGCTCCGCGCCCTCGCCAAGGAACCTGCCGCGGCGCCTCCCGTCCCCAGCGTGACTTAGCACACAAACCGCCCAAGGGCCTCTAACGCGAGCTTTTCAAGTACTGGTTCCATCTTGCAGTATCGACAATCTTCCCAATCGGAGCAGACGCACGAAGTGTCGTTCTTGCAGAAACGCCAAGCGAAGGAGCGCGCGAAACTGCAGTCATGCACAATTGATTTGCGGTGGCCGCGATCGCCGCGTCGATAGAAGCCGCACCAGGCACAACGGTAGATAGAGTAGCTAGCGCAACGTTAGCGAAGGGCAATACGCCACAAATTGCCACAGTAGCCTGCTGTACTTGAGTAACTGCTGATTGGATAGTGGCTGGCGTGATGCTGGTAGTGCCAGCGCAACTGCCTAGGCTGAGGGTCGCTGCGAGAGTAAGCATAGCGATCTTCTTCATATCTCCATTCCTTTCGTAGGTTGTATCAACTCTTCTACTTTGCTCCAAGTTTTATCTCCGACGATGCCATCCATTACTAACCCATGCGTAGCTTGGAAGGCTTTAACACGGTCTTCGGTTTCTTGATTGTAAGTGAGAACGCTTTGCGCCGTTGCAACGGCCGCTACTGGGTCCTGATGCTTTGCAAATGTTTGCAGGATGCGGATCAGGTCCGGCCCGGCACCAGCCGCAAATCTTACGGTAGCGTCGAGCCCACCAAGTCTTTGGATTACATCTTCTAAGTCTGCGCGATTGTGTAGCAGGACATCGAAGAACCCACCAATGCTACTCATCTACGCACAACCCCTAGACAGCGCCAATCAGCTCCCATCTGACATCCCAGCTCGTAAGCGATACGCTCGGCTACCGCTGAGGTGCCCAACGCTAAGGCGACTAGCACAACGAGAAGCAGGGCTCTCATATGCTAGTGCCAGAACGGTAGTTCTCTACTGCTGTAACGATTGCTGTTACAATGCTGCGGTACTGATCGTCGGTAATGCGTGATCCTACATCGATCCCCATATAAGTGATATGGGATGCAGCTTCCTTTGCCGCAATGATTCCAACTTGTATCTCATCGGGGTCGATCTGCTTGCCCTTTACTGGCATGGTTAAACTCCTTTTCACGCAGCGTTCGTTTGTGTAAGCGTCGCAGTCACAGCGCTCGGTCGTATCCTTGTGGAGTATTCCCGTTCTCGAAGCTGGCGACGGATGGCTTACCCTCGTCACCCGCCAGCAGCGATCGTCCGCAGGATTGCCGCCCCATCGCCACTCGTCGGTCACAGTTCCGCCAACGCTTTTTGTAGTCCCGCCTCGTCAAAACCGCGCGGATTGATGTTTCCTCGCATCTGTTCAAACGATAAATAGCAGCAACCCTCGTCCATCTTGTCAAGGATGAAGTCGGGAGTAACTGCTTGTAACCTACCCCAGGTTACTACAAGAAAATTGCCGGCTGAGTTGCGGCCACAGCACATTACGTAATGCCCGCCGTCATTGGGCGAACTCTTTACCGGCGTCCACGGCTCCGCGTTATCAAACTGGTCTTGTGTACTGGAAGGCATTTCAAAACCGAGACCAACAGCGCCGAATAGGTAAGTGGCAAGAGCCAGTTCATCTAGATTGCCCGGACGCAGTGAAACGTAGGCGTCGATCTGGTGACGCGTCCCGCTATCGTCTACCACGCCAACCTGCTTCCGGTACGCAGCAGCGGCTTGCATATCAGTGCCTTGGTCGCTGGCCTCGGAGCCGTCGTATCCCGTCACTTTAGCGTAGTCAGAAATCACATTCTGGTCGGTGAACGTCGGGACTGGAGCGCCGGCCCACGCTCGCCACAGCATCGTCTCGTGTGCGGCTCCAGCGAATACGCAATCCGAGACTTTATCATTCCCCAACATACCCCAGTCGCGAATAAGACCTACTCGCCCGAATACCAGCGGAGGTTTAGGCAGGTCAGAGGCATTAAAGAACTGAGCAAATCCAAACCTTATGGACCCTACTCGCGCTGGCTTCTTACCAAGCTTCAACATTTTTGTACTCGCCTTTGATGGTCGAAATTATAAACGGCTACCGTCAGAAACTCGGCCTTGCTCGAATGGTCTTGTGGGTGGTCTTGTGGAAGGCATCTCTGTCACTACCACTTTCGGCCTACTGGGGTCCTGCGCGGCATCAGCCACGCCATCCGTAGCCGTCCGATCGACAACAATCTTCTGCACCTGCGGAATAGCCTCAACGGCCGCAAGCTTAGCGCTGTCTGAAATGCCTTGGAAAGCGATTAGCTTGTCAGCACCTGGCATTGTTGCAACTCGGGTAAGGACCGACGCCTTTGTATGAGTCCAGGCGCCCCACGCAGTCATAACGACCGGCGCAATCATGCCTACACCGACAACAATTTCTTTCGTGCCAGCTATGATGTGATCAACGCCGGCCGCAATATCCCCGGACTCACTGGCAGTCATAAATCCAAACGCTGTGGCAAGACCCGAACCATAGATTGCCACACTCCTGAAAACCGAATAGTACGGCGCTAAGTCTGTCATTAGTCCTTACTCCTGTTCCCAAAAGAAAGTGGGTGGAACCAAGAAAGGCTCCACCCCAGTACTGGGTCGTAACACTTAACGCCGAGAACCGAGCGCAGTCGTAGCGGTCGCCGGAGGAGTGCTCGGAGGAGATGCATTCGGAGCAGTGATCGGAGGCGTTGCCACAACCGGAGGCGTCACTGTCGAGGGAACCGGCGGGGGCGGAGGCGGAGGCGGCGGAGGCACAGTAGTTGCTGCGGGGATCGAGGCCGTAAGAGCTGCCGTATCCGCGGCGATCTTGCTCGTGATGGTTCCGATATTCGCGATAGCCTGATTTACCGCCGCCTTGGTAGCCGGGTCCGCTGCCGAAATAGCCGTAGCAAGCGCAGCGAGTTCCGCCTGAACTGCCGCATCCTCGGCTGCGGATGCAGTGGCGAGGGCCGTTACTGCATTGTTGAGGTCGTCTGCTAGTGCCATGATGAAGCTTTCCTTTTGCTGAATACGCTGGACATTGGATAAGATGGCGTCCAACTTGCCATTTAGAACTTGGAAATCCTGCTCAGTCCACATAGGCAATCTCCTAAAGAGACACGTGATAAGCCAGGATACCTTATCATACGCGCTCACAAAAGCTTATTAACCTCTTGCTTAACCGTACTGAATACGGTCGGAGACAAATCCATCAGTAGATGAGGTAGGTACACCCCAATCGCCTGATCAAATCCCGAGTCAAGGCCCCCGCCCGACAGCGTACCCCAACCGTAAAGCAATACCGATCTTTTGGTGTGGCGTTTGTCAATACGATAGTTCTGCGCCAGCTCAGACTCGGCGATACAGACTACCAAGTCAAAGGGGGATAGCGTCTGTAGATAGGTAGCGGCACTGTCTCCTAACGAATAGCCGATGAGTGCCAGCCGATACCCCTCGTTGCGCTTTGCATCAAGTACCGTCTCTGCACGCTGCCAATCGTTGTAGGAATAAACATCAGCTTCAGCACCAAGCTTACGCAAATCGGACGCCATCCAACTCATGCCCCAAGAGGTAAAGATACCTCCCTGCCCCATAAACAATGCGCAGTAGACTTTACTCATATACTTAAACTCCAACGCCAGGAGCTAAACCTGAGGTCCATATTCCCACATCAACAAGTAGATCGCCCTTGAAAGCGTTGAGGTCGGCGCCGTCCTCCAAGCCACCGACAGTGTGGGGTTTCGGGCCTACGCCGTCGCCCGTGTACTGCAAAAGTGTGTAATCCTTCCACGGCGGCGGGACTTTGATGTGTTTGTTTAGCTCTTCAAGGCTATCGACTTGGATGAGCTTGTACTGACAGAGCCACAGTGGGTGCTGTGCGAAGAAATCGTCGTCTTCCGGGATGTGCTCAAAAATGCGGTTCCCTCCGTAAATCCAGCACGCACGGCCGAGTTTCTGGTCCACTCGGTCAAGAAATTCGCGCGCTTGCTCTCCTGACATTTCGCTGTGTGAATTATCCTCGAAATCGAGGCACATCAGCGTCGTTGGTCCGGGTTGCGCCGCCTCGAAAAATGCCGCTACGTTTGCTTCTACCTCATCTCCGGTAGCGAAATCGTAGGCTCCCCACAGGAACCCCATCGCCTCAGCAGCCGAACGGCGCGACTGATAGGCATGATCGCGATATCCTACACCTTGCGTAGCTTTGTGGATGATACCGAGGATTCCAGCAGCCTTGACTTTGGTAAAGTTGATTGTGTTAGCATGGTTGAGATCAACAACGACTGGGTTAATCATTGGGGCTTGTCCTCCAGTTGCTTCTTCAGGTCTGCGATCTGCTTCTTGAGGTCGTCAATCATGAACAGCGCTTCGCTCTGGCACCGCGCCTCGCGGTTCCACGCCTCATTGCGCTGCGCCTCTAAGGCTGCAAGCGCGTAGTCTTTTTTGTCGGGGGATTGAGCGTCTGCTAATAGTGCACATCCAATAATTAGTATCCAAAATAACAGCCAGCCAAAGCCAAGAGTGGCCCAAAACTTTATCATGGGAAAAACTCCGCAAATCCCGCTATCGGAGTATTGGAGGACCAATTCACAGAAAATGCCGTGCTGTTGGTAGACCCTCGAAATTGTCTACTTGCTGTAGTAAGAGAACTGGTACTAACAACTTGATTAGTATCCTGCGTTATATTAGTCCAAGTGCGAGCAACGTTAACTGCATCTCCGCTAGCGCCGATTACAAATCCGCCGGTCGGAACTGTAGGCGTCGCGCTAAAGGGAACAGCGCTCCCGCTGGTCCCAGTTCCTGACGTACCCCTGGCCGATTTTACCAGGCTATATGCGCTGTAAAAGGCCGTCCCAGGAGTTGAATAGTTCAGCACGATAGTTCCACTTGCACCGGTCGGCACAGCAGCAACGCCAATTCGCAGTTGAGACACGCCATCAGTGGCAGTTGTTATGGTTGTCGCAGTCGTTCCTGCTATTGTAATGCTGCCGAAAGATTGCGCACTGATGACATAACCAACTACAATAATATATCTAGTAGCGTCAGCTGTTCCAAAATTTACGCCTGCGAAAGATGTAGCGTTGGAACCTCCGCCACCTTGTAAGAACGTACCGACAGATAAGGGCTCTTGCGGAAAGACGGGGGCGATAGTCGGGACAGGGCCGATTTGTGCAAGGCAAGCACAGCCCCACAAGACAAAAATAGCAAGGAAAAGGCGAAGGTTCATAAGCCGGCCTCATCCCCCAAGCCATCCGACTTGCCCCGGATCGCCGGCTGGCCCCTTAGACATAATTGGATCGACGGACCATCGATGGATGGTAGCCAATGCGAATGTACGTATCTCGCCGCTTGTAACGTCGGTCGCTTCAAGGAGCCACTGCGTATCAGGATGCCACTTGTTGCTCTCAAACACTAGCCTTAGTGGATGAATGTGCCGAACCGATCGTTGGCTCCGCCAATTTGTGTAGTCAATGCAAACGACTCTCTGCCACGGATGATTCAAGGCAATTTCCTCCCTATTGGTGCGCCGATATCCTATATCCTGATGTTCCGTTGATGCGCCAGATTGAGACAGAGAAAATATTGCCGTTGGTCGTTGTCAACAGATCGCCCGTGTTATTCCCAACAGTGAAGCCTGAAAAAGTAATCGTACCGGCCGAAGCACCATTAGTAACCTTCATAAGACAAGAGCCATCATTGCTCGGAGCGGCGATCGTAAATCCTACAACGTTGTTGGTAAGGAATTGCAGCGGGGCCGTTCCGCAGTCAATAGTCAAGGTAGAACCGTTCGTCGGCGTTCCGAGGCTGGAGGACGTAACGTTAGCGCCACCACTTACCGTCTGATCCGCAAGATCGAGCGCGGCGAGGTTGTGAGTACCAGCGGGGAAGGTGCTGTTCGTAGCGCCCGTCAAGGTCGCTGTAAAATTGAAAGCGCCCGAGGTCGTAAAATTGCCTCCTAATGTGATCGTGTTTGCCCCGTTGTTTATTCCTGTTCCACCGTTTGTTGCGGACACAGGAACAGTAAGGTTCAAATTTCCTCCAGCCGATGCAAGGCCCGTACCAACATTTAATGAGTATAAAGCCCCAGGCAGAACACCATTAACTCTGTTTACTGTAAAATTGGGGTTAGCAAAGGAAACATCTCCCCCAGCCGTAATTCCGCTAAAAGTATTGCTGCCGCCATTGACCTGCAACTGCCCCGTGCTGCCTCCAGGATTTCCCTGACCTGCTGCAATTGGTCCTGTGGTAGCGCCCCCCGAGTACAGAAAGAGGCCGGCCGATGTTATCCACATATCCCCGTTCTGTGGAGTTGTGGGAGCTACGCCTTGCGCGATGTTAAAGGAAGCGGAGGCAGCTGTCGAGGCAAACGCCGTTAGCTTGCCTAGCATCAAATCGCCGGCTTTGTTGACGGGAGTAAAGCCGAGTACATCCTGCTTTTGGGAAAAATAATTGTTCCATTGCCCAATTGTAGGTACCAACCCTTGTCGCATAGGAGGATTCGTTGGGAAGGACTGCGCCCACGCAGGAGAGGCTAAGAGACAGAGCAGCAATATAAGCCTAGTCATTTTTTATTCTCCGCGCTTGTAAAGAAGGCGGCTAATTCACGCGCCTCAGCATCCGCTAAATCTAGTTCTTCCTGCGACCACAAATTGAACCTATCGGTAGCTAGGTTAGCTTTGCGACGTAGTTCTTCAATTGGCTGCTTACGTCTGAACTCTGCTATGCGTTCTTCACGCTCGCGCATTTTTCACCCTCCGAAAGGCCGTGGCGTCCAGGAGTTGATCGTGTCAAAATTCAAGTCCTCGATTTGAGCCTCAAGCCTGGCGTGATGCAATTGAAGCTCTCGAAGATTATCTGCCCTTTCAGTGTGGAATTTAATGACTTGGTTATCCTCTAATGTGCGAACTGATACGGGAACATTGACAGCCCGTTCGTACTCCAATCCCGCCAATCGCCACTTTCGCGCCGGCAGGAGATTATGTTGAGCAACGGCTTCCATCTGCTGAACTTGGTGATGTAGTTCGTCTTTACGTAGCTCTAAGGCGCGGATATCGCCCTTTTCGACGGGCAGATAATCAACGATCTCATAGTCCGGCTGAAGCGTGGTCGGATTGATCGATGCCGCAATATCCGGAGATGCGGTAGGCGCGGGGTAAGCCTGGAAATTGACAGGGTCAGCGGCCACATTCGCTAGGTGGGTACGATAAGACTGCATTTCTGACGCATACATCTGCACGGCCCGCGCGAATGCGTCCCCACCTCGGCCAAGCGGAGGAAGGATCGAACGCCTTAGCACTTTGTGTACCATGGTAACTCCGTATGATATCGTACATACGAGGAGAAACAGATATGATTAAGTTTTATCGAAATACTCACGATACTTACGGTAAGGTTCGACCTGTATCAACCGACCTAAAAAACGTATGGAAAGATCACGGTCTCGTGGGTCACCTGTTAGAAAGTAATAATGGTTCAACCTTAGATGAGTTAATTAAGCAGGTGAGGGATTATCGAAAAGAATATCCACAAGATTTTCTTTCACTGAGTGACACGGAGCTTATAGCAAGTTCATTAGTGGACCTAGGAAAATTGCTTCAGGCAGATTTAATAGCTATCAGATACTAAAGCTTGAGGTACCACGTTCCTGTGATCGCATTCGAAACTGTATTGTGACCCCCGCTAGAACCTGTGCTATTTACGGTCAAGCCTGTAGTGCTTGCTCCAGTAGTTCCCCCACCGTTCGAACCGCCAGGAGCGTTAGGGCCAGCATTAGTGTTCGCTTGCGGTACGAAAATGCTGTAGCTGTGGGTATGCGTGGGATCAGTTACCCCATGGGTGTGTGCAGGCAGTTCTCCAGGAGAGGTCAGCACGTGGAGGTTCTCCCCGAGCAGCGATCCAGCCGTAGTCGCATTCCCAGAGGTTACTGGTACTCCAGTCAACCTCGTAGACGCGCCGCCTCCCATCGTATCCATACCAATAATTCCGTAGCCCCTCAGGTCCAACACTTGGATAGACTTATTCGCTGCAAAATCCGCCGCCGCACTCCCACCTCGCCCACCTGTAACGGGGCACTGCGTGTTAGAGAAATTCGCCCACAGATAGACATACAGGGCTTGGCATGCGTTGTTAGCTAGTTGCCCCGCGCCGGATGACGGGCTCCCTATCGTTGTAGCATTGCACTTGACCCATCCCGATAGAGTTTCTCCTGTAGGACGGAACTTGAGATCGCCAGTAACGAAACGGCCAAACGTATTCCAATTGTCAGCACCGGCATCGGGATTTCCTGCGTTGTTATCGACTAGCGATACCCAATGGTCACTACTCGACCCGGCCGCAGCAGGCACTACGGCGCCCTGCGGATAGCCGCCTATCGATGTTGAGTAGGAACTGTCCCAGATAACAGGCCCACCGGCCTCATGCCACTGTAACCACTGCGTAACCTGCTTAAGGATGCCGTTAGCGTCCTGCCCGAAGGGAGGGAGGCCGCCAACATTGATAGGCGAGAAGCAGAGCGGCGGAAACCCATCCGTAAGCGAAGCAAAGCCCTGATTAATACCAATCTGCGATGCGACTGGGATGGTACGGATGTAGGTCGGCGAGACGGCGCCGCTTCCCCAAGGTATAGGGAATTTAACGGGTATGTTGCTAATTTGCATGGAGAGGGCCTATCGGTCGGGCAGAGGCTTAATTGTTATGTTGTAGTGATGGCCGTCAAGTTCGATATCGATATCAGCAACGCCGCAGCCCATTCCCCCTCCAGTCATTCGCGCGCCTTTAGCTTCGCAAGCAGACTGCAGCCACCCTCGCATATTAAAGAAGGCTTCAACATCCATTGACTCAAAACCCCCTTCCGACGTTCCCATCCCAAATACAGGAGGCAGTTCTGTAGTCACAATTCCAGGAGTATTTTCCTTAAGGCGCTGTATCTCGTCGTCTTGATCGGCAATGCGTTCAAGAAGCTTTCCAGTCAAATTGATTACGTCGGCCATGATTACCCCTTACTGATGTACAATCGTTGCCTTAACGCCTACAGGCTTAGGCAACACCCCAGTCTGCTGAACTATTGCAAGCTCGACGGCAGTAAGCACAAATTGGAATGTGTAGGTCATCGTCATATTGTTTCCGTCGGTCACGAAGCAATTGCCCCGGTTTGGAAACAACGTGCGCAGGATAGTGTTGATCGAGGGAATACTACCGTCCGAGATGTTAGTCAGCGCCTTGGCATATAACAACGTTCTGTAGGCGCTATCATTGAGCAGGTAGTTCTGGGTCAGCGGAGCGCCCGCATAGAACGGCGACTGGTTCCAAGGGTCATAGGCTAGCGTCCCCTCGTCGAAACCAAAGTAACGCTGCGATCCGGGAATGAACAAAATCCTGGTAACGCCAATGATCCGCCCCCAGATATCGAGGCCAACGCCAGTCGCAGTCGTAAGGTTCCAGATGTTGTCAAAGAATGAGTCCAAGTTCGCGGTCTGATCTATGTACTGAAAGAAATTACCTATGAGGGTCGTAAGGATCGGCGAGTTGGAGTATTGAGAAATGATTGTCTGCCAGTAGTTGAATGGCGGAATAGTCCCGAGCGGGCTGACGCCGATAACAAAGTTTCCGAGGCTGTTGTCGGTTGGCAGCGGGGGGTATGGAGGGCCGGACAAATTCAACGATCCATTTACGTCAAAAAGTCGAGTTCCAAGGCTGAGGCTTGGCACAAGAAATCGCAAACGGGAACTATCGGCCGAGTTGTAGGCCAGTTCGCAGGAATTTCGTCTATGAATACGCGCTCGCCTTTAATTGTGGCTAGTTGAATCCCCAACTCTCTCGCAAGAGCAGCCGTCTTAGCAAACTGCTCGGGGAAATGCTTGCGGTATAGAGACCAATAATCCGGACTGCCCGCCTTTACGCAACCTGTTTGCAAGCAATTAGCGTTAGGAAAGCCCATTGCGTAAGACCGAGGAAGTTCAATTCCCCAGCGCTTTATCAACGAAAGGCAGTGGGCTTTAGTAAATTTTTGCTCAATCAGCGGAGCGCGGACCTTCATTTCTGGGTAGTTGTCTTTCAGCCTTTGAAATCTATTCCTATCATTCTTGTCGAATGTGTAGCCAAATACGTTAAGATCGTAGGGCTTGGAAAAGCTTAAGCGAGGCCGCACCTTCATTGCACGAGAGCAAGACGCTCCGTGGATTCCTGCCATATACCTTTCCCCAACCCAAACGTCGTAAACGCTATTGTACTTATCAGATTGGAGAATTGTCAGCGGTACTCCTAAAAAGTGCAAGACATCCTTCTCAAATCGGTAATTATCTGGGTCTTCATTATTTGTTTCAGTTCGAACCAGCATCGCCTTTGGCGTTTCAGCTAAAACAATACGCGCCGCGACTGCGCTAGCCGCGCCCGTAGACCACCAAATCACAATGCGATTCTTATCCATACCTAAATCATACTCTAGCGAAGCTTCTTCCTAGTCTTCTTAGGCCGGCATATTTCCCAAAGTATCGTTACGGACAAAACAAGGCTCATCAGCATAAGCAGAACACTCAGATTGTATAGGTCCAGGTTCCAAAGAAGTGCCGAGTAGGCAAACGCTACAACAAACACCAGAACTCCAAGTTGGTACTTAGTCATGACAAATTACTAAACTTGGCTTGCGCGTCCAGCTCCCGTTGACTCAAATAGGGCTTTTCTTTTTGAAGCCTTCTTCGAAAGCGGCGACGAGCTTCCTTAAGTCGGAGGCGGATTTCTCGCTCCGACTTGTTTTCTGAAAAATGGTGCGGAGGTGTTGGATTCGAACCAAAAGTCTCTTCCGAGAAGCAGGCCGTGAAAAGCATCTTGAATGCCTTCCAAAGCCTGCCCAGGCTACCAACCTGCTCACCCCGCATGTTATTGTCCTCAATGTAATATCTAATCATACGCGCTAGGTGACCGTCACAGCAATATTCGCGATGTTGATTGTCGGTATCTGGTTGATGTTGACGCTTACCGAGTTCTGGTTCGCTAGCACCCCTTGTATAGGAACGTTTGCCTGCATCGCCAACCCAGACAAGCTCAATTGCGAGGATGTAGTGTAAATCCCATTGCCACCAATCGTACCGGATAGTTGCCCCGTAATCGTTATCCCTGCCCCGACCGCCGTGCCATTGGAAAGCGTGTCTCCTATTCCTATCGCCCCATTGATTGAAGCCACAGTCAGCGTCGCGCCACTCCCGCTCGTCCCAATAAATGATGCGCCTAGGTTCTGCGATATTGAGATTGTATAAGTGCCGGTCCCACCTACGCCGCTACCTAGAGCAGTGATTGTAGTTCCTGCAACGATACCCGAGCCGCCAGCAGCACTGGAACCCCCGACGGAGCCTCCAACCAGAGTTTGTCCGACTGCAAGCAGCCCAGACTGAAGCGTCGTAACGGATAGAGTTGTTCCTTGAACATACCCGAGGACAGAGGCTGAGGCGGTGTTAGCCGAACCAATCTGGAGCGAGCGTATCTGCGCCCAAGGGCCAAGCGCAGACACAGGAGGATAATAGCGGCTCGCGAGTATCGTTGAGCCAATTGTTGCGACTGTGCCACCGTCCCCTCCTGCAAAGGCGTTAACAATTGCATTTTGTACTAGCGTATTAGCGTTAGAAGGGACTTGCGGTGTGGATACAAGATTGACGGAAAAGACGATTGGGAGCGCGGTCGGCGTCTGCCAAGTAACAGTATAAGACGGAAAAGGAGGCGAGTAGCCGGTGGAAGTGTCCTGTACCGTAAAGGTCGTGTTGCCATTGTATGCGCACCCTGGAGCCTTCTTAGACCAGACCGCCTGCGCTACGGCCGATGCTGCGCCTCCCGCAACAGCTACGTAGAGAGAGTTAGGAGCAAGCGTAAAGCCCTGTATCGTTAACGAGGTAGCGTTAGGGTTTTCTGTGACATACGCCCCCAGTACTCCCGGGACAGCAAGGACGGCTCCCAGCACAGACTGGACGGCCCCTCGTGAATTGCCAGCGACTGAGGCAGCACGTCTCTGTTCAAATTGGGTTCGGCTTTCTGTGTTCTGGCCGAGTACTCCATCGGAGGGGTTGTTGACGGAATCCCAACCGGGGACGGCCTGGTAAATGACATTGAGAGTTCCTGCGGGACAGGGGATTGGTCCGACAGCGTTATTGGCGAAAGATAATGTAATTGATCCAGTAGAGGGGATGGTACCAGACCCAGTACAAGCGTAAATTGATCCGTCTGCCGCTTGTGCGAGGGCACCGATTGGAATTGTAACGCCTGCGAGCCCCGAACAGATTGCCTGAACCGTCGTTGGGAGCGCTGGATTACGATTGAGGAAATAAATACGGCCGATGCCATCCTGAAACCTGCCAAAAGTGTATGATGGGTCTACTAGATTCTGGAATAGGAGGAAGGTAGCGTTGACCTCGCTGACGATCGAGGTAAAGGACGATGCAAGTTGCCCTTGTGGCGTCGTAAGGCTAGGGTTAAGGTTACCGCCGAACGCGGCATTGATATCCGCCTGTACGCCGGATAGTATGGTACTATCATTCGGACCCGTGAAGCCCGTAATGGTAAAAGTGATCGGGGGAACGTTGGTTGTCATTTATGGGAGAAACCAAAATGGAAGAAGAGTTATCATTCTCAAGTCTTGTCGGAAAGGTTCTGACAGACGTACGAAACGTCGATAATGAAGAGATCGTATTCAGCACTAAAGAAGGCGATCACTTCAAACTCTACCACGATCAAGACTGCTGCGAATCGGTAGTTGTAGAAAGCATCACAGGCGACCTCGCCGATCTAGTCGGCACTCCAATTTTATCTGCCGAAGAAGCGACGAGCGAAGACGATCCGCCGGGGTTCAAACGAGAATATGAAGACGAAAGCCAAACCTGGACTTTCTATAAGTTGAGGACTATCAAAGGAAGTGTTGACATAAGGTGGTATGGATCATCCAACGGATACTACAGTGAGCGGGTATCCTTCATCAAAAGTTAATCGCAATCGTCTGTGCCGTAGCACTCACAGGGATTTGGATTTGCCCCGACACAGTACGATTGGAAATAGCCGAGATGAAGACTTGCACACTTGTAACCTCGGGGACCAGAAGCGCTGCGCTCGTCAATTTTGCCTTGATTAGGGATAATGGAGCACGCTGCCCTAGTATCTGACTAAAGTACGGGATGCCTCGCGTTGTATCGTAGTAAACCTCGCCCTGAACCGTCTTACACTCACTGGCTGCATCCTGGGCTAGTGAGTAGGGATTACTCGCAGCCGCGATATTCCCTGAAGCGTCAACAACGAGGTCCCAGGTACTTTGGTCGAGAAGCAAGGTCGAAGCCATACCCTAAATCCCCGCTCCCGGCGCATAGCATCTGATCCTGACCTTAGCCGTCTCTAGCGTTGTCCCGGTTTCCCAAGCCCACCACACGACAGGCGCTCCGTGCCGGTTCGGGTCCTTAATCACTACATCTTCAGGTACTTCGACCCAATCAGTCTGCATATCGTGAGAAGCGCCGTTCATCAGGAACTTCCACGTGAATCGTACCCAGTAATGGTCGCCACGAATTTCTTCCTCGGCATAGGCCCCATCAGCCTCGTTGCAGCAAGGGATTTTGGAATTGGGCGCCCTCTGCGAGCGGAACCATTCGCGCTCAGCAGGATCGACTTGAGCCCATTGACCGGGATAGAGAGTACGAGAATGCCCCACATCCGCTACAAGAAGAAACGAGATTGCAAGCAAAAGTTTTCTCATCCGAATGCTGGTCCTGTACTGCCCCCACCCACCGTAACGCCACTGTGTTTGTGGTTTAGCAAGTCGATGCTTCCCGCTTGAACATTGCTGCCAGTAACTGTTCCTGTAGTCGTAATATTGCCACTGTAGGTCGCGCCGTTAGCGCCTTGGATTGTGCCATTGATAAGCTGCAAATTTCCGCTTACAATGATGTTCGTTCCCGAAAGCGTAATTCCAGTCGGTCCGGTAGATATCGTGTTGCCGCTGCTGTCGGCAAGTGTCAGGCCCGTAGAACTGATCTGAATGTATTGTTGAGGCGTCGGACCTAAGAAGCCCCCAAAATAGATGCCATCCGACAACGAGAAACGTCGGCGAGAGCCTGGAGGCGCTGCCGCCTTGGTACTCTTTACGGCTGAAATATCGTGGTCGGCGCAGATGATGAAGCCAATATCCCCAGGCACCGGGTCCATAATGATTGCTGTAGTACCGCTTTGTAGTCTAAGGTAGGGCAGGCCGTAGACAATCCCGTGCTGCGAGGCATTCCCAGCGCCGTCTAAGAGGGCTACAAGCGGTTGTACGTCCACAGTTCCCGCAGGCGCTACACCGCCTTGAACATGAACGGACACAATCTTAACAGGGATAAGGGTACTGATCTTGTTGATGAGTTGGCGGACAATAAACGAGATAACAGAATACTCGTCGGCCGTATCGACCGGCTGTAGCTGTCCATAGCCGAACTCATTCACTGCGGCACTCTTATTGTAGGTGAAACTACTGCTGGTTGCCGCATATCCAATGAGCGGCGCAACTCCGCAATCTGCGCCGCCGTAATTTCAGCCTGCTTGACTTGCTGTGCCTGAAGATTGTCGAGTTGCTTGCCAACGTTGTAGCTACCAAATATGTCAGATTGAACTTTCTCGACTACCATTCGCAACGCAGTCATCCGATCTGTAATGTTCGTCAGCTCTCTCTCTCTCGTATTCTGTTCTGTGGACACGCGTTTGAGCTAGCATACGAACTACGTCATCAATCCGCTTCAATTCATTATCTACTCGCAGCGTATATTCCTTGTGCTCAGCTATTGTTAGCCTTGAATCCACCAAACGTTTTACCTCTTCAATGTCCTTCTTCAGAGCGGCATCGGTATCGTGGTTTCTCTGTTCTCCCTGCAATATGCGCTCGCTGAGGTCCGTCTTAACATTCCCAATATCAACTTTCGGATTGATCTGCCCCCACACAAATACGACGATGGCTCCCACCATACCAACACCCGCGAAAACCCAAGGCAGCACTTGACTTGTGCCATTGCCATTTCCATTCGCCACTTTGGGCTCCACGGTTGTCGTCTTAGAAGCCACCACCTTCCTGTTCCTTTTCAATACCTTACCCTGACACCTTCAGGAATAAAAGTCGCGCGAAGATTAGGTCGAAGGGATTAGGTCGTTAGACCTAACGCTGTTTTTGAACGATCCGCCAACTTTGCCCGCAGTTCCGAGACCTTCTTCTCAGTCGCACTGATCTCTCCAAGAGCTTCTGTACTTGGTTCGTGACCCGCAGCAGTCTTCAAGGAAACCACCTCCCGCATCATTGCTAGTTCACGCTGGGTTGCCATTAATTCGGCTTCCATAGCCGCAGTCATCTGGCTATTGACCAGCGTGTGGATCAGGTCGAGCTTGGTGTTCGTGACCACAAGCCCATCGGCGGCCGTCTTTGCAGTTTCTGCGACGCGTTCATTAGAAGCCAACAAGGATTCAGCAACGATGTCGGCTTTCGCCGCGGTCTGGTCCTGCCTGATCGATAGCTTACGCGCGGCTTCGGCCGCGTTGGCGGCCACGGCGTCCTGTCGAGCGTAATCCTGTTTCTTTTCGCTACGATGAACCAAATACGTAACAGCAGCCATAACTACTGGGCCAACAAACGCAAATATGGCTACGATCAACGCGACTTGGACGGTAGGGTCCACAGTTTTACCTCTGCTGGCTAATCGCCGGGCGGCTGCCAACATTCCCAAAGGTCAGGCCACCTCCGAAAAATATCTGTGCGAACAGCGCCAGCAGTGCGATCAAGGCTATTGCTCCGACCACGTACAGTATAGGTTCTGAAAATTGAGGTAAGAAAAACGATACACCCCATTTCACTACGTATATTACTACCAGAACTACAATAATTCCAATTGCAAATTGCACTACGCCGAAAGGCGTAATACTGACGCCGCCACCTCCTCCAAAGAATACCCCTTTTATCGCGTATAGAAACACCACAACCGCGACCAACCCAATGGCTAGTCGCGCAATTCTTGTAAAGAGCTCGTTAGGCGACATGCCTTCGATTGCGTAGAAGAACAAGGTCACAGCCCCAGCCAACAAGATTAGAGCGATGAAGAAATCAAACAGAGCTGAGCCGGTCATTTTCGTTGTCCTTTCGAGTTAGAGCATGAAGCTCAATACCAAGATGCCAAATAACACTACTCCGATAGCTATTCCCAGGAGCAAACTCTCATTGAGATAGAACCCAGTCATAGTCTATTTTAGAATGGTGGTAAGATGGGCGTTGTTGCAAGCGGCGAGCAGGCTATTCGTGATTCCCACAGGCCATTAGGCAGGAGCGAGTCCAACGAGTGGTTAAGGGCGAATACCCGCCATGTCTTGCTCGCTTCTTTCAACGTGCTCTCCACACTAATCTGCCCGCCCAGAGTAATCGAAGGATTGAATACGGTCCTGATCTCTATCCCGTTCGCAACGTAAGTTGGATAACCAATTAGTCCGTGACTTGGGTCTACCTGGGGAATTGCGCCGCCGCGTGAACCATTCTGGGGCCAGATCGCTAAAACACCGTTTTCTCGGACCATACCAATGCCTGCGTCGCGAGCAACCTGCTGCGCCTGATCCCAGGGCGACCCGTAGTAATAAGCATTGGATAGCTTGACACTGACGCCATTATTCTCAAACCGCAGGGCCATCTGCTGGGCCAGCCCAGACAAGATAGTTGCCGCGTCGGCCGAGCCCGGGACGGTCGTGGGAGACGCTGGGATTACTTGGTCGCCCACGACAGTCTGTGACTCTATATGGAAAGGCACCTCCGGGACGTTCTCGTAGGCGCCCCAACAGTTCACAATCTGGCCAATGTAGACAGTAGCGAAGCCATTTACGTTGTCGCCGGCCTCTATCGTCACCGTGTTACGAGTTCCAATATTGATAATCATTCCCAACGTCGAGAGATTATCCATCAAGTTCTGGGGCATGCCCCAAATCTGTAAGTCGAGCCTTCCGGGAACGGGACTGCCTGCGCCAGTGATCCTAGCAGAGGACCTGAGGTTAGAAACGACTGCTGTATTTGCCCCACCAGAACTCGTAAATGTGTTGAGCTTGCCGGATACTTGCTGTGAGGCAAGCGTAAACGTGAACCTAAGTAGTCGTTGGACGAAAGACGGTTGTCCTCCTAGAAGACGAGTCGGAGTTATGGTTCCTACGTTGAGAACCAAGTCAACTTACCCCAGGCGGAAGGCCCGTAATGTCACCGGGCGCTAGGTAGACCAATTGGTAGCGCCCGCCGAGACCTGTGTAGTCAGGATCATTGGTTCCCTGAGTATCGAAAAAGGCCAGGTCGCCTACAAATCCAAGATAGGTATTGCGTACTAACAAATTCTGATCGAGGCAAAGCACCCCTGTAATGATAACCCCGCCCGCAACTGATAGATCAAAGAACAAACCAGTCGTTTTCTGATGAAGCGAAACGGTGCACTGCTGATTCGTCAAGCCAACGTTCACAATCTGGTTAGGAACGGATTGAAGCGGGACGACTTGCATTTTTATGCACGGAATGTGAAAGCTGGAGCTAACTCAAATCGACGCAACACTGCTACTATTACCTCCCGAACAGCCACAGCGCCCGCAAGAGACCGCGCACGCTCTAGAACCCTCGGACGATGGTTTGCATCCCAGTCATTACCACTAATTGCGACAACCTTCTTCATATCAAGAACTTTTGTAATCAAGGCCACATGGTGCGGGTAAACCAATATAGCCCCGGGCTTTGGCTCGCTTGCGCGCCCGTAACGTGCCCAGGCAATTGCGGCATTCCCATCGGGCAAATCTGGCAACCCCACAGACCTCACAATAAGCCGCAAAAACGCACCACACCACTGATGAGCCCAACCCGTAGGATTGCCTCCAAGGAATTGCCGCGCAGTCTCAATCAAGGGTTGGGGCTCAGGCGAATCGTGAAGCTCGTCCACATCGTGCTGTGCGTGTTTAATTACAGGTACGTGTCTTCGCGGTTTGGGCTTCTGGGATTGCTTGTGCAAATGATGATGTTGGTGATGCCGCTTTGCTTCGGCTGCGCTGGAGGACAAGAAGAGAACTGCCACAATAAGGATTAGATGCATCCTACCTCCCTCAAAAAATGTTGTTACGTGCAAGTGTGGGGGAATTTGCTATCGCACCCAACAATGGGGGCGTGGGCAAGTTCGAACCTGGAGGCTTGGCCTCTACCTGGCCACCAGAAATCGGATCTGCGCTGCCTGGGTTTTGTGTATTGGAAAACACTGTAGTCGATACCTGCACGACCTGCGTAAGCCAAACATCCACAACGATCATACCAGCCCCATTGACAGCAGTACGTTGATAATCGTAGTGATGGATATTGGCGCTTTCGTAAGTCTTCTCAGGCGTGACTACATCATAAAGGTTAAGGTCACCTGCAATCGCCTCGAGCGTATTCAAGAAGGCAGCGCGTCCCGCAGCGCCAGTTCCGGGAATGCCAGAGATGCTGGGCAAAAATGGGCCAAGCGAGATGCCACTGCTGAAGGACATCCGCACCCGCGCTTCGAAAGGCGTCTGTACCTTATCGTAGCTTTGGAAGCCAGCGGCAGTCGTTCCGCCCGTATTGAATCCACCTTCTACCGGATAAGACGAAATCGTATAGTCCTTTTTGAAATCCAGGGAGATGATACTGTTGGGAATGATGATGGGATTACCGTCTTTCCAAATGCCCCACTGAAGCGCGTAGATGTTGGTAAGGAATGATTGGATCGTATCGTTGACGAGCAACGACAGCGAACTCTGCACAAACCCAGGCGGACGCGGGACCGCAGGCACGCCAGGAACGAACGGGACGTTAGGGAACGCCATTTTTCAGCGACTCAATCTGTTGTTCTAATGTCTTGATGATCTCAGCGCGGCGCTCTTCAACCGGAACCGTCGAGTTCCAGGTTAGGTAGTCCTTGACAAGCTCTTCGAGTTCGAGTGCGAAGTCCATTGTCTTACGCTCCTCTTCTCGCAGTTCTGCGTCTACCTTCAAAACTGTCTCAGCAAGCAGCCTTGCACGGTCGGTGTTAGATAAAGTCACACTCCACCATTAATTTGATCCGCCATTTGCGGCTATCCCCAACGCACGACGCTGCTGTGCAGTCAAGAATGGGCCAAACTCCTGAGCGGCGCCTCGCGCATCTCTAATGTTAGTGCCATTAAAGTTGACAGAGCCAATATTGACCTCAGACGACGCGTTATTGTTTGTCGTACGTCCGGTTGCTGCCGACATCGAGGAAGCGGCCCCCGCCATAGCTGCGTATTTCTTGGCCAGCTCAAAATGAACGGGGTCATTGGCGACCGGAGCCCCGATACCAAACTGTCCCATATGGGAGCGGAACCAGGCTTCTGCGGCGGGCGAACTAAACTTGAGATCGGCAGCCAATCCGCTCTCATGCGCAGAGGTTCCGGGGCGAGCCACGGGATAGGGGTTAGAACCGCGATTAGCATAGAGACGCGATTGTTCCTCGTAAGTACGAAAGCCACTACCTATCGAAAAAGACATACCCGAAGGCATCGCCTTACGAGCTTCGTCGAGGCGTCGCAGGAAATCCTGGTTTAGACCGCCGCCGCGCATTGCCGGCAACGCACCAACTGCCCCTCCCATCAGACCGCCAATAACGCCGCCCGCTACAGTTCCCACACCAGGAACAACCGAGCCAATCAAAGCGCCGAGACCGCTACCAACGATTACCCCACCTACAATGTGGACTTTATCCAACAGCCAGTCAAAGAATGAAGCGAGCTTAGGAGCTACCTGAATAACGAGCACCTCGCCAAAGCGGATCATGGCAGTCGATATGCGATCCCATGATGCTTCGAACTCGCGCGATATCCTGATGTCGCTCTCTGTCTGTGGACGCAACCTCGCTGCTTGGTCAAGATATCGTCGAAGCGCACCTTCACCCTGAGTAAGGGCTTGTATAAATCCAGGGGGAAATCCCATCTGTCGGAAGAACGTCGTCATCTGTGCGACGTTACGACCTCCCCCGGCTTGAGCGATCTTAAGAATCAGGTTTGTAAGAGCGTTGACCTTGCCTTCTTGTACATCCTGCAATTCCTTCGCAAAGGAAACCCCCGAGGCCCCCGATAGAGCGCGTAGGAACGTCAACAGGTGGGTAGCCTGGGTTGGATCAATCCTCATCAATTGAATTTGATCTACGAGGCTCCCAATGGCCTGATCCGCATCCTCAGCGGCCCCACCCGAAAGCTTAATGGCTATCCGCCACTGAGACATTTCCTCGACTGTAAGGCCCAGTGAGCGAGCTAGACGGCCAAGATCGGCGTTGGACTTAACGATGTTCGAAAAGAATTGCTCAACGCCCGACGCCTCTAAAGCCGCTGCAGTAAATGAAATGAATTGACTACGTATCTTGTAGAGGACATCGATGATGCGCTTGCCGGCTTCCTCGATCGACTCGGCGATCTTCTTTGACTGTTCTTGGGTTTGTTTGAAGGACGCAATAGCCTGCTGCTGCCCACGCGTTAGCTTCTTTGGGTCCAAAATCAGTTCGATGACGAGCTGGTCGAGAGTCATAGTCTGGTCCTCGCCTGCTTTTCGCATACGTATTTGTTATGGGCATCCACTAGAATAATCTCCAGCAGGTCGTATACGTCTTCGACGCTGTAGATCGTCGAGCATTCGTGCAATGTCGCTTTTCCAGATGAAACCACTGCTGCAATACTGCGGGGCACGTTTATATAGGATTTTAGACCACGGGGGGCGTCGAACTCGGCTTCCCAAAATTCGACTGGAGTGCGCTGGTAAAAAAACCAGCGTGCAATTGCAGCACCTCCAATCGGAGCTTGGTAAGTGTCGTAATCTCCTCAATCGTATCTCCGTCACCTCCCTGCATAATAAGCGGAACAGTAACCTCAACTCGGCTAGGATCGGGAATATGGCGCACGCATGACATCATCTCGTCTAGGAGACTTTCCGCATCCGGAAAGGACATCTGCCCCAGCATCTTCAAACCCAAGGTAGCGACACCCGCCATACCTGCGTTAGCAACGTCATCGGGAATATCCACGTTCGCTCGTGACAATGCCAATATAAGCCTTAGCGCCCATTTCTCGGCTTGTAGCGCTGGCATTTCCTTGATGAAGAATATCTTTCCTGAGTCACGATTGCCTTCTTCTTGTGAGATTTGAACGAACGTTGTTTTACGCACCGTCACCTCGTATCAGTTTCTGTAGTAGGATTGTCGCGCTTGCTATCAAGTTCTCGTCGCCTTCTTCCCAAGCCCTAAGCAGCCAATGTCGAGCGCGGTCAACCTGCTGGCGCTTCTCGGGGGACAACGTATCCTTTTTTCGTGAGGGCTGGTATTTGGACCTTATGCGACCGCGGGGAGGGCGGACTGCCATGTAATCCGAAAGCGTTGAGGTTGTAATACCTTCTTAGCATCAGGCATTGGCTTATAGTTTGTCAGCACTCCCTGATTCATCGCCCACTTCTTGCTGAGACCGGGCAGGAGGATGGTAGCCGACGCAAAGTACACATCCTTGACGATCTGCATTGCCGTCCACCACGTATCGAAGATCACGATCGAGGGCGAGTCGGCCTGTAAAGCAAAGGTCTGGTTGATAGGTACGAACACGAACCCTGCCGAAAGGATGCCATCCACTCCCATCAGCGTCTCGACGGGCTCGATAGGATCGACGTCGAATATGTCCTCCACCGCAAACCCTTGAAGGTTCTGTGGGACAGGGAACAGGGAGGGGATCGATATCAGGATTTGCGCGTTTGCGTCTGTGATACTAGCCATTGTACTTAGTCCTTTTCGTCTTCAACATGCAGCGGGTGGCGTTATTATGCAGCACTGCATATCGATCTGGCTCCTGCCGCGGCCTCGCGACCCCGTCACCGGCCATTTCTAACTTGAGAAGACATTTGCAATGTTGACACGATCGAACTCACCCCACACACTCTGTAGCCACTGGGCTGTGTAACCTACCAGCATACGCGAATTGCGCTTCGGCAAGGGCTGATTGTTTACATCGAGCCCCTTAATGAACTGCGCGAACCCAACGCCCTGCATCTCGATCTCTTCCATCGCCTCGGATGCAAGCTGCGGGACGTTGATCGTTCCGGGAGCGGCGAGGCGTAGGGCCTCAGCATAGCGCGGGTCTTCAGCAACCTTGAACTTAGTCTTGGTGTAGTGGTTTTTGATTAGGACAGGGCGAACCGCGCCGCCACCAATCCTAGCCATTACCTCGCCAATCTCTTCCATCGAGGCGATGTTAGGACCAACCACATGCATAACGACCATTCGTACTGCGCCCGAAGCGATGTCCTTTAGCAGTCCAGCCTTGTCTAAGGTTTCCAAGATAGAGAACAGATTGCCGGCGCAAACGTCTACAACGGTCGCCTGCGCGTCCTCGACATTATCGAAGACCTTCATTTGATCCTCAACATCGTTGATATTTACAACATCGACGCCGGATCGGAAGCGCTTGAGGTTGCCTAGAGGAAGCTGCGTATCAAACGTGCGAAGGATGCTGCCTGGAGGAAGATGCTCGTCCAACCAATCGAGAAGGACGCGGCATAGCGTGGTCTTTCCCGTTCCGCCTTTGTCGGCACCTACTACAAAAATAACAGGTATTGTCACTTTATCTCCTAGATGTGCTAAGGCTTCGTTGAGAGTACCGACGCAGATTATGTTTGGGCGGCAGCGGTCTTGAACTACGTCGAGGTGCAACGTGCCATAACGCTGCGGGACGACGTAGTATTGGTCGTTGTACTTGACAACGTTATGCTTGCCTCGCGATAAAACGAGATGAGGCCCATTCAATCATAGCTCCAAGCCGTATAAGCGACGGCAGCTAGCACAGTTGACGTGCTTAAACCAATGGGGCTCGCTTTGCATAACGTGCTTGTGTTCGCCGGTATCTTCTCGCGCTTTCCAAGTAACTCCACAAATCGTGAGAAACTCCCGTTCGGGAGTACCATATCCGCTTTCACCCCCAAGAATATGAATTGTCGCATTCGTCGGCGGGAGCGGCGTATTGGCGTTTGGGAGAACGCCTGCGTTCTGCATTTCCTCTTCCAAGTGCTCGCCAGCAAGAATACGCTCGCCCCAATTACGCCATTGCTTGTCAGGAACCTTTAGCATTTCTCCACTCCCTTATCGGACAATATTCATGCAAGCAAAGGAAGCACAGCGTCAAATCTTTTCCTGTCATACCGCACTTAGGACATCCCGCCATTTTCCCAACGTCGTTCTCTCGACAGAACTCTTTGATTAGCTCGTCGGTTTCAGGAGAGCAGTCGTTTTCCTTGCGTGCCAACAGACTACCGTTTTGTCTTTTCTGCCTCAAATGCAGATTTAGCGGCGTTCATCTGCTGTTCGGCCTTAATTAGTTTTGGCGCAACGGAACGGTCGTATTCGGCTTTTACTTTAAGCAGCCTGTAATTTGAGAGGGCATTCATGTATTTGTTTTCTAGAACGTCGAGTTTTGGCACAGGGTCCGCAGCAGTCTTTTCGCGAGGACCGCTTCCAGGACCGCCGTCCCTCCCGCCCGATTTATTAGAAGCTCTACCGCCCCATCGACCTTGCATATTTGTACTCTCCTTCAGTACGCGCTCCTGCTCATCCCAAAACGCCTGATTCCAGCCCTCCACAAAAAGTTCTCGCTCAATGAGAACTGTGTATCTCTTGCGAGCGGCGCGTTCGGCCGTTGCGTAGCTAGAATTTGGACTATCGCAAAAATAATCCTTACCGGCTTGCTTAGCATTACCCAATACCTTGTTTTCCATCTCCCCTCCCCCCTGTATTTCAAAATTACCATACGTTATCCTTACTGCACCGCAATAGAAGACAAGCTAATCTTTTGAACCGATCCAGCATCCGAATACCAAAACGACATCGGAGGTGTACCGCGCGCCGCTCGTACCTGGGCAGTGGCCGGCAGGATTTGCAAGTACCAGCCCCGGTTCTGTAGCGTCGTAGCAATGTTAGTTCCCGCTTGGGCATTAACTGCCGCAATCTGCGAGGACGACAGAGCTACGCCCGGCGCGAACATAGCAAAGTTAAGGGCCTGGTTGATGATGCTCAACAGAGCCGCCTCAATCTGCGCATTGCCTGTGGAATTGTAAGGCACGGACTTGACCTGAGTCAGCAGATTAACCAAGGCAAGCTGCATTCCGTTGCTAAGCCAAATCTGGTTGACGAAGGCATCAAACCATTTGAACGGTCCTGTAACCTGTCCGTTGTAGAAGAAGGTGAAGTTCGTAGCCGCAGTCGCGTAAGCGCCACCGTAGTTGTAACCATTCGCAATCAAGTTCGATGCAACGGTTGGGTCGGTTACGTCGGCAGTCAATCCCGCTTGCCACTTGAAGGCGAACGTAATACGGCCATTCAACCCTTGGAAATTGATGCTAGCCGCCGCACCGCAGACAAAGAATGCTTTGAGCACGTCTGTGGTATTGATTAGGCATGTTCCCGAGTCGGAGTTATTCTGTAAGATATTCCCTAGCGAGGTCGTTGCAGGAACAGTTGTGGTCGGAGACAAATCCTGATCCCAGCACACAAAGCCAAAGCGATTATTCTGAGTATTCTTCCAAGCTGCAAACGCCTGCTTCTGAACGTTTCCACCGCCTGTTCCGCCATCAGGGTCCCAGTGAAGCATGAAGGTAGCCCAGTTCTGGGTCAGGTTTACGATCGAACTCATGAACGCTGCCGGCGTAGTCGGCTCCGCGCCCTGCGAGAGGACTGCACCTGTAGACTGGGTAAGCAACAAAGGTGCGGCGAGAGTGCCCGTTGCGAAGGCTATGGTAGCCTCTGACCCCATAGTTCCCGACGTAAACAGGAACCCACCACTGACCGAATCGTAAGTCACTGTGATAGGCGTCGCCGTCATCGTCATCGCTTGGCTGGGTACCGTCTGCGATGGTGCGACATAGTAAGTGCCAGTACCCCCGGTTCCGGTTCCTAGCTGGGTAATTTCTGTACTGGCGGTCACGCCCGTACCGCTGACCGTCTGCCCGATAGCGATTACACCGGCACCGACGACAGACGCCGTAAATATCCCGTAGGCTTCTGTCATCGCTGCGCTGGCCGCGACCTGGGTGAGATTTACCGCATAGGTGCCTGCCCCACCCGCTACGCCCGATAGCTGGCCCGTAATGATTGTGCCACCCAGAACCCCAGAACCGGCTACCGTACCCCCATCAACAATCGTACCAGCTGCTACGGCAGTTACGTACATCGTCTGGCCCGAGATCGAGGCTGTAAAGGAAGCCGTGCCTGGGCCGATCGAGCCTGTAATGCCCGTTACGATAGTCGGGACCGATAGAGCACCCGCAATAATCGTAGCCGCAGCCGAGAAGCTGGCGGCGCCGGACAGCGAGATAGAGGCGTTGGTCCGAGTATATCCGTCTACGACTATGCTCAGTGATCCGCTCAACGCCTGCAAGGAGACGTTAGACATTCCTGAAATGTTACCGCCCCGCAGATACGCAGATACAGCAGACGCAGGATACTGAACGACGAGCATCGCTGCGGGCTTAGCATCGGACCCATCAAAGCCCGAGAAGTACACCCCAGCCCCAATTGCAAGCGGATCGGTGGCGCCAAAATATGCCGAGGCTGCCGCCGCAATTGGGAAGGACGCCACCGTACCTATAGGAACGCGAGTACTGCGGGTAAGGATCAATCCCGACAGGTCGAGCGCCGTGCCGCCAGCGCTGACAACGCTAGGATTGATCGCGACGAGTGTGGAGGCCGGAATGGTAGGCATTGTATTGGTCCTCGCTTACGGAGGGTACGTAGCGTTCACGTCCACCAAACCGACGCTTAGCGCACCAGCGAATTGCTGCGGCAGATTGATGAGCGCAGCGTTCACCTGTAGATGAGCCTCAATAATCCAGCGTGTCTCCCATTGGTCCTCTCCCGAAATAAACCCTATCTGCTTGGCCTCATCAGCATAGAGCGGGACAACGTTAGGATTTTGGGCTGTAAAGAAATCGAAGGCGTAGGAGTCACGAAAAGCCGTAGTAATTATCTGCGCCATTGTTGCAGCGGTATCGACAGTGTTGGAATGCACATCGAGTTGATAAGTGAGTTCTGTGGGCGAAAGGAGCGATTGGGTTCCGGAGGCTAGGAGTTCTGAGGCGACGTTTTGACTTGGTGTGACGGTGTAGGTTCCAGGCCCACCAACCGGACCGGATAGCTGACCGACGATGCTAGTGGTGGGAGCAACGTTGATACCGAACACAGGGTTACCGTTTGATAGGGAACCAAAGTTGAAACTGCTCGCGGTGAGCACAGTATTTGCAATTGAACCGGTGAAGAGGACGTCGACATAGCTATCCGTGTTGGTTTCGATGCGGTCGCGGCGTATGGCCGTCATAACGATAAAGTTGACATTAGCGGGCTCAGGGACGCGATTATTTTGAGCTTCAATAACGTCAGCATTCGGTAGCAACGTCGTTAGAAACGAACGCAGGACCGTTTGCGCGGCCGATTGGGTTACGGAAAGGGAAGGCACCTTCGCCAAACCAGAAATGTATCGTCCCAAACACCGCCAACTAACCGCGATTGTAAGTCGGGATACTGATCAAAAACTAAGCGGGGAATGAGGCGCCCAAGATGCAGCCGCTTTTTCCAACGTCGCTTTGATGTTTTCTTACGCATTGTTCTGGTACGTGGCCGCGACTTTTACCCAGCTGTCCCACTGTTCCAAAACGGCCGTAGTAAGCCAAAGCGTGCCGTCGTAGATCGTAATCAAGTCGCCGCCAAGAGCGCTAGGCCGCTGCGCGCCGTTCAATGCGCCATTAAGATAGATCGAACGCTGGGAGCCTTGAATATTCAAGCCCTCAAGATGCCGAAGGTCGTGCGTCGTCAAAGCCTGTATCTGCGCTGTCACCATAATTGGATTGCTGTACTGCGGCGTGCGAGAGCCATCGGGATTAGTCGTATAGCCGGATGAAATCTGCAACGTAGCGCGCCGGTTCTGGTTGACCGCAGAGATAGTGCCGGAAACGACTTTGTGGAGGTTCATATCAAATCATGCAGTGGGGGCGGGTGGGCTGAAGGGCATTCTAAAGGCTGGCTTTATCAACCCACCGCCGCGATCCTCACTACATGACAGCCTCCCTAGTCCAATCTCCTCAAAGGCGGAGCGCCTTTTCATCATCATTCACAAAACAGGCCGGTCGCAAAAGCTACAATTTACATTCCAGTGCGATGCGATTTCACGGCTGGCACCTCCATAAGTTAGTGGGGGATTGACTTGTACGCGCCTATTCGCCACCGGCATCAATCCCCCTAAGCGAAAAGCCACTCAGACATCTAATCATACGCTAGGCCGCGAAGACTTTCAACGGTGAATTTACAGTCAGACGCAGTCCTACTTCCTTCAACGCGCGACCGACACAGTACTCAGGTGTCATGCGCTCTTTGAACGCCGCAAATTGCGTACCGTGCAAGCCTTTCCACATTGCCTGGGCCAGGAGACAATCGTTAATGAAGTTTTCGACGCACCGGTCGCAGACCTCGTTACGCGACCGTTTGACTGTTTGTCCGGAGGCGCAGGCGTCACAATGTTGCGAGAATTTGACGATGCTATTCCATTGATCAGCCAAAAGATGAGGCTCGGCAACGACGGGACGACCGAGATGCAGAGCAGTGTTGCAACGAGAACTAGAGACAAGGCCCATCTCCTCATGTTTGCGAAGCTGGACGATTACCCGTGCCTCGCGCATGATTCTATCGCGCTCTTCCTGCGTAGCGAAAGTTGCTTCTATTCGTACAGCATCTTTCGTCCCTATCGCCCGCGCTAGGCGCTTGAGTATCTTAAGGCGACGTGGGGTGAGCGAACCGAAGAACCCAAAGTTGTATACAGGCTCCTGCAGAGACAAAGGCCAAATATCAGGGCGATAGAGCGTTCGGGCGTAACCAAGTTCAACGTAAGCCGAAGGCGCATATTGAGCGTACCAGTTCGTTATATGATTCCCCGGGACTAGGTGAAATATCGCATCGAAGAACTGCGCCGCCATCGGGAACTTTTCCTGGCGCATTACCATCTCGCGGTCGCGGCCGTGATTGAAGCCTTTTGGCGTCGGTTCCTCTGTAGCTATACATATAAAACGCGCGCCTTGTTGGTGAGCTGCACCGATAAGGGAGATGGACGCATCAGTAAAGCCTTCGACAATGATATTGTAGCCCATATCCTGAGTAAGGAACTGATCGTTCTTTGGGTCCCAAATGCATTCGTGACCTAGAGCACGAAGTTGATGGCCGAAAATTCCGACAACATCTTCAAGCGAGCGCTGGCCCGTTGGAGTGTGATTTCCTAACCAAACGAGAAAGACGCTCATTCGTCTAAAGCCTCACACCACTCAGGATGCTGACGCATCTTTTCACTTTCGTCTCGCCGAAAGAAAGTCACCTTACCAAGATCGCGTCCCAACAACGCCTCAGCAGCGTCGCGGGGTATGTACCCCGACGGCTTGCGCTCTTCGTCCCTCGCAAATGGAGATCGACTAATAGTCTTTTCAATCACAAGCCATTCGCGCATTTAGGCACCATCCACCAAAAGCTTCTCGATCTTCGCCAAAAGCAAATTCGTCTTGATCTGCTCAGTCAGAAGCTTAGACAGCAAATCGCGCATCTCGCTAGGCGAGGGATAGGGAAATGCATCTTCATATGTCTGCGTCGCCTGCGCTACCATTCTCGGTCGGCGCGTATCGGTATTTCCATTGCGCTCGTTCATAGTATCTTATCTTTTGGGTATATGATCCAAAATCACTCGCCCAGCTAAGGCAAGTACTAAAATCCACGTTACTCCTACCACAAGCATTACAAAATACCCAAAAATATTCATCGTCTCGCTTCCATAATCGCTTTGTGGATTTCCCATTCCGACATACCACTTGAGAAAACCATACGGACCTGACCGCCTTGAATATACCATACGCGGCAGGCCATACCGCTGCCTACCCAGCAGCCGCGGAGGACGCGATAGTCAGGCTCGGTCGGAGTTGGTTTGCGGGGGATCATCGCAGACGCTCCAACTTTCTTATTGCCTGCCGGGCGGCGACTTTATCCGCCCAATCGCGAACTGCCCCACATCCGGGACAGGATAAAGTATTTCCGTTCTTCTCCAAAACATCTCCACACCGATGACAGTACGGACACGGCCCGAGGTCGGCGGAAACATATTCACACACCATAGCAACCTCCTCCATTATTTGACCTCATAGTCAACTGAATTGAGCATGTGCGAAGTATCAACAAGGGGCTTGGCAAACCCCTTCCGTTTAACTGTAGTGGCCTTCAGCGGCGGGCTATTCGTATCAACTATGCTTTGCCGCAATTGACCGGCAATCGCCTGCCCTGTCAACTCCAATGTTCTCTTTGCATCGTAGTTGTTTGCCTTCAACAGAGCAGCTATCGCCGCAGGCCATTCTTTACTCTTGTTTTTTACCATGTTCCGAAAGAACGGACGCGGGGGGATATTGCGGCTAGGAGCACCAAATTCCTGTATCGCAGCAATCATTGCTACAGATACACCTCCAGCAGAACCCTTTACTGCTCCCTGTACACCTTTCTTTCGTCGCTTAGCATAGCGCGCTCGCAGCGCAGCCCTTGCTTGCTGGGGATAAGTAGCACCAGACAAGAAGCCCACATGCAGCGTCGCGCCGTTAGAGATGTTGCGCGTCAACTTGACTAGCGCGTTCCTAAGCTTATCACCACCGTGGATCGTAGCCATTTACCCGCTTATCCAATGAGTTGGAGAAATCGCGTCTGTAGGACGGCGTTCCCTTTCCAAGGTTTCAATACGTTTTTCTAGCCGCACAACCTCTTGGATAAGGTTCCTAACTGATTTCTCAAGAAAAGAAATACTGCTATTAAGTTCTGTCGGTCCCATTGTAGGGCCTCTCCCGCTCTATACCGCGACAAGCCTCACTGCTTCCTGAAGCTCCGGATCGGTCGGATAGCGGTCGCCCAACAAATCCCTACTCACCGGAGCGAGCCCATCGTTAACATACGTGAAGGGCGGATTGGCGACTGCATACCGTGCCCACACAAGTAAGCGGGGCAGCTTAGCTGGCCTAATGGCCTTGTGTAATCCCCAGGTATCTGCAACGACGAGCGTTCCAGCAGGCCCGTAGACAGTAGAAACGATACCGCAGGGGGGCGGCGAAGGAGGGTCACGCCCTAAGTCTGCGTCAGGTGTCCTATGCGTACCCCGCTGATATAAGTGCGCCCCCTCAGAAGGATCGGGCACATCAGAGCCCAACATAAACAGCGTCATTTGGAACTTGTCATCCTGATCGCGATGCCAAGTCTGCGTATCGCCATACAACGGACCTTCAGCCGGCGTCGTCCAGAAGGCGCTTATCGAATACATACGCGGCTGCTGACGAAAATAGGCTTTGGCAAGGGACATGTAGGATAGCGCAGTTTCGAACCAGTGTGGCGCTTTGATGACGTCTTCCGTCTTAGGAGCGAACACTGACCATCCCTGTTTCCAGGCCGTTGCAAAATTAGGGGCTGACTCCGTCGCCTTGCCCGCTATGTGATGCCTGTAAACCGGGACGCTGCTGAGATAGGAACGGAATTCGAAAGCCTGCGTTAGAGATAGTACAGGCTCAGACGGCACGTAAATGCCGTCCTGCTGCAAAAGGAAAAGCGGATCGGGAGCGTCAGCCATTACGTACTCCACACGTCGGCAGGACCGTTGAGTATCTCAAAAGGCGTATGAAGAAGGCTAGTCCTTCCCGAGAATGTCTCAGCACAAATCTGCTTCACTGTAGCTTGGTGAGTACCGTCCGGTAGATCGTTGTTGAGGTGGTTCTGTTCGAAGAACTTAGCTCCAGGGCTCATCAGGTCGCGTATTCCTTGCACGTACATCCTAACCTGATATTCAGTCATCTCGGCTAGAGAAAGTGTGTTGATAAACAAATCGAATTTGTCTTTGATCTGTCCGAATAGATAATTAGGGACTAGCGTGATTGAGCCGCGTTCAGGCCAAAGCTTTACATCTCGATTCGTAGTCATCGTCAAGTACAAGCCAGAGAACAGAAGCGACTCAGGCAAGTCACAAATCCAATACTCGGTTTCAGGAAGGCCGTTAGTTATGGCGTAGGCAAGTGCTCCATACCCCCCACCAATCTCTAATACCTTATCCGGGGTTTCCAGCAATGCACCATTGTACAGTAAAAACATCCGCTCCTGATACGCAACAGTGTCGGCATTGATCAGTACACCCGTAACCGAAGCATCAAACCATTGCCAGCCAACCTCGCCAAGCATTGCTTTTGGACGAAATATAAATTGAAGAGGAAGCCCCGTAATTCTCTCACGCCAACGTCCAACCAAGTCATCCAAACACTCTTCTGACAACCGCGTATCGTAGTCAACAGGTATTGGCTCACTAGAACTCCCAACACCATAGGCCATATGCAGTAAGCTAAACCCATTGAAATTCTGCGCCCGAAAGCGCAAGTATTTGACCTCGTCCCATTTGAGCGTAGCAAGAAGATTGTATCCCTCGCGGAAATCGTTTTGCTCTTTAGGATGCCAATTTGCATCAGGAAAGCCAAACCTAGGATCAACGCCAAGTTTTTCAATAAGCTGAGGTCGCGTCTCTACGGACTCAATAATCCGCTCGCCCAAAGCGACCGCTTCGTCGAACCGAGTAGGTTCTAATTGATTTGCCAACCCGACCTTCATATCGCCCCCACAGCCATCTTAGCCTCGTGCTCGGAAGGAAAACGCTGGATGCCAGGCCGAGCGCGATCAATCGCTAATGCTAGATTGACCTCACCAATCCCCTGCGGTATCACAAAGTACTCGTGCCCATAAGCGACTATATTGTGGTAGTTGTAAGAACACAGCAAATATGGACTTGCGCTATCTGGCGCAGAAGCTTGATGGATAGTTAGCACCTTCCCAGGCAACGGCATCTGAAATACACCCTCGACAACGTCGGGGAATTTGTCGGGGATAATCTTGACTGCGTCGTTGAGAATGTCAATCGCCTGCATGTTTCTTAGAGCCTCGAACTGCTCGCGATGGCCCTCTCTCCAGTGAGGCAACATAGAAATAGCCTCATCGATAAACGTATCGTCACTGTAAGCAAACCTCGTAGCGCGCTTCCACCGCTGCACTTGGGTAGCTTCTGGTCCGCGCGGTTCCGAGATGCAAGGCCGGCCCAGATGGAGTGACGTAACGATGCGTGACGTAGAAACAACTGTTAGGTGAGGCTTAAGCTTGACGTCCAAAACAACCCGCGATGATAACACTAGGCGATTACGCTCTTCAACAAAGGGAAATGTGTAGTTCTCAATTACTCCGTGCCCTCTACTACGCAGCTGAGCCGTAATCTCGAAACGTCGTTCAGAAGGCGAGCCATAGATACAAAAGTTGTAATGAGGTTCAACACGGGTTGAATTTACCAGTCGAGGACTATACCCCAACTCAATATCGGCCGTATGGGGATGAAATTTGCGAAGGTACTCAGCAGTTCCTTGAACCACACACCAAACAGCATCAGCGTAAGGCAGCGCCACAACGAACCCGCTCGCTCGATCCAGCCAATACGTAATGCGATGATCGTTCCAATAGAATGAATGGTCTGTCTTGTGGGTAGGCATTTCTGTTGCCACAAGCACAAAACGGTACCCAACAGCGCGAGCCCGCTTAAGAACATCTAGGTTAACTGGCTGGTCGAAGCCTTCAAACAGGATGTTGATAATCGGGGGCGGATGCAGCGTATTATCACGGGTAACGACGTGCCCCAAATCCTCCAGAATAGCTTTGATTGGACGAATGATATCCTCATACGTCCCAAAGCCGCCAGGAGTGTAGTTGTAAAGCGAAAAGTTGAAGATCAAGGACTAACCGCCCAATCAGCGAGCACAGTGGCTTCACTTTTTAATTTTTCCAATTCCCAGGGCTTAAATCGATCTTCCAATTTTTCTGCACCAGGAAAGGTGGTGCCCCACCCCGCTAAAAGCTTAAATGCCTGCAAGCGTATCTGCGCTCGTTCGTAAGGAGTCATTGCAACCCCATCCTTTTAAGCACCTTGCCCCAAAACACGGGGGCCGAGTGCTCTTCTATCATACGCTTGCGCAGGTTCGCAGCCATAGCGCGATACTGTTCGTCTAACTCAGGCACTCTGCCAATATGCGCTTCAATTTCGCCTTCGTTCGCCCACACCAAGTACTCTTCACCGGGCTTGAACCAATTATGCGTCGGGGCATCGTGGGGCTCAATAGGAACCGCGCCGGCTAATGCAGCCTCTACAAACCTTCCCTTGACGTGGCGCTTGGTGCCTGTGCCCGTCCGTGCATCGTTAAGGATCAGTTTACACTGTGTGTAGGAAATGCACATATCCTTGTAGGAACTATCCTGAAAGCGGGTCAAAAAGCCTCTTTGTTGAAGACCATTAAGCATCTGCTCTCGAAAGCCCCCGCCGCCAGAGAAACCGCATCTGTAGATTTTATGCTCCCAAGGCACATCAGGGAAGAAAGCGGGATCAATTGGGGTAAGCGCTACCATCCCGAAGCTGGCGATAGGCGAGTCGTGGCACCCATCAATTCCTACTTGAAGACGGAAAGCACCGGCCCGATGGAAATCCTCGATCTCAGGCCACCAAGGCGTGTCGCCTGAGTCCGGACACAGATGAACCATCGGCGCAACCCGTCCAACGCGCACGAGTTCTGCCGTATCGGGAACTGGACGCACGCCGGGAATGTGATGCGAGCCGCGATGCGCGCCAATCCAAACGATAATATCCGGCCTAAACGACTGAGCAATGTGCACCATATCAAGGTTAGGCTTGTCGTATTGGACAACCATAGAGTCTGGATATTGGTAGGTAAAAGATTGATACATCTTCTCGGTATCGCGAGAACCGGTCGTAAAAATCAAGCCACGCATTCCAAATCCCTAACTCCTATCCGCCGCTCGACACGCTGCCAGAAAGTCTCGACGTTGTACTGAGTAAGTATTTTATTACGCATTCTACGCGCATGGCTCTCAGCATAGGAGGGGTTCTCTTTAACCCAATCCAATATCAAGACAATCTGCTCAACGTCTATCCATTCAAAGTATTCAATTCCCGGTTCAAACCAATTTTCTAAGGGCGAACCCAATTTCTCCAGCACAAGACATCCAGCCAACGCCGCTTCAATTACACGAGCCTTGACGTGCTGAGATTTCATTCCCCCGGTCTCGGGATGATTCCAAATTACGCAGCAATCCTTCAACCAACTGATATAATCGCCAGAGCCTTTTTCATCGCGAGAGCGGTAAGTAATCAAATCTTTGGCGACTAGGGCTCGTAACGTCTCAGCACGGTCACCCCCCATCACTAATCCTGCAAAGCCTGCGAACGTCTTACGCTGCGACCAGGGAATGGGCTCGCCAAAGCCTGAAGGATCGATCGGGGCGATAGTCGTCCAGCCGTGATCGCCAATAGGTCCGGCTTTCACACCATCAATATTGATCTGCAAATCGAAGACGTTGTGGGTATGGTAATCACCCAGAAGAGACCACCACGCATCGTCAGCACCATCACAGCATAAGTGAACTTTCTTGCGTTGGATTGCCTTCAACTCGGGAATAGACGGAACACGCAAGCGATGGTGTTCGGGAATAGCGCCGATGTAGAGAACCCAGTCGGGATTGAGTTGCTCCACCTGTTCCGACAAATAGTCGAAAGAGTGCATTCGATCGTAAGTGATGACGGAAACACTACGACTTGCCGCCAGCGCCGAATACAAGATCGGCGTGTTGTTAGTGTGAGTAGTAAGGACGACAACTCTCAAGTCTGTTTCCCCAGCAATACCTTTTGCAGCAAGCCCTTGTCGCGCATAAGCTTCCCTAGTCCAGAGTGGGAAGCTCCAGGAACTAGCGTCAAGTCAGTAACTCCAATCCGATGCGCCTGCTCAAAGTCATACTCCGTCCCAATGCCGTCACTGTAGAATGCTCGGATTTTTACTTTGGGACCGCCCTCGAAGATAGGCTTGATGTCTGATAGTAAACTCATACTCAACACGTCCCAAGGTCCGCGAGATTGCCAATCTTTACCATACGCGCCAGGAGGATCGCCTACGTCGCTATAAGGCGAGATCGCAATGACTTCTAAACCGTCGTGAATAAATAGTGCATCCATTGCCATCAGCTGACCGTACATCATTGCAGCTAGCGCGCCGGAGGACAGACCGACTAGGACTAAGCGTTGATACTTATCGCCAAGTTGAAGCAGGTAACTTACAACAGCTGCGCGATCTCCAATACCTTGAATACCGTAATGCTGCCGATAGCCTGTGGAGTCTCGTACTAGGACGTAAGCAACGCCCATTCCCCGCAACGTCTTACCGAATTCAAAATGAGGCATCTCGACAGAGAACTCGCCCTCGTTTGAGGCAAAAGCAACGACGCAAGTCTCGGCATCTATCAAATGCTCGATAACGTCAGGACCGTGCCAATCGCCGTCCTTCAATTCCCAAAAGCCTCCGTCAGTCGCTAAGCTCACGACAGATCAATCTCCATCGGAACCAATAGGTGAATTACCTCAACCGAACTCAATCCGTTACGGCCCTTGTGGGGATCGTGTTCGAGACGACCGGCGCGATAGACGACAACGTGCGGCCGTCCAGTAACAATCGAGGGTCCAAAAGCGAGGTAATAGCAATTCGGCTTAAGAGTAATCGGTGGTTTGAGCACAACAAAACCGAGCCCGTAGACAAAGTCTTTATAGGATCGCTCTGGATCATCCTCTTGCCCAAAGTCAGGAACATCTTCGAGAGGAAGGCCCAAAAGGCTGGCAACCGAGGCTTGATAACAGTTGCCGACCTCTGGACCCGATTTCGTTTGGTAGACGGGGGTCAATGCGACGACACTCGCTCTTTCGGAGCGTAAGTATCTTCCAACAGGCGACGCTTCAGCTTACTCTTGGTCATACGCTGGACGTGCTCAACAGCTTCGATACCGAACTTATCCAAGAGCATGTCGAGATAATCAGGACGAGTAAAGTAGATGTCAAATGCTTCGTCCCGGAATTTCAGTACGGTCGCCGCATCTACATGCTTCGTCCGCAGCGGATAAGTCTCGTAACTGTGTTGTGAATAGCCTGCCCATGTCTCCGGTAGCTTCCACCCCTCCGACAAAGCCTGCTGGTATAGCGGAGAGCCAGGATAGGCCATCGCTGAGTAGAAATTAGCGAACTCGGTATTGAGATCGCACGCCATTTGCAGGGTGGCTCGCATCGAATTGAGGTCATCATCGGGCAGGCCAAAAATATAATTGGCGATGACATTGATCCCAGCCTTCTGCACCGCACGTACGACCTCGGCGATATCCTCGTTGGAGTAGCGCTTGTCAGCGCCGTCGCGGACGTACTGACTTGCCGACTCAATACCTAATGCCAGCCAACGGATGCCTGCTTTTCGCAAGAGCGCTAGATGCCCTTCCTTAACGGTATCGACGCGAGCGTAAGCCCAGAAATTCAGATCGTCTGCGAAGGGCAGGGCGGATAAGCCTTCCGCAATCGCGACGTAGTGCTTTGGATTAAGAACAAACATCTCGTCAATAATTTTGAACGTCTTGACGCCGTCATACCTGTATAAACGGTCAACTTCCTCTACTACGTCCACAGGAGATCGGAGCCGGTAGCTGCTGTTCCCAAAGGGCGCGTTGATACAACAAAAGTGACATTTGAAGGGACACCCCAGACTTGTGTAGATTGAAGCATAGGGCTGGCGCGCGGAGATATCACCGAAACATTGCCAATTATGGGCGCGGTAGCGTTGGAGCGGTAATTTGTCCCACAGGCTTCCGCGGAGAAAGTAGGGCTCCAAAAGCATTGCTGGCATATTTTTAACAGCCTTCTGCTCGCTATCTCGCCATACCAACCCAGGGATTTCGCCAAGGACTTTCTCTTGCAAAAGTCCAAGGATAGTCAACGGACCTTCCCCCACGCAAGCATAATCAACGCTTTCCTCTTTCAGCGTGCGCTCGGGAAGCGCCGAAACGTGACCTCCTACAATAATGATCTTCGCGGGGGTTACGGTCCGCACGGCTTTCGCAACACTGCGAACTCCGACCATTTGTTGAGTAGAGGCCGAAGGCTGATGGCCGTAAGCGACGATAGCGACGACACGAGGTCGATAGGAAAAGACCCTTGCCGCTACCTGGACATCGTTGAGCTGTTCGGCTTCCTGATCGATGACTGCAACCGAATAGCGCTGGTCGCGAATGTATCCCCCAATAAGTCGCACCCACAAAGGCGGCTCGACCGCTGCGAACTCGTCTTCAAGGTGACTATAAATACCGCGAGGCCACGGGTGAATAATAGCGAGATCGTAGCTGTAGTTGTCACCGACGAGAGCGTCTGCTTCATACATCTGTTTACCCTCGCCCAACAGTATTATGTAGCTGCTCCAGCACTTGTTTATTCCCTTCTTCAATATTCCGAATTACCAAATCTAGCGCCATTTCCCTTGTAATCTTCCTCTGGTCCTGCATAGCAATAAGCTTGCCTATCATATTCGCCGCAATCGCCAGCATTTCAAATGCATCAACTTTATCCCCGTGCTTACCAACAAGATTACACAAATCCTGATAAAGAACCTCGTGCTCAGGCTTGGCTAGCTTAATACTCACGCCCCCACCTTCTCGTCAGTCCCTTCCCAAACGAACTCACCGCTCCTTCGCCTTATCAAGCAGCGCAATGTGCTTACAACCAAGACGAGTAGCTAAATGCCTCTCAATGACTCTGCTAACGATGATCCCAGCAGCTTGGCAAATATCTCTAACCACTCTACCTCGTCCGTTACGGACATAGGTAGCATACATCTCTTGCCCGCCTAGGAGTTCAATTTCTTTCTTGATCGCATCGGCGTCTTTCTCGTCGGCCTTGCGTAAAATGTCCTCGGACAATTCAAGCAATGTCTGCTGATAGGGAAAGACATCTTCTTTTGTTTCATCATCGATGACTTTGAATACGAGCTTATACATTCGAGTACTCCCTCCGCATCATCCGATAGCCTTTGGCTAGCTCGCGAATACCGTCGTCCAGGCTGTACTCACATCGAAATCCAGTGGCTTCGATCTTCTTGTTGCTTACGACGTAATCGCGCTTGTCCGCATCCTCACCCACAGGCGCTTCCCAGAACACAAAGCCGGGAACGTGTTCTTTGATCTTTTCGCAAAGCTGGAGCTTGGACAGATTGGCATCGCTAAGACCAATGTTGTAAGCGCCTGACGCAAGCGGAAGGCCCACAGGAGGAAGAACTGCTAGATACTTATTTTCCTCACCAGCAAAACAGCTAAATACATGCAAAAAGGCCCTAGCCACATCTCGCACGTGCACGTAGTTACGGCGGAAATGGGCCTCAAACAACGTCACCGCGCGGTCGGTTACAGCACGCCAGACAAAATCGTTCACCAGCAGGTCACGACGCATCCGAGGCGACATACCAAACACCGTCGCAAGGCGCAGGCTAATCCCATTCTTGTGGCTGAGAACTGCCTTCTCTGCTTCGACCTTTGACTTTCCGTAAAGACTGACGGGGTTCAGAGGCGATTCCTCGGTGCACTCGTCCTGCGAACCGATCCCATAGCCACTGTTAGTGATAGGCGCGATAATCCATTGGTCGGCGGAAAGCTTCGATACCATATTCTCGATAGCAACGACATTCGTTGTCCCCGTAGCGCACACATCGTTATCGCAAGCAGGAGCGCCGACGATCGCAGCAAGGGGAATAATTACATCGTGCTTAGCGAGCAGCGGGCCGATTACCCTTGGATCGCGCGCATCGCCTCGGATAACGTCGAATTTGGAATGGGTACAACAAGCCGCTAGCGATAGCGAGTTGCCATACATAAAGTTATCAACGACAGTAACAGCGAAGCCTTCGTTGAGAAGGGAGGGGACGAGAACGCTACCGATGAAGCCAGCGCCGCCAGTTATCAAACAGCGCATCAGAAAATACCACCGTGAATGGTATCGAAGAGGTCGTTACCGATTAGCCGATCCCAGCAATCGTATTTATCGCGACGCCTACGTTTTCGCTGCGTACTCTCGCGTTGAATTTGCCATAAAAGCGGCTCAGGCTTTAATCCTTGTCGAACCTCATCATTAAGCACCTCTTCCCATTTGAACCAGTAACTACAAAACCCGTTCCACTTACAACCGTGTTCTCGCATCCACTCACGCGCCCAGTCTTCGCCCTCAGCCTCCGAAATTATGTCAATACGATTAACCCAAAACCAAAATCTGCTTAACATCACCACAAAGCTCCAAAAAGATGAAAAATCAGCAAGGTAATAACTACCGCTTCGGCCTCTATCAATAATCCTACAACGACACCTTGCATAAGAGACATCAGCCTGATGTCCCTTTGTATTGTTTCTTCTTAGGTCGCAGCGATTCTACTGGGTGGCGCTTTTGAAATTCGCTCCAAATCATTCGCATTTGGCGACAAGTACGTCGTCGCTCGGCACGGTAGGATGCTTTAGGACGAGACATCACAATACCCCCTTCATAACATTCACAGCACGCTCGATTTTATCCTCAATTGGGAACGGCGCAAGCCCAAGGAACAACCCAGTCTCGTGGATGCGGTCAGCATTAGGCGTTGCCTGCGCTCTCCACCGCTCACCATACTTATGCATACGGAATGACCCTCCCGTGGGTAAGCGACAGTCAATATCCTCAGCGCGTAGCGCGTCGGCCAGCTTAGATCGAATGTTCTTGTTCGCTACCGTAAAGGCGATGCCAAAGGACGATCGCTTAGTCCCTAGATAATGACCCTGCAATGCGATTGGTAGGCCCTGCATCAGCCTCCAAAAATGATCCAAGTTCTTCTGACGTGCATCGATCATATGTGAAAGCTTCTTCAACTGCTCCCGAGCTATAGCCGCGTGCATCTCGACTGGACGAACATTTAGACCGAAAAGTTCGAACGAATATTCTTCATCAAAGTTCTTTGGAGGCTCAACGTCTCGCGTCCACCCATGGCTGCGCAGCATACGACAAAGTCTATAGCATTCATCCTCATCTGTCAAAATAGCGCCGCCCTCGATAGCAGATATCTGATGGGAAGCGAAGAAACTACTGGTTGCCATCAAACCGAAAGATGCGGTTGTTCGTCCTCCAATCGAGGCACCTAGAGATTCGCAGTCATCATTGATGAAATACGCTCCGTTACGGTTGGCAAACTTTTGGCATTCTTCCAGTCGAGCAGGACTACCTAATATGGAGCACCCGACGATTAGCCTAAAGGACTCAGTACCCCCATAAGGATATGCATTCCAAGTATCGTCTACGTCAAGCAGCCGCAATTCTAGACCGTGCTGTATTAAGGGAGCATAGGTTGTTGACCAAGCAACCGCGGGAACAAGGGCCGTATCCCCGCGGGATAACGGCTTTCGAGATCGCAAATTACAAAGAGCAGCTACAGCAATCAAGTTAGCGGAACTGCCGCTATTCACCATAACCGCATACTTGCGCTTGTGGTAAGCAGCGTACTCTTCTTCAAAAGCTGCAACCTCTTTGCCGTATGTAAACCAGCCGCTAGATATCACTCTAGCAATGGCTTCGTCTTCTTCCACTCCCCAATATTTGAACCCAGTAGGAAACCAAAATTCACGAGCGCTCATAAGAAGCTCCCCTTCCGAAATTCCAACCCTTAGGAAGGGGTTCTCCCAGCTTTAATCGTTGCGACGCTATCCCCCTACAAATCCATCGGCTATTTCTTGTACCACGTCCGACTTTTTCTTTTACCTCAGGCCTGCTATGCGCAGCTTTTATAGCTGCATTTTTCTTAGCAAGGCGCTCGGGCTTAGTAGCTATCCACGCTTCCCTTTTAACACGCTTCTTTTCTGCGCGTGCGGGAGCCGACAAAGCATTTTTGACCTTCCAAGTTACTTTTAGCTTCGCCATATGCGCTGGGTCGGCCCAACATGCAGTGATAGTTTCTCGATGCTTTTGGCTGACTTTAGGAGCAGAGTGGACTCTTCGAAGCTTGCGCTTAAATTGTTCAGAAAATCGCCCTTTGGCACCCCCATGCTTCATATTATAGCCGTTTGGGGACATCGTCTGGTATAGTTCAATAAAATACGCTTCAGCAGCATCCAACGCTTTTCGGTTATCGCAGTTGGCAATAATTTCAATTCGAAATGCCGACCAACCGTACTTTCGTATGGCCCGATGCAGGATGTTACTGCTATTCCCGCTTAGGGCGCTCTTTCGATGTGTAAATATTCGATCAAAAGGAACGGCTTGTGTAGTCTGCCCTACATAAGATCGCCCCGTGTCTATGTTCGTAAGTAAGTATACAACGCCATAGGCGCGTCGCGGCAACAGCCTAAGCGCATTGAAATAGAAGAGCGTGTCTTTATTCCGAGGTATCACCAAGCACCTCCCTAAGCGTCGTATTTCTCATGATATTCGATTAAGAGCGTCGAACCGTCGCGCCCCAACGCTCTTTCATACGCGGGGACAATATCATCTGCGTGCTCAAGCCGGTCAATAGCTACTGTATCCAGCATATGTGCGAGCGCAGTCGTGTAGTTTCCGATGTGCTGCGGCCCAGGGTAAAGCGGCTTCGAGGTTGCTACAGCCGTTCTGACAAGCACCTTCGGCTTGTAATCGCCCATTAAAGGCAGCTTGTCGAGGTGCAGAACAAGCTGATTCAGCGCGAGAAGCAGGAAATTGAACCTTGGATAGATACAAACGGGGAGATGGCCGCTAAGGGACATGCCAATTGCCATCCCCATCTGCATATCTTCAACGACTGGTAGTTCAAGGCGCTTTTCTATTGGAACATCAGCGAGCGTGCGGAACATAGCCGTTCCTTCGCACGCAACCGCTTGTCCCATAAAGACAGACTGCGGATGCTCGCTGACTAGTTGCATCGCAGCGCAGAGGTTGGAAAAGTAGCCCACTACCTTTTGCTCTTCCCCTTACTTTCCACAGTCGCCCCTCTATTGTGCAATTCCGCTACAAGCAAAGCAGCCTCGCTCGCCGTAAAGTTCTGAGCAGGAATGCCGTTCTTGGCGGGAGTAGCTACAACAGCCGGAACTATGGCAGTAACAGACGCCTCAGACAGTACGTCGCCAACGCGAAAGGCCATGCCCGCCATAAGGTGGAGTTGCCCATCGCCTTTGAGGGGGGTCCCCATTCTGGCGAGAAGCACAGGAATAGTGTCTTCATTCAATTGGAGCGGAAGTGAACTTGCCATGACTGCCTCTCTACGAAATAGGAGTTATCGCAAGCGCATTCAATAGGATGTCTGCGACGGCCGATCCAGCATTCCCAGTAACCGCAATGAGAATCACCGCAGCCTCATTTGCAGTAATAAGCTGAGGCACAATGAGGGTCTCGCTAACCGCTGCTACGGTGTTTTCACCATTTATGCCTATCTGCGTATTGCTCCCCGCCGCACCATATTTGAAAACTGTAGCCTCCAACGTGAAAGCGGACAGCGCAGAGGTGGAGTAAGTCGTTGTGTCAGCGATAGTTGTGCCGCCTGCCCCAACAGTCGCTCCAACTACGGCAGTTGCAGGATTGAATATGATCTTCACCCGCTTGTTGTTGCCGTTGTTAGCAAATGTGCCATAGGCCGCAATGTAAAGCCCGTTCCCAGCAGCCGCAAATGAGCCCGGCGGGATTGAGAAAACAGCCAGCACGTTGTCGGCGCCTGTCGCACCGGGGCTTACCCCAGCAGAAGATAGCTGTACCTGACCGGCCACCGTCTGCGAAGCCCCCGCAGCTAGGTCCATCGGCAATCCGATTGTAACGGTGCCTCTGCTTGAATCCCAAAGGTTAAGGTTCATGTTCCTGTTCCCGGAAGAGGGGCGTCACCACTCGCCGGTTAGAAGTTCACTCGTTTGCCGGCACCACTATGGGGCCATGGCAGTTTGTAGGAGTAATACCGCACATTGCTTTGCCAATTATCGTGTTGTCCGTTCCAAACTTGTTTGGTATTCGTACAGACCGACTTGCCATTATCCTCAATTATGAACGTAACGGGAAGGCGATAGCTCTCAGCGTATCGAGTGCACTCGGAGAATATTCCGGTTGTCGCTGCCATATCACCACAGAAGGCCCAGACGTGCTCATCCTTCTCGGCATTCTTGATGGACCAGGCAAGACCCACCGCAATGGGCAAACAGCCCGCAACAATTGCCGAGGAAATAAGACGGTGTTCTGGATAGCACAATGAGATCGAGCGTCCCGCACGAATGTCCGACATCAGTTGTTCTTGAGGAATGTTTTTGAGGATCGCATGATAATGGCTACGCCATGTTGAGCATACCCAGTCGGTTGGAGCGATCTCCGAGAAGATATCAATCAGCTGATCTTCATTGCCGCCGCTAAGGTGGACGGGAGCGTGGATTTCGCCAGCATTGAACGCGTCGGCAACGCGCTGCGTAAACTCCTGCAAGTCGCTGCGCGTTATTCGGTTTCTAGCTACGATTTGGAGCATCTTGCCTAATAATCCGACGAGGGCAGAACACGCCCAGCCCCACCATGCACAGATTTATCCCGTCTATCCGCCAGTTGAGTATAATTTCTCTGATCGGTTTCCCATCGAGCCTCGCCGTTCTGCACTCCAAATACATTCCAATTACCGAAGTCAGCAACTAACTCCGCAGCAAAGCAATCCGTTTTGAAGTCTCTCCGACCGCCATCAATATGGGCCAATGCATTCTTAGCTGTATTCCTCACGCCATTTATACTATGAGTCAATTTAAGAAGCTTGTCCTGATCCGTCCCGCCCGCTCGCGCTTTTGTTTCATTCTCCCATATGAAACGGTTGCTCAACATAAGCACAAGCATCGCACGAACGTCAGTAGCGGCAATCGTCTTAGCTTGACTTTCCAAGATAAGATCGATGTCATGCATAATCAACGACATTTCTTCAACGTATTCGCCCTGCCGTTCAGGGATGAAGATCGCTTTCATCTGCGTAATGCAGAGCCTATCAACGAGATCGGCGAAAGTCGGGAGGTATTTGCGGTCAGCCATGTAAACGCTTCCCTTCGTAACGCATCAAAACGTAGCCAAATGGAACTTTCTTGAGGCGTGGAGCACCTTCGACCATAGGAACAGGCCGCCAACTGTAGCACCATGCTCCGTGAGCCTCTGAAAGCTTGAAAAGGCACTCGCTCATATCAACATGCCTTCAAATACTTGGTGGGGATTACAAGATCACGCTTGAGTCCATCGAATTTGACAGTAGCCAACGTATTTAGATTATACTCAAGCACTGATACCACAACACCGCAAGAGCCGTTCGGCACAAGAACGTCGTCCTCATTCCCTAGATAACGCACTGCAAGTGTCGCGTCACAAGGAAGCGAAAGTTCAACGGACTGCCCATCGGTGAATAACCCTGTAATCATGGGCTGGTCCTCTCGAAAGAGTTCCCCGCGTCGCTCCCAGGCTCGGGGGGAGGGGGAAGGGAGCGACGCGGGTACATCTAGGCCCTGCTGCGGGGGGAGGACTGGGGGAACAGAACCTAGACTAACTTAGACATACGCAAAGACCTTACCTTACCCGATCAAATCTTACCAAACACCACCTGACCCCAACTAACCACACCAGACCTAAGCTGATTGGTAAGAAATAATCCCAAATCGGCCGAAGGTTGGTCGATAGTCGCCAAGGCCACAAAGACGACCCGCAGCCTCGATAGTCTCTCGCAGAGAGTTTTTATCAATGTACTCCGGCAAGATTACTGAGACATCAAAAGCTACCTTCCAACCCTGCCGAAGCGCAGGACGGACGCGGGGGATAGCGCTTCCGTGCACAACTACCCGCCCCTTGTGGAGGTAATCCCAATCCTTCTTTCCCACTGGGGCTAATCCTGTCGTAACCACGATGCCGGCCTTAAACAAATCCATTGCCGACTTACGCGGAGAGCGCGGGTCTTGGCGGAACTTAGCGGCTTTGATGATCGCTCCGCGAAGATGTTCGCCAGGAATGGCAAGTTGCCCGTCGTTCGTCCGCCAAACGTAACTCTCAATGTCGTCAGTCTTCTTGGCCTTCGAACCCTTTGCCGCGTTGCTTTTAGCCTCAACTGATTCGCAGTTGTACCGATGAAACAGGTAATCGGCTGCGCCTTCTAGCGCGACGCGAACCGAGTAAGGTTCCGAATAGCCGATTGCCTCGTTGCCCCCATCAGTCGGCTCATTGATGTGAATTACCTTAGCCTTGGCTACCATAGCTGTGTCTCCTTCGCGCCCAGCCGACTAAGCCCGGAAACGCGAGTTACAGGGGTCACCTTTCAGCGACACCGAACGCGAAGGAGGTTCGTGTATTGGTGCCGCGTTTCTATCGCGTTAGTCGCCGCGATATCTCTACCATACGAGAAGCAAAAACTTACCTTACCAGAATGTACCAAACCTGAGCTTAGCAGAACTCAACTTACCCGAAAACGAAACCTACCGCAGCTCACCTCAACGTAACATACCACACCTTAGCTAGCCACAACTCAACACAAAGGTAAAATTGACTAAGGAAAAAGACCATACCGTACCTCAAACATAACATACCTAGCCCGATCCCAGCTAACCCCAACACAGAAAAATCAATAACCTGCCGGATACCATGGGTTGAAGTTTCGCTGACGACCAACCCTATATCTCATTTGTCGGAACGGCGCGGATGCAGTCCAGTACGCAATCCCATATTTGGTTTGTCCCCACCATTGTGCAGACCCAGGAGGCAAGTCCATTTCCGTAGCGACGCTCACGCTACCCTCGCTTGCATTGGAGATACGACCGACGATATCAGGAGAAGGTTCGCCACGCACAGGCGCATTCAGCTTACAAATGTGAGCAACCACCATATTCAACAAGACCAACTGCTGATTGCTATCCCTCACAGGACCACCACCATCATTACGATGAAAGATCGTGGCCTCAGTAAAGTACTGCTGAATCAGCGGATCGGGTACGTCATCGAACTCCGGATAACGCGCCCGCCACGCTGTTAGGTTGAAGCCTACTTGAACGCCCATCTAAATCCTCGCGGGCTCTTGGTTAGGTTTTGCATGGGCGAACCGTTTGCAATTCCTGCCGTTGGGCACACCAAGACTTTTGTCAGTGTTAACTCCGACATCGCCGGACACCACATTAGTACAAAGCTATTACACCTTGAACCCGCTACAACCTAATCATACGCGTGCGGTTAGCTGTTCGCAAGACCCATATCCTTATCGCTCAAATCGGCCTTAGTGACTTTTCCCAAACCAGGAATAGTCTTATTGGGATCGACCGGCTCTAGGCCCGACCTGACTGCATTGAGTTCACGAGCGCGAGCCGCAGCGCGATCCACGTCACTTTCCCAGAACATAAGCTGATTGACGACGCAATCGGCATCCTTGTTCTGATCGAACCAGATTTCAGCCAAGTCTTGGGGAACGCCGGGGGTCAAGGCGTAACCCCCGACAATCTGGATGTTGGGAATTTGGCCAAAAGGTACGGCTGGCCCCCGGACAGTAAAACGTCGGCCCGTATCCTCAGCCATTTGCTCATCAAAGTAGTGGCCGCCGATATTGCGGGTCTTCTTCACCATGCGGAACTGACGCAACATGATGCCGTTGGGCAGTTTGCAGCCAATGACTACCGTTTCAGTACCTACGC